>VFQN01000109.1_pt1 | contig 177784 bp, 118 predicted proteins | sample 3512371 | NCBI WGS metagenome assembly VFQN01 (sample SAMN10412370, study PRJNA504923) | tailings metagenome | isolation source: Replicate 2 from Balatoc abandoned mine | place: Philippines: Itogon, Benguet | collected 2017-08-28
ACCCCCCACTCCCCATGTCCCACGACGCCACCCCCAAACCGGCAGACGTCCCGCCCGGCGGACTCCCCCCTTCCCCATGACCTTCGACGCCCTCATCGTCGGCGGCGGCATCGTCGGCCTCACCTCCGCCCTCCGCCTCCGCCAACCCTCCCCCGTAGCGGCAGGCGTCCCGCCTGCCGTAGAGCCGGGCGTCCCGCCCGGCGGCCCCACTCAAGGTTGACCCCCCACTCCCCATGTCCCACGACGCCACCCCCAAACCGACAGACGTCCCGCCCGGCGGACTCCCCCTTTCCCCATGACCTTCGACGCCCTCATCGTCGGCGGCGGGATCGTCGGCCTCGCCACCGCCCTCCGCCTCCTCCAGTCCAGACCCAACACCCGCCTCGCCCTCCTCGATAAGGAACCCGCCCCCGCCCTCCACCAAACCGGCCACAACAGCGGCGTCATCCACTCCGGCCTCTACTACAAACCCGGCTCCCTCAAGGCCGCCAACTGCCGCGACGGCTACCGCCAACTGCTCGACTTCTGCCGCACCGAAAACATCCCCCACGAAATCTGCGGAAAAATCGTCGTCGCCACCCACCCCTCCGAACTGCCCCGCCTCGCCGAACTCCGACGACGCGGCGAAGCCAACGGCCTCCAGAACCTCCGCGACCTCACCCCCGACCAAATCCGCGAAATCGAACCCCGCTGCCACGGCATCCAGGGCCTCTGGGTCCCCCAGACCGGCATTGTCAACTACACCACCGTCGCCCACCACTACGCCTCCCGCATCCAGGCCCTCGGCGGCACCCTCGCCTTCAACCAGCCCGTCATCGACATCCGCCGCCCACAACCCCCCGCCCCCATCGAAATCATCACCCCCTCCCAAACCTGGTCCGCCCGCATCCTCATCACCTGCGCCGGCCTCCACTCCGATCGCCTCGCCCGCCTCACCCACCCCGACCTCCCCCTCCGCATCACCCCCTTCCGCGGCGAATACTACACCCTCAAACCCCACGCCCGACACCTCGTCAAAAACCTCATCTACCCCGTCCCCGACCCCGCCTTCCCCTTCCTCGGCGTCCACTTCACCCGAATGATCGACGGCAACGTCGAATGCGGCCCCAACGCCGTCCTCGCCTTCGGCCGCGAAGCCTACCGCAAATCCCAGTTCAACCTCCGCGACACCCTCGAAACCCTCGCCTGGCCCGGATTCCGCACCGTCGCCCGCAAATACTGGCGCACCGGCCTCGGCGAGTTCCACCGGTCCCTCAGCAAAACCGCCTTCGTCCACGCCCTCCAACGCCTCATCCCCGATATCCAGCCCGACGACCTCTCCCCAGCCGGCGCAGGCATCCGCGCCCAGGCCTGCCACCGCGACGGCCAGCTCCTCGACGACTTCGACTTCCGCACCGACGGCAACATCCTCCACGTCTGCAACGCCCCCTCCCCCGCCGCCACCGCCTCCCTCGCCATCGGCTCCACCATCGCCCTCCGCGCCGCCTCCCTCCTCGGCCCCGCATAAAACCCACACGCCGACTGCTGCCACCGTGGAAACCCGCGCCATCCGCGAAGCCGCAGGGACGCATCAGGAACCCGAACCGGGTAGCGGCTGGACGCGCGCCTTGCTAGGCTCTACCCACCTTGAAGGACGGCCTGACGCTAACGATTGGCATTCCAACCAGAAACCGGGCGGGTTTCCTTCGCGATTTGCTGGAGGCGATCGTCAGCCAGTCGCGCCACCCCTTCGTCGCGGAATGCGGCGTCGAGGTCCTGGTCTCGGACAACGCCTCCACCGACGAGACCCCCGCCCTCTTGGCCTCCTTCAGCGACAGGCTCTCCATCCTCAGAAGCTGGCGGAACGAAGAAAACCTTGGAGCCCGCGGGAACTACCACAAACTCGTCGAGCAGGCACGGGGAGACTTCCTTTGGATCGTCGGTGACGACGATCTGTTGCTCGAGGGCGGCTTGGCCCATACGCTCGGCACGCTTCGCGATGACCCTGGCCTCGGCCTGCTCATCCACTTCGACGCCAAGTACGAGCCTCGCCTCAAACGCCCGCAGCGGTTTGCCTCCTATCGGGACTACATCCGCGAGTGCGCCCAGGTCCATCCCCACGCGCTGGTCGAGCACACTCTCACCACATCGAACGTATATCGCCTCGACAGATTCGACCGCGATTTCGCCCGCCAGAAGGAGGCGACCGACTTCCTCCACATGTACGGGCAGGCCCGCGGATTGCTCCGGCATGGCGGAGCGGTCCTTGTCTCGGCGTACCCCACCATCCAGGTCCGTGAACAGCGCGCGCCGGCGGTCGACGCCGTGTGGCCCACCGATCTGGAGCGCAGCTGGATCGATTACCTCGGCTGGCTCCGCACCGAGTTCGACGTCCCCGAACTGCGCCCACAGAGCGCAATCGATCATATTCGGCGAGAACTGGTTCGAAAAATCACCCGGCACCCGATCCGGTACGTTCGTGACAACCTGCAGGCGCTTAAACAACCGCAGGCTTGGTGGTGGTTCCTAAAGCGCCTCTTCTTCCACGGCCGACACGGCAAGTCTTAGCCGTTGCCCCCCGCCGACGCCCGGGGCAACCTGCCTTCGCGTTGTTCGTCGAACATGAAGGTCGTGATTCTCTGTGGCGGCAAGGGCACCCGACTCCGCGAGGAAACGGAGTTCCGCCCGAAGCCGATGGTACCCATCGGCGGCCAGCCGATCCTCTGGCACATCATGAAGTACTATGCCCATCACGGGCATAAAGACTTCGTGCTCTGCCTCGGTTACAAGGGGGAGATGATCAAGGATTATTTCCGAAACTACCTTTGGAACCGCTGCGACGTGACGATTTCCCTGGGCCGTCAGCCCAGGGCCAAGTTCCACGACCACCACGAGGAGGAGGACTGGACTGTGACCCTCGCCGATACGGGGCTCGAGTCGCAGACGGGCCACCGCCTTCGCCAGATCCAGCGATACCTGACCCCAGGCGAATCCTTCCTCATGACCTACGGTGATGGGCTCTCCGACATCGATATCAACGCTTCCATCGCAGCACACGAACGTTCGGGGCGAGTGGCCACCATCAGCGCAGTCCATCCGGCCGGTCGATTCGGCATGATGGCGCTCGAGGAAGATGGACGTATCCATCGTTTCCACGAAAAGCCCCAAGTCGAAGCGGCCTGGGTGAACGGGGGGTTCATGGTCTGCGGACCCCGGGTGTTCGACTACATCCCGGACGACCCCTCGTGCTCGTTTGAGCGCGGTCCAATCGGCCGCTTGGTCGAGGAGGGACAACTGCACTCGTTCAGACACGAAGGCTGGTGGCAGCCAATGGACACCTATCAGGAAACGACCTACCTCAACGACCTCTGGGCCAAGGGGAAAGCCCCATGGAAGGTGTGGTGAAGCCCTGCCAGTGAACCCTTCTTCCACAGTTCTCGCCCCCTTCGCCGGCGCCTTCACCGGGAAACGAGTCCTCGTGACGGGCCACAGCGGCTTCAAGGGCTCCTGGTTGTGTGAATGGCTCCTTCACCTCGGTGCCGAGGTCACCGGCCTTTCTCTGCCGCCCGCGACGAAGCCGGCCCTCTTTGACCAACTCGAGCTGGCTGGGCGGATCAACAGTGTGTTCGGCGACATCCGGCACCTGGACACGGTGCGACGCGTCACCTCCGAATGCAGGCCGGACTTCGTCTTCCACCTCGCTGCCCAACCACTGGTGCGGCGGTCCTATCGCGAACCCCTCGCCACGTGGACGACCAACGTCACAGGAACCCTCCATCTGCTTGAGGCCCTGCGGCCCTTGAAGGACCCCTGTGTCGCCGTGTTGGTGACCACCGACAAATGCTACGAGAATCGAGAATGGCCCTACGGTTACCGGGAGAATGACCCGCTGGGCGGACGAGACCCCTACAGTTCAAGCAAGGCGGCTGCGGAAATAGCCGCCAATGCATGGCGCCAATCCTTCTTCAACAACCATCCCGTCAGATTCGCAACGGCTCGTGCAGGCAACGTCATCGGCGGCGGTGACTGGGCCGAGGACCGTATCGTCCCGGACTGTGCAAGGGCATGGATTGCCGGCCGTGCGGTCCGAATCAGGAACCCCGGAGCCACCCGGCCTTGGCAGCATGTCCTGGAACCTCTCTCGGGCTATCTCTGGCTTGCCGCATCCCTCGCCACGTCACCCGCCGGCTCGCCCCTCGAATCCGCTTTCAACTTCGGCCCTGGACCCGACTCCAACCGGTCCGTTCGCGAACTTGTGGAACAGGCACGGCTCTTCGTTCCCGGCCAATGGGATGACGCCAGCGACTCCAACGCGCTACACGAAGCGCGCCTGCTCCAACTCTCCGTGGACAAAGCGGCTGCTATGCTCGGCTGGCAACCGGTCTGGTCCTTCGCTGACGCAGTGCGCGAAACGCTACGCTGGTATTTCGATACAGCCGGGACCGACGACCGCGCAAAAGTCGCCCGCCTGACACAGGACCAAATCCTCGCCTACTCCGGTCGTGCGCGAGACCTCGGCATACCCTGGGCCGGTGCTCGGCCACCCTCGAACGCATGATCCAAGAAGGTCGCATCGTCTCGGCCAACACCTCCGCGACGAACCACCCGAGCATCCACCAAAGCCGTCCCGCCTTGGCCCTCGTGCTCCGCCGTCCCGACAACGACGGATACACCCAACTGGTTCTGTTGGATCGGGCGGCTGCCGCCAACACGACGATATCCGTTTGCACGTCGGATCTGATGGAAGGGGCGCTCGACGAACCCTTGGCCGTCCGCATCGACCGCCTCGTCAGCCTACGCTCGGACGATTGCTCCCCTACGCGCCATCGCGTCGGCCCCGCAAAGCTCGCGGAAATCCACAAAAGCATCGCCCTCGCGCATGCGCGTGCGTTCTCCACGTCAAGGCATGGGAACCATGCACCCGGGGATCGCCTCGACGGGCGGTCGCCCTTCGAACCCGGCGTGACGCCGATCCCCTACGCTGGTCGCGTCTTCGATAACGAAGAGGTGGAGGCCGCAGTCTCCACGACCCTGGATTTCTGGCTGACGCTCGGTGCCGAAGGCGAGGCCTTCGAAACCGAACTCGCAAGGCACCTCGGCGTCCGACGGAGTCTCCTCGTCAACAGCGGGTCCTCCGCCAACCTCCTCGCCATCGCCGCCCTCACCAGCCACAAGCTCGGCGAGCGCCGTTTAAAACCCGGCGACGAGGTCATCACCGTCGCCGCCGGCTTCCCCACGACCGTGGCTCCCATCCTTCAGCACGGGTTGGTCCCAGTGTTCATTGACAACGATCCTCTCACTTTGAACGCACGGGTCGATCAACTCGAGGAAGCCTACGTCCCCGGCAAAACCCGTGCCGTGTTCATGGCCCACACTCTGGGCAACCCCTTCGACCTCGCCGCAGTCACCGACTTCTGCCGCCGCCATGAACTGTGGCTCGTCGAGGACAACTGCGACGCGCTCGGCAGCCTCTACGACGATCGACTCACAGGAACCTTCGGCGACCTCTCTACTCAGTCGTTCTACCCGCCACACCACCTCACCCTCGGCGAGGGTGGAGCGGTTAACGTGGTCCGCGAGACCCGCCTCAAGACCATCGTCGAAAGCTTCCGTGATTGGGGGCGCGACTGTTGGTGCCCCAGCGGGAAAGACAATACCTGCAACAGGCGTTTCGGTTGGCAGTTGGGGGAGCTTCCCGAAGGTTATGACCACAAGTACATCTACAGCCACCTCGGCTATAACCTCAAACCCTTGGACATCCAGGCCGCAATCGGTCGGGTGCAACTACGCAGGCTTCCCGCATTCATCCAGGCCCGTTCGCGCCGCTGGCACCAACTCAGGTCAGGTCTCGCACCCCTCGAGGATGTGCTGGAATTCCAGCTGCCGACCCATGCCACCGACTGGTCTCCTCAGTCGGGGTTCGCTTGGGATGCTTCTGGGCATACCAGTTCACCGAGTTGGTTCGGATTCATGATGCGCGTCAGACCCGACGCGCCGTTCTCCCGCCGAGACTTCGCCCGCGCACTAGATGCAAAGCGCATCGGCAATCGCATGTTGTTCGGCGGGAACTTGCTGCGGCAGCCCGCCTTCGTTCAACTCCGACACGACGACCCCGGGGCATTCCGTGTAATTGGAGACCTTTCCGGCGCGGACCGCATCATGAACGAATGCGTGTTCATCGGAGTCTATCCCGGGCTCACCGATGCGATGGTCGAGTACACCGTCGAAACCATAACCCGCCTCTGCCGACGCTAGAACGCAATGAACCGACCCAGGATCATCCTGATCGGCGCCTCCGGCCACGGCCGGGTCGCCTTGGACGCCGCGCTCTGCCAGGACCGATTTGAAGTCGTCGGCTGGGCCGATTCCAATATCCCCGAAGGAACGCAGATCGCCGATCGTCCGGTGCTCGGAAGGACGGCGGACATAGCCCGGATGACCCGCGAGCACAATCTCCAGGGCTTCTTCCTAGCCATCAGCGACAATGTCACCCGGGCTACCGTCCACGCGATGATCCGCGCTTCGGTCCCGGATCTCGATTTTGTCTCGATCGTCCATCCGAGCGCGGTCGTGGCATCCAACGCCACGGTGGGCCCCGGATCCTTGCTCCTGGCCGGGGCCGTCTTGAACTCCTTTGCGAACATCGGCATAGGATGCATCGTGAACACCCGAGCCTCCCTGGACCACGACGGGGTCATGCATCCTTGGTCCAGCCTCCTGCCCGGGGTCGTCACTGGTGGCAACACCGAAATCGGTGAGTTTTCCTGTGTCTGCATCGGAGCGATCCTGGCCCACAAGGTTCGTATCGGCGAAAATTCCGTTGTGGGGGCCGGGGCCGTCGTGCTTTCTGACCTGCCCCCTTGCACCCTCGCCTACGGTGTCCCCGCTCGCGTTATCCGCACCCGAAAACCCGGCGAAAGACACTTCTAACACCACCCAGATGTCCCAGTCCCACCGAAAAATCCATTACGCCGGCCCTTGGATCACCGAGACCGAAGTGTCGGCTGTCGCAGAAGCCGCGCGCAACGGTTTCTACGAGAACTACCGCCTTCATGCCTCCCAACTCGAGCAGAAGCTCGCCCATTACCTGGGTGTAAGACACTGCCTGGCGGTTAATTCAGGAACCGCCGCAATGCACCTCGGACTCGCCAGCCTCGATATCGGCCCCGGCGACGAAGTCATCGTCCCTGACGCGAGCTGCGTGGCCACAGCCCTCGCAGTGGCTTACACCGGAGCCACGCCAGTGTTCGCCGACGTCGACCCGGAGACTTGGTGTCTGTCGCCGGCCTCGATTCGCCAACGCCTTTCCTCGCGGACCAAAGCCGTCATGCCCGTCCATTGGAATGGCCATCCATGCGCCATGGAGGAAATCGCCGAGATCGCACGCAACCACAGCCTGCTTATCATGGAGGATGGCGCTCCGGCGTTGGGCGCCGAGTACAAGGGGAGGAAGGTCGGGACCCTAGGCGACACCGCTTCCTTCAGCTTCCAGGGTGCGAAGATTGCCATCGCTGGCCAGGGTGGTGCCTTCGTCACCAACAACGACAAGGCATTCCTCAAAGCCAGGCAACTGGCCTCCTATGGTCGCACCGACTCGGTCATGACCTATTGGTCCGACTTCATTGGCTTCAACTACGGAATTCCCAATCTCCCCGCTGCCCTTGCATCCGCTCAATTGGACCGGATCGAGGAACTCCTCGCAAAGAAACGTCAGATCTGGGCGTGGTACGAGAAGCATCTGCTCGACGCTCCGAACGTGAAACTGATCCGCGAGGCGCCGGAAACCCGCAGCACCTACTGCTATCCCCCCATGCTCCTCAAGCCCGAGGCGCGGGTGTCCCGAACCGAACTCTTCGCCAGGCTTAAGGCGGACAACATCGACGCACGTCCTGCCCAGCCACGACAGAGTCCGATGCCCATGTTCCGCCAGAACGCCGACACACCCGTATGCGCGCTCATCGAAACGCATGGGGTTCTACTCCCCGGTGCCTTCTGCCTCGAGGAGGACGATGTGGCCTTCGTCTGCAAACGCCTGCGGGAACTCACGTAGGACTATGTCGAAGCCCCGCCACTACCAACATGGCGTCCGACCGGCCATCCTCCCCCAAGAATCCAATCACCGGGTCAACGCGTCTCTCACCCACGGAACAGTACAGATCTCGCATTGAGCCAACCACCTCATGAATCAAATCCATCGGTCGAGTTTTGAGCAATCAGTGCGTCGGGAATTCCAGTTCCTCAAGGCAGCCACAAACCTGGAGAGTTGCTTCAGCCGGGGGATCCATCTTCCCCTCTCCGGGGGAATGGCTCTGCCGCTGGCCCGCGCCACCAGCAAGTCACCCGCCGACGACGCGATTCTTTCCGATCCTGACCGCTGCGCCTTCTCGATCGTCTCACGAACGCTCTCCGAGATGGGACGCCTCATCCTCCGCCTGTCTCCACCAAACATCGTCCTAGATCGAATCGAAATCTACGTCGCCGGGGACGAAGTCGCCGAAGCGGTCCACCAGACGGTGCGATGGGCCGAGGAAAGCCTATGGCCTGAAAGAGTGAGCGCACCAGCGCAAGCTATCCAAAGCGCCTTCGCGAATCCCCAGGAAACACTCCCCATCGCGCGAATCGAAGACGATCAGGTCATCCTAAGCCGTCGCGCGGGCTGGCGAGGCGGCGAAAAGATGATCCTCACCGCAGGGCCTTCCATCTCCTCCCGCGAGGCGACCTACGCTCTCGACGCTGCCAAGTACGGCTGGAACGACCAATGGGCCAAGTACCTCAAAGCATTTGAGAAGGCGTTTGCCTCATATGTCGGCGTGAAACACGCCATGGCTACATCCAGTTGCACCGGTGCTCTCCATCTGGCGCTCACGGCGCTCGGAATCGGACCGGGTGACGAGGTCATCGTTCCTGACATCACCTGGGTCGCAACGGGTAACGCCGTCCTGTACGTCGGCGCAACGCCGGTATTCGCCGACGTGGATCCGACCACATGGACACTGGATCCCCAGTCGTTCCGCTCCAAGATCACCTCACGCACCAAAGCCGTGATGCCAGTGCATCTCTACGGCCATCCGTGCCAGATGGACGACATCCTCCCCATCGCAGAAGAGCACGGGATCAAGGTTGTCGAAGACGCCGCCCCATCAATCGGTGCCGAGGTGTCAGGAAGGCGAACCGGCTCATTCGGTCATTTCTCCGCGTTCAGCTTCCAGGGGGCGAAGCTAGCTGTCACCGGTGAGGGTGGAATGCTGCTTACCAACGACGATGCGCTCTATGAACGTGCTTACACGATCTGGGACCAAGGCAGGGTGCCTGGCACATTCTGGATCGCCCACAGGGGCTGGAAGTACAAGCTTGCGAACCCGCTCGCGGCCATCGGCTTGGGGCAACTCGAGCGGAATGACGCCATGGTGGAGGCCAAGCGTCGAATCTTCCGCTGGTACGAGGAAGGCCTGGCCGGTGTTCCCCATATCACCCTGAACCGGGAGGCAGCCTGGGCTCGAAGCATCTATTGGATGACCAGCATCCTCATCCATGAATCCTCCCCGGTGTCCCGGGATGACCTCATGACGGCACTCAAGGCGCGCAAGGTGGATACCCGGGCCGTTTTCCCTGCCATCAGCCAGTATCCAATCTGGCCCTCTGCCCAACCGCCCCAACCGCAGGCGTTCCGGATCGGTCAGCGCGCCATCAACCTGCCGAGCGGCGTTTGCCTCGCGCGCGAGGAGGTTGCATACGTCTGCGATCAGATTCGCCTCATCCTCCGCCAATGACCTCCCAGGACGCTCCTCCAGCTGAGTTCGCCGCCGCTATCCGCGCCCATGCCGTGCGAATGGTGGCCAAAGCCAGAGCCTCCCATGTCGGTGGAGCCCTATCCATGGCGGATATCCTGGCCGTCCTCTACGGCGGTAGTCTGCTACGCCATCGACCATCCCAGCCCGACTGGCCCGACCGCGACCGGTTCGTCCTGAGCAAGGGGCATTGCTGCACAGCTCTCTATGCAACCCTCGCGCTGCGCGGGTTCTTTCCGGTCAACGAGCTTGATACCTACGGTTCCGATGGCTCCCGATTGATGGCTCACGTGAGCCACAAGGTCCCGGGCGTCGAGTTCAGCACCGGTTCCCTCGGCCACGGCCTCCCCTTCGCCCTCGGCAAAGCCCTCGCCGCCCGACGCACCCGCCAAGCCTGGCGCACCTTCGCCATCCTCAGCGACGGCGAACTGGACGAGGGCTCCAACTGGGAGGCCATCCTCCTCGCACCCCAGCATCACCTCGACAACCTCACCGCCATCATCGACTTCAACCGCATCCAAAGCCTCGGAAACGTCTCCGACATCGCCGAACTCCAACCGCTCGCCGACAAGTTCCGCGCCTTCCGCTGGGCGGTCCGCGAGGTCGACGGCCACGACCACGCCGCCCTCCGCGAATCCCTCGCCGCCATCCCCTGGAAACCCGGCCGCCCATCCTGCCTCATCGCCCACACCACCAAGGGCCGCGGCGTCGACTTCATGCAGGACCAGCTGGCCTGGCACTACAAATCCCCCAACGCCGCCCAACTCGCCGAGGCCCTCCGCCAGCTCACCCCCCACTCCTGATCCACCCACCCCCGCCCATGCGGACCGCCTTCATCCAGGAACTCATCCGCCAGGCCCGGATCCACCCCCGCATCTTCCTCGTCGTCGGCGACCTCGGCTACTCGGTGGTCGAACCGTTCGCCAGCGAGTTCCCCGATCGCTTCCTCAACGCCGGCGTCGCCGAACAGAACATGACCTCCCTCGCCGCAGGCCTGGCGTCCGAGGGCTGGCACGTCTTCACCTACTCGATCGCCAACTTCCCCACCCTCCGCTGCCTCGAACAGATCCGGAACGACGTCTGCTACCACAACCTCCCCGTCACCGTCGTCGCCGTCGGTGCCGGCCTCGCCTACGGCAACCTCGGCTTCTCCCACCACGGCATCCACGACATCGCCGCCCTCCGCCCCCTCCCCAACCTCACCCTGCTCAGCCCCGCCGATCCCGGCGAAACCGAGGAGGCCGTCCGCTGGCTCGCCCATAACCCCGGCCCCTCCTACCTCCGCCTCGGCAAGGCCGGCGAACCCCGCCTCCACACCACCCCCGGCTCCGCCACCGGCCCCATCCGCGTCCGCACCGGAGCCCCCGACGCCCGCGTCGCCCTCGCCGCCACCGGCTCCGTCCTCTCCGTCGCCCTCGAGGCCGCCAGGATCATCGAGGAACTCGGCTTCAGCGTACCGGTTTTCTCGTGTTCAAGACTGAAGCCAGCGGACAGATCCACGTTCGATGTCCTTTGGCAGTACCCTTGCCTGATCACCTTGGAGGAACACGTAGCCGCTGGAGGTTTCGGCTCGCTTCTCCGCGAGGCAGCGCCGGATGGTGAACGCATCCGGAACCTCACGGTGCCGGAAGGCATCAACTCATCGGTGGGAAGTCAGGATTACCTCCGACACGCCGCCGGCCTCACGGTCGATCGGACGATTGCTACCTGGGAAGAGCTGGGACGTTAGCCCCGCTCAGCGCACAAGTAGGACCAACCGCCCTCAGCCACGTTCTAGAGGTGCGTAAGAATGGTTGCACAAGGGTCGATATGGTGCGTTACTCACCTCCGCAAAAGAGGTCCACCGATGATTGCTTCCTTTAAGCTCACCAATTCTGAGGCTACGAAGCCTAATCCTTCCTTCCATTGGCAACGGGCAACACTGCTTTTCGTCTCGGCGGCGGCATTGATCGGGAACTCCTTCGCGGAAGACCCTCAGGCGCATGCAAACCCAGGCCATCAAGGATTCGAACGTGTGCTCTCCGCCGGGCTAGGCACGCTGCCGACCTCGGCCATCGCTCCATCGTGGGCCGACTACGATCAGGATGGGGACATCGATCTGCTCGTCACCCAGCTCGGAGGTAACCCCAATCTCCTGTTCCGAAACGATGGACCCGCGGGATTCATTCAGGTCACCAATATTCCGCCAGTCGAACAAGGCGGCACCCACATCGCGGCGGGCTGGGGGGACTATGACAACGATGGCCTCGTGGACCTCTTCATCAACGAGTTCGCAACTGGCACGCAAATCTACCGCAATCTGGGCGGTGGACGGTTTGACCGCGGAACCAACCTGACTCTCAGCGCCGGCCTTCAAGCGGCCTACTCGGGCGCTTGGGCGGATTTCGACGTCGATGGGCGCCTGGACTTGGTGGTCGGATATGGCGGGGGCGGTCAACGTGGACCGAAGATCCTCTGGCGCCAGGATCCGGATGCCACCTTCGTGCCGTTGGTGAACAGTACCCCGGCGGCATTCGAGGGATTCTCAATGGGCACAGGCTGGGCAGACTACAACGACGATGGTCTCCCCGACCTTTTCACAGCCAACGGCGGAAACGATCAAGGGACGCTCTTCCTTAACGTCGGGCATTCGGGGTTCCATGTTGTATCCGTTCCTCCCTTTGAAGCGGCCGCGCCAACATCGATCGCCGTGGCCTGGGCCGATTACGACAACGACGGAAACATCGACCTCTTCGTTGGCCACTCCGCGCCAGCCCGTTCACGCTTGTATCGAAATACCGGGGCGGGCCAGTTCAATTTGATCACCAACTCGATCCTGACTGCGCAAATCACACCCATCGTAGGCGCCGTATGGGGCGACTACGACAACGATGGATGGATCGACCTGTTCGTGGCCAACCGCGGCACTTCTAATGCGCTTTACCGCAACCTTGGTGGAGGCAGCTTTGCGCTTGTCTCCGATAACCTCTTGGCTCAGGGAGGGACCCCATCTAACGGCGCCGCGTGGGGAGACTACGACAACGATGGATTCCTCGATCTGGCGGTCGCGAATTGGGAAGGAGCGCCGACCGAATTGTTTCGAAACCGAGGCAACCAGAATGGCTGGCTCAAGGTCCAATGCAAAGGAACCGCATCCAACGCGAGCGGAATCGGCGCGAAGGTCAGGGTACTGACAACCATCCACGGAGTTCAGTTTTGGCAGATGCGAGAAATCAACTCCGGCGACGGATGGGGCGGTGGAGAACTGATCGCGCACTTCGGCCTGGGTGACGCCACCACGGTGGATATTCTTTCGGTCGAATGGCCTTCCGGGCACACGCAGGAACTTACCTCGATTGATAGGAACCAACACCTCGTCATCACCGAACCCCCCCTGCCTCCGCTCTACGCCGCCCCCGCCGGCGGCATCTTCACCAACTCCGTCGTCGTCACCCTCAATTCCCGCGTCCCCCAGGCCTCCATCCGCTACACCCTCGACGGCTCCGAGCCCAACCTCGCCAGCCCAGCCTACTCCGCACCCTTCACCCTCGTCCTCACCACCACCGTCAAGGCCCGCCTCTACCTCAACGGCTTCCCCGTCAGCGACGTCCTCACCTCCGAATTCACCGCCGAACCCGGCGTCTACATCCACCCCCCGGGCGGCACCTTCACCAACCGCCTCGATGTCACCCTCTCCACCCGCCTCCCCCAAACCACCCTCCACTACACACTCGACGGCTCCGAACCCTCCCTCACCTCACCCGCCTACTCCCTCCCCATCCCCATCACCGAAGCCGCCACCCTCAGGGTCCGCGCCTTCCTCAACGCCTTCCCCGTCAGCAGCGTCGTCACCGCATCCTTCCGCCGCCAATACCTCGTCGAACCCGACGGCATCCCCGATGCCTGGCGCGAACAGTTCTTCGGCCCCGACTTCCGCTTCGACCCGCGCGCCCTCGGCTTCGTCGACCCCGACCGCGATGGCTCCAACAACCACCAGGAGTTCCTCGCCGGCTCCGATCCCCTCGACGCCACCTCCGGCTTCCGCGTCAGCATCCGGGCCCTCCCGGAGATCGTCTTCCCCGCCGTCCCCGGCGTCCGCTACCGCATCCTCCGCCTCGCTTCCATCACCTCCCCGGAGGCCACCGTGGTCCTCGACACCACCGCCACCGGAGATTCCATCCGGTTCGTCGACGAAAGCCCCGAGGCCATGCCCCACCCGTCGTTCTATCTGGTCGAACCGGTCCGCTGAACCCCCGACCCCGGCCCGCCCCCGTTCCCCGGCTCCACCAACGACGCGCCGGGGAAGGCGGCGTGCCAGGCGAACCAGTAGCCGCCCACCCACGGCTCCTCCGCCGCCCCGCGCCGGAACGTCCACACCCCGTCCGTCGTCTCCACCCTCAGCGTCAACCCGGGCTCGCCCGGCACCTCATGCTCCCCCGGCGGCAACAACCCGATCGCCCGTTCCCTGATCGCCACCATCCCGCCCACACCCCGCACCCCCACCAGCTTCTCCCGCGGCGGATACACCGGGCTCGTCCGGCTCACCGGAAACTCCGGCGCCTCCCCATCCCTCCCGACCCCGGACCCTTCACCCCCGCCCGACGCCACCCGGAAGAACCGCCCCCGCCGCGCATCCGCCACCAGCACCACCGTGGACGGATGCCTGCGTCGCCACGCGCCCCACGACAACACCAACCCGGGAATCGCCTCCAACCGCTGCCCGCGCTGGGACCCGCGCACCGCCTCCCCACGGAACTGATACCAGAGGCTCCCCGTCTCCCGGTCGTACAACACCAGGTTCGATTCGATCAGCGCCCCTTCGTTCCCGAAGGTCAGCCGCCTCCCCCCCACCCGCGCCCGATACGCCACCGCAGTCGCCGACAACGGACAGTAGGTGATCACCACGGGCTCGCCACCGAACCGGTCGTTCACCACCTCCCGCCCCGCCAGCACCCAGAGGGGATACGCCCTCGCCTCACCCGCGAGACTCAGGCCGAACACCAGGTCGTCGTCCGCCAATGCCGCCGACGGCGGCGGTTCCGCCGCAAACACCGGCGCATCCACCGGCGCCACCCAGTCCCGTGTCCGCCCCGGATGCAACACCAGGCCATCCGCCATCTCCCCATCACCCGCCCCCGGCTTCACCCCCACCCAAACCGCCACCGCGACCCCGATCGCGATGGTGATCAGCATGCCCACCGCCAACCCCATCCGCCGCGGAGAACCGCCCACCCAACCCCTCAGCAACCTGAACCCCCAAGCCCTCACGGTGTGCCGCCCCGCGAAACCGCCGGCGCCGGTTTGGGCGCCGATACCGCCGCCGGCACCACGTATTTCCGGGGCGCCGGCGATATCCCGGGCACCCGGCAGCCCGACCGCACCCACAGGCCCGTTCCCAGCAACACCACCACCGCCAACGGCAGCGGCTTGCGCAACTCCCGCGCCCACGGCCCCGCCAACCGCACCAGCGCCAGCAGATGCGCCCCCCACGAAATCCCGCCCCTCGCCAATGCCACCCCCTCCGCCCGCAACACCGGCTCCACCCGCTCCCACAACACCTCCCAGTCCGAACCCTCCACCTGCCGCAATCGCACCCGGTAATAATCCGAACCACACCCGTTCCGCGCACAGTAACCCAACCCCAGCCGCCGCAGCTTCTCACCCCCCGCCGCCCCACCCCCCACGCCGAGCGCGACGGCCATCAGTTCCGCCCCCGTCACCCGCATCCCGCATCCCGCACACACCGCCTCCACACAGGCCTCCACCCGGTCCGCAATCGCCCCTCCCCCGAACCCCGACTCCCCAAGCGCCGACGCCAGCGCAACCCCCAGCCGGCCCAGTCGCCGCACGTCCACCCGCTTCTCCACCCAACCCGTTGTTTCACTCGGTGATTCCATCGACGGCGGCTTTGTACCAGATCCAGTCCTTGGTCGGCTCGTACGGATACTCCGGCCGGTCGGTCAGCGCCCGGCTGAAGTTGTGGATCTTCACATGCCCGTCCGCAAACGCGACCGGCGAATAGAACAGTTTCGGCGCGGACACCGGATCGAAGAACGCCGTCTGACCCCGCGCCCGATGCCACTGCACCCACACCGCATCCCCGCCCGGACACCCCCACGGCCGCGCCGGCGGTTCATGCAGCACGATGTACCGCGAGGGCTCCCCCACCCAGTCGTCCGACCGGCCCGCCAGACCGTTCTGCGCATCCAACTGCGGCTCCAGCGTCGCCGGCAGCGTGATCGGCGTGAACAACCCCGCATTGTAGTTGTAGCTGCACCCCAGCTCCTCCCACTTCGTGTCCGGCATCGCCGGACAGTCCGCACAACTCTGCGACGGCACCCCCTTGTCCCGCGGACACTGAAAGATCCCCTGCGCCGGCGCATACACGTTCAACGGCCGCTCGTGCGGCAGGGGATACTTGTCCCGCGCATGATCCGATTGCTTCTGCATGCCCCCGCCGATGGTGTAACGCACATCCACCATCCCCACATCCGTCTCCCCGCGCTTCCGCGGCATCAGCGTCGACGGATACCGCCCGCCGTTGTCGTCGATGTACATCCGCATCGCCAAACCCATCTGCCGAAAGTTGTTGATGCAGGTGGTCTCAACCCCGCGCTCACGCGCCCCGCTCAACGCCGGCAACAGCATGCTCGCCAATATCCCAATGATCGCGATCACCACCAGCAACTCGATCAGGGTGAATCCTCGATGGGTTCGTCGCTTCATGGTCCAAGGTCACCCCGGGGGCTTCTCCAACCCGCGCACACCACCACCAAGCCACGCGCAACCGTCGGATCTCCGGGGAACACCCGCTGGATTACACAAGTGAGATCCATGAGTCAACCTGGAATCCCTCATTTGTAATCCAATGCCCCCACCTGATCCGGAATCGACCCTATCCCCCCCCGACCACGCTTGCCCCCGGTCCCCGCTCTGGTATCCAACTTCCCCATCGCACCCTGTGACCACTCCCCATGACCCGCCGATTCTCCGTCGTCGAACGTGAACTGCGGGCCGCCTCCCGTCGTTCCCTCACCTACTGGGCCCGTGTCGCCGCCGGGTGCGTTCCGCTCGTCGTCATCGGGCCCACCCTGCTCATGATGGAACTGAACGCCCGCTTCGGCTTGGGCACCATCCCCGTCCAGCACCTCGGTCCCTTCATCTTCGGTTCACTCGTTGTGGTCTGCTTCATCATCTGCATCGCCGCCGGGTGCTTCTTCGCCTCCGACGCCATTTCCTTCGAACGCCGGGAAGGCACGCTGGAACTTCTCTTCCTCGCCCCCGTCCGGCCGGCCCAGGTGGTGTTCAGCAAAATGACGACCGCCTGGTGGCGCGGCGCCCAATGGCTTCTCGCGGTCCTCCCGCTGCTCGCCCTGCCCATCCTGCTCGGCGGCGTCATGGGCCTCGATTTCATCGTCCTCGCCGTCCTGACCTGCAACCTCCTCCTGTGGTCCGTCTCGATCAGCCTCTGGGCCTCGGCCCGTAGCCAGGGACTCACCGAATCCCTACTGACCGCCGCCATCACCCAGGCACTCCTCATCGGCCTGCCCTACTTCACCGACCTCGCCCTTGCCGGCTTCTCAGCCGCCGCGTTCCGGGAACGCATCAGCCTGGCCAGCCCTCTCTACGCCTGGGTGCATGGGTTCCGCACCCCCGACTTCGAGACCGCCACCCTCAGCGCCGCGATCGTCCACGCCCAGGCCTGGGCTTTCTTCCTTCTCGCCGCCAGGGCCACCGCACGCGACATCCGCCGCAACCCGTCCGGCAAATCCGTCTCCCTCCGGGAACGCCTCGCCGGTATCTGGACGTTCGGCCGGCCCGCCGCCCGATCCCGACTCCGGAACCGGCTGGTGGGCGTCCAGTCCCAACCCATCCGCTGGCTGGTCGAACGCGAACGCGGCCCGCTCCGCTTCCTCATCATCCTCCCGCTCATCCTCGCCGCCGTCGTCGCGTCCACCGCCTCCGCCATCGGCAACCTCGCCGCGACCCACGCGATCGGCCTCCTGGCCGCCATCATCCTCGGCGCCACCATCGCCGTCCTCCTTGCCCTCCAGGCCTCGCGCTTCCTCCTCGAGGCCCGCCGGACCGGCACGCTCGAACTGATCCTGGTCAGCCCCATCACCACCCGCTCGATCCTCACCGAACAGTGCCGCAGCCTGTTCCGCACCTTCGCCATCCCCATCGCGCTCGTGGTCGGCGCCCACCTGGTCCACGCCGTCAGCCAGCACATCATGCTTCGCAACTCGCTCGGGCCCATGCTCGCCACCCCCGGCACCCCCGGTCAGCCCACCCCCGGCACCTACGCCGCCATGAGCACCCTCGCCAGCATCGTGAACACCATGCTCATCCTGCTCAGCTCCGTCGCCGTCGCCTGGGTCGGCTTCTGGATGGGCCTGGTGTGCCGCCACATCACCGTCGCGCTGTTCGCCACCCTCGCCCTTGCCAAGGTGGGCCCCATCATCGTTCTCAGCATGGCCGGGAACATCCTCACCCCCATGGTCCTCAGCCAACGCCTCCCCTTCTGGGCCCCCAGCCTCGCCAGCTTCCTCACCGGCATCCTCCTCTACACCGGCCTCATCGTCGTCGCCCGCCGCCAGTTGCTCCCCGACCTCCGCCGCATCCTCGAAAACCCCTTCGTCGTCCTCTGGCCCTCCCGAACCCCTCCCCCACCCCCACCCCCCGCCGCACCCCCCGTGCTCACCCGCTAGCAGCCCCGCCACCTCCACCCCGCCACCGGCGACGCTACTCCCGAAGGTGCACCGGCCGGTCGTCCCGGCGCCTTACCCACGCCTCCACCGCCTCCCCGTCCGACCCGCCATCCCCCCGCAGCAACAGGCTCCGCCGCACCGCCTCACTCCGCTCCCGCGTCGCCCCGCCCCAGCGGCCCAACGCCGTTCCCACCGCCTCCAGCCGACCCTCCGCGGACCCCGCGAAATCATACCCCCTCCCCTCCTGGCCCGGAAACCGCCGCAGGGAGGCGTCGGCAATGTGTCGCACCGCCGAATACGGATCGGCCAGCAACCTCGCCAGGAGCGGCACCTGCCAGTCCTCCCCGGTCAGCGCCCGCGCGGGTTCCCACCCCAGATGCCACGCCGCCAACGCCCGCTGCCCCGCATCCCCGGCCAGCAGCATCCACACCACGTCCGACACCCCCGCCCGTTCCGCCGGCACCGCCACCCGTTCCTGCCCGTACCACGCCTCCAACCTCTCCGCCACCCACGCCAACGACCGGTCCTGGTGACAGAGATTGCACGCGTTCAGCCGACCGGTGCCCAGCGTCGCCGCAACACGCGGACTGTCGATCTGATGCTGCCTCACCGCCTTGAGCAGCGCGTAGGAGGTGTGCGGCATGTGGCAGTTCACGCACTGGTCCCCGGTCGATCCCGCCGCATGCCGCGAATGACCCGGGCCGTACTCCACGGCGTCATGGCAGGCAACACACGTTCCATTGCCCTCCGCACCCAACCGCAACTGATCCGACCGATCGGCATACTCGTGCATGCTGTGACAGGTCAGGCAGGTCATCCCCCCCCGCTGATGGCACCCCGTCTCCAACAACCCGTTGTGCTCCCGCCCCGCCACCCGGATCATGCCGTCACTCCAGAAGAACGCCTCGAACAACCCCGGCGCACGCCGCAACACCCCGTGCAGCCAGTCCCGCTCCGCAATCCGCGCCGGCCGGATGATCGGTGTCGTCCGCTCCAGATCGTCCCCCGGCCGATACCGGAACCCCCGCTCAACCCAGTCCTCGGCCGCGTCGAACCACTTCATCCCGTGGCACTGCCCACAGACCTGCGCGCTTCTCACCGGATCCAACAACCCCGGATGCACCACGCCGGTATCCGCCGGCAGCGCCGCCGACGGATCCGATTCCCGCGCCTTCGCGTGCTCCCGCATCCGCGTCACATGCTCCGCACCCGGCCCGTGACACGCCTCGCAGGAGATCCCCAACTCACCCACCCGCGTGTCGAACCGGTTCTCCTCCCGGCGCGGACGCGGCTGCCCCGCGGTGCTGTGACAGCGGATGCAGGTCATGTTCCACGTCTCAACCGGCGGCTCGGACTCCGGATCCCGGATGAAGACGTCATGCCGCGGCGCCCAACGGCGCTCGCCCACCAGCCAGGTGAAGGGAAATCCGATCTGCGCGTTCCCGTATCCCGCCGGCAGCCAGAAGACCTGCATGTGATGGGAACCGGTCACCAGCCCGACCTTCACCCGGATCGGCTCCGGCTTCCGTCCCGCCGGCGCGGCCCGCACGGCGTCGAGATCCTCGATCGCCACCCAATGCTCCCCGCCCTCCCGGCTCAGGGTGAACCGTTCCCCACCCGTCTCCAGCACCACCCCGTCGAAGTCCGCCACCACCGAGTTCGTCCCCGGCAATTGCGTCATGGTCCGATGGTACGAGGCGTGCCAGCTGGCGTGCTCCTCTGCGTGACAATCCCGGCAACTCCCCGACCCCAAGTACCCGTCGACCCCACCCTCGGCCGGCGACAACCCGACCACCCGAACGCCACCCGCCTGGACCTCCCCATCCACCTCCGCGTCGCCCTCAGGCAAACCGCCCGCACCTTCCGCCGCCACGCGCCCCCCACCATCCACCGCCTCAGGATCCCCCCGGCCGCACCCACCACCCGCCAACAGCACCATCAGCAGCCAGCAAACCCACGCACCCCGAACCGCCGGCTGTCGCAACCGATTCAAACCTCGAGCGCGTTCAGGCGCCGCGCTCAGCTTGCACAGCCCGCACGCGTGGCGCCGGTTGCATGCAGCACCGGCTCAGCGCACCTGACGGCTCCGCTTCAGCCGCTCGATCGCCGCCTGCGCCCGGGCATCCCCGTTGTCCGCCGCGTCGATCAGGCTTTGCTGCAACTGGGTCATCCGCTTGTTGTAATCCCAGCTCTGCTGGTCGCTCTGAATCGACCCGCTCATCTGCAGCTTCAACAGCGCGTCGGTCGCCGACGACCAGTCCCGCGACTGCATCGCCTGATCGGTCCCCCGCAGGGTCTCGTCCACGTTCATCGGCACCAGCGCCGCCTCGGTGGTCGATTCATCCTGTGGCTCCGTCTCCTCGGCGACCACCTGATCCTCCGCCGGCGCCGCCTCCGCAGCCGCCGCGTCCCCGGACCCGGCATCCGTCTCCTCCTCGGACTTGCCGCACCCGGCCCCGACCAGACCCGCTCCCACCACCAACACCAGCGCCGCAGACCAACCGCGCCACAACAACTCCTGGAATGTCGTCTTCATGATTGCCGTCACCTTCCGCCAGGCCCGCGGTCGTGTCAGCCCCTTTGCCGCCACCACCGCCACCCGGCCCGGCCAGGTTCAGTCCCAGCCACCCCAGCCTACTGCGCCCCGCCTCGCGGATGCGTCGGGTCCGCCCACAGGTCGTTCGGAACATCCCGCAACCCGGCACCACGACCATCCACCCGCCCGGCGAGCTCATAGTACTTGCTGTACTTCAACGACACCGCGCTGCCCGAAATCAGACCCACCGCACCGCTCCCCTTCACGTCCACCCGCTCGTTCCGCGCAATGCCACCACCGTGCCGCTGCGAAATCCCCTCGTCCGGATAGCTGGAACAGTCGTTGAAGAAGAACGGCTTCATCTCGTCCGCCTCCCACTGGAGGATCATCGTCGGCCGAAACGCGTTGATCCGATGCGTCAGCAGCCGGCTGTCCCACCCGGACAAACCCCCGAAGCTGATCAACGACCCGTTCCACATGTAGCTGCTGATCTTCTGGTCCCGCTGCCGGAACAGGCTCTTCTTCAACCCCGCCTGTTCCACCTTGTCCCGCGGACACACCAGCACCTGATGCGTGCCGATGAACGGGAACAACTGCCCGGTCTTCACCTTCTCGATCTGGTTCGAAAAATTCCGCTGCGTCGGAAGCGTGTCGCCCGCCGCCGAAACCATGTTCGGCCCGTGCGCCCACGATTTCACCGTCAACCCCCAGCCCGGCGACGGCATGTACTCGTCGTGATCCCCGGCATACAGGGTCATGCCCAGCATGATCTGCTTGTTGTTGTTGAGATCGAGGGTGAACTGCGCCCGGTCCTTCGCCTTCGAAAGCGCCGGCAGCAGCATGCTCGCCAGGATCGCGATGATCGCGATCACCACCAGCAGCTCGATCAGTGTGAACGCCCGTTGCCGGTCGCTGAGGCCGGCGGCCGGGTTGCGCGGAGTGTCGGTTCCTGAAGTCATGGCAGTGCTCGGCCCCACGCTCAACCCCACCCACCCCCACGAACGCCACCCCGATAACCACCCGCTCGCTCGCAGGATAGCCGTCCTCGGGGCCTGCCCGAGCGCCCGCTCAGGGCGCCAGGAAGGTGGATGAAATGCAGGGAACCGCCGTTTTCTACCACCCACCCCCGTTTCCGCGGAAGTGTGCCTTGGCAGGCACATGCACCGCCCAATCCCAGGACCACCCCATCCCCCCCAACTCAACGCTCGCTTCACGCATTGACCCATCCCCCCATCCCCGTAGCCTCCCCAACCATCACCCCATCCCCAAACCCCTCAATCCCTCCCGCCTCCCCCAAACGATGAACGACGTCACCCGCTTCCTCGAAAACCTCCCCCCGGACGCCCCCTTCGCCGTCGAACCTTTGCTCCCCAGGCTCTATGACGAACTCCGCCACCTCGCCGCCGCCCAACTGGCCCGCGAATCCCCAGGCCAAACCCTCCAACCCACCGCCCTCGTCCACGAAGCCTGGCTCCGCCTCGTCGGCGACCACCGGGAACGCCTCTGGAACAGCCGCGGCCATTTCTTCGCCGCCGCCGCCGAAGCCATGCGCCGCATCCTCGTCGAAAACGCCCGCCGCAAGGCCGCCCTCAAACGCGGCGGCAACCTCGAACGCCTCGATGTCGCCGACCTCGACCTCGCCGCCCCCGCCGACGACGACCAGATCCTCGCCGTCCATGACGCCCTCGATCGCCTCGCCACCCACGACCCCCTCGCCGCCAACCTCGTGAAGCTCCGCTTCTTCGGCGGCCTCGAACAACAGGAGGCCGCCCGCCTCCTCGGCATCCCCGATCGCACCGCCGGCCGACGCTGGTCCTACGCACGCGCCTGGCTGTTCCGCGAAATCCAACGCCCCCACAACCCCTGACCCCACCCACCAGGCCATGGCGACCGACCCCGCCCTGGAACGCGACCTCTTCGAGCAGGCCCTCGACCTCCCCTCCGCCGAAGCCCGCCTCGCCTTCCTTCAGCAGGCCTGCGGTACCGACACCGACCTCCTCCTCCGCGTCCGCTCCCTCCTCGAAGCCCACACCCGCGCCGGCGCCTTCCTCGACCAATCCCCCGTCCATCCCTTCCTCGAACGCCCCGGCTCCCGCATCGACCGCTTCCAACTCCTCGAGGAAATCGGCGAGGGCGGCTTCGGCAGGGTCTTCCGCGCCGAACAGGTGGAACCGGTCCGCCGCGAGGTCGCCCTCAAGATCCTCAAGCCGGGCATGGACTCCCACAGCGTCGTCGCCCGCTTCCAGGCCGAACGCCAACTGCTCGCCTGGATGGATCACCCCCACATCGCCCGCGTCTTCGACGCCGGCACCACCCCCGCCGGCCGCCCCTACTTCGTCATGGAATGGGTCCCCGGCAAACCCATCACCCTCCACTGCGACGCCGCCAGACTCCCCATCCGCACCCGACTCGACCTCTTCCTCGAGGTCTGCGACGCCGTCCATCACGCCCACCTCAAAGGCGTCATCCACCGCGACCTCAAACCATCCAACATCCTCGTCGCCGCCTCCCCGGACTCCCGCCCCCTGCCCAAGGTCATCGACTTCGGCGTCGCCAAGGCCATCCACGGTTCCCCAGCACCCACCCTCTCCCCATCCCCGGCCGCCCCAGCCCCCCCCGAACCAACCCGCCTCCCCGAACGCATCGGCACCCCGGCCTACATGAGCCCCGAACAGCTCGAGGGCCGCCTCGATGTCGACACCCGCTCCGACATCTACGCCCTCGGCGTCGTCCTCCACGAACTGCTCGCAGGCGTCACCCCCTCCCACACCCGCCACCTCGCCAACCCCCCGTGGCAACAGCACCAACCCCACCCACGCTCCCACCCCGACCCGTGCCCCCCTCACACCGATTTCCTCAACCTGCCCCTCCCCCAACGCCTCGCCATCGCCGACGCCCGCCACACCAACCCCCGCTCCCTCGCCCGCCTGCTCCACGGTGACCTCGGCTGGATCCTCCTCCGCTGCCTCGAACCCGACCGCAACCACCGCTACGCCTCCACCCTCGCCCTCGCCGACGACCTCCGCCGCCATCTCGCCCACGAACCCGTCTCCGCCGCCGCCCCAAACCCCCTCTATCGACTCGGGAAATTCCTCCGCCGCCACCGCATCGCCGTCGCCGCCGGTGCCACCGTCGCCGTCACCCTCCTCGCCGCCACCACCGTCAGCGCCCTCCTCGCCTGGCGCGCACGCGTCGCCGAACACACCGCCCGCGGCCTCCTCGCCCGCGTCGAAGCACTCCGCAAACAGTCCGATCACGACGCCCGCATCGCCCGCACCGAAGCCGCAACCGCCCTCGCCGTCACCCGCTTCCTCAACGACGACCTCCTCGCCGCCGCCGATCCCACCCGCGAACCGGAACGCGAAATCACCCTCCGCACCGTCCTCGACCGCGCCTCCGCCCGCCTCACCCGCTCCGACTCCCTCGACGGCAACCCCGCCGCCTCCGCCGCCATCCACGAAACCCTGGGCCGCGCCTACCAGAACCTCGCCCTCGTCGCCCCCGCCGCCACCCACTTCGCCCAGGCACGCTCCCTCTTCACCCGCGCCCACGGTCCCCATCACGAATCCACCCTCCGTTCCACCATCGAACTCGCCTTCGCCCTCCACCGCCGCGGCGACACCAACGCCGCCCTCCCCCTCGCCCTCGACACCACCGCCACCGTCCGCCACGTCTTCGGCACCAACCACCCCCTCGCCTTCCATTGCGGCGCACGCCTCGCCTGGATCCAATACCAGCTCGGCCAGTCCTCCAACGCCCACCTCACCGCCGAACTCACCTTCGCCGCCGCCAAACCCCACCCCGACGTCGCCGACGGCGACCTCCTCTCCCTCATGTACCTCGTCGCACGCCACCGCGGCACCCTCCGTGGCGGCATCTTCGAGGCCGGCGAACAAATCCTCCTCGACGCCATCGAAATCATGCGCCACCGACGCGGCGACGACGACCTCCTCACCGCCCGCGCCAAAGCCAACCTCGCGGTCTATTACTACGACCACCAACGCCATATCGACCGCGCCGAATCCCTCTTCCTCGAAGTCCTCGACCACCAGCGCCGCATCCTCGGCGACAACCACGAAACCCCCCTCATCACCCTCCGAAACCTGGGCCTCCTCCACGCCCGCGCCGGACGCCCCGCCGCCGCCCAACGCTTCTACCTCCTCACCCTTGCCATCAACCCCGACGACCCCGACGCCCACCAGAACCTCAACCGCCTCGCCCAACACCCCCTCCCCCCACTCACCCAAAACCCACCCCACTGGCGCGTCTCCCCACTCCACCCCCCGCCTTCCTCCTGGACCCGCCCCGGCTTCGACGACGCCGCCTGGCCCTCCCTCCCCACCCTCCCCCAAACCAGCGCCTGGTGCCGCACCTTCATCGTCCTCCCAGAAAAACCCGCCGAACCCCCGGTCTTCTCCCTCCACCAGGCCTCCTTCCTCGAACTCCACGTCAACGGCACCCCCGTCCAAACCTTCCCCACCCACCCCACCACCCATCCCCCCGCACCGCCGCGCCGCTTCGTCGTCGCCTCCCGCGAGGCCCTCCAACACTTCGCCGTCGGCACCAACACCATCGCCCTCCGGTTCACTCCCGATTCCCCCGCGTCCTCCCCACGCCTCTCCCTCCACCGCATGCCCGCCCTCCATCCCCCCAACCAACCCCCCGCAGCCCCCACCCCCTGATCCCCCCCCTTTCGGGTACCCCCATCGGCCCATTTCCCTGGCCGATCCGCCCCGCCAACCCCGCACGTCCTCAGTGTACGGAATGCGATCGGTCGCAACCGGCCCCGCCGCCGACCTGTCGCAGTCCCCGACATCACAACCTCCAATCATCCAAAGCCAACACTGAGCGTATGAACCCCATCGAAACCACACCGTCCACCCAGCCGTCCGACACCCGCCCCCGTCACCAAACCCCACCCACCCGACCATCCCCCGCCGCCTTCGCCCTCGCCTGCCTCACCTCCGGCCTCGCCTTCCTCGGCCCCGCTCCCGCCACGTCCCGCGCCGACGAAACCTGTTCCTCCCCCTACATGGCCCGCATCGAGGGCCAGGAGGAATTCGTCTACGTCTGGACCCTCGGCGCCGAAGGCGTCGGCGATGGCTCCGACAAACTGGTCACCGTCGACGTCAAACCCGGCTCCTCCCGTTACGGCAAGGTCATCCACTCCCACTCCGTCGGCGGCCGCCACGAAGCCCACCACGGCGGGTTCACCGACGACCGCCGCCAACTCTGGCTCGCCGGTCTCGAATCCAGCGAGATCTTCATCTACGACGTCCACTCCGATCCCGCCCGCCCCCGCCTCGCAAAGACCATCCGCGACTTCCCGACCCGCACCGGCGGCGCCCTCGGGCCCCACGGCGTCTACGCCCTCCCCGGCCGCGTCCTCATCCCCTGCCTCTCCAACGCCCGCGACAAATCCGGCACCACCGCCCTCGTCGAATACAGCAACGACGGCCACTACATCACCACCCACTGGATGCCCACCCCGGCCTCCGCTGCCGCCGCCGATATCCCCGGCGCCGAATTCGCCGACGGCTACGGCTACGACGCCCGCGTCCTCCCACGCAAAAACGTCATGCTCTCGTCCTCCTTCACCGGGTGGAACAACTACACCCTCGAGTTCGCCAAGGTCGCCGGCAACCCCGACGCCATGAAACAGTTCGGCCAGTCCATGGTCCTCTGGGACTTCCACACCCGCCAACCCCGCCAGATCTTCCACGTCCCCGGCGCCCCGCTCGAAATCCGCTGGGCCTGGGGCGAAAAACACAACTACGCCTTCACCGCCACCGCCCTCACCTCGAAACTGTGGCTCGCCTACGAGGACAAACACGCACCCCACGGCTGGCAGGTCCGCGAAGTCGCCCCCATCGGCGACAACCCCAACGGCGTCCTCCCCGTCGATATCAGCCTCAGCGCCGACGACCGCACCCTCTTCGTCAGCTGCTTCGGCGACGGCAAGGTCCGCGTCTACGACGTCTCCCAACCCAAACGCCCCCGCCTCATCCACTCCCAGACCATCGGCCGCCAACTCAACATGGTCTCCCAGTCCTGGGACGGTAAACGCCTCTACTTCACCAGCTCCCTCCTCGCCCGTTGGGACAAGACCGGCGACGACAACGAACAGTTCCTCCGCGCCTTTCACTGGAATGGCCGGAAGTTGAACCCCGCCTTCTCCCTCGACTTCACCGCCCTCCAGCTCGGCCGCCCCCACCACATGCTCTTCGGCTCCACACGCATCGGCCGCTGACCCATCCTCCTGGAACCTCCCGGAACCTCACCCGACCCCGCCCCTCACCCGGATTCAATCCCCGCCATGAAACCCCGCCTCATCCGAAACCTCCTCACCCTGACCGCCGCGCTCGGCCTCTGCCTGACCGCCCACGCCAGCCCCGATCAAGCCGACACCCCCACCCCCGACTACCCCGCACCCCTCCCCGGCTCCTACGACCTCCCGGTGATCAAACACGCCGCCGACGGCCCGGTGCTCGACATCCACGCCCGCTCCCGAACGCTCTGGGAGTTCCTCCACGGACGCATCACCGTCCTCAGCTTCATCTACACCCGCTGCGGCTCCCCGCGCGCCTGCCCCCACGCCACCGGCGTCCTCCGCGATCTCCACCAGGCCAGCACCACCGATCCCGAACTGGTCCGCCGCCTCGGACTCGTCAGCCTGAGCTTCGACCCGATGTTCGACACCCCCGAACACCTGTCCCGCTACGCCGCCTGGGCCGCCTCCCGCCCCGCCGGTTGCCCCTGGAACTTCCTCACCTCCACCTCCCGCGAGGAACTCCAACCCATCCTCGACGCCTACGACCAGACGGTCGATCGCCGCGATAACCCCGCCGACCCCCGCGGCCCCTGGAACCACACGCTCCGCGTCTTCCTCATCGACCCCGATGGTCGCATCCGGAACATCTACAGCTCCGACACCCTCGACCCCCGCCTCGTGCTCGCCGACATCCGCACCCTCATCGCCGAAACCTCCACCCGCGCACCCGCCAATGGCGAACCCATTCCCCCCACCCGCGCCCTCCTCCACCACGGCGAAACCCGCACCGTCCTCTTCCGCGCCTCCACCTTCGCCGCCGTCCGCGAAATCGCACCCTCTCCAGCCCCGGAAACCGGCGACCTCCACCTCTTCGACGCCCCCAACGGCCCCGGCCCGGCCACACCCGCCGAACGATCCCGGATCGTCGTCGAAATCCCCGCACGCCTCCTCCCCAGCCTCGGCCAGCCGTCCCCCGAAGCCCTCGGCCGCCGCCTCGCCGGCCGCTGGCTCCTCGCCACCGGCCACATCCATGTCCACCACCGCCCCGACCGCCCACCGCAGGCCCGCATCCGACTCACCGACCCCAACGCCCTCCGCACCAGCCCCTGAACCCCGGCCCCGCTCCCCCAGGCCCCGGACTCACCACCCCGCCAACCCGCCGCCAAAGCACTTCCCGGCCCCCTCGGGCCGGGAAGAATTCACTCTCAGCACAGCCCCCGTTTCACTAGCCTGACCCGGTCGCACCGTGTCACGCGCATGATCCCACGCCCGACGCCCCAAACCCCGTCCAACCCGGCGTCCCCGGCCCCTGCTCGCCCGCCCCACCCGTCCACCGCCTCACCCGCGTCCGACGCCGGCGTCGCATGAACCAAGGCCCGCCGCCATCAACCCCTCCCCAGCCCACGGCCCCAACCCCGCCGCACTGGTCCCTCGCGGATCTCATCGACTTCGAAGTCCTGCTCGCCCGCGAAGCCGACACCACCGAACCGTCCTGGAAGGAACCCTGGCAAGCCGCCCGGCCCACCCCCCCAACCCCGCCCGCCACCCCCGCCGCACGACGCTCCCTCTTCCACCAGTGGCTCGAGTTCCGCCGCCGGGATCCCTCCCTCCAACTCCCCGGCGAAGCCCTCGCCTCCGGCTGGCTCACCCTCGCCGCCCTCGCCACCGCCGCCGGCCTCCTCCTCGGCGCCACCATCACCGGCACCCTCCTCCACTACCGCGGCACCGAACCGGTCAACGTCGCCTGGTTCCTCGTCGCCACCCTCGGCATCCCCTGGCTCGTCCTCCTCGCCTCCGCCACCCTCACCGCCCTCCGCAACGCCGCAGGCTCCGCACCCCCCTTCCGCCGCCTCGTCGCCTCCCTCACCTGGTCCGCCAGCCTCGGCCTCCGTCGCCTCCCCGGCGAACAGCGCCAGCACCTCCGCGCCCTCCTCGCCTCCCTCGCCCGCCGCCGCGCCATCTACGGACCCCTCGCCGCCTGGCCCGCCATCATCGTCACCCAATTGTTCGCCGTCGGTTACTACCTCGGCATCCTCGCCCTCTTCCTCACCCACGTCGCCACCACCGACCTCGCCTTCGGCTGGCAATCCACCCTCGACCTCGGCCCCGAGGCGGTCCACCGCATCGTCACCACCCTCGCCGCACCCTGGGCCCCCTTCGCCCCCAACCCCCACCCCTCCCTCGATCACATCGTCCGCAGCCGCTTCGCCTACACCGACGGCCTCTCCACCCTCAACCGCGACGCCACGACCTCCTGGTGGCCCTTCCTCGCCTACGCCATCGCCACCTACGGCCTCGCCTTCCGCTCCGCCACCCTCGCCTTCGCCACCCTCCGCCTCCGCCGCACCCTCGCCTCCTGGACCTTCGACCACGAGGGCTGCAATTCCCTCGCCCGCCTCCTCGCCGGCCCGGTCATCCTCACCCGCGACAACAACCCCGCCCTCGTCATCCCGGCCCCTGACCCAACCCAGCCCACCCCCCACCCGCACCCGGACCCGGCCCACCCCCACCCCCCCTGCACCGCCCTCGTCGCCTCCGACTTCGATCCCTCCACCCCCTTCGCCCAAACCGTCATCCCCAACGCCCTCGGCCTCACGGTCGCCGCCTCCGCCCCCGTCCAGATCGATCACCCCAGCGGCAACCCCGAAGCCCTTCGCACCCTCCAGTCCCCACCCCACCCCGCCTCCCCCGTCGTCGTCGTCACCCCCGCCCACCGCGCCCCCATCAAAGCCATCGCCCTCTTCCTCCAACGCATCGCCTCCACCGCCGGCCCCCACCGCGAACTCATCGTCCTCCTCGTCGGCCGCCCCCTCGACAACCCACCCGGCTTCGCACCGGTCCCCGACCACGAACTCCGCAACTGGCGCAACACCCTCGCCATCCACCAAATCCCCGCCAGCCTCGAACGCCTCCAGCCCGCACCCCGCCCCACCCCCGAATGACCGACGCCACCCCAACCTTCGCCGTCGTCGGCGCCGTCAACCACGGCAAATCCTCCGTCGTCTCCACCCTCTCCGAAAACGACCAGGTCCGCATCAGCTCCATGCCCGGCGAAACCGTCCGCTGCCAGCGCTTCGAACTGGCCGACCTCTTCGCCTTCTACGACACCCCCGGCTTCCAGAACGCCCGCGAAGCCCTCCCCGAACTCGCCCCCGCCGCCTCCGCCCCCGATCCCCTCGCCGTCTTCCGCAGCTTCATCGCCCGCCACATCGCCAACCCCGCCTTCGAGGCCGAGTGCCTCCTCTTCCAACCCCTCGTCGACGGCGCCGGCCTCCTCTACGTCGTCGATGGCTCCGAACCCGTCCTCGACATCCACGCCGCGGAAATGGAAATCCTCCGCCTCACCGGAGCCCCGCGCCTCGCCGTCATCAACCGCACCGGCGCCGATAACCACGTCCAGGACTGGAAACGACGCCTCGGCCTCCACTTCAACGCCGTCCGCGAATTCAACGCCCACCGCGCCACCTTCGCCGACCGCCTCGAACTGCTCGAAACCCTCGCCGGCATCGAACAGTCCTGGAAACCCAAACTCACCCGCGCCATCGCCGTCTACCGCGAGGAATGGGAACGCCGCCTCGACGATTGCGCCGAAATCATCGTCGAACTGATCGCCGACCTCCTCGTCCATCGCGAGTTCGCCCCGGCGCCCGACGGCCCACCCTCCCGACGCACCACCGCCGCCGACCTCCTCAAGTCCCGATTCACCCAGGCCCTCGCCACCCGCGAATCCAAGGCCCACAGGGCCATCATCCGCCTCTTCGGCCACCGCCGTGTCCATCCCGATGACACCGACCGGCCGGTCATCGACTCCGACCTCTTCAGCCACGACACCTGGCGCGCCTTCGGCCTCGACGAACGCCAGCTGGTCGCCGCCGGCGCCCTCGGCGGCGCCGCCGCCGGCGCAGGCATCGATGTCCTCACCGCCGGCCACACCCTGCTCGCCGGCGCCGGCATCGGCGGCGCCATCGGCGCCGCCAGCGCCTTCCTCCTCGGCCGCAAACGCCCCGAACTCAAGGTCCGCCTCCCAGGCCTCGCCCAGAAACTCCGCCTCGGCGGCTCCACCCTCGCCATCGGCCCCTGCTCCGCCCCCAACTTCCCCTGGATCCTCCTCGACCGCGCCCTCGCCACCTTCGCCTACGTCGTCCACCGCGCCCACGCCCGCCGCGACGAAACCACCCTCTCCAGCTCCCTCCTCCATACCCTCCTCGCCACCTCCGGCTTCGCCTCCGCCCGCTGGGACGACACCCCACGCCGCGAATGCGAACGCATGTTCGCCCGCATCCGCGCCGGAAAAATGCTCCCCAGGGACCGCGCCACCCTCCGCGACCGCATCCGCTCCCGCCTCGCCGAAATCGCCGCCGCACCCCTCGCGAACCCGCCAGCCTCCCCAGCCCGGGGCCTTGATTGAACCCCGATCCACTGCCACTGTCTCAACTCCGTGCAAACGCGATGACGTACGATCCGCCCGCACCCGATCCCCTGAACGAACCCCTGCCCGCCGGACCCGCCGAAGAACTGGCGGCCTTCGGTCGCGCCCTGCCGTCGAAGTTCGTCTTCCTCGTCCTCCTCGCCGCCTGGATCACCCTCTTCCACCTCTACGGCAACGCCACCTTCGGCTACATCGACACCGCCTCCCTCTTCGGCTGGCTCAACTACTCGTACTCCAGCTCCCAGGACGACGAACTGGGCCGGTTCATCCCCTTGATCGTGCTGGGCTTGTGCTGGTGGAAACGCGACGAACTGCTCGAGGTGCGCAAGGAACCGTCGATCGCCTGCGCCGCCCTCGTCGCCCTCGCCCTCGCCCTCCATGCCCTCGGCTTCATGGTCCAGCAGACCCGCGTCAGCGTGGTGGCCTTCTACTTCGGGATCTACGCCCTCGCCGGCTGCGTCTGGGGCCTCCGCTTCCTCCGCGCCACCTTCTTCCCCTGCTTCCTCTTCGTGTTCTGCGTCCCCCTCGGCACCCTCGCCGACACCATCACCGTCCCCCTCCGGATGATGGCCACCACCGCCACCGCCTGGATCAGCCAGCACATCCTCGGCGTCGCCCTCATCCAGCAGGGCAACCAGATCTTCGACGCCCAGGGCTCCTTCCAATACGAGGTCGCCGCCGCCTGCGGCGGCCTCCGCAGCATGACCGCCACCCTCGCCCTCGCCGCCGTCTACGCCTTCATCACCTTCGACCGCGACAGCGCCTGGAAAAAACTCGTGATGATCGCCTCCGCCCTCCCGCTCGCCGTCGCCGGCAACACCCTCCGCCTCGTCCTCATCATCATCGCCGCCGAAGCCTTCGGCCAAAAGGCCGGCAACTGGGTCCACGACAACAGCCTCCTCAGCCTCCTCCCCTACGTCCCCGCCTTCCTCGGCCTCGGTGCGATCGGTTCCTGGCTCCGCAAACGCTCCGACGAACCCCACCTCCCCCACGGCACCCCCGAACCCCAAACCCCATGAGCCGCACCAAAATCGGCGTGGTCGCCGCCCTCTGCCTCACCCTCATCGCCGCCGCCGCCGCCGTCCTCCACCAGCGCGCCAGCCTCGGCCATCGCCTCGGCAAACCCGGCCTCCAGATCGCCGATGTCCCCCTCCCGGGCGAGGACGGCAAACCCGTCACCTCCCAAAGCATCGCCTTCCCCCAGACCGTCGGGGAATTCGACTCCACCCTCCACGCCATCACCAAGATGGAGATCGACTGGCTGCCCCGCGACACCACCTTCGGCCGGCGCCTCTACAAATCCCCCGACGGCTTCGAAGCCCAGGTCACCGGCGTCCTCATGGGCACCGACCGCACCAGCATCCACAAACCCGAGTTCTGCCTCCCGTCCCAGGGCTTTCACATCGTCCGCAGCTCCCCACGCTCCATCCTCATCGATCGCCCCCACCGCTACGCCCTCCCCGTCATGCGCCTCGACGCCCTGCGCGAAGGCCGACTCGCCAACGGCCAGACCTCCCGCATCGGCGCGGTCTACGTCTACTGGTTCGTCTCCGAAAACCGCCTCTCCAACGACCACCTCCAACGCATGGGCTGGCTCGCCCTCGACCTCATCCGCACCGGCGAACTCCAACGCTGGGCCTACATCGGCTGCCTCGCCCTCTGCCACCCCGGACAGGAGGACGCCGCCTACCAACGCCTCGAACGCCTCATCCAGGGCATGGTCCCCGAGTTCCAATCCACCGCCGGCCCCGCCCTCTCCACCCTCCCCACACCCCACCCCGACCTCCCAACCTCCCTCGCCAACCATTCCCCCACCCCGCCGTTGAACTCGCCCACCCCCTCCCGCTAGGGTTTCCCCGTACCCCGCCCAGGCCGCCGCCTCATGCTTCGCCGACAACGGATCCTTCGCAACCGCATCCAAAAGGTGCTGGACGGCGCCCTCTTCGCCGTCGGCTTCTACCTCGCCTTCATCCTCCGCTCCAATGCCGACCTCGTCGGCTCCTGGTTGATGCGGTTCTTCGAAACCTTCGGCGGCACCCGCGAAATCCAACCGCTCAGCGAATTCCTCCTCTACGTCGTCCTCACCGTCCCCGCCGCAATGGTCCTCCTCAGCCACTACGGCTTCTACAACCGCCCCCTCATCTCCAGCCGCCGCCAGACCGCCCTCATCCTCTTCAAGGTCTGCACCGTCCTCACCATCGGCGTCATCACCGTCATGTTCCTCACCCGCGTGCAACTCGCCCGCGCGGTCGTCATCCTCTTCGGCGCCTTCAGCTTCGTCCTCGTCATCCTCAAGGAGGAACTCCTCCGCTGGTGGATCCGCGCCGGCCTCGAAAAAGGCCACTACGAACGCCGCCTCGTCCTCGTCGGCACCCCCGAGGACACCTCCGCCCTCCGCCACGACCTCCACCACCGCGACCGCCACGGCATCCGCATCGTCGGCGAACTCGACGTCAACAACACCTCCATCGACCAACTCGTCGACCTCCTCCACGACCATTCCCCCAACGGCGTCGTCGTCGCCGCCCGTAACACCGTCTTCGGCCAACTCGAAAAAGTCATCCAGGCCTGCGAACTCGAGGGCGTCGAGGTCTGGCTCATCGCCGACTTCTTCAAAACCCAGATCTCCCGCACCACCGTCGACGACCTCTACGGCCGCCCCATGATGGTCTTCAGGTCCGCCCCCGAGGACTCCTGGCAGGGCGTCGGCAAACAAATCGTCGATGCCCTCGGCGCCGCCATCATCATCATCGCCGCCTCCCCCGTCATGGCCGCCGCCGCCCTCGCCGTCCGCTTCACCTCCCCAGGCCCCGTCATCTTCCGCCAGCAACGCAGCGGCCTCAACGGACGCCCCTTCACCATGTACAAGTTCCGCACCATGGTGACCGACGCCGAACAGCGAAAACAGGAACTCGCCGCGTTCAACGAAATGAGCGGCCCCGTCTTCAAGGTCACCAACGACCCCCGTATCACCCCCGTCGGCGCCATCCTCCGAAAATTCTCCATCGACGAGTTCCCCCAACTCTTCAACGTCCTCCGCGGCGAAATGAGCCTCGTCGGCCCACGCCCCCTCCCCGTCGACGAAACCCGCCGCTTCGACGACTTCGCCCACCGCCGCCGACTCAGCGTCAAACCCGGCCTCACCTGCCTCTGGCAAATCAGCGGCCGCAGCAATGTCCGCGACTTCAAGGAATGGGTCCGGCTCGACCTCGAGTACATCGACAACTGGTCCCTCTGGCTCGACCTCAAGATCCTCCTCCGCACCATCCCCATCGTGCTCAAAGGCAGCGGCGCCAAATAACGCCTCCGCTCCCCTCCCCTCCGCTCCCCTCCCGGACCACCCGGTCCGCAACCCCCGCATTTTCAACCTTGGTCTGCCCTCCGCGTTCGGGCATTCCTTGGCCCTCCCACCACCCCATCCCCAACCGCCATGAGCCCCCATCGCCAGCCCGCCAACCCGCTCAGCCCCATGCCCCGCCGCCTCCAGACCACCCTCCTCGCCGGCGCCTCCCTCGCCGCCTCCCTCGCCGCCCCCGCCGCAGATCACCGCCTCAACGGCCACACCTTCTCCCTCCCCGACGGCTTCTCCATCGAACTGGCCGCCGACAACCACCTCGCCCCACGCCCCCTCGCCGGTAGCTTCGACGAATCCGGCCGCCTCTACGTCACCGATTCCTCCGGCTCCAACAAACCTCCCGCCGAACAGCTCAAGGACCCCCAAAGCCGCGTCCTCCGCCTCGAAGACACCGACGGCGACGGCCGCTTCGATCGCTCCGTCGTCTTCGCCGACAAGGTCATGTTCCCCCAGGGCTGCCTCTGGCACAACGGCTCCCTCTACGTCGCCGGCCCCCCCAGCATCTGGAAATTCACCGACACCAACGGCGACGGCGTCGCCGATCAACGCACCGAATGGTACCAGGGCCAGATCCTCACCGGCTGCGCCAATGACGTCCACGGCCCCTACCTCGGCCCCGACGGCCTGCTCTACTGGACCAAGGGCGCCTTCGGCCGCCTCAACCTCCGCGACTCCCGCGGCCGCTCCATCGAGGACCGCTGCGCCCACGTGTTCCGCGCCCACCCCGACGGCTCCGGCCTCGAAAGCGTCATGTCCGGCGGCATGGACAACCCCGTCGAAGTCGCCTTCACCGCCCACGGCGAACCCATCGTCATCAGCACCTTCATCGACCTCAGCCAACCCGGCCGCCGCGACGGCCTCGCCCACGCCGTCTACGGCGGCGTCTTCGGCAAAGCCAACGACGTCCTCGAGGAACCCGTCGTCCGCCGCACCGGCGGCATCCTCCCCACCATGACCCACTTCGGCCCCGCCGCCGCCTGCGCCCTCATGCGCTACGAAGGCGACGCCTTCGGCCCCGCCTACCGCGACAACCTCTTCGCCACCCTCTTCAACCTCCGCAAAGTCACCCGCCACACCCTCCAACCCCACGGCGCATCCTTCACCACCCAGGACTCCGATTTCCTCGTCTCCGATCAGGCCGACTTCCACCCCACCGACGTCCTCCAGGACATCGACGGCTCCCTCCTCGTCGTCGATACCGGCGGCTGGTACAAGCTGTGCTGCCCCAGCTCCCAGCTCGCCAAAATCGACGTGCTCGGCGGCATCTACCGCGTCCGCCGCACCGGCGCACCCTCCGCCCCAACCAATCCCGAGGCCCGCACCCGCGCCTACACCCGCCTCGCCGCTCCCCCCGCCCTCCACGATTCCGAAGAGGCGACCCTGAAAAAGGCCGCCCTCACCGCCCAACCCGCGCACGCCGAACGCTTCCGCACCACCCTCGCCCGCCATATCCCCCTCGCCGCCCAATCCCCCGACAGCGCCCGCCTCGCCCGCCTCGCCGCCGAAGGCCTCGGCCGCCTCCGCGACCGCGCCCATATCCCCGCCCTGTTCCAAAGCCTCGCCACCGCCACCGATTCCTCACCCGAACCCATCGACCGCTTCCTCGAACACAGCCTCATCTTCGCCCTCATCGAAACCGCCCAACCCGACGCCACCCGCCCCTTCCTCCGCCACGCCCACCCCGCCATCCAGGCCGCCGCCCTCCGCGTCCTGGAACAGGCCTCCAACCCCTCCACCGTCCAGGTCGCCGACGTCATCCCCTTCCTCGCCACCCCGGCCGGCCCCCTCCGCGACGCCGGCCTCTGGGTCGCCCGCCGCCACCCCCAGTGGGGCGACGCCCTCGCCTCCCACTTCCGCTCCCGCCTCGCCGATCCCCATACCGCCGACGCCGAACGCACGTCCTGGGAATCCATGCTCGATCTGCTCGCCCATCAGCCCGAGGGCCAGACCCTGCTCGCCGACATCACCCGCAACACCGCCGCCTTCAAAACCCCCACCCAGACCGCCGCCCTCCACGCCATGGCCGGCAGCGGCCTCAAATCCCTCCCCGACACCTGGCGCGATTGCCTCCTCGCCCAACTCAACCCCGGTGACGCCTCCCCAGCCCACCTCGCCCGCCTCACCGCCGCCCTCCGCGCCGTCCGCTCCCTGCCCCTGCCCAAAAACGGCGACCCCAGGATCACCGAACGGCTTCGCGCACTCGCCGCCAACACCGGCCTGACTCCCCCCACCCGCATCGAGGCCGCCGGACTCCTGCCCACAGGCAGCCCCACCCTGCCCGCCGAATTCACCCTCCTCCTCGACGGCCTCAACCCCGCCCGCCCGCCCGGGGAACGCCTCGCCGCCGCTGCCGCCCTCCAACGCCTCACCCTCAACCCCTCCCAGCGGGAGGCCCTCCTTCCCATCCTCCCCATCGCCAGCCCCATCGAACTGCCCAGGCTCATCCTCGCCTTCTCCCCAGGCGGCGATTCCAACCTCGGCCGCCGCTTCATCGCCGCCCTCAAGCAGGCCAAAGGCCTCCGCTCCCTCCGCGACGAAGACCTCAAACCGGCCACCGCCCGCTTCCCCACGGAAATCCAAACCGCCGCCCTCGAAGTCCTCGCCGCCGCCCGCACCAGCACATCCGAGGACAGCGCACGCCTCGACGCCCTGCTCATTGAACTGTCCCGGCTCGACGGCCAGATCCGCCGCGGCCAGACCATCTTCAACAGCACCAAGGCCGCCTGCTCCTCCTGCCACCGATTGGGTTACCTCGGAGGCGATATCGGCCCCGACCTCACCTCCATCGGAACCTCCCGCACCGACCGCGACCTGCTCGAAGCCGTCATCCATCCCTCCGCCAGCTTCGTCCGAAGCTACGAACCCTGGATCGCCTCCACCACCGACGGCGAGGAACACAGCGGCGTGCTCCGCCGCGATACCCCCGACGAAATCGTCCTCGCCACCGGTCCCGGCGCCGAAATCCGCATCCCGCGCTCCCAACTCGCCGACCTCCGCCTCGGATCCGTCAGCACCATGCCCGCCGGCCTGGACGAACAACTGACCCGCCAGGAACTCGCCGACCTGCTCGCCTTCCTGAAGAACACCCGATGGGGCGTGAACTGACCGGGAACCCCGCCACCCCGCCACCCCGCGCGGCGCGCGCCGCCCAGACACCCCGTGGACCCTTGCGGCCCTCGGAACCGGAAACCGCCCGGGAAGACCCGGGCACCGCGGCTGCCCGCGTGATCCGCCGACCCGATCGACGGCCAGACCATCGACCGCGTTCAGCCAGCGCTACGGCGCAAAGCGAAGCAGCACGAGCGCCTGAACCACGACCATCGCCGCGAAAACTCCCCAGAAGAGCCACTCCCACACCCGCAGGGAACGACGCCGCGCCGGCGCCAGCACGAATCCCAGCGAAACCGTGCCCAACCGCACCACCTCACCGTGGCGGATCCGATGGCGCACCACCTCCTGCTCCCCCACCCACGCCAGCGCCCCGGGAAACACCTCCACCACCAACCCCTCCCCGGCCACCGCGTTCAACGTGAGATGGCGGTCGAAGATTCCAGGCCGCGCCAGCACCAGCCCACAATCCCGCGACCGCCCGATCACCCAGGGAAAACGCGGAACGTCCACGACCTGGGGGGGATCCCCCGGGCCGCGGACGACCACTTGAAACAGAGCCACGGAATTCCGGGGGTCACCGGCCGAACGGAGTTCGCCGGGGCACGAAAATCGTGTCACCGGGAACGATCGGCACGTTCAGGCGCTGATCCTTCTTCGCCCGCCGCGCATCGATCACCAACCGCTCCCCGTTGGTCCGCACCACCTCCACCCGCCCGCGGGCGGCGAAGTCGGTGAAACCCTGGGCGGCGGCAATCGCCTGCAGCAGCGTCAACTCACCCTCGTACACGAACCGATCCGGACGGCGCACCTCGCCATCCACGTAAAACACCCGCCGCTCGGTCTTCACCGTCACCGTGAGGCGCACGAAGTACTGCGGCACGTAGCGGTCCTGGATCTCCTTCTGCAACTGCCCCGGAGTCTTCCCCTCGGCGGTGATGTTCCCGATCAACTGAAGGTTGATCGTGCCGTCCTCCTTGATGCGCTCCTCCAGGTCCGCAGGAGGATTCGGAATGCCGGTGAACGCGACCTGGATCAGGTCGCCCTTCCGCAGCAGGTCCGCGAGCCCCTGGGTTCCCACCCCGCCCACGGCGGCGGCACCCCCGGCAGGACTGTTGGTCTTAATGCCGGTTCCACCACAGCCCGTCAGGATCACAGCCACCAAAAGGCTGCCCAGGGTTCGAATCCGAAAGCCAAACCGGCTCGAGAGTTGGGACAACATGGTCGTCGGTTCCGAATCAGTACTTTTTCTTCAGGTCGATCCGCGACAGCTCGGTGGAGCCGTTCTTGCTCTTCTCGGGCTTGCCGTCACCCGACTCATCCTTGTCGCGGCTCTGGTAGTAATCGTAGTAGTAGCCGCTGTAGTAGTAGTAGTTCTCGTCCTGCGACATGTTGATGTTGTTGAGGACGATGCCCACCAAGTATCCGCCGACCTTCGACACCATCTGCTTGGCGCGGAGGGTCATGGCCTGCGGATACTTGCGGTACTGGATCACCTGCAGCGAGATGTCCACCTCGCTCGCCAAAACCACGGCGTCGCTCACGCCCATGATCGGCGGCGAATCGAAGAAGACGAAGTCGTAGCGCCGCTTCACCTCCGCGATCAGATCCTTCATCTGCTGCGAGCTCAGAATGCCCATCGAACTGCTGGGTAGCTTGCCGCTCGGCAGAAAGTCCAGCGTCGGCAGCGAACTGGTCTGGATCACCTCCTCCAGCTTCTTCTGCCCCAGCAGCACGTCCGTGAGCCCCATCGAGTTCGAGACCTTCAGGAACTTGTGCATGCTCGGACGCCGAAGGTCGGAGTCGATGATCAACACCCGGTTCCCGTTCTGCGCGAACACCACCGCCAGGTTGAACAAGGTCGTCGATTTCCCCTCACCCGCGCCGCCGGACACGATGGTCAGCGTGTTGAAGGTCTCGTCCTTGCGGGTGAACAACACGTTCGTCCGCAACACCCGGTACGCCTCCGCATGCGGACTGTCCGGGCCCTCGTCGAGCAACGAACCGACGTTCTGCGGAATGACGCCCACCACCGGCGCACCCAGCGACCGCTCGACGTCGTCGATGGTCTTCACCGAGGTGTCCAGGTATTCGATGAAGAACGCCAGACCGATGCCGACCGCCAGACCCACCACCACGCCAAACGCGATGTTGAGCGGAATGTTCGGCTTCACCGGCTTCAACGCCTCCTCCGCAATGTCGGTGATCTGCACCAGCGACTGTCGCGGGATCTTGCTGTCAAAACGCTCCTGCGCGAGCTTCCGGCCCAGCACGTCCAACATCACCTGCTGGTTCTCAGCCTCGCGCTTCTTCTCGAAATATTCCCGATACTCCTTGCCCCGCTCGAGGTCCTCCTTCTTGGCCAGTTCCACCTCGGCGTCCAACTTCGCAAGCTCGTCCTGGGCCGCGGCCACCTGAAGCTCCAGCGAGTTGATGATGCCCACCACACGGTCCCGAACATCCCGCTTCACCCGCTCCAAAACCATCCTCGCGGCCTTCACATCCGGATGATCCGGGGCCAGCGTGCTCGTCATCCGCACCATCTGCTGTTCCAGCTCCACTTCCTTGGTCAGCGCATCCATCAACAGCGCGTCATCCCGGTAAAGCGTCGGCAGCGTGTTCCGCAGACCCTCCTGATCCAGCTTCTTCAAACCTTCCAACGTGGAATTGAACCGGGCCAACCGACTCCGCACCTCCGTCCGCAACCCGTCCGTGCGCCGCACAGCCTCCGACTCCAACCGGCCCTGGCTGTACGAATCCATCATCAGGTCGGTGATCTTGTACTTCTGCCGGAGCTTCTCCAGCTCCTGCATCTTCTCCCGCACCTTCCCCTGCTGGTCGTCAATAGCCTCCAAAATCTTCGCAATGCCGCGCTCCGCCATCCGCTCCCGCTCCGACAACCGGCTCTCCCGATACACATCCGCAATCTTGTTCGCGATCTCCGCCGCCTCCTTCTTATCTTTGCTGTACACCCGGATCTCGATCATCGTCGTATTCCGGAACTGCCTCACGTCCAGCTTGTCACGAAGGATGTCGAACGTTTCCTGGGTCTTCAGCGTGCCCGTGGTCAGGTACTCCTTCGACCAGCGCTGGTTCAGGCTCAGATCCTCGATCACCTGATACAGGTTGGTCTTGGACTGGATCACCTCGAACTCCGTCTGCAGGAAGAACATGTCCGGCGGACCCTGCGACGCCATCTGGCCGAGCAGCGGCACGTCGGGGGAGTCCTTCTCGACCTTGATGCGGGTCGAACTCATGTACGTCTCCGGCAGCATGTAGGTCACGACCGTGGTCGTGATCACCACCAGCAGGAAGACCGCAATGATGACCGTCTTGCGGATCCGGATGATCCGCCAGTAATCGAGAAAATGTAATTTGGAGTCCGCAGGCTCCGGAGCCTTGAAAGTGTCCATAAAAAAGAAGGGAGGCTAGAAATGGACTCCAGCCTCCCTCCGACTGCAAGTCAAGATAAGGGGTAAATTCCGAGCGGACTCAGAACTGCCCACGAACACCGAGGAACACGCGGTTACGATTGTAGGACCGGAAATTGTCGTCCGAATCCAGCCGGTCGTAGTTGTAACCGGTCTCAACCGCCAGGTACTGGCTGATGTCGTAGCTGAGCGTCAGCCCGAGCAGGTACATGCCCTCGTTCTGATCGTCATACATGCCGCCGTTGAACGAGCCGAACTGCAGCTGCGCGGATCCGCGGGCCGTCAGGCGCTCGGTCAGCTTGTGCGAAATCGTGCCGTACGCCACCGCCGTCTCCTGGTCCATCGTCAACTGGGTGTACAGGGTCGGCGAAATCGCGCCCACCACATCCGTCCGGTTGCGCCCGTAACGGCCACCCACCCGGAAGAAGCTGCCCTCGGAATACTCGAAGGTCGCGCTGATATCCCCGAAGCCGTTCCACTGATCCGGCGATCCGGGAACGTTGTCGTAGGTCACGTTCTGCGCACCGCCACGCACCGAGATGAAGCACTGCGGCGACACCGTGTAATCCGCACCGGCGATCAGGAAGTGCGAGAAGCTGTCACGCACATCCGACCGGAACGGGCTGCCAGGACCCACGGGCTCGTCCGCCGTGAAACCCACCGACTCGTACCAGTAGCCCAACACACCCGCCAGGGTCGGCGTCAGCGTCCAACGCGTCTCCGCCCGGATCAGGTGCTCCACGCGATCCAAAATCGCCGAGTAGCTGCCGATGCCGTCCTGCTCGAAGTCGTACAACGTGTTGCCGTACCCGACCTCAACGCCGAACAGCGGGGTGATCTGCCCGATGTACTTGATGTCCCCGAGATTCCGAAGGTTCGTCCCCTCGGCACGCAGGAAGGTCACCGCCGCACCGCGATCCACCAACGTCGGCTCCTGCGAGTAGGTGAAGTTGTCGCTCAGCCGGATCACATGGTTCTCGGTCAGCCGATACTCCATGTTCCCGTCCAGCATGACGGTGTGATCCCACGGCTCGTCGTCCCGGTCCTCAAACCAGCGACCCGAGTAAATGGCCGAGAACTTCGCAATGTATTGCTCCCCCTCATGCCCCACCGTCACCCCGGGCCGAACCTCAAACCCGAAGCTTTCGCGGGCGAAGTTGTCCGGAGCGATCGTGTAGTTGTCGTCGTAGAAGCCACGAAGGGAGGCGCTCACCTGCCACCACTTAGTGTCATCGACCGCAATCGCCTGGGCGGCGCATTGAGTCTGGATTCCAGCAACGGCCATCGCCGCCACGCCCGCAGTCGTCAGGATGTTCTTCATAAATGACTGAAAACTTGTCAGTTAACCCGCTCCGAGTCGCTGAAAAGTGCCCCTTCTGTATGCCCTACGGTAACGAGTGTCAAACACATTTCTGGCCCATAGCCAGACCCTCCAAAAAATCGACCACAGGAGGAATCACCTGCCCCCACCGGAATCCCCCGGATCGCCGCCACGCCGCCTCCCGGATGCGCACGTAACGCCCCACGTCCCCCATCATCCACACCACCCCCTCCGCCATCGATTCCGGCGTCTCCTCCCCGCTCACCAAACCCGTCTCCCCGTCCACCGTCGAATCCACCAACCCCCCCACCGGATACACCACCGCCGGCGTCCCCATGGCGTTTGCCTCGATAACGTTCAAGCCCCAACCCTCGCGCACCGATGGATGCAGCAGAAGATGGCTCTCCCCCAGCAGTCCCAGCTTCTCCGTCTCCGTCCGATAACCCGCGAATCGCACACAACTCCCCAGCCCCAGCGCCGCCACCAACCGCCGCAATCGCGCCATCTCACCCCCCTCCCCCACCACCGTCAGCGATGCCTCAATCCCCCGCTCCCGCAGCAAACCCACCACCCGCACGGCGTGGTCCACCCGTTTGTTCGGCGCCAGACGCGAGACGGTGATCAGCCGCCATGGGGGTTCCACCCGCTTCTCCGGCAACACCGCCAGCGGCTCCACGTCCACCCCGTTCGGATACACCGCCACCCGCTCAACCCCGTGCCGTAGCAGCCCCTCCCGCGTCGACTCCGACGGCACCCAGAAGGGCACCCGCCGATACAGCCAGTGGGTCCAGCGCTCCTGGATCCGGCCGATCTCCGAGGTGGGCCACCGATAAAACGACCGCCAGATCGGCCCGAGCACCTCGTGGATGTACGCCAGCACGTGCGTCCCGCTCCACCAGGGCGCATACCAGGGAATGCCGTGGTGCTGGTCGATCACCAGATCGAACCGGGGCTGCGCCCGATACCAACGCCGCGCCGCCAGCACCGAGGTGAATTTCCCCCCCGCACGATGCACCCGGATGCCATCCATCTCCTCCCGCGGCCGGGCGTCCGGAAAGGCATACGAGAACCACTCCACATGGTGCCCCCGCGCCACCAGCCCCCGCAGAAAAGCCAGGGTCACACGCTCCGCACCCCCCGCCAGGGGATTCCGCGGATCCCGCCAGTTCAACATCAGGAAGCGCATCCGGTCCCGCCCTTGCAACCCTCGCCCTCCGGCCCCGTCACGGTCCCTTGGCCTCGACAGCCCGCTCGGCAGCCCGCGTGCCCCCCGGCCCCATCGCGTGCCCCCGAAGGGCCTCGTAATCGTGGTACCCCACCACCACCTGCTCGATCACCCCGTTCTCATCCAGGAAGAAGGTGGTCGGCAAGGCCCGCACATTCGACCACGGCGCCCCGAGGTCTACGCCCGCGGTGCTGGCCACGGTGTAGGCCACCCCGTGCTCGGCGACAAACCGCTTGAGCACCACCCGGTCCTCCATGCTCAACCCCACCACCGCCAGGCTCCCCTCCGGCGCCTCCTTCTGCAGCCGGTTGAAGTGCGGCACCTCCTGCACACACGGACCACACCAGGTCGCCCAGAAATCCACCACCACCCGCCGGCCCCGCAGGTCCGAAAGCTTCAGCCGGCTGCCATCAAGGACGGTCACTTCGAGGTCCGGCGCCTCCTTGCCACGCCATGAGTCGAAGTTCGCCGCCATGCCCTGCTGCACGCCCATCTGGATCCCGGTCATCACCCGCGGAACCAGCATGCCGTAAATCAAAAGCGCCACCACCGAGGCCCCCAGACCGGCGGCCGAAAACCCAACCCCGGCCCACCCCATCGCCCTCCCGCCAACCCCACGCCGGAGATGCACCGCCCCCAGCACCAGACCCGCCAACGCCAGGATCCCCCCGACCACCACCACGCTGCCCGCAAGCCCCATCACCCCCAGAATCAACGAGGCCAGCGCGAGCCTCGGGGTCGCCGACACCCCCGCCCGATGTCCGCCGTCCGCGTCGGCACTCGTGGTTCTCATGGAATCGACCCTAGCCGGCCTTCACGCCCCTGGCGAGGTCGGACCCGCCCCGGCCTCGGCGGGGCCTCCATCCCCACCCTCACGGTGCCGAGGCCGCGACCGACCCGCTCACCGTCACAACGTCCGACCCGCGCCCGGGCATCGCCTGCCGGTGCACCAGCAGAAACCCCTCCTGCGAGGGCGAGGCGGCCACGCCACCCGGGACTTCCGCGACGCCCAGGTTGAAGGCGCTCCCCACGGGCACGATCAACCGCGGCGCCCCGGTGAGCGCGAAACGCGGCTGCCCCAGGTTGTGCCGCAGGAAATAATAGGTCTCGTCGTAGATGATGTCGGTGAGGTTCCCGGTGAAATAGTTGTCCGCGGCCACCACGTACCAATCCACCGTGCTGTCGGCGCCAAGTCCAAGATCCGCCAGCGGCACCCGCACGATCAGCGTTGAGGCGTTCAGGTCCGCATCCAGCGGGTACACCCCGATGAGCCCCCCGGTGCTGAGGTCGGTGACCTCGGTGACCGCGAGGCCCGGCCGGTCCCCCTCGGTGGTGACGAATTCGAGGTCCTCCCAACCGTCGAGGTCGGCGTCGACGTAGATGAGGCACCCGACCGGGGTGATGGGGTGGGTCCACTCATGGTGGAAGGCCAGGGCGAATTCCAGCGCCCCGCCGGCCGCGCGCACGCCCGCGGCCTTGAGGTCCGGCCAGGCTTCATCGAACCCGAAGGCGTCGGGCTTGGGATAATCCACGGCACTGGTGCCCCCGAGGGCGAACACCTCCGACACACCGGGGGTGGCGCCGTCGAGGTTGGCGAGCACCAGGCTTCCCCCGGCGGGCACGCTGCCGGCTCCGACCGCCAGGTCCGCGGCCTTGCGCGGCAACAGGTGCCAGGGGAGTGAAAGCGTGTCCCTGGAGTCCCGGATGACAAGGTGACCATCGAACTCGAGCAGGCGAAGCAGGTCGCCGTTACCCCCATCCTCCCCGCCGCCCAGGGTCCAGTCCGGCAACCGCTCCGGCCGCACCTCCAGGGTCACGGTCACCAACCCGTCGCCCTGCGCAGGCACGGTGAGGGCCGGCGGCGAAACGCCCAGCGTGACCGCCCCGCCCGCGGCGTCGTCGGGGTACCGGAACCCGGCCTGGACGACGAAGGTTCGCGATTCCGGGGCGAGGTTCACCACCAGGACCTGCTTGGTGAACAACCGCGGACCGGCCGCGGTCACCGCCTGGTAACCGAAGGCCAGGGCGGGCTGGATGTCGTACGGCGCGCCGGGCTCGATCGGCGGATCCACCACCACCGCGAAGGCCTGCGCGGCCAGCGCGCGGTCGACCCGCACCTGACCCGCCCCGACCCGGGACACCGGCGCAGGCAGCACCGGACGCCCCCCGGGATGGAGCACCACCGAGGGATCCGCGCTGTTCATCAGCAGCGCCTTCACCGCCCAGGGCGACCAGTAAAGGCCCGACTCGGCCAGGGACACCGATTGCAGCAGGGCCGCGGCACCGGCGACCATCGGGGTCGCCCCGGAGGTCCCGCTGAACGCCGCCATGCCGCTTCCCGTGCCCGCGACCGCCGACACCGACGCGCCGGGGGCGCCGAGTTCGGGTTTGATCGCGTGGAAGGTGTAGCTGGGACCGCGCGAGGAGGCCCCCACCATGCTCCCCGCCGCCTCGATCGATCGGGAGGGGCCGAAGAGGATCCGTGCCCGGGGCGAACGCTCCAGCAACGTGCGAAGCGTCGCGCCATCGGCCTGCGACACCACCAGGGTCGGCACAAAGACGCTGCCGGCACCCCGCGAAAAACCCGGCGGATCCCCGGGCACGTTGTTCACCACGACCACCGCCGCCGCCCCGGCCCGCGCCGCGCGGTCCACCTTCTCGCTCACGTCGCAGTCCCCGCGCTCCACCACCGCCACCCGCCCCGCGATCGCCGCATCCTCGACCGGATAGGCGTCCCCCGCGCACCCGCGGCCCAGGACCACGCCAACCCCATCCACATCGCGGTCCACCGGCGCCCAGGCGTTGTCCGCGGTGTTCGCGCTGGTCAGCAGCGTCGCCACACCCCCGCGGTTGCTCGTGGCAACCAGCCGGATCGGGTGGATCCGCGCCCCGGCGGTCCGGGTCTCCGCCACGCTGATCGCTCCCGGCGCGATGCCCGGTGAATCGACGACATACGGCAGATCCCCCTGGTTGCCCGCGGCGGCCACCACGGTGATCCCGAAATCGGAAAGGAGCTGAACCACGTACGCCTTGTCGTCCTGCATCATCCCGTAACCGGTCCCCAGCGAGAGATTGATGATGTCCACCGGGTTCTCGACCAACCGCAGCAGGGTCCCGTCGTCCGCCGCGTCCAGGCTGAGTTCCGGCGAGTCCGGATGCAGGCAGGCATCCAACGCCAGCAGCGTGGCGAAACCGTTGCAGTCCGAGGCCACCGCACTGCACACCTTGAAGGCGTAAAGCGTCGCCCCCGGCGCCACCCCCCGATGCGTCCCGTCCGCCCGCACCCCGGCCAGAATGTCCGCCACGTGCGTGCCGTGGCCGCCGATGTCAATGGGGTCCTCGTCCGGCTCGATCCCGCCGTCCCCGCCGAACGGCCAGTTCTCCCCCACGAAATCCCACCCGCCCACCACTTTCGCCGTGGGGAAAAGTCCGTCCCGCGTGCGATTCGCCGGGTCCGCGGTCCCATCCCCGTACGCGGCCCGAAAGGCCTGCGGGGTTCCCGGCCCTCCCAGATTGGCGTGGGTGTAGTCGATCCCGGAATCCAGCACCGCCACCCGCACACCCTCCCCGGTCACCCCGCCGGTCTGCACCACCGCCGCCCCGATCTGGGGAACGGTGTCCACCAACGCCAGCCGCGAGTTCACCACCGGCCGGATCGCCTGCACCGACCGCAGCTCCGAGATCCGTTCCAACACCCCGGTGTCCACCACCGCCAGCACCGCATTCTGCGACGCCACCAACCGCCCCACCACCGTGCCCCCCGCCGCCCGCAACTGCCGCACCACCTCGTCCTGCCCCGCCAGAAGCTCACGCGCCACCGCCACCTGCTCGTCCTTGCCCAGCCTCGGACCCCACTGCTTTGCATTCCGCCCCAGCCTCGCCACCAGCGGCCGGTCCGTCATCCGAATCAGCACGTTCGCCGGCCCGCCGCTCGGCACCCGCAACGACGGATGGATCTTCCGAAGCGCCGGTCGGTCCACGATCGAGTCCGGAACCGCCGCCCCCACACCCCCGGAAACCCCGAGCAGCACGGCGATGAACACCAAAAGCCTTCGAGACGCACACATAAGTCAGGGTCGATTGTTTGCTTTGGTTAGGTCTGGTCGGCGTCGCCGCCCACTCGCTGTCCACCCCGCCCCGCGCACCCCATTCCCGCGCCCCGCCCTCTCCCGTCCACGCGCCCCGCTTCACGCGCCCTCCCCACGCCACGCCAGGCCGCGCCGCCCCCTACACCGCCCGGGCAAACCGCCGACGCGCCAACCCGACCGCCATCACCCCGAAACCGAGCAGCACCGTCCCCATCGCCCCTTCGTCCGGCACCGACCACAGCCGCGCGATGGCAAACTCCCCGATCGCGAAATCCACGTTCTGGAACTCGCTCAACACCGTGATCGAACTGAGGAACGCCCCCGGCTGCGCCCAGAATCCGAAACCCTTCGCCCCCGAATCGCCCTGGATCTCCTGGGTCAACGAGGTCCCGTCGTCCAGCCGCGCCGAAATGTCGAACCCGCCGTCGATCGCCGGCTCGGCATAGAACAAAAAGGCCGTGGTCAGGGCCGGCAGGTTCAAGGTCACCTCGTACTTGCCGTCCGCGTTCAACACCGCGAGATCCACGGCGTACACATCCCCCGAATACCCATGGCTCCAGGTCGCCCACCCCGCCCCGATGGTCAGCACCTCCATGTCCGAACTGAACCCCACCACCCCGCCCAGCGGCGATGCCACCTCCGACACGAAACCCGACCGCGGATCGTCGCTCGGAAACGCGGTCAGCGGATAAGGACCCAGCGCCGACGGCGGCGCCGCGTCCCCGGTTGAAATCACGAAGTTCAACGCCGACACCGGCGTCGCAAGGGCTACCCAAAGGGCGCCGACCAGACTCAGGGCAGAGGTTTTCACGGGTGGAGGGAGCCGGGTGGATACGGCTTCAGACTTAGTCAGAATGGCTGGATAAGACAGAATCGCCGGAACCCGTGTCAAATCGGAACCCGGCGACGCAACGTGCCGATTCAGCGCCAACCCGCAAGTGCCGATTCTGTCTCCGTCCGCCTCGAATGGCAGCCCTCAGCCCAAGTCCCGTGCGCAACCAGGGCCGAATGCCCCTCAGCTCGCCGGATTAGGGAATGTTCCAGATCGGCATTGATTTCTGCAAAGCCCCCTCAAGAATCCGTCCCGTCGTTCCCCGGTGTCCCTGCCCCCCGCAAGGGGCTCGATTCGTCGAGTGGGGATTTGTCGTCAACGGTGCCCAGGCGGTTCGGACGCCCTTGGCCTCCGCGTATCAGCGGGCCTCGCCGGCTGGCCCCGTCCCGGCTTGTCCGATCCCCTTCGGACCTGCGGAGCGCGGCTGTTCCCGGCCCAATCCGCAGTTTGCGACGGCCCCGGTCGGTGCCATCCGCCCAAACCTGACAGGTTCGAACCCCGGTCCACCCCGAACCCCGGTGCGCGATGCGCCGTGCCCCCAGCCGATCCCGATGGAACCTCGGTCAAGGCCGCCCAACCGCGATCACCCCCAGCGCTCCCGCGAACCCGCACCCCGCCAATGCTCACCCTGGAGCGGAAAATCCAGACCACCTTCGCTACCGCCCTCGCCGCACTCCTGGCCATCGGCCTGATGGCGTGGCTGCTGGCGCAACGCAGCACCCAGGCGGCACGCGCGGTCGACCGCATCCGGTCGGAACTGGCCGTGCTCCAAAGCATCCTCATCTCCCTGCCCAGCCTCGACGCAGAAGTCCGCGGCTATGTGGTGTCCGGCAACCCCGCCTTCCTCGACTCCTACCGTTCCGGCGTCCAAACCATCCGCGGGGCGCTGGACGCGTTGACGGCTGCCGGCACCGACCCGGCCCGAATCCCCCAGGTGACGGAACTCCGGTCGCTGGTGAACCGCCACCTGCGCCACGCGGAGGACGCGGTGTGCGCCCGGCTCAGCGGAGACCAGGCCGCCGCGGCCCAAATGGTCGCCGCCGGCACCGACCTCGACCTGCTGAATCCGATCCGCGCCCTGATCGCGCCGATCGAGAACGCCGAACAGCGGGAACTCGAACTGGCGCTGAAGCGCGTGCGCCGGCAATCGAAACTCACCACGGCGACGGTCGTTCTCGGCGGCACGTTCTCGGCGGGGCTGGTGGTCCTGTTCGGTCTCCAGGTGCTCCGCGACCTCCGGCTCCGGCTGGAGGCGGAGGGTCAGCTGGCCCAGCGCAACGCCTCCCTCGAGGCCCAGACCGCCAGACTCACCGAGGCAAACCGCGACCTCGAATCGTTCTCCTACTCCGTCTCCCACGATCTCCGGGCCCCCTTGCGCGGCATCGACGGCTTCAGCCGCATCCTCATCGAAGATTACGGCGCCCAGTTCGACGCGGAGGGCCGACGGTTGCTCGGCGTGGTCCGTGACGAGGCCAGACGCATGGGCCGGCTCATCGACGCCCTGCTCAACTTCTCCCGCGTGGGCAGGCAGCAGATGCGCAAGGGCAGGTTCAGGATGAACGAACTGACCGCCGACGTGATCGCGGAGCTGACCCGGGCCCACCCCGGATCCATCCCGCGGTTCACCGTCCGGCCGCTGCCCGAAGCCTGGGGCGACCGCGACCTCGTCCGCCAGGTCCTGGTGAACCTGATCGGCAACGCCATGAAGTTCAGCGCTGGAAAACCCGACCCCCACGTCGAAATCGAGGGGTCCGAGACCGCCGATTCCACCACCTACTCCGTCCGCGACAACGGCGCCGGCTTCGATCCGCGGCACTCCGACAAGCTCTTCAAGGTGTTCCACCGCTTGCACGGCGAATCCGAATTCGAGGGGACCGGGGTCGGCCTGGCCCTGGTCCACCGGATCGTGAGCCGCCACCGCGGCCACGTTGAAGGGGAAGGCCGCCCGGACCACGGGGCGGTCTTCCGGGTCACGCTGCCGAAATTCACCAACGACCCAGACTGATATGCAGGACCTGCACCACGTCGACATCCTATTGGTGGAGGACAGCCCGCGCGACGCGGAGCTGACCATCCGTTCGCTCAAGAAACACAACCTGGCCAACTGCATCGTCCATGTCGCCGACGGACAGGAGGCCATGGACTGGCTCTTCGCGGCGGGCCGGCACGCCGGACGCGATGTCACCCAGCGCCCAAGGGTCGTGCTGCTCGACCTGAAACTCCCGAAGGTCGACGGCCTCGAGGTGCTGGGAGCCATCCGCCGGGACGACCGAACCCGCTTCCTCCCGGTCGTCGTGCTCACCTCGTCCCACGAGGAACGCGACGTCATCGAGAGCTACAAGCTCGGGGTCAACAGCTACATCGTGAAACCCGTCGACTTCGAGAACTTCTCCGCCGCGGTGGCCCAGGCCGGCCATTACTGGCTGCTGGTGAACCACAAACCCCAGTAAACCCCGAACGCCGATGGAGCCCACCCCTCCGCAACCCCTCAGAATCCTCCTGATCGAGGACAACCCCCGCGACGCCGACCTCGTCCTCCGCGAACTGCGCCGCGCCGGCTACGCCCCGGAGGTCACCCGCGTCGAAAATGAACCCGACTTCCTCGCGGCCCTCCAAGCGCGCTTCGACCTGATCATCTCCGACTACCGGCTGCCCGGTTTCGACGGGATGTCGGCCGTGGAAAAGGTCCGGTCACAGGGCCTCGACACGCCGTTCATCCTGATCTCGGGATTCCTCGGCGAGGAGGCGGCCATCCTCTCCATCAAACGCGGCGCGGATGACTATGTCCTGAAGGAAAACCTCGCGCGGCTGGCACCCGCCGTGCAGGCCGGCCTCGAGGCGAAACGGTTGCGCGATGAGAAGCGCGCCGCGGAGGAGGACCGCAAAAGGGCCTACGAACAGATGCAGCGGATGGCCCTCGTCCAGAACGCCACCCTCGACGCGCTGCCCGCCCACATCGCCCTCCTGGATCAGGACGGGGTGATCGTCAACGCCAACGCCGCCTGGCGCCGCTTCGCCATCGCCAACGGCTTCCCCGGCAACAACCAGGGAATCGGCATGAACTACCTCGGCGTTTGTGACGCCGTCGATGGGGAATGCGCCGGGGAATCGCGCATCACCGCCCAAGGCATCCGCCAGGTGTTGCGCGGCGAAATCCAGGTGTTCTCCCGCGAATACCCCTGCCACGCGCCCAACCAGAAACGCTGGTTCCGCCTCGCTGTGACCCCGCTCCACGAGGGACATCCCGGCGGCGCCGTCGTCTCCCACGTCGACATCACCGAACTCAAGAACGCCGAGGCCGACCTCGCCGAGGCACTCCACCGCGAACAGGAGGCCCGCCGCGCCGCCGCCGCCGCCAGCCGCTACTACCAGTCCCTCTTCGACCACGCCCCCGGTTGTTACCTCGTCCTTCACGCCCGCCACTGGGAAATCGCCTCGGTCAGCGATGCCTACCTCCGGGCGACACACACCCTCCGCGAACAGATCGTGGGACGGAAACTCTTCGAGGTCTTCCCCGAACAACCCGGGGATCCCGACGGACGCGGGGTCGGCAACCTCCGGGCTTCCCTCGAACGTGTCGAATCCCTGGGCCGTTCCGACATCATGCCGGTCCAGCGCTATCCCATCCTGCGACCGGACGGGAACGGCAACGGCTGGGAGGAACGGTACTGGAGCCTCATCAACACCCCCGTGCCCGGCCCGGACGGACGCATCAGCTTCATCATCCTTCGCATGGAGGACGTCACCGAGTACGTCCGCATCAAGCAGCAGAATGAACCGTCCGCGGACCCGATCCGCGCCCTCGAATCCCAAACCGGCCTCCTCGAGGCCGACATCATCCTCCGCAGCCGCGAGCTGAACCAGGCCAACGCCGAACTGGCCAACAGCCAGGCCCTCCTCCGCATCGCGGGCCGCACGGCCAAACTCGGCGGCTGGCGACTGGACCTCCACCCCCAACGCGTCGTCTGGTCCGACGAAACCTGCGCCATCCACGACCTCCCACCAGGCCACGAACCCTCCCTCGAGGAGGCGATCCAGTACTACGCGCCCGAATACCGGCAGTCCGTCCGCCAGGACATCGAAGACTGCATCGCCTCCAAACCCGGGTTCGATTTCGAAGCCGAACTGATCACCGCCAACGGCCGGCGCATCTGGTGCCGCACCATCGGCGAAATCGTCCGCGACGACCACGGACACCCCACCCGGCTCCAGGGCGCCATCCAGGACATCACCTCCGAGAAACAGGTTCAGGCCGAACTGGGACGCCTCGGACAACGGCTCAGCAGCACGCTCGAGAGCCTGACCGACGCCTTCCTCACCCTGGATCGCGACTGGCGGTTCACCTACCTGAACCGCGAGGCCGAACGCCTGCTCCGACGCGAGCGCGACGCCCTGCTCGGCCGCGTCGTCTGGGACCTGTTCCCCGATGCCGCCGACAGCCTGTTCGGACGCGAGTACCGACGCGCCGTCGAATCGATGACCACCGTCGGGTTCGAGGAGTTCTACCCCACCCTCAACGCCTGGTTCGAGGTCCGTGCCTACCCATCCGAGGACGGCCTCGCGATCCATTTCCGCGACGTCACCGCAAGGCGCAGGGACGGCGAACAACTCCGCCTCCTCCGTACCTGCGTCTCCCGCCTCAACGACATCGTCGTCATCACCAAGTCCCGCCCCCTCACCGGCCCAGGCCCCACCCTCCTCTACGCCAACGAAGCCTTCGAACAACGCACCGGCTACTCCGCCCACGAGGTCTTCGACCAGGCGCCCACCCTCCTCCTCGGCCCCCGCACCGACCGCACCACCCTCTCCCGCGTCCGGGATGCCCTCCTCCGTTGGGAACCCGTCCGCGAAGAGATCATCGTCTACACCAGGTCCGGCCAGGAACTCTGGCTCGAACTCGATGTCGTGCCCGTCGCCGACGGCGGCGAATCCTGGACCCATTGGGTCGCCATCGGCCGCGATATCACCGAACGAAAACAGGCCGAGTCCGTCGTCCGCATCAGCGAGGAACGATTCCGCCTCCTCAGCAAGGCCACCAACGACGCGATCTGGGACTGGAACCTGCTCACCGACAGCCTGTGGTGGAACGAGGGCTTCGAAACCCTCTTCGGCTTCGACCGCACCAAAATCGAATCCACCATCGAGTCCTGGACCAACCGCATCCATCCCGAGGACCGGGACGCCGTCCTCGCCGACGTCCACGCCGCCATCGACGCCGGCGCCACCACCTGGACCGGCGAATACCGCTACCAACGCATCGACGGCACCTACGCCTTCGTCATCGACCGCGGCTACATCATCCACGACGAGAGCGGCACCCCCGTCCGCATGATCGGCGGCATGACCGATCTCACCGAGCGGAAACGCGCCGAGGACCAGCTCCGCGAACACGCCGCCCTGCTCGACAAGGCGAAGGACGCCATCCTCGTCCTCGACCTCAACCACAACGTCCACTTCTGGAACAAGGGCGCCGAACGCCTGTACGGATGGACCGCCCAAGAGGCCAGGGGCCGCTCGATCCAGGACCTCCTCCACCGGGATTCCGCCGCCTTCCTCACCGCCACCCGCATCACCCGCGAGAAAGGCGAGTGGGTCGGCGAACTGGACCAGTTCTCCCGCCACGGAACCCGGCTGACCGTCGAGGGCCGATGGACCCTCATCCGCGACGAAAAAGGCGCACCCCGGTCCGTGCTCGCCATCAATACCGACGTCACCGAAAAGAACCGTGTCGAAGCCCAGTTCCTGAGGGCGCAGCGCATGGAAAGCCTCGGAACCCTCGCCGGCGGCATCGCCCACGACCTCAACAACGTCCTCGCCCCCATCCTCATGTCCGTCGACCTCCTCCGGTTCACCTGCACCGACGAGGAATCGCTGGGCATCCTCGACAACGTCCAGCGCTGCGCCCAGCGCGGCGCCGACATGGTCCGCCAGGTGCTCACCTTCGCCCGCGGCGTCGATGGCCGAAGGGTCGCAATCCACCTTCAACGGCTGATCGCGGAACTGCACAAGGTCGCCCAGGACACCTTCCCCAAGAACATCGCCATCGAGGTCTCCTCAACCCGTGAACCCTGGCCGGTCTCCGGCGATCCAACCCAGCTCCATCAGGTGTTCCTCAACCTCCTGGTGAACGCCCGCGACGCCATGCCCCAGGGCGGAACCATCTCCCTCCGCATCGACAACGCCGTCCTCGACGAAACCTACACCGCCATGAACCCGGGCTCCCGCTCCGGCTCGTTCGTCGTGGTCACCGTCAAGGATTCCGGCACCGGCATCCCCCCCGAAATCATCGATCGCATCTTCGAACCGTTCTTCACCACCAAGCAGGTCGGGAGCGGCACCGGCCTCGGCCTCTCCACCGCCCAGGCGATCGTCAAAAGCCATGGAGGCTTCATCAACCTCTACAGCGAACTGGGCAAGGGGACGAGGTTCCGGATCTACCTCCCGGCGGAAACCGCCTCCCAGCTCACCGAGGACCACCCGGCCGACCCGCCCGCCCTCCCGCGAGGCGGCGGCGAATGGGTCCTCGTCGTGGATGACGAGGAACCCATCCGCCAAACCGTCCAGAACACCCTCGAACGCTTCGGCTACCGCGTCCTCCTCGCCTGCCACGGCGCCGAGGCCGTCGCCACCTACGCCCAGAGAAGCCGCGACATCGCCGTCGTCCTCACCGACATGGCCATGCCGGTCATGGACGGCCCCGCCCTCATCGTCGCCCTCAAGGCCATCAACCCCGAGGTGCCGATCATCGCCTCCAGCGGGCTCACCTCCAACAGCGGCATCGCGAAGGTCATGGCGGCCGGGGTGAACCGTTTCGCCCAGAAACCCTACACCGCCGGCGTGATCCTCAACCTGGTCCACCAGGCCATCCACGAAGCCAGGACCGGCGCGCCGAAACCCGGCACCGCCAACCCCAAGCCGCCCGCCTGACCGCTCCCGCCCAGCCCCCGCCGCCTCCCCGTCACCGCGCAGCGCCCCTCGGCGAACGCACCGGCTCCGTCACCCGCCGCTCCCGCCCGCTCTCCGCCCCACCCCCGGAACCGCCCTCCCCCGCCCGCTCCAACGCCCGCTCCCGCCGACTCGGCCGCCGCACCGCCTCACGCACACTCCGGAATTCCACCCGGCCGACCACCGCCGGCATCACCACGAACTGGTAGGGCTGGGTCTCCAACTGCACCTGCACCGTCCCGGGCACCGGTTTCCGCTCCTGCACCAACACCTTCACCGTCCGCCCACGCAACTCGATGTCCACCACCTCCGCCAGATACCCGCCCGTGGGCCGCCGCCCCATCGCCACCACCAACACCATCTCCCGCTCGAAATCCACCTCCGGCGGCAACGCCACCTGCCTCAGCTCCGCCGAATGCTCCGCCCAAAGCCTCAGAAACGCCGCCTCGTCCCGCACCACCTCCCAACGCTCCTTCACCAACCCGCTGCTCACCCCCCGCGAAAGCGTCCGCCACGTCAGCTTGTGACCCGACCTCGACACACACCCACCCCCCAACCCCGCCACAAGGCCCAGGATCACCACCCAAACAGCCGCCCGGCCGACGTCCGACTTCCAGTGCACCCGCGAAAATTGCCGCGATCCCCAGCCCCACGCCACGGCGAACAGCCACTTTTTGATCTTCACCCAACTGCCCCCCACAGGTAAGGCTCCGCCTCCCGTCCCACCGGGGCGCCCCTCCAGGCCCCCCGGCCAAGGCCGGCCCATCCCATGGCCCTGATTGTCCAAAAGTACGGCGGCACCTCCGTCGGGAACACGGACCGCATCAAAAATGTCGCCCGGCGCGTCGCCGAACACCGCGCCCGCGGTGACAAACTCGTCGTCGTCCTCTCCGCCATGAGCGGCGTCACCGACGGCCTCATCCGCCTCGCCAAGGACATCACCACCCTCCCCAGCGAACGCGAAATGGACATGCTCCTCGCCACCGGCGAACAGCAGACCATCGCCCTCGCCGCCATCGCCCTCCACGCCCTCAAAATCCCCGCCGTCTCCCTCACCGGCGCCCAGGCCGGCATCGTCACCGACGGCGTCCACACCAAGGCCAAGATCCGCAACATCACCCCGCGCCAGGTGCACGAACTGCTCGACGCCGGCAACGTCGTCATCGTCGCCGGCTTCCAGGGCCGCACCGCCGACGGCGAAATCACCACGCTCGGCCGCGGCGGCTCCGACCTCACCGCCATCGCCCTCGCCGCCGCCCTCAAGGCCGACCTCTGCCAGATCTATACCGACGTCGATGGCGTCTACACCGCCGACCCCCGCATCGTCCCGTCCGCCCGCAAACTCGACGAAATCGCCTACGACGAACTCCTCGAACTCGCCGGCGCAGGCGCCAAGGTCATGCAGCTCCGCTCCGTCGAGTTCGCCAAGAAATTCGGCGTCGTCTTCGAAGTCCGCTCCAGCCTCAATGACAATCCGGGAACCATCGTGAAGGAAGAAACCCGCAACATGGAGGACGTCGTCATCCGCGGCGTCTCGATCGACAAAAACCAGGCCAAACTGACGGTCTTCGGCGTGCCCGACCAACCAGGCAAGGCCGCCGCCATCTTCCGCCACCTCGGCGACGCCGCGATCAACGTCGACATGATCGTCCAAAGCGCCAGCCACTCCGGCGGAACCCCAGCCACCGACATCTCCTTCACCGTCGACAAACCCGACCTCCCCAAGGCCCGCACCGTCCTCGACGGCATCCGCGCCACCATCGGCTTCGGCGATGTCCAGGCCGACGAAGGCATCGGCAAGGTCTCCATCGTCGGCGTCGGCATGCGAAGCCATACCGGCGTCGCAGGTCGCATGTTCGAAGTCCTCGGCAACGAACGCATCAACATCGACATGATCTCCACCAGCGAGATCAAAATATCCGTCGTCATCCAAATCAGCCTCGGCGACCAGGCCGTCCAGGCCCTCCACAAGGCCTTCATCGGCTGATCCGTCATCGTGTCCCGAAACGCCCTCGGCCGCGGTTTGGGGGACCTCCTCCACCGAGCTCGCCCCGCCCGCGTCGTCGACCAGGCGGCGGCCCCCGAACCCGTCCCCGTCACCCCCAACCTCCCGGGCCTCCCCCTCGACCCTCCCACCCCCTCCCTCAACTCCACCCCCACCACCCCGCCCGGCACACCAGCCCATCACCCCACCCAGGCTCCCCACCCGACCCCAACCCCAGCCACCCACCCCGCCCCCCACCCAACCCAACCACCCCACCCGGGCCGCCTCCCCCGCTTCGGCCCCGCCTACACCCCGCCCCCCGAACCCCCCGAACCCAGCGGTCGCGCCTACCTCTACGCCGTCATCACCGCCGACGTCCTCCTCGTCACCTTCGCCGCCATCGTCACCTTCGGCCCCTGGATCCCCCGCCCCCTCTCCCTCTACCTCGCCGCCGCCGCCGTCCTCATCGGCGGCACCCTCGCCTGCCTCGCCATCGCCTACCAGGCCGCCCCCAGCAAACCCCAGCCCCAGCCCCCCTCCGGCAACCCCAAACCTTCCAAGGTCCGCGTCCGCCTCACCCGCCTCTGAACCCCAGCCCCCCGCCCACCCCGCGCCCACCACCCCACCACCGCGTTTCCCCTCGCGAACTTCCCGTAACCGGCGCCCACGCCGCCGCGTCTCCCGCTTCGTTCCACCGCTCTCGCCCCGCCGTTCCACCGGCCTTCTCAGGGGATTCCTTCCCTTCGATCAGGCTCCGTGGTCCGCAGGACGCGCCCGGTCCGTGGGAACACAAGCAACCGAACAACCCCAAGCCAACCTCCAGAATCCAGGACCGGACCGGAAGCCCGCTTCCATCCGTCCATCGTTCAACACCAACCATGAAAACCTCCATCACCACCGCGTTGTTTGCCCTGCTCGCCGCCTGCGCTTGGGCCGGCCCCAAGGAAGATGTCCAGGCCGCCATCGGCAAACTCGCCGACGCCCCGTCCTACACCTGGGTCGCCACCAGCACCATCGAGGGCTCCCAGTTCGCCCCCGCTTCCATCACCGGCAAAGCCTCCAAGGACGGCTATGCCGTTGTCTCCCAGGAACGTGACGGCAACACCACCCTGGCCGTCATCAAGGGCGACAAGGGCGTGGTGAAAACCGACTCCGGCTGGCATACCGCCCAGGAACTCCGCGACGCCGCCCAGGGCGGTGGCGGCGGCGGCCGCGGCGGCGGCATGCGCGCTGCCTTCCTCCTCCGCACCCCCATCCCCGCTGCCGAAGCCGCCAAACTGGCCGACAAATCCTCCAGCCTCAAAGCCACCGACGGCGCCATCGCCGGCGATCTCACCCCCGAAGGCGCCAAGGACTTGCTGTCCTTCGGACGCGGCCGCCCCGGCGGCCAGGGCCAGGGCCCCGAGGTCCGCAACGCCAAAGGCTCGGTCAAATACTGGCTCAAGGACGGCGCCCTCGTGAAAATGCAGGTCCAGGTGTCCGGCACCATCGCCGGTCGCAACGGCGACCGCGACATGGCCCGCACCACCACCTACGAATTCAAGGACGTCGGTTCCACCAAGGTCGAAGTCCCCGAGGACGCCAAAAAGAAGCTGGGCGCCTGACCGCCTCCCCCCGGAACCCCGTAGCTCCGTACCCGACCCAACACGCCGGCGATGCCCCCTTTCGGGGTATCGCCGGTTTTGCATCCGCACACGACGGTGCCGGCGTGATTCTGCCCTTCCGCATCCGCCCGTCCCTCGCGTCGCGCGCCTGCCTTCTCCTCGCCGCGCTCCTCCCCCTGCCCTCCACCGCCTCCCCCCTCCCGAACCCGCCCCCTCCCAACCCGGTCCTCCTCCGCCTCCCCTCCGGCCTCTCCTGCGGCGTCATCCACCCCGGCAACCCCGACCAACCCCGCCCCGGAGCCCCCGCCCTCCACCGCCCCCAACCCGACGCCGTCCCCACCACCGGCATCCTCAAACTGCTCTACATCCGGGTCCGCTTCACCGATGACGCCACCGACCCCGGCACCCCCGCCGAGGCGGAGTCCGATCTCAACGGCGCCGACACCTGGTTCCGCCGCATCTCCCACGGCAGCTTCGGCTTTCAACACACCATCACCGGCGTCCTCCCCCTCAACACCGCCCGAGGCACGTTCGCAGGCGCCGACGGCTTCGACCGCTTCATCACCGCGGCCCGCGAAGCCGCCCTCGCCGCCGGCTTCGATTACCGCGATTTCGACCTCGAGGTGGTCCGTCACAGCGGCGTCCCCGGCTTCGCCAGCGGCAACGCCCGCCTCGGTACCCGCGGTGCCCAGGTCCAGGTCGGCGGCACCTGGATCCTCATGCACGAAATCGGTCACAACCTCGGCCTGTCCCACGCCAACGCCTGGGACACGTCCTCCCCCGGATTCCACCTCGCCAGCCCGCCCCTGCCCTCGAACTACACCTCCATCCCCGACCCCCGCGCCATCCCCACCCACCCCGAAAGCTCCGCCGGCCACGACTCCGTCACCGGCCCCGGCCAATCCATCGAATACGGCGATCCGTGGGACATCATGGGCTCCGGTGAATCGGACTTCAGCGCGACCTACAAGGAGTACCTCGACTGGCTCCCGACCTCCGCCCGCGTCACCGTCGAACCCGGACGCCACCTCCACCGCCTCCACGCCGAACCCGCCCCGGGCTCCACCCCCGAAACCACACCCCGCGCTCTCCCCCGCGAACTGCGCCTGCCCGGCCCCCTCCATGGACCCGCCGGTTCCCGAAACTACAGCGTCGAAATCCCCGCCGCCCGCCCCACCCTCCCCGGCCCCCCCGGCCTCCTGATCCGCTGGATCGATGCCTCCCTCAGCCAGGGCTCCTCCCTCCTGCTCGATGGCACCCCCGCCTCACGCGGCCGCAATGGCGACGCCACCCTCCCCATCGGCCGAACCTTCTCCGACCCCATCGCCGGCATCCATGTCACACCCCTCGCCCACGGCACGTCCAACGGCATCCCCTGGGTCGATGTCGTCGCCGTCAACAACCCCGCCCCTTCCCCCAACTCACCCCCCAACGCCTCCCTCCTCGCCTCCACCCTCCACGCCAACCCCGGCGAACCCGTCACCCTCACCGTCGACGCCAACGACCCCGACGCCGATGACCTCGCCTTCTTCTGGGAGTTCAGCGACGGCAAGGAGGTGACCTCAGGCTCCACCCCCACGCTGTCCCGGTCCTGGAACGACCCCGGCGATTACTCCGTCCGCGTCGAGGTCTCCGACATGCGCGGCGGCGTCGCCCACGCCCACCTCGCCATCCGCGTCGGCGAACCCAAAACCCGCCGCGCCACCGGCGTCGTCCGCGACACCGAAGGCCGCCCGCTGCCCGGAGTCCGCGTCTACTCCGGCCCCGAAAACCCTCTCCGCCCCGGCATCCCCCAGGCCCTCACCTGGACCGACGCCACCGGGGCCTTCACCCTCACCGGCCTCCCCCAGGGCCCGACCTTCGTCAACGCCTTCCACCCGGACTACCTCTTCCCTCGCCAGGCCCCCGTGCCCCTCGAGGATTCCGACCTCGTGAACCTCACGATCCAGGGCACCGCGCTCCCCAGGATCCGGGTCTCCGCCCCCGCCGAACTCCCCGAATCCGCCGGCCTCACCAACGTCTTCACCCTCCATCGCTCCGGCCCCACCGACACCCCCCTCACCGTGCTCTACCAACTCGGTGGCTCCGCCTCCCAGTCCAGCGATTACATCGCGCCGCTGACCGACCGCCTCGTCATCCCCGCCGGCAGCACCTCCGCCACCCTCGCCTTCCCCATCCTCGATGACACCGTCGGCGAACCGGAGGAAACCCTCACCCTCACCATCGCCAATCCCGTCCGCTTCGACCGCACCGACCCCCGCGGCCAGACGTTCCACGTGTTCTACCCGGGCTGGGAACTGCAGGCCGTCGGTGACACCGAATACTGGGTCCAGACCCGCCCCGACTACGCCATCGACCACCCCGGCCAGGCCACCATCCGCATCATCGACGACGACACCTTCACCGAACACACCGTCTCCATCAGCGCCAGCCGCGTCATCGCCCTGGAGGATCCCTGGACCGAAGGCCACTTCGTGCTCTCACGAACCGGCGCGCTGGAAGAAGCCCTGGTCGTCCGACTCGAACGCTCGGGTTCCGCCGAACCGGGCACCGACTTCGAACCCCTGCCCTCGGAGGTGACCTTCGCCCCCGGCGAGGAGGCCATCACCCTCGCCGTCCGACCCATCACCGACGAGACCGAGGAACCCCACGAGGAGGTCGCCCTCCGCATCCTGCCCGACCCGGCCTACGGCATCTCGATCGGCTCCGCGAGCGTCGAGATCCGCGACCGGCTGATCTACCCGCACCAGATGAAGGTGAACCGCCACCCCGACGGCCGCATCGCCCTCAGCCTCCAGGCCGCCCCGGGCTCGCGACTGATCCTCGAGTCCAGCCCGGACCTCATCTCCTGGACCCCGATCCGCACCAACCTCCTGTTCAACACCGACACCGCCTCCGTGCTCCTGCCCCCGCCCGCGGAACCGCGCTTCTACCGCTCGATGCGCCAGTGATTGCCCGCCCACCATCCGCAGGACGCGGCCCCGGATTCCCGGTCCCTCCCGGGCCGCCGGCCTACCACGCCCGCTCGATCGACCGCCGCTTCCACAGGAACTCGAACATGTTCCCCTCGTGCGGCTGGTCCCACGAGATCTTCATCGTCGACACCGGCCCGATGTTCAAACGCTCGATCTCCGGATAGGCCTCCAGCCGCGCGATCAGCCCCGGATCCCGGGTGATCGCCGTGCACGCCAGGGTGTACCCGATCTGGCTCAACACCTCCGACGGTGAGGCCGTGACCACGCTGGCGTAGGGACAGAGGAACTCGCGGTTCGCCAGCGGGTGCTGGAACGAATCGCAGCGCACGATCGTCGGACGCATGTACGTGCCACCCTCGAACACCACCTTGCGCGGCCCACCCCGATACTTCGCGGTCACATCCTCCGCCCCCGGCGTCTTCAGCCCCTCCTCGATCTGCCCGTCGATGAATTCCGCCATCTTCGGATTGGCGAAACCCGACAGCCGCGCGTTCTCGTCCTCCGGCCGGGTCGGTTCCACCGGCCCCAGCTTCCGCGCCAGGGCGTCCGCGATCTCCGCCGCATATCGCGGCACCACCACCGCGCTGGCGTTGATGCACGACCGCCCCCCGTTGTCGCTGATCGCACTCACCATCACGTCGATGTAGTCCGGCCACTGCTCGATGCAGTCCTCACCGATCAGGATCTTGCTCCAGCCCGGACCATGGATCTGGATCGCCGGATTGGCCGCGTACTGCGCCGTCGTCGACTTGTCCCCGAAGATCAGCGCGCGCCCCGACTGGTTCAGAATCGTCGCCGCCCCGTCGTGGTCGGTGGGATAAAACCCGAACGCCTCCGCCGGCACCCCCGCGGCGATGAACGCCTGGATCAACCGATACGGCGTCCACGGCTCCTCCTTGCCCGGCTTGATCACCACCGGCGTCTTCAACGCAATCGCCGGAATCCACAGGCTGTTCACCGCCGGCGAGTTGCTGGGCATGACCAGTCCCAACGCCTGGCAGGTGGGCATGAAACTGAGCTTGGTCCCGAACTGCTCCCCGAACCCGCGGTCCAGGATCGAGAGATCCAGCCCACGCGACAACCCGTTCAACACGAAAGACATGTTCGTGAGCGCGTAATGAATCTTCGCCATGTTCCGCCGCACCATCACGTGCGGCAGGCCACTGGTGAGACTCAGCGTCTCCACGTACTGCTCCGAACTCTGCGTGTGCCCGCGATCCCCCAACGGCAGGGTCCCCTCCAAAAATAACGCCCCCGCCTTGGCCGAAAGATCCATCAACTCCCCCACCGTCATCCGCCGCAGCGACTCCCGCGCCGCCCCGATCCTCGCCATGTCCCGCTTCACAATCCCCCCGTTCACCTGCGAAACCACCGCCAGCACCGCCCCCGTCCGGTGATCCTTCACCTCGGCCTTCTCGAGGGATTCATAGTTTCGACCCAGTCGAATCGCGGGAATGTGCGGAACGTTGCTCATGGATGAACCTGAAACTTGGCGCGTGAAACGGGGATCCCCGTACGCCCGACGAGTATAGGCACACCCGCCCATCACGCCAGCCGAGGTTTCGCGTGACACCCAACCCGCCTTCCCCAAGGGTGCCAAAGCAAGAAAGGGCCAGACGTGGGCAAGAACTGTTTAGCCCCGCGAGCAACCGATTCGCCTAGCCTCACCCCGTTCGCGCACGGGGCGGTTCCAACACCCCGGGGAACCCAGGGCAACCCGGCGGCCGGCAAAGGTCCCGCCCCTTCGCCCTGGGTACCCCCGGAGTCAGGACCCGATCCCGCCCGGGAGGCCGTCACCCCCCGGACGCCCCCGTCGCAACCCAAACCGTCCATGCTCTCCGCAACCCAGCAGGCACCGCTCGCCAGCCTCGCCCCCGCCTCCCCCCAGGCGCAGGGGCAGGCGAAGGCCACGGCCGCGGCCGCGACGGCCTCCGCCTGCCATCATTGCGGCGAACCCTGCACCGCCGGCAGCCACCGCCTCGACGACCACGACTTCTGCTGCCTCGGCTGCCAGACCGTCTTCGGACTGCTCCGCGACAGCGGCCTCGGCGACTTCTACACCCTCGCGTCCCGCCCCGGCAGCCGCGTCAGCAACGCCTCCGACCCCGGCCGCTGGGCTTTCCTCGACGAACCGTCGGTCACCCCGCGACTGCTCGATTACCAGGACGACAAAATCGCCCGCGTCACCTTTGAACTGCCCGCCATCCATTGCGTGGCCTGCGTCTGGCTCCTCGAAAACCTCTTCCGCCTCCACCCCGCCATCGGCCGGTCCCGCGTCAACTTCGCCCGCCGCGAGGTGGCCATCACCTTCACCCCCCAACGCGCCCGCCTGTCCGAAATCGCCGACCTCCTCACCCGCATCGGCTACGAACCCGCCATCACCCTCGCCGAACTGGACCGCCCCCAGCCCGCCACCCGCGGCCGGCTCGGCCTCCAAATCGGCGTCGCCGGGTTCGCCTTCGGCAATATCATGCTGTTCAGCCTCCCCCTCTACCTGGGGCTCGACAGCGCCACCGGCCCCCTCTTCCGCTCCCTCTTCGGCTGGCTCAGCCTCGCGCTCGCCCTCCCCGTCCTCCTCTTCAGCGCCTCCGATTACTGGCGCTCCGCCTGGGCCAGCCTCCGCCAGAAACAACTCACCCTCGACGTCCCCATCGCCGCCGGCCTCGCCGCCCTCTACGGCCAAAGCGCCTGGGAAATCCTCTCCGGCCACGGCGAAGGCTACCTGGATTCCCTCGCCGGCCTCGTCTTCTTCCTCCTCTGCGGCCGCGCCTTCCAACGCAAAACCCACGAACGCCTCGCCTTCGACCGCGATTACCGCGGCTTCTTCCCCCTCGGCGTCCTCCGACTCAACCCCTCCGGCGAACAAACCGTCCCCATCTCCCAACTGGCCGTCGGCGACCGCCTCCGCGTCCGCCACGGCGAATTGATCCCCGCCGACTCACGCCTCATCGAGGGCGACGGCCTCATCGACTACGCCTTCGTCACCGGCGAATCCGCCCCCGTGTCCCGCGCCCCCGGCGACCACCTCTACGCCGGCGGCCGCCAGGCCGGCGGCGCCATCACCCTCGAAATCGTCAAACCCGTCTCCGAGAGCTACCTGACCTCCCTCTGGAACGACGAAGCCTTCCGCAAAGGCCGCGACAACACCTTCGACACCCTCACCAACCGCTACAGCCGCCGCTTCACCCGCCTCGTCATCCTCGTCGCCGTCGGCGCCGCCCTCGCCTGGACCCTCGCCGGCAACGCCCCCCGCGGCCTCAAGGCCTTCACCTCCGTCCTCATCGTCGCCTGCCCCTGCGCCCTCGCCCTCGCCGCCCCCTTCACCCTCGGCACCGCCCAACGCTGGCTCGCCCGCCGCGGCGTCTGCACCCGCAACGCCCAGGTCGTCGAATCCATCGCCCATGTCGATGCCATCGCCCTCGATAAAACCGGCACCCTCACCGCCTCCCAGGCCTCCGAGGTCCGCTTCCAGGGCACACCCCTCTCCCCCGACGAATCCTCCGCCATCGCCGCCCTCTGCCGCCAATCCGCCCACCCCTACTCCCAACGCCTCGCCTCCCTCACCCCCACCACCCCCGACCACCCCGACCACCCCGAGGTCTCCGCCTTCATCGAAACCCCAGGCGCCGGCATCGCCGCCCGCGTCGGCGCCCACCACCTCATTCTCGGCTCCCCAGCCTGGCTCACCCAACACGGCATCCCCATCCCACCCCCCACCGCCACCGACCCCTCCCCAAACCCCGCCTCCGTCCTCGTCGCCTTCAACCACCAGTTCCGCGGCGCGTTCCATTTCGACAACTCCCTCCGCCCCGAGGTCGATTCCCTCCTCCACACCCTCGCCCAACGCTTCGAACTGGCCCTCATCAGCGGCGACAACGCCCGCGAACGTCAGCGCTTCGCCAGCCTCTTCGGCGACGATGCCCGCCTCCACTTCAACCTCGGGCCCAAGGATAAACTGGGCTTCATCCGCCGCCTCCAGGACCAGGGACGCACGGTCATGATGGTCGGCGACGGCCTCAACGACGCCGGAGCCCTCCGCCAGGGCGATGTCGGCGTCGCCGTGGTCGAGGGCGTCGGCAAGTTCACCCCCGCCTGCGATGTCATCCTCGACGCCCCCATGGTCCCCCGCATCGGCAACCTCGTCGCCTTCTGCCGCCACGCCGCCCTCGTCGTCCGCATCGGCTTCGGCATCTCCGCCGCCTACAACGCCGTCGGCATCGCCATCGCCGCCGCAGGCATCCTTTCCCCGCTGATCTGCGCCATCCTCATGCCCATCAGCTCCGCCACCGTCGTCCTCTTCGCCGTCGGCGCCACCTCCCTCGCCGCCCGCCATGCCGGCCTCGCCCCGGCCATCCCAACTCCAACTCCATCCCCAACCCCCGGCCGCTGAGCGAGCCATGGAAGTCCTCGTCCTCCTCATCGCAGCCAGCCTCGCCCTCGCCGGCGGCTTCCTCGCCGTCTTCTTCTGGGCCACCCGCGACGGACAATTCGATGACACCACCACCCCCGCACTGCGCATCCTGACCGACGATCCCCCCGCCAGCTCCCGGCCCCAGGCCACCACCCCATCCCCACTCTCCCCAGACAACGCCAAGAACCCATGAACGTCGAAACCATCCGATACGACAACAAGATCGTCCGGGCCTTCGCCATCGCGACGGTGCTCTCCGCCATCGTCGGCATGGCCGCCGGCCTACTCGCCGCCATCCAGCTCTTCTACCCGGCCGCCAACCTCAACCTCGCCTACACCACCTTCGGCCGCATCCGCCCCCTCCACACCAACGCCGTCATCTTCGCCTTCGTCGGCAACGGCATGTTCATGGGCATCTACTACTCCCTCCAGCGCCTCTGCAAAGCCCGCATGTTCAGCGACACCCTCAGTTGGCTCAACTTCTGGGGCTGGAACGCCATCATCGTCGCCGCCGCCATCACCCTCCCCCTCGGCCTCACCTCCAGCAAGGAATACGCCGAACTGGAATGGCCCATCGACGTCGCCATCGCCGTGGTCTGGGTCATCTTCACCGTCAACCTCCTCGGCACCATCCTCAAACGCCGCGAGAAACACATGTACGTGGCGATCTGGTTCTACATCGCCACCGCCCTCACCGTCGCCGTCCTCCATATCGTCAACTCCCTCGCCATCCCCGCCGGCCTCTTCAAAAGCTACTCCATCTACGCCGGCGTCCAGGACGCCCTCGTCCAATGGTGGTACGGCCATAACGCCGTCGCCTTCTTCCTCACCACCCCCTACCTCGGCCTGATGTACTACTTCCTCCCCAAGGCCTCCGAACGCCCCGTCTTCTCCTACCGACTCTCCATCATCCACTTCTGGGGACTCATCTTCCTCTACATCTGGGCCGGCCCCCACCACCTCCTCTATACCGCCCTCCCCGACTGGGCCCAGTCCCTCGGCATGGTCTTCTCCGTCATGCTCGTCGCCCCCTCCTGGGGCGGCATGCTCAACGGCCTCCTCACCCTCCGCGGCGCCTGGGACAAGGTCCGCCAGGATCCCATGCTCAAATTCATGGTCGTCGCCATCACCGCCTACGGCATGGCCACCCTCGAAGGCCCCACCCTCTCCATCAAAAGCGTCAACTCCCTCTCCCATTACACCGACTGGACCATCGCCCACGTCCACACCGGCGCCCTCGGCTGGAACGGCTTCCTCACCTTCTCCCTCCTCTACTGGCTCATCCCCAGAATGTACCGCACCAAACTCTACTCCCTCAAACTCGCCAACTACCACTTCTGGGTCGGGGTCCTCGGCATGATGTTCTACGTCGTCCCCATGTACTTCAGCGGCGTCACCCAGGGCCTCATGTGGAAACAGTTCACCGCCGACGGCTTCCTCCAATACCCCAACTTCCTCGAAACCGTCATCCGCCTCCTCCCCATGCACGGCCTCCGCGCGGTCGGCGGCTCCCTCTTCATCCTCGGCGTCTTCATCATGGCCTGGAACCTCTACAAAACCGCCAAGGCCGGCTCCTTCCTCGCCGATGAGGAAGTCCATGTCCCCGCCTCCAACCCCGCAGCCCCCTCCTCCACCCACGCACATCCCGACAAAAAATGGGGCCACCGCTGGCTCGAAGCCAAACCCGTCACCTTCACCGCCCTCACCGTCCTCGCCATCCTCGTCGGCGGCCTCGTCGAAATCGTCCCCCTCTACCTCATCAAGGAAAACGTCCCCACCATCTCCAGCGTCAAACCCTACACCCCACTCGAAGTCCTCGGTCGCGACCTCTACATCCGCGAAGGCTGCGTCGGCTGCCACTCCCAGATGATCCGACCCTTCCGCTCCGAAACCGAACGCTACGGGGATTACTCCAAGGCCGGCGAGTTCGTCTACGATCACCCCTTCCTCTGGGGCTCCAAACGCACCGGCCCCGACCTCCATCGCATCGGCGGCAAATACCCCCACGCCTGGCACTACAACCACATGGAAAACCCCGAGTCCACCTCCCCGGGCTCCATCATGCCCGCCTACCCATGGCTCCTCACCCGCAAACTGGACACCTCCTCCCTCATCCCCCGCATCCAGGCCCTCCGCCGCACCGGCGTCCCCTACCCCGAGGGCTTCGAATCCACCGCCCTCCAACAACTCCAGGACCAGGCCGGCCAAATCGTGCTCGGCCTCAAAACCGGCTCCGTCGAAGCCGAACCAGACCGCGAAATCATCGCCCTCATCGCCTACCTCCAACGCCTCGGCACCGACATCAAGGCCATGCCCGCAGAACCCGCCGTCGCCCAAAACCCCTGACCCAACCCGCCACCCCCAATACCCGCACCACACCCACCACCCATCACCCATGATCAGAAACGTCCTCACCCACATCGGCGGCGTCGAGGTCTACGGGATCATCTCCGTGCTCCTGTTCTTCACCCTGTTCTCCGCCATCCTCGTCTGGGCCTTCCGCCTCAAACGCCCCCACCTCGATGCCATGGGCCGACTCCCCCTCCAGGACACCCCCGCCCAACCATCCCAACCCACCCCACTCCACCCCTCCCTCCCCAGCCATGAATGACCCCAAGGACCCCCTCCTGCTCGACCACGAGGCCGACGGTATCCGCGAACTGGACAACAACCTCCCACGCTGGTGGGTCTGGCTCTTCAACCTCACCATCGCCTTCGCCGTCGTCTACCTCGTCTACTACCACGTCATCCGCGACGGCAAAATCATGGCCGCCGAATACGCCCGCGAAATGGAGGCCGGCGAAAAAATCAAGGCCGCCGCCCTCGCCCGCTTCGAAGGCGAACTGGCTTCCCTCCAGCCCCTCGCCGAACCCGACGCCCTCGAGGCCGGCATCAAAACCTACAAGACCCTCTGCGCCCCCTGCCACCGCGACGACGGCGGCGGACTGGTCGGACCCAACCTCACCGACGCCTACTGGATCCATGGCTCCAACTTCGTCGACAGCCTCAAGGTCATCTGGAACGGCGTTCCCGAGAAAGGCATGATCACCTGGAAGGGCGTCCTCCAACCCCGGGAGATCCACAACGTCGCGAGCTACATCTTCACCCTCCGCGGCACCCAGCCGCCCAACCCCAAACCGCCCGAAAACCAGGCACCCGTCGACACCGGCCCCAGCGAGTTCGAATAAACGGACCCTCCGCCGGCCCGCCACCGGCGGCCCTGCCCGCACCCCCTCTCCCTTCCCGCGGCCAGGGCCGCCTGCCTCGACCCACAACCTAGCCCCAACGAAACCGAAGCCCACATCCCCCAGGCTCCCATCTCCCCCCACACACCGTCCCTTTCCTGCGTGCCATGCCCCCCGAACCGGCTAATGTCGTTCCTGCCGTGAAATCCAAACCCGAGTCCGCCCCGGCAACCCCGCCCCGGCCCGACACGGAGACCGTTCTCAAGAAAGTCGATTGGAGCGATTTCCGAGACCACCTCGCCACCGCCGACAAGGACGGCCGGCGCATGTGGCTCTACCCCAGGAAACCCCGCGGCCCCCTCTACAACCTCCGCACCTGGGTCAACTTCGTCCTCCTGGCGATCATGTTCGCCGGCCCCTTCATCCGCATCCACGGCAACCCGCTGCTGATGATCAACATCGTCGACCGCAGGTTCGTCATCCTCGGCCAGACCTTCTGGCCCCAGGACCTCCCCATCTTCGCCATCGCGATGCTCATCTTCCTCACCGGCATCGTCATCTTCACCGCCGCCTTCGGCCGCCTCTGGTGCGGCTGGACCTGCCCCCAGACCGTCCTCATGGAGGGCGTCTTCCGTAAACTGGAATACTGGATCGAAGGCGATTCCCACCAGCAACGCGCCCTCTCCCGCGCCCCCTGGACCGCCTCCAAAATCCTCAAACGCGGCGGCAAACACGCCCTCTTCCTCGCCCTGTCCTTCCTCATCGGCAATACCCTCCTCGCCTACATCATCGGCACCGAGGAACTGTTCCGGATCATCACCGACCCGCCCTCCCAGCACATCCGCGGCCTCGGCTTCATGATCCTCTTCACCCTCGTCTTCTACGGCATCTTCGCCCGCTTCCGCGAACAGGCCTGCACCTTCATCTGCCCCTACGGCCGCTTCCAATCCACCCTGCTCGACGAAAACAGCATCGTCGTCGCCTACGACCACAAACGCGGCGAGAAACGCGGCGCCCTCCGCCGCAAAGACCAACCCGACGCCCGCAAAGCCTCCGGCCTCGGCGACTGCGTCGACTGCCGCCAGTGCGTCAATGTCTGCCCCACCGGCATCGATATCCGCGACGGCACCCAGATGGAGTGCGTCAACTGCACCGCCTGCATCGACGCCTGCAACAACGTCATGGACAGGATCGGCCGCCCCCGCGGCCTCATCCGTTACGCCTCCCTCAACGGCATCGAACGCGGCGAACCGCTCCGCATCACCCCGCGCCTCGCCGGCTACGCCGCCGTCCTCCTCGCCCTCATCTCCCTCTTCCTCTACCTCCTCTTCACCCGCACCGACGTCCAAACCACCCTTCTCCGCGCCCCTGGCGCCCTCTTCCAGCAGATGCCCAACGGCCGCATCTCCAACCTCTACACCCTCAAACTGGTCAACAAAACCCGCCGCGACATCCCCATCACCCTCCGCCTCCAAAACAGCCCCGGCGAAATCCGCGTCATGGGCCGCCAAAACATCGTCGTCCCCGCCGAACGCCTCTTCGAAACTTCCGCCCTCATCGAACTGGACCCCGCCGACCTCGCCGGCGGCAACCGCCCCCTCACCATCGGCGTCTACTCCGGCGACAACCTCATCGAATCCCTCGACACCATCTTCGTCGGCCCACGCCGCCCCAAACCCAACCCCGCCCCATGACCCCGCAAACCCCCACCAACCCCTCCCTCCTCCCCCAGGCCCGGTTCAACCCCTGGCCCGCCTCCATCATCGCCACCTTCGCCGTCTTCATCTCCGGCACCATCGCCCTCGTCGTCATCGCCACCCGCGACCGCAGCGACCTCGTCGCCGCCGACTACTACGAACAGGAGATCCGCTTCCAATCCCGCCTCGACCAACTCCAACGCACCGCTCCCCTCGCCCACCAGATCCTCGCCCAGCACCTCCCCGCTCCCGACCACATCGAGATCGCCATCCCCCCATCCCACGCCGCCGCCGGTGTCACCGGCGAAATCCGCCTCTACCGCCCCAACCTCGCCACCGCCGACCGCTCCATCCCCCTCGCCGCCTCGCCCGACGGCCGCCAACGCATCCCCGCCGCCGACCTCGCCGACGGCCTCTGGAAGGTCCGGATCGAATGGAAAACCGGGGCCGACGAATTCTTCGCCGACCGCCCCGTTGTGGTCCTTCGCGAAGCGCCCGCGGCGCGCTGAATCCGGCCCGTTCCCGAACCACCGCATGGACGCCGCCACCGCCATTCTCCTCGGCCTGGTAGGCGGCCTCCATTGCGCCGGCATGTGCGGCCCCCTAATGCTCGCCCTGCCGGCCACCGGCCGGACCCGCGGCGCCTTCCTCGCCGGCCGCTGCGCCTACCAGGCCGGCCGCATCCTCGTCTACGCCACCCTCGGCACCGCCTTCGGCGCCTTCGGCCAGGTGCTCGCCCTCGCCGGCGTCCAACGCTGGGTCTCCCTCTCCCTTGGCGCCATCCTCCTCGCCGGCGCCCTCTGCTCCCCGCGCCTGCTCGAGTTCCCCGCCCTCATCCGCTTCGTCACCGGCCTCCGCACCCGCATGGCCGCCCACCTCCAACGCCGCTCCCTTCCCTCCCTCGCCACCCTCGGCGCCCTCAACGGCCTCCTCCCCTGCGGCCTGGTCTACGCCGCCTGCGCCGGCGCCGCCGCCACCGGATCCGCCCTCCACGGCGCCGCCTTCATGGCCCTCTTCGGCCTCGGCACCTCCCCCATGATGCTCGGAATCAGCCTCTCCGGACGCCTCATCCCCCCCACCCTCCGCCTCCGCCTCCGCCACCTCACCCCCGCCACCCTGGGACTCATGGGCGCCCTCCTCGTCCTCCGCGGCCTCGCCCTCGGCATCCCCTACCTCAGCCCCGACCTCCAGGACCCCGGCGCCTCCTGCCACCCCACCCCCGCACCCCAGCCCATCACAGCCGCCCACTGAACCCCTGCCGGAAACCTGCGCACCCGCGATCCCGCCGAACGGCCCCAAACCCCAATCCCGAATCCCCAGCCCCCGCGATCAGAACACCTCCACCCGCAGCCCGGTCATCTGGTGAACCGCGCTCGCCAGGTCCGACAACACCCGCAGCGAAAGGTGGCGGCATAGCTTCGAATGCGGCGGCCGCGTGGCCGAATAGATCTGCACCACCGAGATCTGCGCCCCGGCCTGCTTCAGCTCCAACAGCCGCCGACCGTACTCCATCAGTTCCGAACGCTCAGGCAGCACTCCGTCCACCTCCACGAACAGACTCTGAATCACGATCGGCCGCTGCCGCCCCAGGTCCGTGATGTTCCGCAGAATCCGCTCCAGCGGCACCGCCGTCCGGTTGATCCGCTCCAACCCCGCCTGCGTCCCGACGTCCAGCTTCACCCAGATCTCGTCCGACCGCGTGAACAGCCGCAGCCCCGACCGCACCCCCGGCTGATCGAACGCCGTCCCGTTGGTCAGCAACGCCAGCTTGAAGTACGGGGTGATGCCCGCCGCCCGCAGATGCACGATGCACTCCACCGCCTCCAAGAAATTCGGACACAGCGTGGGCTCGCCGTCGCCGCTGATCGCCACGTGCGCCAGCCGAAGGCTCTCCTGCGAAAGCGCCGCAAACGGCGGGTGCCGCCTCAGGGTCCCCTCGTTCACCTGCCCCAGCGCCTCCGCAAGCTCCACCGCCAACGCCTGCGCGTTCACCGCCGACGGCCCCGACACCCGCAGCGGCCTCTGACGCGCCACCTCGCAGTAGCAACAGTCGAAGTTGCAGTACTGGTCCGGGTTCAGGTTCACCCCCAGCGACAATCCCCGCGCCCGCGACGACATCACCGCATACACCAGCCGCGACGCACCCAGGTAGAACCGCGGACACCCCAGCGCCATGACCTCCGACGCCCGGCACGGCCCGTCGTCCGACCCGGCCCCGGATGCCCCGGACGCCCCCGGCGCCTTGCACGACGGGGGGTGGGCCGCAACCGATTCATGGGCGGACGACATCCTGCCGCATTGCAGGCGATTCACCCCCGTCCGCGCCCCACTTAAATTGTCGCAATAAGCCCGTTTTTTGGCGGTTCCCCAACCACCCCCACCCCGCCAACGGCCGTTCTGGGGTTGCGGCAACCGGGGTCTTTCGCCACTTTGCGGCCTGTTCGATGGACCCTGAAGCCAGCAAAAACCTCATCGAACGCCTGAGCCAGTCCAAGATCTACGAAGACTACGCCAAGGCGTTTGTGGAAACCACGGGACTGCCCCTGTCGCTCCAGCCCGTGGAAGCCTGGCAACTGGCCCTCCGCACCCACCCCAAGGAGAGCCCGTTCTGCGCCATCATGTCCAAACACAGCCGGACCTGCGCCGCCTGCCTCGAGGTCCAGGACCAGGCCCGCTCCCAGGGCAAACAGGACGGCCCCACCACCATCCGCTGCTTCGCCGGCCTCTGCGACACCGTCGTTCCCGTCCGCCTCGGCAGCGAGGTCTTCGGCTACCTCCAGACCGGCCAGGTCTTCCCCCACACCCCCACCCGCAACCAGTTCGCCCGCACCGCCCGCCAACTGGTCGAATGGGGCCTCAAGGTCGACCTCGCCCAGGCCGAGGAAGCCTACTTCCACACCCGCGTCATCGGCCCCAAACAGTACGAGGCGATGGTCCGCCTGCTCGCCATCTTCGCCGAACACCTCTCCATGGTCAGCAACCAGCTGGTCGTCCAGCAGGAGAATGCTGAACCCCAGATGATCACCCGCGCCCGCCAGTTCATCGACGAACACCAGGCGGAGGACCTCTCCCTCGCCGAGGTCGCCAAGGCCGTGAATTGCAGCACGTTCTACTTCTGCAAGATGTTCAAGAAGACCACCGGCCTCCACTTCACCGAATACCTCGCCCGCGTCCGCATCGAAAAAGCCAAGAACCTCCTGCTCAATCCCAACCTCCGCATCAGCGAAATCGCCTACGAGGTCGGCTTCCAGTCCCTCACCCACTTCAACCGGGTCTTCCGCCGACTGGTCGGCGAATCCCCCACCGAATACCGCCAAAAACTGCCCCGACCATGAGCCGCCACACCGGCCACCCCCAGGACCTCGAACACCGCTTCCTCACCCGCCGCCAGTTCCTCACGCGCGCCGGCATGGGCATGGGCCTCCTCGGCCTCGCAGGCCTCGCCGACTCCCCCCGCGCCCACGCCTCGGGCTACGTCAACCCGATGCTCCCCAAGCCCGCCCACTTCCCCGCCAAAGCCAAACGCGTCATCCACCTGTTCATGAACGGTGGACCCTCCCACGTCGACACCTTCGACCCCAAACCCACCCTCGACCGCCTCGCCGGCAAACCCCTCCCCACCGGCACCCTCCCCACCGAACGCAGAACCGGCGCCGCCTTCCCCTCCCCCTTCAAGTTCCGCAAATACGGCCAGAGCGGCATCGAGGTCAGCGAGCTGTTCGCCAAAACCGCCGAGAACATCGACGACATCGCCGTCATCCGCTCCATGCGCGCGGATGTCCCCAACCACGAACCGTCCCTCCTCCTCATGAACTGCGGCGAGGCCCGCCTCGTCCGCCCCAGCTTCGGCTCCTGGCTCACCTACGGCCTCGGCACCGAAAACCAAAACCTCCCCGGCTTCATCGCCATGTGCCCCGGCGGCTACCCCATCCAGGAATCCCAGAACTGGCAGTCCGGCTTCCTCCCCAGCGTCTTCCAGGGCACCTACATCGATTCCCAGCACACCAACATCGACCGCCTCATCGAAAACATCCGCAACAGCTCCATCCCCCTCCGCGAACAACGCGCCCAACTCGACCTCCTCCACTCCCTCAACGAACGCCACAGCCGCCAACGCGCCCGCGACGCCAGCCTCGAAGCCCGCATCCATTCCTTCGAACTGGCCTACGCCATGCAAATGGAGGCCGCCGACGCCTTCGACGTCTCCCGCGAACCGGAACACATCCGCAAGATGTACGGCGACGGCCAGCACGCCCGCCAGATCCTCATCGCCCGCCGCCTCATCGAACGCGGCGTCCGCTTCGTCCAGGTCTGGCACGGCGCCGGCCAACCCTGGGACAACCACGACGACCTCGAGGTCAATCACCGCCACCTCGCACGCCAGTGCGACCAGGCCATCGGCGCCCTCCTCACCGACCTCAAACAACGCGGGCTCCTCGACGAAACCCTCGTCGTCTGGGGCGGCGAATTCGGCCGCACGCCCACCGTCGAACTCCCCACCCCGGGCGCCAATGCCGGCAAAATCAACGGCCGCGACCATAACCACCACGGCTTCACCATGTGGCTCGCCGGCGGCGGCGTCCGCGGCGGCTACGTCCACGGCGCCACCGACGAGTTCGGCTTCAAGGCCGTCGAAAAACCCGTCCACATCCACGACCTCCACGCCACCCTCCTCGCCCTCCTCGGCTTCGACCACGAACAGCTCACCTTCCGCCACGCCGGCCGCGACTTCCGCCTCACCGATGTCCACGGCAACGTCGTCCGCGATCTGATCGCCTGACCACCCACCCGCCCACCCACCCCACTCCACCGCATCCCCATCCCCCCCCAAGCTCCCATGCCGCGTCCCGGCCCCACCCCCACCCGCATCCGCTTTCGCTCGCCCGCATTCGCCCTCGCCGTCGCCGTCGCCAGCCTCGCGCTCGCCTCCTCCTCCCCGCACGCCGCCGCCGCGGAACTGAGCCTCGACTTCAACCGCCTCCCCCCGGGCTCACCCCCCTCCGACTACCGCACCGCCCTCACCGGCGGCGGACCCACGCCCGAATGGCGCGTCATCCAGGTCGAAGCCCAACCCACCCTCCCGGCCCTCATCCCCGATAAACCTTCACCCGCCTCCGAAACCGTCCTCGCCCAGGTGTCCGAGGACCCCACCGACGAACGCTTCCCCCTGCTCATCTACGACAAGGAATCCTTCGCCGACTTCACCGCCACCCTCCGGTTCCGCACCGTCGCCGGACGCACCGAACGCATGGCCGGCCTCGCCTTCCGCCTGGTCGACGAACGCAACTACTACGTGGTCCGCGCCAGTTCCCTCGGAAACACCTTCCGCTTCTACAAGTTCGTCGACGGCACCCGTAGCACGCCCATCGGACCCGAGATCCGCATCCCCAGCGGCGAATGGCACACCCTCGAGGTCGCCTGCCGCGGCAACGAAATCCGCTGCCGCCTCAACGGACGTGAAGTCATCCCACCCCTCAACGACACCAGCTTCGGCTCCGGCAAATTCGCCCTCTGGACCAAGTCCGATTCAGTGAGTCATTTCGCCGGCCTCAAGATCTCCTACGAAGCCCTCAAAACCCTCCCGCAACGCCTCGTCGAAAGCGCCCTCGAACGCTACCCGCGCCTGCTCAACGTCACCGTCTTCGGCGACGAGGCCGGCACGGTCAAAGCCCTCGCCTCCTCCGATCCCCAGGATATCGGCACCCCCGCCTCCGATGCCGAAATCCGCACCCTCCGCGAGGGCACCGTCCTCGCCGGCCGCACCGAGAACGCCGCCAGCGCGGTCATCCCCATCCGCGACCGGAACGGCGACCCCATGTTCGCCGTGCGCCTCAGGATGCGATCCTTCGCCGGTCAGACCGACAACAACATCGCCGCCCGCGCCCAACCCATCCTCCAACACCTCGAACGTATGGTCGGCGCCTCCGAAGCGTCCCGGAAGTAACCCCCCACTCCCGATCCCACCCCTCCCCACAGCCTCGCCAATCCTTCCAGGACAACAAAAAACCAGTTGCGCCGAAGGGTTTCCGGAGATACAGCAGAGCCGTCGCAGATAATTCGGTTGCTTCGATCGGCCCAAGGCGGGGAGCCTCTGCGACGGTTCTCCATTCTTTACGTCGGATCCCGGATCGTTCTGGTTTTGGGGAAAATGTCCCTTGGGCCTTTGTCGGCAGCATCTGTCAGCAGCAGCATGAACCACGCAAATGCAAGCGTCCCGGAATACGGTTCCGGGTACCTGGAAGTGTCCGAGAAAGGTTTCGGATTCCTGCGCTCCCCGGAGCACCGCTATCAACCCCGTCCGGCCGACGTCTTCGTCACGCCCGACACCATCAAACGCCATTTCCTCCGCGAAGGCTGCCTCGTCGAAGGCCGCCTCCAACCACCCCACCGCGGCGTCAGCCCGCAGCTCCGTGAGGTGGTCCGCGTCAATGGCATGCCCTTCAACGAATTCGTGAAATCCGTCCGCTTCGAAAACCTGACCACCATCGATCCCATCGAGAAGTTCCGCCTCGAAACCACCCCGGACCTCCTCGAAACCCGCATCATCGATCTGGTCACCCCCATCGGCAAAGGAACCCGCGGCCTCATCGTCGCACCTCCCAGAACCGGCAAGACCACCATCCTCAAACAGATCGCCAACTCGATCACCACCAACCACCCCGAGGTCGCCGTCATCGTCCTCCTCATCGACGAACGCCCCGAGGAAGTCACCGACTTCCAACGCTCCGTCAAAGCCGAGGTCGTCGCCTCCTCCAATGACATGGACCTCGAAACCCATGTCCGCCTCTCCCGCTTCACCATCGAACGCTGCCGACGCATGGTCGAAACCGGCAAGGACGTCTTCGTCCTCCTCGACTCCATCACCCGCGTCGCCCGCGCCTACAACAGCGTCCACGGCGGCAGCGGCCGCACCATGACCGGCGGCGTCGACGCCCGCGCCCTCGAAATCCCCCGCAAAATGTTCGCCGCCGCCCGCAAGATCGAAAACGGCGGCTCCCTCACCATCGTCGCCACCGCCCTCGTCGATACCGGCTCACGCATGGACGAACTGATCTTCCAGGAGTTCAAGGGCACCGGGAATATGGAACTCATCCTCGACCGCAAACTGTCCGACCGCCGCCTCTACCCGGCCATCGACATCCCCAAGAGCGGCACCCGCAAGGAGGAAAAACTGTTCTCCCCCAAACAAATCGACGCCGTCCGCAAACTGCGCCGCATGATGGTCGAACTGAACCCCGTCGAGGCCATGGAAACCCTCACCGGCGCCGTCCGGAAGTATAAGACCAACGACGAATTGCTCGCCAAACTGCTCTGATCCCGGACCCGCCCGGTCCCGTCCCCTCTTCGCTTGAAACGCCGAGGCCCACCCAGCCTCGGCGTTCTTCTTTCCACGCCTCCCCTTTCGTGTCCTTCCCAGTGCTCCGCGTTCGTCGTAGCCTTGTGCAGCCCTGCCGCTCACCCGTTCCCTACAGGCCTTCCAGGCCTCCAGTGGCACGGGCGGCCGTCAGTAGGGCGCCCGCACGGTCACCATAACCAACACCGCAATCCTCACCGACACCCATGAGTTCCACCATCGTCCAACCCTACCTCTTCTTCAGCGGCCGCTGCGAGGAAGCCATCGAGTTCTACCGCACCGCCATCGGCGCCCAGGTCGAAATGCTCATGCGCTTCAACGAAAGCCCCGACCCCCTCCCCGAGGGCATGCTGACCCCCGGCTTCGAAACCAAAATCATGCACGCCTCCTTCCGCGTCGGCGAAACCCTCCTCATGGCCTCCGATGGCTGCGGACCCGCCACCCCCTTCTCCGGCTTCTCCCTCTCCCTCACCCTCCCCAACCCCGAGGCCGCCCAGCGCGCCTTCAACGCCCTGGCCGAGGGCGGCAAAATCACCATGCCCCTCGGAAAAACCTTCTGGTCCCCCTGCTTCGGCATGCTCGAAGACCGCTTCGGCCTGGGCTGGATGGTCACCGTCCCCTGACCCGCCCACCCTGTAAGATCCACCCACACGCCGTCGTTACCCGGGCATGCAACCCATGCCCAAACCCGGCCGCCACGGCCATCCCGGATGAGCCTCCGCATCCGGGACACCCCCGAACACGAACGCCCCCGCGAACGCCTCGCCAACCTCGGCACCGACCGCCTCCGTGACTCGGAACTGATCGCCATCCTCCTCCGCTCCGGCAACCGATCCACCCCCGTCACCACCCTCGCCGACCTCGTCCTCAGCGCCTTCGGCCATTCCCTCCGCCGAATCGCCGCCGCTTCCGTCGACGAACTGCGCGCCCTCCCCGGCATCGGCACCGACAAGGCCACCACCCTCAAGGCCGCCTTCGAACTGGCCCGGCGACTCACCCTCGAAACACGCCGCGAATCCCCACTGCTCGACACCCCCGAACGCGTCGCCGACTTCCTCCGCGAAGACCTCCGCCCACTCGAGGTCGAAACCTTCCACATCCTCCTCCTCAACACCCGCCGCCGCCTCGTCTCCAACGAACGCCTCGCCCAGGGAACCCTCGACACCCTCCTCGTCCACCCACGCGACGTCTTCCGCCGCGCCATCATCACCAACGCCGCCGCCGTCATCCTCGCCCATAACCACCCCAGCGGCGACCCCTCCCCCTCCGAGGCCGACATCCGCGTCACCCGCGACCTCATCCGCGCCGGTCAACTCCTCAAAATCGAGGTGCTCGACCACGTCATCCTCGGCCACCGCACCACCGAACGATCCCGCGACTACTCCTCCCTCCGCGAACTGGGCTACTTCTACGGCTGACCCCCGCCAACCCCGCCAACCCCGCCCTCCCGGATCGCATGCAGATGCGAAAACGACCGGACATACAGCGTCCCCCCGGCCATCGCCGGCGTCGCCATGCACATCTCACCCAGCGCATTCACCCGCTCCAACCGATAGGTGTCCCCCGCCGAAAACACGTACGTGTCCCCGTCCTCGCTCAGACAGAACACCCGACCCCGATACGCCCACGGCGACGCCGTGAACCCCACCGTCCCATCCGGACGGATCCGTTGCTTGTCATAAATCTCCCGCCCGCTTGCCGCATCCCGGCAACTGAGAAATCCGAAATCCCAAAGCACGTAAAACCTCCCGCCATACACCAGCGGCGACGGATTGTACGGCGCCGCGTTCGCCTGCATCCAGGCCACGTGCCCGTGCTCCCCTCCCTCCGCCGCCACCGACAAATCCCCGGTCGCACCCGGCCGGATCGCATACACCGGCTTGTTCGGCTTCAGGTTGTCCCCGACATACCCCGCCGCGAGATACAACAGCCCGTCGGCGCTGAACGGCGTCGGAATCGTGATCGACGACATCCCCTTGAGTTCCCACAGCACCTTCCCCTCCAGGTCGTAACTCCTCACCTTCCTCCGCCCCGTCACCACCAACTCCGTCCGCCCCGCGTGCCCCCAGACGTACGGCGTCGACCAGTTGCTGGGCTCGTCCCGCGCCACCCGCCAGATCTCCCGACCCGTCCGCCCCTCGTACGCCGCCACATACGATTCCTCCTCGTTGTCGTTCACCAGGTACACCCGCCCGTCGTGCACCACCGGCGAACTGGCCGTCCCCCACCCGTTCGCCATCCGCCGCGGCGCCACCGACTGCGTCCACAAAACCCGACCCTCGAAATCCAACCCGAACAACCCCACACCCCCGAAATACGCGTACACCCGCTCCCCGTCCGTCGCCGGCGTCTCCGATGCATAGGTGTTCTTGATGTGAACCGGCGTCGTCGGATTCGCCGAGCGCACCTCCGTCGTCCACAACACCTCCCCGCTGACCGCATCCAGCCCCATCACCTGCCACCGATGCCGATGCGGCGGCGGCGCAGACCGGTCACCGCCGAAGTACAAACCCTTCTTCGGCGCCTCCAACTCGCCCTCGCTCACCGCCGTGGTCAGGAACACCCGCCGTCCCCACACCACCGGCGAGGACCAGCCCCGCCCGGGGATCGGCACCCGCCACGCCACATTCGTCCCCGGACCCCACTCCAATGGCAGCCGCTCCGACTCACCCACCCCGCGCGCCCCGGCCCCCCGAAAACCCGGCCAGTGCTCCTGCGCCACCACCCCCATCCCCGCCCCAAACCCGCAAACCATCCCCCACACCGCCAACCACCCCACCCGCACCCCCACACCACCGCGCCCACCCAACGCCGCGGTTCCTCCGAACGTTCCGAGCCTTCCGAACCTTCTCATTCCCGTTCCCTTTCCCGTTCGCATGCCGCCCACCTAACCCGTTCCCCGCCCCGATGCAATGCCGCGTTCCGCCTCCACCCTCAGCCGAGCGAGAACACCAGGATCAGAAACACCCACACCGACGCCAAAGCCACCACGCAACCCCCCAAACGCGAAATCAAGGTCCAGTTCATGCCCGACATCTTCCCACGCCCGGTGGGACAACCGCGGTCCCACCCCCCTTCGGATACCTCCGGATGCTCCAGCCGGATTCCCGCCCTCCTTTTTGGTTTTTCATTTCCGTTTCATCGCCACACTGGCCCGGCACATGAGCAAGAAGTCCGGCCACCCGCTTTCAAAGAAGTTCGCCGCCTACCCCAGGCTGAACCCCCTTGGCGTCGGGAAAAACATCAACGCCGCCGATCTCATCGATCAGACGATGCTGGCCTACAACGGCGGCCGCCTCCGCGAGGCCTGCCGGCTCTTCACCGAGAAGATGCTCCCCAGGGACGGCACCGTCGGCGTCAGCCTCACCGGCGCCCTGACCCCCGCCGGTCTCGGCAAGAGCTGCCTCATCCCCCTCATGAAGGCCGGGTTCATCGACTGGATCGTCTCCACCGGCGCCAATCTCTACCACGACCTCCATTACGGCCTCGACATGGCCCTCTACGCCGGTTCGCCCTTCCTCAACGATGTCGAACTCCACCGCGACGGCGTCATCCGCATCTACGACGTCCTCTTCGATTACAACGTCCTCCTCGACACCGACGCCTTCGTCCGCGAGGTCATCCAGGGGCCCGAGTTCCAGCGCACCCTCGGCAGCGACGAGTTCCATTACCTCCTCGGCAAATACGTCCACGCCCGCGGCCGCAAGCTCGGCCTGAAGAACAGCTCCGTGCTCGCCACCGCCTACGAGTGCGGCATCCCGATCTTCACCAGCAGCCCCGGCGACAGCTCCATCGGCATGAACGTCGCCGCCATGTCCCTCCGCGAGGGCAGTCTCCAGATCGACGTGAACCGCGACGTCAACCAGACCGCCGGCATCGTCTACGACGCCAAATCCTCCGGCGGCACCAGCAGCGTGCTCATCTTCGGCGGCGGCAGCCCCAAGAACTTCATGCTCCAGACCGAACCCCAGATCCAGGAGGTCATGGGCATCCAGGAAAAGGGCCACGACTACTTCCTCCAGTTCACCGACGCCCGCCCCGACACCGGCGGCCTCAGCGGCGCAACCCCCAGCGAGGCGGTCAGCTGGGGCAAGGTCGACCCCGACACCCTCCCCGATTGCGTCGTGTGCTACTCCGACTCGACCATCGTGATGCCCCTCCTCACCGCCTACGCCCTCGCCCGCGTCAAACCACGCACCCCCAAACGCCTCTTCGACCGCCGCGACGCCATCCTCGACAAGGTCCGCAGCCAATACCTCCGCACCGGCACCGTCTCCAAGGTCCTCACCAGCCGCAAGGTCGCCAAACGCTCCAGCAGCATCGGAGTGAAGTCCGCCAAGAAACGCTGACACGCCGGCCCGCACCCCGCAGGCCACACCGCGCGGCGCGACGCCCGCCGGGATGATCGCACCGGGCCCGGTCCAAACCCTCCGGACGGGCCCCGGCTCCTGCCTCCTACTTGATGTTCGGCACGGCAAACAGCACGCCACCGAACAGCAGCCACGCCAGAATCAGCGTCCACAGGATGTTGAACAACTGCCCGCCGACAAACGCCAGCGCCGGCCGCCCGCCCTCCATCCGGATCAAATCCCCGAAGTGCGTCTCCAGTCCGATCGAGACGAACGCCAGCGCGAACCAGTAGTTCCGCAGACTGTTCAGGATCGGCTTCGCCTCCTTCACCAGCCCCGGATCCAGGGCGAAGGAAAACACCAGCGACGCCGCCATGAACCCCAGCACGAACTTGGGAAACCGCTCCCAGATCACCGACACCGACGGCCGGTCCGCGATCCCCTTCGTCGCCCGTTCGCGCATCGACCACCACACCGACAACACAAAGGCCGCGACACCGATCAGGACGTTCTGCGAGAACTTCACGATCACCCCCGCCTTGGTCGCGGGCTCGCTGATGAGCTGACCCGCCGCCACCACCGATCCGCTGGTGTCCAGCGTCCCCCCGAGCCACGCCCCCGCCACCAGCTCCGGAATCCCGAAGGCCTTCACCACCCACGGCATCAGCACCATCATCGGCATCGCCACGATCAGCACGATCGAGGTCACGTACGACAGCTTCCTCCGATCCCCCTGGATCGCCCCGCAGGTGGCGATCGCCGCCGACACACCGCAGATCGCCACGGCCGACGACAGCATCGCCCCGAACTCGTCGTCGACCCGCAGCTTGCGTGCCAACCGGAAGGTGAATGCCCAGACCACCGTCACCACCAGCGCCGCCTGCACCAGCCCCAGCGCCCCGGCCTGCAGCATCTCCTGGAACAGGATCGTCGCCCCAAGGATCACCAGCCCCGTCTTGATGTAGAACTCCGTCCGCACCGCCGCCTTCACCCAGCCCGGAAGCCGCAGCGCATGGTTCAACACCAGCCCCAGCACCAACCCGAACAGCACATACTCCAACCCCAGGGCGTTGATCTTCGACTGACCCGCGATCCACTGCGCCAGCCAGCCCAGCAGAAACACCACGCCAAACCCGCCGATCGCCCCCGCCGATGCCCCGCCGGTCAACACCATCGCCACAAAACTGACCACCCCCATCACCACCGCCAGCACCGCCAGCGACCCCAGGCTCTTCCCCGAGAATCCAGCCGCGAGATCCCCCACCGCCGACCACTTCAACGCCGGAAAACCCGGCCGCCACCCCGCGATCACCACCAGAATCAAAAGGCCGCCCGCAATCACGGCCAGCCAGTCCTCGTTGCGCCACCAACGCGGCGCACCTTGTGCCTGCGTGCTCATCTGCGCGCATTCTGCCGCGAACCCCCCACCGTTGCGGACTCAAATCTTCCGCCGCCCAACCCCTGCGCACCCGCGTCGCCCCGGCGCTCCACCGCTCCACCGCCCCAACCCTCCACGCCTACCGCACGTCCAGATCGAAGACCGCCGTGCGAACCCGACCCCCGACCCGCACCTGAACCCAGAGCCGGTGCCTCCCCTCCTGGATGAATTCGTAAGGAAACGACACCTCACCCTCACCCGGCGCCGGAGCCTGCGCCATCCACCCGGCCGTGGACTCCTCCACCCCGGGCAACTGGCAGACCGGATCCTCCGCCCCGTACGCCACCCGCCGCGGCGCCGTCCCGGCCTCGCGCATCTCGAAAAGCTGCTGTGCGGCCATCGAAAACGAACCGCTCGGATGCACATGGGTGAACACCCGCCCGTCGTGACTCCTCACCGCCAGGTGCCCCAGCATGCCCAGGTAAGGCTCCAGCCCCGCCGGACTCCCGTCCGCATCCTCCACCCGAAACCGCAGTGACACCGGCTGCCGTCGCACCGCCCCCCCCATCCCCACCCCCACCATGCGATAACCGTCCCCCAGCTCGCATCGGTCCCCGCCCGCCACGCTTCCCACCCACCAGGCGTCATCCGGATCCCCCGTCCCCGACTCGCCTTCACCGTCCGCACGCCCGGGAATCTCCACCCGGTTGGTCAACGTCTCGCTGAACCCGGTCTCGTGGGTGATCTGGGCGTACGCCGTGTAAGCCCCGGGCGGGATCGCCGGCAGCCGGGTCTCGAAGGTGTCCCGCTTCACCCGCACCGGATGCAGATGCGCCATGCTCCCGAGGTCCGGTTCCCGCACCAGAAACAGGTGCATCAATCGCCCATGATCCGGCACCAACGGTGGCATCCTCCGCGGCTGGGTTTCCTCGAGCGCCAGCCGCAACAACCGCGGCCCGGCGTCCCCGGATCCCACCTCCAGCCCGATGGGCCGCGGACGGTACAGGCGATTGTTCCGGTACTGCGAGGCTTCCGCCTCCCACCAGCCCCAGCCCCCCCACAACAGCAGACAGACCAACCCCAGCGTCCCCGTCGCCGCCCCGCGCGCCGCCCACCGCCGCCCCCGTCCCGGCGTTGCCCCGGGCGCCAGCACGCTCTCCCGCACCGCGGCCCCCGCGATCGACACCAGCAACGCCACCAGCAACACCCCCATCCCCGCCAGCGGCCACCCCAGATGCCGCGGCAGTGTCAGCACCCGCGTGGCCACCGAATTCACCGGCACCAGCACACGCCCCTCCCCGGACGCCCCGGCCAACACCACCTCCACCCCGTGCGCTCCGCCTTCCATGAACCAAAGCTGCGCCGAATACAGCCCCTCCTCCCCACGCACCGGCGCCGCCTCGTCCGGCGCAGGCGCCCCCTTCTTCCCCATGTTCCATTTGATCGGCAACGCCGTCACCCGATCCACCCGCCCCTCCAACACCCGCACGCTCACCTCCGACAACCCCGGTATCACCCCGGGCGGCCGCACCGATATCCGCGCCCGATACGGCCCCACACGCCCCTCGTAAAACACCGGCTGATGCGCCTCGTCCGCCCCCGCGGACGGCGAAAGCACCAGCCCCAGGAACCACGACGCCACCAACGCGAGCGCCCACCGACGCCCCGCCCGCCCCCAACCCGGCGCGATTTGCATGAACACGGTCCTCATCGGCGCACCCGGGCCATTCCGTTGCCCAGCCACAACCCCACCCGGCACGCGGCAAACGCCAGCACCCCCGACCACAAAAAGGTGCGCGCCGTCGCAGGCGGGTTGCTCCGCGGCGAGGTCTCGCTCCAGAACCGAAATCGGTTGGCCCCCAGCGTCTCGGTGTAATCCCAATGACGGTCCGCGCCGAAGAAGGCGTTCTGTCCGCCCGGCCCGATCAGGAACTCCGCGAAATACCACTGGGCCAGGCCGAACAGCAGGGTGAACACCACCGCCGCGGCCACACAGAAGACCCAGTCCCGGAACCAGCCCCTTCCGACGCCCAGCCCCCGCCGCAGCAGGTCCAGTCCCAGCGCCGGAACCACCAGCAGGAACGGGAAGGCCAGCGGCACGAAGTGATCGATCGGGTTGTAGATGGGTCCCAGTTTGGGCTGCCCGGGAAACAGCGGCAGAACCCACAGCATCACCATGTTCAGCAGCATGTACACCCCCGCCGCCAGCGTCGCCCCCCAGCGCGACGCCGCCGCCCGCCCCAGCGCCACGAGGTACATCGGATAACTGGCGCACGAAATCAGGTAGAACGCGTGGTTGCGCTGCTGGTTCGGCCAGCTCTCCTCGGTGAAGAACACCGCCACCATCGCCAGAATCACCCCGCCGGCATACACCATCAGGTGCCGCCCCGGCGCCGCCACCCCGACCGGCGCCTGGTTCTGCTCCCGCAACACCAGCAGCAGCGCCCCGATCACGATCGCGAACATGCCCAGCGCCAGCACCGTGTGCGGCGGACTCAGGATCTTCACATCCAGCCCGTACGCGTCGTGCCACCAGTTGTCGAACGGCGCCGAGGTCAGCATCGCCAACGAGCCCCAGACACAAACCCACGCCCCCAACGGTCCCCGAAACCCCCACAACCTCACCGAACGTTCCCGCTCCGCCGCCGTCCCGCGAAACGTGGTCCACAGGATCAACGCCCCCGCCACCAGCCCGCCCAGCAACCCGCCCAGGTAGATCGCCAGATGCGCCGGCGTCCAGAACGTGTCCCGCCCGATCGTCCGATGCCACGAGATGTCCCAGATCACCCCCACCACGATGCTCGTCGCCCCGAACACCACCCACCGGCTGGCCCACGACGCCCCCGACACCCCGGCCCCCGCCCGCCCGGAAGCCGCACCCGGGCCGGTCCCCACCTCCGACGTCGCCACCGGAAATTGAGCTCTGGTCACTTCCATCGGAATCGCATGCTAGACGCCCCCGCCCCGCCGGTCCACCGCCGCGACCTGACGCCCCCCGCGTCCCGCAGGGGCCGCAAACCGTCCACGCGATCAATCCGCCGAGAAGGCGTAGATCGTGGTCGAACGGAACGTCTCGCCCGGCCGCAAAACCGTGGTCGGGAAATGCGGCTTGTTCGGGGAGTCGGGGAAGTGCTGCGTCTCCAGGCAGACGCCCCCGTAGGGATTGTAGGTCTTGCCGCCCTTTCCGTTGACCCCGCGCAGGTGGATGGCGGTGTAGATCTGGACCCCGGGTTCGGTGGTGAGCACCCGCATGCGCCGGCCCGAGGCGGGTTCGTAGAGATCGGCGCAATCGACGAGCTTGCCCGGGGCCCAGTCGTTGATCACGAAGTTGTGGTCGTAACCCTTGAGCTTCTCCGGCAGATGCTCCCAGCGGGCGCCGATGGCCAGCGGGGTGCGGAAATCAAGGGCCGTGCCGGCCACGGACCGGATCTCACCCGTGGGAATGAGCGCGTCGTCGGCGGGGGTGTACCGCGCCGCGGACAGGCGCAGGACATGGTCCAGAATGTCGCCCTCGCCGGCGCCCTTGAGGTTGAAGTAGCTGTGGTTGGTGAGGTTGACGACGGTGGGCTTGTCGGTGACCGCCTGGTAATCGATGCGCAGCTCGTTCCGGTGGGTCAGCGTGTAGGTGACCACGAGCTGAAGGTTCCCCGGGTAACCCTCGGCGCCGTCCGGGCTGGTGTGCCGGAACCGCACCGCCGGCCCCTGCGGGGTGTCGAAGGCCTCGGTCTCCCAGTTCTGTTTGTCCAGGCCCTTGGGCCCGCCGTGGATGTGGTTCGCCCCGTTGTTCGCCCGCAGCGTGTGCGTCGTGCCGTCCAGGGTGAATCGCGCCCCGGCGATGCGGTTGGCATAACGACCCGTCGTGTTCCCGAAGAACGGATGCCCGGCGAGGTACGGCTCAAGCGTGTCAAACCCAAGCACCACGTCCGCCATCCGGCCCTTCCGGTCCGGCACATGCAGCTCGATCAGCATCGCGCCGTAACTGGTGAACCGCGCAATGCATCCGCCGTCGTTCTGGAGCGTGACCTTCCGGACGTTCGTTCCATCCGGCATTCGGCCGAAGTCGACATTCTCAATCATGGAATTCAAAGGGGGTTGCTCCGGGGTCGCGCAACCGGCGAGCCAGACCGATGCAGTCAGCGCCGCCAGCGTCGAAAGACGGAGGGCAGGGGAGTGGGTGCGGGACACGCCGGCTTATAGGAGCGCACCCGAACTTCCGTCAACGCATTTGCCCGGGACCACCCCCGGACGCGGACGCCGGCCCGGACGGTCCATGCGATGGGGAGGTGGTCTGGATGCGCTCCATGACCCTCCGGCTCAGCTCCGCGGCGGCGTTGTGGCCCGTCGACAGGATCTTCACCTGGAATGCCGCCACCTCGATCAACCGCGCCAGGTCGCGCCCCGGGCGCACCGGGATCACGATGTGCGGCACATCCACCCCCAGCAGCTTGATGAACTCCTGGTCCATCCCCAGCCGGTCCACGTCGGTGACCTCCGACCACGGCTTCAACGAGACGATCAAATCGATGCGCTTGTGCTCCCGGATCGCCCGCACGCCGAACATGCGAGCGACATCGATGATCCCGATGCCGCGCACCTCCATCAGATGGCGCGCCATCTCCTTCGCGGACCCGATGAGCTCGCAGTCGTCGTGCAACCGCACCCGGACCACGTCGTCGGCGACCAGGCTGTAGCCGCGCTCGAGCAGGGCGAGGACGGATTCGCTCTTGCCGATGCCGCTTTCACCGACGAGGACCACGCCGGTGCCGAGCACGTCGACCATGCTGGCGTGCATGGTGGTGCGCGGCGCCGTCATCGCCTCGAGGGCGATGGTGGCCTTGTTGATGAACTTCATCGTGATGTGCCGGGTGCGGAACACCGGGATTCCCGCGGCCTCCGCGGCCACCAGCATGCCCGCGTCGGGCCGCAACCCGCGGGCGAGCACGACGGCGGGAACAGTGTGGGTGAAAAGCACCTCGTAGGCCCGGTCGCGCGCGTCCTGGGTCTGTTCGCGCAGGAAATGAAGTTCCATGCTGCCCAGCACCTGGACGCGGTGGCAGGCGAAGAACCGGGTGTGCCCGGCGAGGGCAAGCCCCGGCCGGTTCAGGGTCGGCTCCCGGATGAGCCGCCGAAGCCCCTTCTCACCGGCGATGAGCTTCAGTTCCAGGCGCTCCCCGTACTCGCGGAAGAACTGGTCGACGGTGACCTGCGGTGTAACGACGTCGCTGATGGCGGCCATGGCGGCTTGCCCTCCTGGTTCACTTCACATGTTGAACTCCGGCCCGAGATAGATGTCCCGGGCCCGGGGATCGTTGACGAGGAACTCGGCGGTGCCCTCGAGCAGGACCTCGCCCCGGTGGATGATGTAGGCGCGATCCACCAGCTTCAGCGTCTCGCGCACGTTGTGGTCGGTGATCAGGATCGCCAACCCGCGTTCCTTGAGGCGCCGGACGATCTTCTGCACTTCGTGGACCGAGATGGGGTCGAGCCCGGCGAAGGGTTCGTCGAGCAGCAGCATGCGCGGACTCGTCACCAGCGCCCGGGTGATCTCCAACCGGCGCTTCTCGCCGCCGCTCAGGGTGTACGCCTTGCTCGAGGCCACCCGCGTCAGATCCAACTCCTCCAGCAGGTACTTCAGTCGCATCGCCCGCTCGGCCCTCGAATCCACGCAGGTCTCCAAAATCGCCAGGATGTTCTGCTCCACGGTGAGCTTCCGGAACACCGACGGCTCCTGGGTGAGATACCCCATGCCCCGCCGCGCCCGCAGATGCATCGGAAGCCCCGTCACATCCCCCCCGCCAAATCGTACGATGCCCGCATCCGGCCGGATCAACCCCACCACCATGTTGAAACTGGTCGTCTTGCCCGCGCCGTTCGGCCCGAGCAACCCGACGATCTCGCCGGCGTCGACATGAATGGACACCCCGTTCACCACCGCGCGACGACGGTAGCTCTTCCGCAATCCCTGGATCTCGAGCAGTGCCATGAAACGATCAGGGGCCCCTTCCCGCCCCGACGACGGCGGCGGAATTCGTCCCCGCCGCGCCCCGCAACAACGCCGCCGGCAACACCCACCGACGCAGCGGCCCCTGCACCCCGAGAATCCCGGTCGCAGGATCCACAGTCAGCACCGTGCCCGCCTGCCCCAGAATCTCCCCGGCATGCACCGCCCGGATCTCCGGATCCCCGACAAGCCGCAGCAGGCCGTCCGCCTCGTTGTAGGTCAGCCGTTCCCCCTTCGCCGCCAGCGCCGCGTGCCGAACATCCACCCCGCCGCTCGCTCCGAGCGTCCTCAGCGTCTCCCCACGCCCCTCGGGCCCCTCACCCAGCTCGACCTCCAACCGCAGCGCCGTGATCGCCCATCCCAGCACCTCCACTGCCTCCGCTCCCCCCAGCGCCTCCAGCATCGTCCGCGAATAGGCGTTGGTCCCGGGCTTCATCGGCAGCATCTCGTAGAAGAACCGAACCTCGGTCTCCGCCCGGATCGTCCGAACCGTCCGGTTCGTGCCCAATCCCATGTCCACCGTTCCCGCGCCCAGACGCCAACGCTCGCCCTCCGCCTTCACCCCGCCGGAAAAAGCCACCCGCGTCGCATCCCCGCTCAACGACCGCGCCGCAATCCGCACCGGCGCCGTGTTCGTGGTCCCAACGGCCGCGGATTCCCATTGCACCAGGACATTCTCCTGCGCTTCAAACGCCCGCCGCTCGGGCTCGATCCGAAACCGCTCGGCGGTCCCGCCATGCCCGCCCCCCTTCCACGATGGACTGCCCGAAACCTCGATCCACGAGGGATCCCCCAGCGTGTACGCCATGACGTCACCCCGCAGCGCCAACGCCTCCGCCCCCTGCCCCACCCGCGCCACCACCCCGCCAACCGCCCGCGCCCGATGCACCGAGGTCGCTCCCGTCCGCGGATCCGGCCCCAACACCGCGGTCAACCCCTCCGCCACCACCTCCAGCCGATCCCCCTGTCGCGCCGTCACCGGCCCCGTCAAAACCACGTTCGTCGACCGCGCCTCGATCGCCTGACAGGCGATCTCCAGGGGCTCCCGCTGCCGCAAAACCCCGGGCGCCTCCGCCTCCGCTCCGCCTTCCGCCGCCACCACCGGCGCCGGCGCCGGCGTGCGCAGGCGCAACCGCGCATTCCCCGAAGCGGTGTACGCTTCCAGCCCCGGCACCAACACCAACCGGTCGGCCGCTCCCTCCCCCGAACCGAGTTCCCAGGTCGCCCGCCCCGTCATCTCCACCCGCTCGTCCACCCCCTCGTCCGCCGCGGTGTACACCGCCTGATCCGCAGCCGCCCGCCCGGTCCGCCCCTCCCGCAGCATCTCGATCGATACCCCGTTCGTGCCGACAATCGCCTCCGGCGCCGCCTGCGAAGGACGCAGCCGGGAACGCAACTCCCCCGCCCGCACCCGCGCACGACCCGGATCCTCGGCCACGCAATCCCGCAGGTACCGCGCATCCCCGGTCCGGAGATCGTACTCGAACCGCCCCGCGGTCACCCCGATCGGCGGCCGGTTCGTCGCCTCAACACCCCGGCGAAGCGTGGTCTGCACCGCGTTGGAAATCACCAGAAGCCCGTTCGTGCGCGTCCACGACCACCCCACGCCGGCGATCGAAAACCGCCCGTCGGCGCTCCGCAGGGTCATGGGCTCGGCCGACCCGGCGCCCTGCGGACCGAACCGGCCCAGCGCCGATTCCACCACCAGCTCGGTGGTCCGCTCGGGGCTGTAACGGAAGGTCTCCAAACGGAAACCGGTCACGTCCATCGACATGTCACCCGCCGCGAGCGACGGCGTCATCTTCGCCCCGCTCACCAGCGCCACCGTGCGGCCCTGCTCGTCGGCGATCGGCGCCTTGAAATCAAGAACCGTCGGAACGTCGATCTTGATCGCGGGCGTGCGCTGGCCGGACGCCGGGAAGGCGAGCAGCGCCGCAACCGCCAAACCGATGCCCAGACCGTGCTTCATGCGAGGTAGTCCTTGAGGATGCGTTCCCACCGACCCTGGGCCCGGAGCAGAAGTTCCACAACCTCGCGGACGGCCCCCTGCCCGCCGGCGACGGTGGTGATGTAGTGGGCCCGCGACAGGGCCTCGGGATGCCCGGGAGGCACGCAGACCGCCACCCCGGCCCGCTCCAGCGGGCCCAGATCCACGATGTCGTCCCCCATGTAGCACACCGCATCCCAGCCCAGACCCGCACCCGCCAGGATGCCCTCGATGGCCGCCACCTTCGAGCCGCGCTGCTGAACCAGATGATCCACCCCCAGTTCCGCAGCCCGCACCGCCGTCGCCGCCGAGGGACGCGCCGACACCCAGGCCACCGGAAACCCCTCCCGCCGCCACACCACGATGCCAAGCCCGTCCCGCACGTTGAACCGCTTGTACTCGCCCGGCTCCCCGACATACACCGACGCGTCGGTCAGAATGCCGTCGACGTCGCAGATCAGAATGCGCACCCGCGCCATGCGGGCCGCGAGGTCGGCAGGGATCTCAGCCATGGCAGAGGTCAAAGAGTTTGCCGAGCATCCGGACCAGCGCGGGCATGTCCCCCAATGGCACCATGTTCGGACCGTCGCTCAACGCCGCGTCCGGATCGGGATGCGTCTCCACGAAGATCCCGTCCGCCCCTGCCGCCACCGCCGCCCGCGCAAGCACCGGCGCGAACTCCCGCTGCCCGGAGGACCGGTCACCCCCCGCTCCGGGAAGCTGCACGGAATGGGTGGCGTCGAACACCACCGGAAGCCCGGTGCGCTGCATCCACGGGATCGAACGCATGTCCGCCACCAGGTTCTGATAGCCGAACGTCGTCCCCCGCTCCGTCAGCAGCAACCGCCCGCCACCCGCCGCCCGCGCCTTCTCCACCACCGCCAGCATCTCCGTCGGCGACAGGAACTGGCCCTTCTTCACGTTCACCATCCGCCCGGTCCCCACCGCCGCATGGATCAGATCCGTCTGCCGGCAGAGAAACGCCGGGATCTGAAGGATGTCCACCACGTCCCCCGCGGCCCGCGCCTCCTCCACGGTGTGAACGTCCGTGAGCACCGGCACCCCAAGCTCGGCCCGAACCCGCTCCAGGATCGCCAGCCCCCCGCCCAACCCCGGCCCCCGGAACGAACCCCCCGACGTCCGGTTCGCCTTGTCGTAGCTGGCCTTGAACACGTAATGCACCCCGGCCGCCCCGGCCGCCCGCTTCAGCAACCGCCCAACCTCCAGACAGAGTTCCTCGCTCTCGATCACACAGGGACCGCCAATCAGCAGAAGCCTGCGGCGGGCGGAAATCTCCCTCCAGCCGATGATGGACGTGCGCGGCACGGGCGCGTTCTAGCCCGAATCGACGCTGTTTTGAACAGAAGAACACCACCGCCGCCGCCCAGGCCTTCAGCGCGTCGGGTCGTACTGATCCGCAATCAGCGTGTACTTCGGCGCCACAAACTCCACGTGGCCGTCCGCAAACGCCACCGTGCCCCGCCCACGCTCCACATACTCCCTCGCGCTCGTCCGCACCCCCGTCTGATACCGGTGGCGCCCCGACAAAATGTTCCCCGGCGGAACAAACCGGCCGTCGTCAATCACCGGTCCGCGCGCCGCCTCCCCGTTCTCCTCCACCAGCGTCGGCTTCCGCGCCGGATTCCGAATCGACGAACTGCGGAAATGCATCGGCGGCAAACCCACGGCGTACACCGACGAGATACCCCGGTTGACCCCGTCCACCACGCTGGTGAGCGAGTAGCTGTACAGGTACGGATTCCCCGACGCCGGGTTCCGCGCGTGGTCCCGCGCCCGCTTCAGGACGTCCCGATCCGCCGGACAACGGAACAGGTTGGTGTTGAAACTGCCGATGTACGGCGCGATCGCGCTGTTCCTCGGGTTCTCAAAAAACTCACGGTCCCGCACCGCCCGGTTCACGTTGAAGAAGATCCAGTCCTCCTTCATCGGCTCGTACGATCCCCTGGACGCCGCCCCCGGAAAAATCCCGTCGTGATCGTCGGCGTACAGCAGCAACGCCAGGTTCAGCTGCTTGAGGTTGTTCATGCAGCTCACCTGATGCGCCTTCTCCTTCGCCCGGGAGAGCGCCGGAAGCAGCATGCTCGCCAGAATCGCGATGATCGCGATGACCACCAGGAGCTCGATCAGCGTGAATCCTCCCCCGCGTTGCCGCGGCGACCGGTTGCGTGGTGCGTTCATGGCCTTGGAGACCCGGTCATATCACCCCGGCAGCAGAATCCTGGGAAGCCGTAAAATTCTCCGCACCACACCCGCTCCCGAACGACGTTCCAAGCCCCGCCTGCCCTCGCTCACTCGGATCAAAGCCCCCTCCCTTGCCGCACCGGGGAACGCCCCCTACCCTTGCGCCGTGAAGACACTCGTTACCGGCGGAGCCGGATACATCGGCTCGGTGTGCGTCGAACAACTCCTCGCCGCAGGCCACGAAGTCACCGTCTTCGACAACCTCTGCGAAGGCCACCGCGCCGCCATCGACCCCCGCGCCCGCTTCATCCAGGGCTGCCTCGGCAACCCCGCCGAAATCGGCCTCGCCCTCAAAGCCAGCGAGGCCCAGGCCGTCCTCCACTTCGCCGCCCACGCCCTCGTCGGCGAATCCATGCAGAACCCCGGGAAATACTTCCGCAACAACGTCGCCAACGGCCTCCACCTCCTCGAGGCCTGCACCGAAGCCGGCGTCCGTAAAGTGGTCTTCAGCTCCACCTGCGCCACCTACGGCACCCCCGACCGCGTCCCCATCGACGAATCCCTCCCCCAGAAACCCATCAACCCCTACGGCGAATCCAAACTGATGTTCGAATCCATGCTCCGCTGGTTCCACCAGATCCACGGACTCGAGTTCGTCGCCTTCCGCTACTTCAACGCCGCCGGCGCCAGCGAACGCTTCGGCGAACACCACCGCATCGAAACCCACCTCATCCCCAACATCCTCAAGGTCGCCCTCGGCCAGGCCCCCAACGTCCACATCCTCGGCACCGACTACCCCACCCCCGACGGCACCTGCATCCGCGATTACATCCACGTCAACGACCTCGCCGACGCCCACATCCGCGCCCTCACCCCGGGCACCTGCGGCTTCTACAACCTCGGCAATGGCGAAGGCTCCTCCGTCCGCGAGGTCATCGACGCCTGCCGCCGCGTCTCCGGCCACGATATCCCCGTCATCGAAAAACCCCGCCGCCCCGGCGACCCCCCGCGCCTCGTCGCCTGCCCCGACAAAGCCCGCCGCGACCTCGGCTGGAGCCCCAGGTTCCCCGACATCGACACCATCGTCGCCACCGCCTGGAACTGGCACCGCCGCCATCCCAAGGGCTACCCGGAGTAACCCCCAGCCCCGGACCCGCCCTCACCCACCGTCCGCCGACGCAACCACCCGCCGGCCCGCCGCCCCCGCATCGCATGAAACGCACCGCCATCCTCAATGTCGTCGGACTCACCCCGCGCCTCATCGGCGACCTCACCCCGCGGATCCGCGCCCATTGCGAACGGTCCAGGGTCATCCCCATCGACCCCGCCCAACCCGCCGTCACCTGCACCGCCCAGGCCACCTACCTCACCGGTTCCCCTCCCGCCACCCACGGCATCGTCGCCAACGGCTGGTACGACCGCACCCTCGCTGAGGTCCAGTTCTGGAAACAAAGCAACCACCTCGTCCACGGCGAAAAACTCTGGGAAACCCTCCGCCGGCGGCACCCGGGCTTCACCTGCGCCAAGTTGTTCTGGTGGTACAACATGTATTCCAGCGCCGATTGGTCCGTCACGCCACGGCCCATGTACCCCGCCGACGGACGCAAGGTGTTCGACATCTACGCCTGGCCCTATGACCTGCGCACCCATCTCAAGGCCGAACTCGGCGACTTCCCCTTCCCGGGCTTCTGGGGTCCCGCCGCAGGCAGATCCTCACCCCAGGGACCCCGCGACGCCGCCACCCGCTGGATCGCCGCCTCCGCCGAGTGGACCGAACGCCACCACCAACCCCACCTCAGCCTCGTCTACCTCCCGCACCTCGACTACAACCTCCAACGCTTCGGGCCCGTCACCCAGCCCGCCACTCCCCCTCCCCACCCGGCCACCACCCCCACCCTCAACCCGGCCATCCATCAGGACCTCCGCGAAATCGACGACATCGTCGGCGGCTTGCTCGACTTCTATTCCGCCCGAAACGTCGAACCGATCCTCCTCTCCGAGTACGGCATCACCCCCGTCCGCCACGCCATCCACCTCAACCGCGTGCTCCGCAGCCAGGGCTGGCTTACGGTGAAGGAGGAACTCGGCCTCGAACTGCTCGACGCCGGCGCCAGCCGAGCCTTCGCCGTCGCCGACCACCAACTCGCCCACATCTACGTCCGCGATCCCGCCCTCCTCCCCGCCGTCCGCGAAACCCTCACCGCCATCCCCGAAATCGCCCGCGTCCTCGGCCCCTCGGAAAAACGCGAACTCGGCCTCGACCACCCCCGCGCCGGCGACCTCATCGCCGTCGCCCGTGAGGACGCCTGGTTCACCTACTACTACTGGCAGGACGACGCCCGCGCGCCGGACTTCGCCCGGTGCGTCGACATCCACCGCAAACCCGGCTACGACCCGGTCGAGTTGTTCACGGACCCCGCCCTCTCCCCGCTGGCGCTCAAGGCCAGGATCGGCTGGCGGCTCCTGCGCAAGAAACTGGGCTTCCGCATGCTCATGGACGTGATCCCGCTCGACGCCTCCCTGGTGCGCGGATCCCACGGCGCCCGCCCCGTGGATCGCGCGGACTGGCCGATCCTGGTGGCGCCGCGCGACGCCCGGATCCCCGCGGAACTGAAAGCCACCGAGGTGCGCGACGCCCTGCTGTCGGTCTGCGACCCAGGCTAGCGCGCGTCGATCCAAGCCCGCTTCTCAGTCCTCCTTCTTCTTCGACCCCTTGCGACCGGTGTACTGGCGGCTCTGCCAGGCGAGTCCGACCAGCAGGAGCACGACGAAGACCAACGGAGGCCAGGGCGCCGGCAGCGGCAGGTTCTGGCTGATCACCGCCGCGCCCAACAGCGAGGAGAGGACGATCAGCGCCCAGTTGAAGAGCATCGAAAGCAGGATCGCCCCCAACACCCCGCCCACCAGCGCCATCACCCACACCGGCGCCTGAACCGTCAACACCGAGGACAACACCTGCCCGAGATACACCCCGGCGAGAAAACCGCCGAGCCCCACCGCCACCTTCTGCGCCATCAAAGCCAGCATCGCCCCCAGAAACCCAAGCACCACCGCCGCCGCAAGACGCACCGACTCCGGCTGCTGGCCCAGGAACTCCACCGACAGCCAGGCCCCCATCAGAAAACCGGTCCCGGCGAGGAAAACCCAGAACAGCCGCCGCCCGAGCACGAGCAGCAAGGCACCCACCACCAGTGTTGCGGCCGACATCCCCGCCATGCTGCGCCCGCCGGCTTCGGACTCAACAGGGAAATGGTTCCGCACAACGGCAAAAATGAAGAAGGGACCGGATCTCTCCGGTCCCTCGCTCAATCCGTCCCAGGACGGCGGATGGTCTCGATCCGCGCGCAAAGCCTTACGGCCGCGCCGCGCGCAGGAACGCATTCCCAGCCCCGATCGGAACGGTCACCGGAGTGGTCGTCCCTGCCTGGGTGTCCCACGGCCCATCGATGGAGGCGGCGGTCTGAATCACCCAGCCGGCCGGCAGAACCGCCGGCTCCGAGGTGATGGTCACGTTGCCGCCCGACCGGGTCACCATGAACTTCACCGCGACGACCGGCGCATCGTTGAAGTCCCAGTGCGCCAGCAGCCCGGGATTGCCCGTGAGCGCACCCGGAGCGGTGCCACCGGCAAGCGCCGTGACCTGGGCCTGGGTCAGCCCCGTGCCGAACACCGCGAAGTCGTCCATCGTGCCGTCCATGCGGTTCTCGGTGATGGTCGGACCCGCGCCGATCAGCAGGTTCGTGATGTCCGAAGGCAGTGGACTGCCGTAACCCATGTGGAACAGCTGGCCGTCGATGTAGATCTCCTTCACTTCGCCGTTCTTCACGAAGGCGAAATGGTGCCACTCGTTCCACCAGGTCGCCTCGCCCGAGTAACCGGGGAAGTCGGCGATGTTCAGACTGATGCGCTGAACCTCCGCTTCGCAGCAGCCGGCGGAGTCGAAGTAGATCGTCCCGTCGCTCCACGGCACATGCGCCTGGAAGCCCCGGGTGCCGTTGTTGCTCGAAGGCGAGTTGAACCAGAAGGCCGATCCGGCGCGAACCGTGCTCTTCTGCCAGAAGGCCACCGACAGCTTGTCGGTCGCCGTCGCGGCATTCACAAACCGCGCGTCCATCACGTTGATGGCACCGGTGCCCGCACCAAAGACCACACCGTAGTCCCCGGCCGCACCCGTGCGCCCGCCCCGGTCCGGCGTCTGCATGGCCGTCCCGAAAAGGAGCCCTTCGTGGTTCGACACCTTGTCCAGGATCGGACCGCGATACTCGATCACCTCAAAGCTCCATTCCCGCGTCGCCGGCTGACCGGCCGGGTTCGGATAGGTCACCGCAACCACGTGCGTCGTCTTGCTGGCCATCAGCCCGGGCGGATCGTACACCAGCGTCACCGTCGACCCGTCCTTCGTGAAGACCGGGGTCACCGCCACGCCGTCGAAGGTCATCGTCACGTTCTCCGCGGTCCACGCCGACTTGCCGTCGGTGTGCACCAGCCGGACCACCGCTTCAGGGGCCACGTTGCGCGCGTTCGCCGCAGGGACCTGCGCGCCAAACACGCCGTCCGGCGGGAACGGAACGTCAACCGCCGACGACAGGAACCTGCCGGGGATCGGCGTCAGGGAACCCGCAGGGGTGGTGTCCCCCTCACGGCGCCAGGCCACCTGGCCGTAGTCCCCGCCACCGCCCTCCTTGTAGATGAACCGCACGAAATAGGGCGTGCCCGCGGTCATCGCAAACGGCTCCGAGGTCCGGACACTGTCAGGCTCGGTGAAGGCGTTGCAGCACGCCGTCTCCTCCGCCATGAACTGAAGATTCGCCTCGGTGGCGTCCGTGCTCAGGTAGAGCTGCGAGGCGTCGTCCGAGGAGACAAAGAAACGGTAGTTCCCGGACTCCGTCGGGGTGATGAAGCCCTCCATCACCGCGCCGTAGTTCTCCAGGGAATCGGTCGGGAAGAAGTCCCGGCTGTTGAAGGAATACACCGCGCCCGACCCGGTGGGCGACGCAGGATACCGCTCATCCGCCAGCAGGTTGTCCACCGGCGTGCCCTCGATGCCGGTCCAGTACGCAAACCGCAGCACCCCGTTCCGGGTCGCCAGGTAGGAGTACACGACCGTCTGGGTGCCCTCGGCCACCGCGTTCTTCGAGGTGTCCGTCACCCCGTTCACCGCCACGGTGTACGCCGTGGCTCCCGGCGTCTGCGCCGCGGTGGTCAGAGTCACCGTCCGCCGCGAATAGGTCGCCGCCGTCACCGCCAGACTCGGCGTGATGGTGTAGTTCGCCGCCACCGTCGCCGTCGCAGGATCCAGATCCTCGCTGAAGGTCAGGATCACCGAGTCGTACGTCGCCGTCGTCACCCCGGAAATCAACGTCGGCTTGGTCGTGTCGATCGGATCCGTGCCGGCCTTGTATTCGTCCAGGTTCGAGACGCCGTCCCCGTCAAAGTCCTTCGCCGCGTCGCTCGCGTCGTTCGGGTCGAAACCCATCGCGATCTCATACGAGTCCGGCATGCCGTCCCCGTCCGCGTCAGGCTGGTTCACCCCGCCCACCACGCCGAAGAACTCGACCTCGTTGAGCTGATGCAGCGTTCCCGGAGTCTCCCAGGCGATGTAACGCAGATAGGAGAACGGCGCAGACGGCCCCGACAGGGTGAACTTCACCACCTGGTTCCGCTCCGTCCACGGCACCTCGGTGCTGGTGAACCGATAGATGTCCGTGTACGTCTCCCCGTCGTTCGAGCCCTGAATCGCCCAGTCCGTCGGATCCCGGTCCGGACTGTCGTTGCCCGAGGTCACGGTGAAATGCGTCAGGCTGATCGGCTGCGCGAACTGCACCGACACCCAGACCGGCGCCTCCGGCGTCGGATCGTCGCAACACCACTTGTCGTTACCCCCGCCAACCTTGTTGTCGAAGATGTTGAAGGAGTTCTCGCCCCCCTCGAAGTCCGGCTCGTGACTCGCGGTGATCCCAATCCAGTTCCAGGACGGATCCTCGCTCGCCCCCAGCTCGTCCAGACCGTCGTTCTCCGGATCGGTCAGATCGCCGCCAATCAGACTCTCCGCCCCAACCCCCAACACCTCGATGGTGGCCGTCAGCGTCTGCGCCTGACTCCCCATGCCCCATAGGGCCAAGGCAGAGGCCAGGCTTCCCAGCCAAAGCCCCCTGAGTTTCCTGCGTTTTTCCAGCATAGTCGGTCGTTCTCCTGCGTTGACTTGCTTCCTCCACAGCACACCACCGCATCCAGGGGTTCAACTGGGTGCGACAAGGCGGCAGCCGGGATTCCAAGCGGGTACGGACGACACGCTGATCAGCCCAACTTCACCAAGTCAACAGACAACCAAACATCAGGAACATTCCATGTGATTATTAAGCAACAATTTACCAAAAATGATCAGTAGCGGAGCAAATACTCGGCACAAACCGCAGCTCTGCACTATTTCGGTTTGCGTGTTCGGGCGGACCTTGGGACGCCTCCGACATCCCGCATCGCGCCCTGCAACGAGCCCCTCCGAAAACGCCGAAAGGGACCGGAGTTGCCTCCGGTCCCTCGTGCGACCCGACTGGAATCGGGCCTGGGTTGTTTGGATCAGCCCGCGAAACGCCTTACGGCCGCACAGCCCGCAGGAACGCGTTCCCAGCCCCGATCGGAACGGTCACCGGAGTGGTCGTCCCTGCCTGGGGGGCCCACGGCCCATCGATGGAGGTGGCGGTCTGAATCACCCAGCCGGCCGGCAGAACCGCCGGCTCCGAGGTGATGGTCACGTTGCCGCCCGACCGGGTCACCATGAACTTCACCGCGACGACCGGGGCTTCGTTGAAGTCCCAGTGGGCGAGGAGGTTGGGAGTGCCGGTGATCGCGCCGGGTGCGGCACCCTTGGCCAAGGCGTCCACCTGCGCGGCGGTCAGCGCCGAGCCGTACACGGCGAAGTCGTCGAGCGAACCCGCCATGCGGTTGTCGGTGATGAGCGGACCGCCACCGATGATCAGGTTGGTGAAGTCCGTGGGCAACGGACCGCCGCCACCGGAGTGGAAGAGCTGGCCGTCGATGTAGATCTCCTTCACTTCGCCGTTCTTCACGAAGGCGTAGTGGTGCCAGTCATTCCACCAGGTTTCCTCACCCGAATAGCCGGGGTAATCGAGGATGTTCAGGCTGATGCGCTGGATCTCCGCCTCGCAGCAGCCGGCGGAGTCGAAGTAGATCGTCCCGTCGCTCCACGGCACGTGCGCCTGGAAGCCGCGGGTGCCGTTGTTGCTCGAGGGCGAGTTGAACCAGAACGAGGATCCGGCGCGGACCGTGTTCTTCTGCCAGAAGGCGACCGAGAGCTTGTCGGTGGCCGCGGTGGCGTTGATGAAGCTGGCGTCGAGCACGTTCACCGAGCCCGTGCCGTTGCCGAGTTCCAGCGCGCGGTCTCCCGCGGCACCGGTGCGACCACCCCGGTCGTCCGAGTTCTTGGCCGTGCCGAAGAGCAGGCCGGGTCGGGAAGCCACCTTGTCCAGCGTGGGCCCGCCGTAGGTCGCCACCTCGAACGACCACTCCATGGTGGTCATGTTGCCGCCCGGATCGGGATAGGTCAGGGCCACGGTATGAGTCGAACCGCTGGCCAGCAGGCCGGACGGCGCGTAGCTGATGGTCGCCTGGTTGCCCGCCTTGTTGAAGGTGGGCGTCACCGCGACGCCGTCGAACTTCAGACTCACATTCTCAGCGGTCCACACCGACTTGCCGTCGAGATGCACCACGGTCACCACGGGATTCGGGGCCACACCACGGGCACCCGGCGCCGGCGTGCGGGTCAGGAAGACGCCGTCCGGCGGGAACGGAAGATCCGTGAGCGAGGACAGGAACTGTCCGGGAATCACCGGCAGGGAAGCCGCCGGGGTGGTGTCACCTTCGCGGCGCCAGGCCACACGACCGTAATCGCCGCCGCCGCCTTCCTTGTAGGTCAGTCGGATGTAGTAGCTCCGGCCGGCAACCAGCGAAACCGGCTCCGAGGTGCGCGGGCTGTCAGGCTCGGTGAAGTTGTTGCAGCAGCCGCTCTCCTCAGCGATCCATGCCTCGTTCGCACGCGTCGCGTCCGAGCTGAGGTAGAGCTGCGAGGCGTCATCCGAGTGGATGAAGAAGCGGTAATCCCCCGACTGCGTCGGAGTCACAAGCCCCTCGATCTCCGCACCGTAGTTGTCCAGCGAATCGGTCGGCAGATAGTCCCGGCTGGTGAACGAGTAGAGCGCTCCCGTCCGCGTCGGCGAATTGGGATACCGCTCGTCGGCATACAGATTGTCCACCGGCGTGCCGGTGATGCCTTCCCACACCGAGATCTTGAGCACCCCGTTGCGGGTGAGCAGATGCGAGTAGACGGTCACCTGCGTGCCCGCGGCGATCTCGTTCTTCGAGAGGTCCCGAAGCCCCTGCACCGCCACGGTGTAGGCCGTGGCTCCCGGCGCCTGCGCCGCCGTGGTCAGCGTCACCACACGCCGCGCATAACTGACCCCGCTCACCGCCAGCGTCGGCGTGATCGAGAAATTCCCCGCCACCACCGTCGCAGGATCCACTTCCTCGGACAGCGTGATCACGATCGAGTTGAACGTCGGGGTCGTGACCGCCGACACAATCACCGGCTTGGTGACGTCCACCGGATCGGTGCCGGCCAGGTACTCGTTCAGGTTCGAAACGCCGTCCCCGTCAAAGTCCTTCGCCGCATCCGTCGGATCGTTCGGATTGAATCCGTTGGCGATCTCGTAGTCGTCGGGCATGCCGTCGCCGTCGGTGTCGCCAGGAACGGTGTTCAGCAGCTCGTTCAGCGACTTCTGCGCCAACTGCGAGATTTCCTCAGGGGTCAGCACGCGATCCCAGATGGCAATGTCGTCGAGTTCGCCTTCGAACTCCCGACCCCGCGCCCCGGGATTCTCACCGATCATCACCCGCAGCCCGTTCGCCGCCAGGACCGCGGCTCCCTCGATGATCGTGTCGCGCACGCCATCGACGTACAGCGCCGTGCCGAACTCGGCGCCGGTGTGGTCGCTGATCGCCACAAAGTGATGCCAGTTGCCGTCGTTCACCGAACGGCCGGTCGGGGTGTCGGTCAACCCGCCCGCATAGGCAATGCCACCCTCGTCACCACGCCGGGCCACACGCCAGTTGCTGCCTTCACCCTTCGCCACCAGCGCCTGCCAGGAGGTGTCAAAGGCGTCCACCTTGAACCAGCCGGCAATCGAGACGCTGGCACCAGCAAAGGCCAGATCGTCCGGCTCACCACCGGTGATCTCCACGAACTGGTCCTCGCCGTTCAGCCGGATGGCCCGACCAAACCCCGTCTTGCCGTTCACAAACGCAATCGGCTCACTCCCGTTCTCGGTCCCGTCAAACACCCCCACCGAGTCCTCGAAGTTGTTCGCGTCAAACGACCAGTAAGCCTTCAGCCCCCGCTTGATTGGAGCGTCCGGCACCCCAACCCGACCGAAGTACTCGACCTCGTTCAACTGATGGAGCGTGCCCGGCGTCTCCCAGGCGATGTACCGGATGTAGGTGTACGCCGGCGACGCCGCCGGCAGGGTGAACTTCACCACCTGGTTCCGCGCATCCCATGGCACGGTCTGATCCACAAACCGATAGATGTCCGTGTAGCTGGTCCCGTCGTTCGATCCCTGAATCGCCCAGTGCGTGGGATCACGGTCCGGACTGTCGTTCCCCGACGTCACCGTGAAATGCGTCAGGCTCACCGGCTGCCGGAACTTCACCGCAACCCAAACCGGCGCCTCCTCCGTGGGATCATCACAACACCACTTGTTGTTCCCGCCCCCAACCTTGTTGTCGAAGATGTTGAACGAGTTCTCCCCGCCCTCGAAATCCGGCTCGTGGCTCGCGGTGATCTCCGCCCAGTTCCACGACGGATCCGTACCACCCCCCAACCCGTCGAACCCGTCGTTCTCCGGATCAGTCAGGTCACCCCCCAGCAGGCTCTCAGCCCCGGTCCCCAGGATCTCCACCGTCACGTTCGGCGTCGTCGATTGACCCTGGGCCGTCATCCCCAGGACCGCCACCAAGGCGGCGACACCCGAAAGCGTCCTTTTTATTAATTTCTTGCACTGCAATGTCATAACGTTGCTCCTGCAAACCAGCGTTTAGGGATCTCCGCACCCGTGACCGCTGCCTGAGGCCGACAGGCAGCCAGACACGATCACAGCACTGCCATCAGTGCGGTGCTTACCAGCGGGAACGGGCGCGAACATGGTGGAACCCGCCAAGCACAGTCAATTGGATTCTTGCTTTTGACGTTATAAAACCATGTCGCCACTTGACCGTTCCCACCACGATTCGCAGCCTTGTCCCAAGCCCCCCCCCTCGCATGCCGCCCTCCAAACGGCCCACCCCCACCCCTACCCCCATGCCTGTGGTCCTCGCCCTCGCCCTCGCCCTCCTGCTTGCCCCCGCCCTTCCCAGCCTCGCCACCCCTCCCCACCCCACCGCTCCCGACCCGCAGACCGAGGCCGCCAACCTCAAGGCCGAGGCCATCCGCGCCGCCACCCAGGCCGCCCAGGACTATCCCGAGGACCCCCTCGGCGCCGCACTCCTGGGTTCCGCCTGCTTCAACACCGGCCAATCCTCCGAAGCCCGCAAACACCTCGAACGCTGCCTCGCCACGGCCCCCGCCACCCTCGGCGCCTACGAAATCCTCGCCCGCATGGCCCACGAACGCGGTGACCCCGAGGAAGCGGCACGACTCGGACGCCAGGCCCTCCAGCACGGGAATCCCGGGCCCGAGTTGCTCAATCAACTTGCCAGGGCCCTGCTCGACCTGGGCGAATCCGCCGAGGCCCTCCGCCACCTCCAACAGGCGGCCCGCCTGCCCCGCGCCCCCGCCGAAACCCACTACCTGCTCGGCCAGGCCCAGCTCCAGGCCGGCAACCCCCGCGACGCCAAGGCCGGCTTCCAAACCGCTCTCGACCTCATGCCCGACCATACCCAGGCAGCCTTCGGCCTCATGACCGCCTGCCTGCGACTCGGCGACGAACCGGCCGCCGCCATCCACCGGGAACGATTCCGCGAACTGGAGGCCCGCGACCGAAAAGCCCTCGCCGACCGAACCGCCGACTCCGAAGCACTGACCGGACTCCCCCTGGTGCGACGCACCGTGGCCCAAACCCTCCACGCCGCCGCCCAACTCCACCAAAGCCACCGCCAACACCAGCGCGCCACCCCCCTCCTCCTCCGCGCCACCCTGCTCGACCCCGAAACCCCAGCCCATCGCATCGCCCTCGAAACCCATTTCCTCCGCCTCCAGTCACCCGAGGAAGGCCTCCGAGCTTTCACCGAACTGGCCAAAGCCCACCCCAATCTCCCCGCCTTCCCCATCCACCTCGGCCGTCTCCATACCCGTCTCCGCCGGTTCGACGAAGCCGAACAGGCGTTCCGCACCGCCCAACGCCTCGCACCCGGCTGGCCCGAGGGGTATCGCGCCCTCGCCGAATTGCTCCTCCGCACCGCGCGCCACCCTTCCGAAGCCCTGGCCATGGCCCGCAAAACCGTCGAACTGGCCCCCACCGCCCCCCATTACCACCTCCTCGGCGCCATCCTCGCCGAACAGGACCACCAACCCGCCGCCATCGACGCCCTCCGCAAAGCCGCCAGCCTCGACCCCGACCAACCCAAATACCGCGAGTTCCTCCAGGCGCTCGAATCCTCCACCCCCACCCCCACCCCCTGAGCCCCTCCCCAATCCCCACGACCCACCCCACCCCTCGCCCACGTGAGCGCTCCCTTCCCCGTCAACCCCCACCAAACCCCACCGGACCCCAGGCCTTCGCACCCCACCCCAACCGCCGCCACCCTCGCGACCGTCCTCAGCATCCCGCTCCTCACCTTCACACCCCACAGCCTCCTCGCGGCGGCGCCCGCGTCGCCCACGCCCCCACCCCCATCCCCCATCTCCCTCCGCGATGTCACCGCCGCCACCGGCATCCCCTTCATCCACCAGGACGGCAGTTCCGGCCGCCGCTATATCGTCGAAACCGTCGCCTCCGGCCTCGCCCTGCTCGACTACGACAACGACGGCGACCAGGACATCTACTTCCTCAACGGCGCCGCCCTCCCGGGCGCCCGCATCGACCCGCCGCCTCGCAACGCCCTCTACCGCAATGACGGCAACTGGCGCTTCACCGACGTCACCCGCCAGGCCGGCGTCGGCGATACCGGCTACGGCCTCGGCGTCTGCACCGGCGACTACGACAACGACGGCCACCCCGACATCTACATCAACAACTTCGGCCCCAACGTCCTCTACCGGAACAACGGGGACGGCACGTTCTCCGACGTCACCCGCCAGGCCGGTGTCGCCCTCGGCAATCACCTCGGCGCCGGCGCCTGCTTCCTCGACATGGACGCCGACGGCGACCTCGACCTCTTCGTCGCCAACTACGTCGGCTTCGACTTCGACATACACCAGATCTCCCACATGAACGGGTTCCCGTCCTACGTCGGCCCCCTCCACTACCCCCCAACCTCCAACGTCCTCTTCCGCAACAACGGCGACGGCACCTTCACCGATGTCAGCGCCGCCGCCGGCATCGCCCACCTCAAAGGCTCCGGCATGGGGGTCATCGCCGCCGACTTCGACAACGACGGCGACACCGACATCATCGTTGCCAACGATCTCCGCCCCGACTTCCTCCTCCGCAACGACGGCTCCGGCCGCTTCGAGGAAATCGGCGCCCAACTCGGCATCGCCTACGACTTCTTCGGCAACGTCCTCGGCAGCATGGGCGTCGAATGCGCCGACTGGAACCACGATGGCTGGCTCGATTTCTACATCACCGCCTACCAACGCCAGTTCTCCACCCTCTTCCAAAACCAGCGCGGCCGCGCCCTCATCGATGTCACCCGCACCACCGGCGCCGGCCTCGGCACCTTCCCCCACGTCGCCTGGGGCACCGGGTTCGCCGACTTCGACAACGACGGCCATCCCGACCTCTTCATCGCCTGCGGGCATCTCATCGATAACGTCGAAAAATTCGACGACTCCACCCGCTACGAAACCCGCAACATCCTCCTCCGCAACACCGGCCGCGGCAGGTTCGAAAACATCTCCGATCAGGCCGGCGACGGCCTCCAACCGGAACGCAGCAGCCGCGGCGCCGCCTTCGATGATCTCGACGGCGACGGCGACATCGACGTCGTCATCCTCAACGCCCGCCGCGAACCCACCCTCCTCCGCAACGACTCACCCCGGGGCAACCATTGGATCCGATTCCGCCTCCGCGGCTCCCGCTCCAACCGCGACGCCATCGGCGCCCGCGTCACCTTCGTCGCCGGCAACATCACCCGAACCGCCGAAGTCCACGCCGGCCGAAGCTACCAAAGCGACTACGGCAAACACCTCCACTTCGGCCTCGGCACCAACACCGTCATCGATCAGGTCCGCGTCCGATGGATCGGCGGCGCCACCGAGGTGTTCCCAAACCCCGCCCCCGACCGCACCATCACCCTCACCGAAGGCCAGGGCACCCCCGCACCACCCACGCCCACGCCCACGCCCACGCCCAACCCATGAACCCAGGCCAACCCCGCTCCCCACGACTCGCCGCCCTCCACGCCGCCGCCACCCTCGCCACCCTCCCGATCCCCCTCACCGCCGCCGCACCCGCCGCGACCGCCCCCTCCAATCTCCGCTTCTCCGACGTCACCGCCTCCAGCGGCGTCCGCTTCACCCACAACGACGGCAGCTCCGGCCGCCGTTATATCGTCGAATCCGTCGCCTCTGGCATCGCCACCTTCGACTACGACAACGACGGCGACATCGACCTCTACTTCCTCAACGGCGCACCCCTGCCCGGCTCCAACACCACCCCGACCCCGCGCCATGCCCTGTACCGCAACGACGGCAACTGGCGCTTCACCGACGTCACCGGGGCCGCCGGACTCGCCTCCCCGGCCTACAGCCTCGGCGTCTGCGTCGGCGACTACGACAACGACGGCGATCCCGATCTCTACCTGAACAACTTCGGCCCGAACATCCTCTACCGGAACAACGGCGACGGCACCTTCACCGATGTCACCCGCCAGGCCGGCGTCGCCAACGGCAACCACGTCGGCGCCGGCGCCGCCTTCCTCGACATCGATGGCGATGGCGACCTCGACCTCTTCGTCGGCAATTACATCGACTTCACCCTCGAACGTCACCAGGCACGAACCGTCAACGGCCACCCCGCCTACGCCGGCCCCATGACCTACGGCCCCGTCCCCTCCACCCTCTACCGGAACAACGGCGACGGCACCTTCACCGACGTCAGCCGCGAATCCGGCATCGCCGCCCACCCCGGCACCGCCATGGGCGTGGTCTGCGCGGACTACGACGACGACGGCGACACCGACATCATCGTGGGCAACGACGCCATGGCGAACTTCGTCTGGCGCAACAACGGCACCGGACGCTTCGAGGAGGTCGGCCTCCTCTCCGGCCTCGCCTACGACATGCACGGCATCGGCCAGGGCACCATGGGCGTCGAATGCGGCGACTACGACAACGACGGCCGCCTCGACTTCCACATGACCTCCTACCAGAAACAATGGGCCATCCTCTACCGCAACCTCGGCGGAGGCATGTTCTCCGACGCCACCTACGCCACCGGCGCCGGCACCGGCTCCTTTCACCTCGTCGAATGGGGCAACGGCCTCCTCGACTTCGACAACGACGGCGACCGCGACCTCTTCATGGCCACCGGCCACCTCCAGGACACCATCGACCGATGGGACGACACCAGCCCCTACGAAACCCCCAATCTCGTCCTCGAAAACCTCGGTCGCGGTCGCTTCACCGATGCCTCCAGCCGCGCCGGTGACGGACTCCGCGTGTCCCGCAGCAGCCGCGGCGCCGCCTTCGACGACCTCGACGGCGACGGCGACATCGACGTCGTCATCCTCAACGCCCGCAGGCCACCCACCCTGCTCCGCAACGACACCCCCCCCGGCAATCACTGGGTCCGCATCCGCCCCCGCGGCACCCGCTCCAACCGCGACGGCGTCGGCGCCCGCATCCGCATCACCGCCGGCAGCCTGTCCCTCGTCGCCGAGGTCCACGCCGGACGCGGCTACCAAAGCCACTTCGGCAGCCACCCCCACTTCGGCCTCGGCCCCAACCCGCGCATCGACCGCCTCGAGGTGCGCTGGATCGGCGGCGGCACCCAGGTCCTCGAAAACCTCCCCGCCAACCGCACCATCGAGGTCGTCGAATCCAACCGTTGATGCCGGTCAATGCCCCCGATGCCCCGACCGTCCACCCTCAACCCATGAGCGAACATCCGATCCTGCCCACCGGCGAAACCCGCGTCGTCTCCCTCGCCGAGGAAACCCGCTACGCCCCCAACGGAATCGTCAGCCGCACCGTGTTCCGCTTCGACCGCCAGCGCGTCGTCCTCTTCGGATTCAGCGAAGGACAGGAACTCACCGAACACACCAGCACCTCCCACGCCCTCGTCCAGATCCTCTCCGGCCGCTCCGAATGGACCCTCGACGGCGAAGCGCGAACCCTCAGCGCCGGCGACCTCCTCCACATGCCCCCCAACCTCCCCCACGCCGTCAAAGCCATCGAACCGTTCTCCATGCTCCTCACCCTCCTCCCGGAAAACCCGCCCCTCGCCCCCCCCTCCACCCTCCAACGCCCCCTCCGCACCTGATCCACCCCCCCCTCCACCCACAACCCACAACCCGCCCGACGCGCCGCCACCCAGGGTTTGTCGGCCCGCACCGGCTCTGCTTGCATCCCCCTGTGATCCTGATCACCGACGACCGCTGCACCGCCTACCACTCCCCAGGCCACCCCGAACGCCCCGAACGCATCTCCCGCACCGTCGAACGACTCCGCGGACGTCATCACCTCGCCGTCTCCTGGGATCAACCCGTCACCGTCGACGCCGAAATCCTCCTCCGCGCCCACGGCGCCGATCACATCCAGCGCCTCGGCGCCCCCAAATCCGACTTCGACGCCGACACCCCCGCCCACCCCGGCATCCTGGACCATGCACTCCGCGGCGTCGGCGGCGCCCTCCGCGCCCTTCAACTCGCCCGCGACGGCAAACCCGCCTTCAGCCTCCTCCGCCCCCCGGGCCACCACGCCACCCGCAACCGCGCCATGGGCTTCTGCTACCTCAGCACCATGGCCATCGCCACCCTCCACGCCCGCGCCACCGGTTCCCAACGCATCGCCGTCCTCGACTTCGACGTCCACCACGGCAACGGAACCGAAGCCATCCTCGCCGGCGAAACCGGCATCGCCTTCGCCTCCGTCCACCAACACCCCTGCTACCCAGGCACCGGAACCGCCGACGTCGCCGGCAATTGCTTCAACTTCCCCGTCCCCCCGGAACACCCCCGCGCCGAATACCGCAAAACCCTCTCCAAGGCCCTCGCCCGCCTCACCGCCACCCGCCCCACCCTGCTCGGCGTCTCCGCCGGCTTCGACGCCTACGCCCGCGACCCCATCGCCCAGGAAACCCTCGAGGCCGAGGACTTCCACTGGCTCGGATCCGAAATCCGCCGCCTCGGCATCCCCACCTTCAGCCTCCTCGAAGGGGGCTACAGCGATGACCTCCCCGAACTCGTCCTCGCCTACCTCCACGGCCTCGCCGGTCACTGACACCCCACCCCGCCATCCGAGGCGTCAAGTGCTCGTTCTCTCCCCGCACTTTTTCTCCCGGCCGTCTTTACAGCCCCGGAGTCGCTCTTAGGATGCCCTCCGCTCTGCGCGTGATTTCCCATGCAACGCTTGGATTATCTCGCGATCGCCGCGGCGATCTTTCGAAATCGTTGCCCGCCCGGGTCCCCGCACCCCCCCGGCCAGAACCCGCCGCAGCCCCCGTCCCCCAAACCCCTGTCCCCACCCGCCCCAAACCCATACCCCAGTCCCGCCTGCCATGAGCACCCCAAAACAGGTCCTTGAACTCGCCAAAAAATCCGGCGCCCGAATGGTCGACATCAAATTCGTCGACACCTTCGGCACCTGGCAGCACTTCAGCGTCCCCACCGCCGAACTGACCGCCGAGGTGTTCGACGAAGGCTTCGGCTTCGACGGCTCCTCCATCCGCGGATGGAAGTCCATCGAGGCCAGCGACATGCTCGCCATGCCCGACCCGGCCACCGCCTTCATCGACCCCTTCTGCGCGGTGCCCACCCTCAGCCTCACCTGCACCATCGCCGAAACCGGCACCAAGGAAGCCTACCCCCGCGACCCCCGCGGCATCGCCCAACGCGCCGAAAAATACCTCGCCAGCACCAACCTCGCCGACTCCGCCGTCTTCGGCCCCGAAGCCGAGTTCTTCATCTTCGACAACGTCCAGTACGACGCCAAAAGCAACGGCTGCTACTACTCCGTCGACAGCGACGAGGCCATCTGGAACACCGGCCGCGATGAAATGCCGAATCTCGGCTACAAGATCCGCCACAAGGAAGGCTACTTCCCCGTCGGCCCCACCGACACCCAGCAGGACATCCGCACCGAAATGGTCCTGGTGATGGAACAGCTCGGCATCAAGGTCGAACGCCAACACCACGAAGTCGCCACCGCCGGCCAGGCCGAAATCGACTTCCGCTTCGATACCCTCGTCAAAACCGCCGACACGATGATGCTCTACAAGTACATCATCAAGAATGTCGCCCGGAAACACGGCAAGACCGTCACCTTCATGCCCAAACCCCTCTTCGGCGACAACGGCTCGGGCATGCATACCCACCAGTCCCTCTGGAAAAAGGGCAAACCCCTCTTCGCCGGCAACCAATACGCCGGCCTCTCCGAAATGGCCCTCTACTACATCGGCGGCATCCTCAAACACGCCAAAGCCCTCGCCGCCATCTGCAACCCCACCGTCAATTCCTACAAACGCCTCGTCCCCGGTTACGAAGCCCCCGTCAACCTCGCCTACTCCGCCCGCAACCGCTCCGCCGCCATCCGCATCCCCACCTTCAGCGAATCCCCCAAGGCCAAACGCATCGAATACCGCCCCCCCGACCCCGCCGCCAACCCCTACCTCTGCTACGCCGCCCTCCTCATGGCCGGCCTCGACGGCGTCCTCAACAAAATCCATCCCGGCGAACCGATGGACAAAAACCTCTACGAACTCCCACCCGAGGAACACGCCAAAATCCCCCAAATGCCCGGCAGCCTCGAGGAAGCCCTCCAACACCTCAAATCCGACCACGACTTCCTCCTCAAAGGCGACGTCTTCACCCGCGACTTCCTCGACATGTGGATCGAACACAAAACCAAGGAACACGACGCCGTCCGCCTCCGCCCCCACCCCTACGAGTTCTTCCTCTACTACGACTGCTAACCCCATCCCCCCTCTCCCCCACCAGGGGCGCCTCCCTGCGAGGCGCCCCTTTTTGCTCCAACCCACCAAAAGCCGCAAAATTCCGATAAAGCCGCCCTGTGAATAACCCGTGAACAACAGTTAATACGTTTCCCTCGCCCCCCCCACGGACCCACCCCTATAAAGCGAGCGTTCGGTTTGTCCCCTGATGACAATCACCCACGGACAACCGTCGATGCAGACCGGCACCAAGGACAGTCATAACCCATTGAATCACTGATGTTTATACCCAGCGAAAAGCCCATGCACGCCCGCCGCCCCAGCCGCACGCACGCCCACAGCCTTTCGCTGACCTCACAAAAATCACCACTTTTCACCCCTTCCCACCACCGGGTTCACCCCTGCGTGAATAAGTAGGCCCCCACGCAAGCCCTTTCCGCGCCCCCCTTCCATGGAATCTTCGGCCCAAACGCTCTGGAACTCCGCCCTCGCCTCCCTGCGCGAAATCCTCAACCCCGAGGTCTTTCGCCTCTGGTTCGCCCCCATCCAACCCGTCGTCCTCAACGGCGACCGCCTCTCCCTCGGCGTCGCCAACGACTTCTGCGCGGTCTGGCTCGGCGAAAATTACCGCGACCTGATCCAGGATGCCCTCCAGGCCGCCTCCGGCCGCCCCATCGAGTTCTGCTTCCTGACCCAGGACCCCGCCGCCGCCGCCACCACCACCCAATCCCCTCGCCCCAACGGGTCCCAGGCCAAAAGCATCCCCCAACCTCCCGCCTCCCCCTCCTCCATCTCCGTCGAAGATCCCCCCGAGGTCTCCTCCCCCTTCGACCCCAAGAACACCTTCGACTCCTTCGTCGTCGGCAATAACCCCTTCGCCCACGCCGCCGCCGTCGCCGTCGCCCAAAACCCCGGCCGCTCCTACAACCCCCTCTTCCTCATCGGCGGCGTCGGCCTCGGCAAAACCCACCTCCTCCACGCCATCGGCCAGCACGTCTCCTCCCAACGCCGAAACGCCAAGGTCGCCTACGTCTCCACCGAGCGCTTCACCAACGAATTCATCGACGCCCTCCAAAACAGCCGCGTCATGCGGTTCCGCAAAAAATTCCGCGAAACCGACGTCCTCCTCATCGACGACATCCACTTCCTCTCCGGCAAGGAACGCATCCAGGAGGAGTTCTTCCACACCTTCAACGCCCTCCACGAGGCCCGGAAACAGATCGTCATGACCTGCGACCGGCCCGCCAACGAAATCCAAGGCCTCGAACAACGCCTCGTCTCCCGCTTCGAATGGGGTCTCGTCGCCGATATCCAACCCCCCGATATCGAAACCCGCCTCGCCATCCTCCGCAAAAAATCGGACCAGATGCGCTTCCCCCTCGCCCCGGATATCGCCCAGTTCCTCGCCGAACGCGTCCGCACCAACATCCGCCGCCTCGAAGGCGCCCTCACCCGCGTCGCCAGCTACTCCCGCCTCACCGGCCAGACCATCACCGTCGACCGCGTCCGCGATCTGCTCCGCGATGTCCTCAGCGAGGAAGGCCGCGCCTCCCTCACCATCGACGTCATCATCAAACGCGTCGCCGACCACTTCGACCTCCGCGTCGCCGATATCCTCGGCCGCCGTCGCCCCGATAGCATCGCCTTCCCCAGGCAGGTCGCCATGTACCTCGCCCGTACCCTCACCGAATCCTCCCTCAGCACCATCGGCGATGCCTTCGGCGGCCGTGACCACGGCACCGTCCTCCACGCCTGCCGCGCCGTCACCGACCGCATGGAAACCGACGCCGGCGTCCGCAAGGCCGTCCACCACCTCGACCGCGAGCTGCGCGGCTGACCCCTGCCCCACCCCCACACCCCACCGCCCAGGCTCCACCCCCAGGGCCGCCCCACCCCGATGCCCCCATCCCCAGTCATCGAGGTCCGCGGCCTCTCCAAGGTCTTTCGCACCTTCAAGAAAAAACCCGGCATCCGCGGCGCCATCCAAGGCCTCGTCCACCGCGAATACGAACAGATCCACGCGGTCAAGGACGTCTCCTTCACCGTCCAGGAAGGCGAATTCGTCGGCTTCCTCGGCCCCAACGGCGCCGGCAAAACCACCACCCTCAAAATGCTCTCCGGCCTCCTCCACCCCTCCGCCGGAGAGGCCCGCGTGCTCGGCTACGTCCCCTGGCACCGCGCCGATGGCTACCGCCGCCAGTTCGCCCTCCTCCTCGGCCAGAAAAACCAACTGTGGTGGGACCTCCCAGCCAGCGAATCCCTCGCCCTCAACGCCCGCATCTACGCCATCCCTCCCGCCGACGCCCTCCGCACCGTCCACGAACTGAGCGAACTGCTCGACGTCCGCCCCAAACTCGACGTCATGGTCCGCGAACTGTCCCTCGGGGAACGCATGAAGATGGAACTCATCGCCTCCCTCCTCCACAACCCCCGCGTCCTCTTCCTCGACGAACCCACCATCGGCCTCGACGTCGTCTCCCAGAAAAAAGTCCGCGAATTCCTCCGCCGCCACAACCGCTCACGCCGCACCACCATCCTCCTCACCAGCCATTACATGGCCGATATCGAGGAACTCTGCGACCGCGTCGTCATCATCGACCACGGCTCCCTCTTCTTCGACGGCCGCCTCGAGGCGGTCATCGACCGCTTCGCCGACCATAAATGGATCACCCTCCACAGCGACGCCGCCGACCGCATCCCCCCCGACCGCCTCGCCCGCTACGGCGAGGTCGTCTCCCTCGACGCCGATACCGTCCGCCTCAAGGTCAAACGCGACCGCGTCATCCCCGCCTGCAAAGCCCTGCTCGATGAAATCCCCGTGAAGGACATCGACATCGAGGAGGTCCCCGTCGAGGAAATCATCCGTCAGCTCTTCGGCTCCCGCGCCGGTTGAACCGAACCCCGGCTCAACGGCCCCCGCCCGCCGCCGCCGCCCCGGCCCGGGGAAGAATCTCCCGCCCCCGCGACTCGAACGTCCGCACCGCCGCCCCGGGCCTCGCCTGAAGGGTGAACCGCCCCCCGCCCGGCAACACGCTGCACCGGATGAAATGCCCCGCACACTCCCGCTCGTGGTTGGCGATCGCCTCGTCCGGACAGTTGTTGGTGCTCCCGTCCGCACGCAGGTTCCTGTGGACCTGAAACTGCCCGCGCAGCTCCGGCAGACCCCGCAGGGTCCCCATCACCTCCGCCATCGCCCCCTTCGTCGGCCCGTTGTTCATCACGCTCACCCGCGGATTCAACGCCCGCAGCAACCGCGGATGATTGCTCACGTCCAGCCCATGGTGCCCCACCTGCAACAGATCCACCTCCGGCACCAGCACCTCCGGCCACACCAGCGTCGCCTCCACGTTCCACGTCAAATCCCCTCCGGTGTAGAACCCGAAACCCCCGAACCCCAGCAACCACCCGGAACTGTTCGCGTTGTCCGAGCTGTCCGCCGCCCTCAGCTCTGGCGCCTCCCCACCCTCCGGCCGCCGCCGCACCCCGGACGGCGCATCCCACACCTCCCGACGCGCAATCACACACTGCAAACCCACCGGCGTCGCCCCCTGCACCAACGGAATCCGCGTCCCCGCCTTCACCCGCTTCCGCTCCCCCACCTTCGCCTCCCGATACGGCCGGCTGGTCAACGGCCACGTCGACCCACGCCGCCCGTCCGGATCCTCCTCCGGAATCCCGTTGTCCCAAAGATTCACCACCGGCATCAGCGCCGCGAGCTCCGCCACGCCGCCGAAGTGGTCCAGGTGGAAGTGCGTCACCACCAGATGATCGATCCGCTCCAACCCCGCCACCTCCCGCGCCACGCGATGAATGCGCGCCGCGTCCCGGACCCCCGGGTTCCCCGCGTCGATCAACACACTCTCCCCCGCCGGTGTCACCAGCAGCGTCGATCCTCCCCCCTCCGAATCGATCCAATACAGGTCCAGCGCCCCGTCCTTCACCCCGGCCCCCGCCTCCCCAACCCCCACCGCTGCCAGCCAAACCCCGACAAATGCCACACGCATCCACGCCAACCCACCACGCTCGGGAATCATGAGCCCACCTTAAGACGCCAATCGCCCACCGCAATCTTCCCGTTGTCGTCCCACGCGTTTCAGACTATACGACCCCCATCCATGCGCCCAACCGCCCAACCGCGACATCCGTCAGCCCACCCCTCGCACCGGGTCGGCTTCACCCTCATCGAACTCCTCGTCGTCATCGCCATCATCGCCATCCTCGCCTCGATGCTCCTCCCCGCCCTCGCCAAGGCGAAGGCCCAGGCCCACAAAAGCCTCTGCGTCAGCAACTCCAAACAGTGGGGCATCGCCGTCAACCTCTACGCCCTCGATGCCGATAACTCCTTCCCCGACAACAGCGGCGGCGTTGGCCTCAGTTGGATGATGCCCAGCATGAGCAACTTCTGGAACGGCTACCTCATCAAGAACCAACGCACCACCCGCCAGTCCGAACGCGCCGCCAACAACGTCCTCTTCTGCCCCACCGACAAATGGCACCGCGAGGCGGAACGCTCGATGATCCAGTCCGACAACACCGCCCAACTGATGGGCTATTTCTTCCTCCCGGGCCGACGCGACAACGACCCCGACGTCACCACCATGGCCCAGGCCCAAGGCACCTCGGAGTGGTTCTTCCGCAAGAAACTCGGCGGCCCCCTCTCCTCCGCCCCCATCCTCATCGATCGCATGCAGGGCCTCGGACCCACCGCCACCAACATGTATGACACCCGCCTGCGCTGGGTCACCGACTTCGAAGGCAAACGCGTTCTCACCGCGGTCCACCGCCGCCCCAACGGCGCCCCGGATGGCGGCAACTTCACCTTCGAGGACGGCAGCGTGACCTGGTACAAGGGCCAGCGCGTCACCCTCGGCGCCGGCGGCGGTTCCATCGGTGACTGGAAATGCTTCTTCAAAATCCCCATCGCCGCCGAACCCGCCCCCGCCCGCTGACCCCCACCAACCAGCCGGCCAGCCCCACACGCACCGGCCCGCCGAGTCCACCACGAGTCGATCCGCCCCCCGGTCGATCGATTCGTCCTCACCCCCCCCTGTTCCCCGCGGGTGCCCTCGCCACGGGCACCCCTCCACCCCCCGCCCACCGGGCCAGCCGCCGCTTGCGGCCCCCCGCCTCTCACCCCATCGTCCGGACGTGGTGACGTCCAAGGACAAGTTTGTCTGCCTTCCCGAACCCGGCACCGCCGGAAGCATGGGCACCCAGCAGAAGGCCCTCCAAATCAACCTCGACCCCACGAAGTACGGCGCCTTCGCCGAAATCGGCGCCGGCCAGGAGGTCGCCCGCTGGTTCTTCCGCGTCGGCGGCGCCTCCGGAACCATCGCCAAAACCATGTCGGCCTACGACATGACCGTCAGCGATGCCATCTACGGCCCCAGCGACCGCTACGTCAGCCGCACCCGCCTCACCCAGATGCTGGACCACGAGTACACCCTGCTCGTCCAGCGCCTCGCCGCCCAACGCGGCGCCACCACCCGGTTCTTCGTCTTCGCCGACACCGTGGCCGCCCAAAGCTTCCAGCGCCGCGACGAATGCCACGGCTGGCTCGGCGTCCGCTTCCAGCACCAACCCGGCGCCGAAGCCTCCGAAATCATCGTCCACGTCCGCATGCTCGACCGGGAAAACCTCCAGCAGCAGGAGGCTCTCGGCATCATGGGCGTCAACCTCATCTACGCCGCCCTCAACCTCGACTCCAACCTCGACGAGTTCCTCCGCTCCCTCGCCGACGACCTCGGCCCCTCCAGGGTCGAAGTCGACATGGCCCGCTTCCACGGCCCCGCCTTCCCCGACTGCGACAACCGCCTCGTCAGCCTCAAACTCGTCCAGTTCCGACTCACCAACGCCGCCATGTTCACCGCCGACGGCGAGGTGATCCAGGCCTCCGAGGTCCTCTACAAAAAGAACATCCTCGTCGAACGCGGCACCTTCCGCCCCCTCACCAACGCCACCCTCGACATGCTCCAGTGCGCCCGCGCCCAGTTCATCCAGGAACCGGACGTGCTCGGCGAGGACCTCCTCGTCCTCATGGAAATGACCCTCCACAACCTCCTCGACGGCGGCACCATCGATGCCCAGGACTTCCTCGACCGCGTCGACCTCCTCGGCACCGTCGGCAAAACCGTTCTCATCTCCGATTACGGCGAGTTCCACCGCCTCGCCGCCTACCTCTTCCGCTACACCAAGAAAAAAATCGGCATCGCCATGGGCGTCCCGAGCCTCCGCGAAATCTTCAACGAGAAGTACTACGCCGACCTCGAGGGCGGCATCCTCGAATCCTTCGGCCGCCTCTTCAAAAACGAACTGAAACTCTACGTCTACCCCTACCTCGACCCCGCCTCCGGAGCCACCATCACCGCCGGCAACCTCCGCGTCGAACCCCACCTCCGCCACCTCTACGATTACCTCATCGAAAATCACTTCATCCAGGCCCTCCGCGAATTCAACCCCGCCTGCCTCCCCATGTTCTCCCGCGACGCCCTCCAACGCATCCGCTCCGGCGACCCATCCTGGGAAACCATGGTCCCCCCCCAGGTCGCCCAACGCATCAAGGAACGTCGCCTCCTCGGCTACCGTCCCGCCTGACCACCTCCACCCACCACCCCACCACCCGCCCGCCCATCAGTCCGCCCCATGCCCGCCATGAAAGGTTCAGCGGACATTTGCATTGATCCCATCCCCAAAATGTTTCAGGGAATCAGCGTCATCCCCGACCTGCCCCATGAAACGCCTACTGCTCCTCTGCCTGCTGGCGTCCTCGGCCCTCAGGGCCCACGCCGCGTATCGTGACGAAATCCTCGCCGACCAACCGGTCGGGTACTGGCGCCTCGGCGATTCCCCGGACTCCCTCACCGCCGTCAACGCCGGCTCCCTCGGCGCCGCTGGCAACGGCGAGCTGATCAACACCATCACCTTCGGCTCCCCAGGCGCCCTCCCCGCCGACTCCGACACCGCCGCCACCTTCCTCGGCGACCAGTCCAAGATCCAGGTCCCCTACGCCCCCGAACTCAACCCCGCAGCCTTCACCATCGAGGCCTGGGCCAAGGTCACCTGGGAATCCATCGGCTACCGCTCACCCCTCGCCTCCCGCGACGACTCCCCGCAACGCGGCTTCATCTTCTACTGCGACCCCGGCAACAACTGGCAGTTCTGGACCGGCACCGGACAACAGGTCGGCTGGAATATCGTCGGAGGCGCCATCGCCGACCCCGACACCTGGGCCCACCTCGTTGGCACCTACGACGGCACCAACAAACTGTTCTACGTCAACGGCGTCCTCGTCGGCGCCAACCAGTCCGGCTTCGCCCCCAACACCGCCCGCGTCCTCCGCATCGGCGCCAGCGCCAACGAAAGCCCCGTCGGCGACTTCTTCTTCGCCGGCGATATCGACGAGGTCGCCGTCTACAACCAGGTCCTCCCTCCCGACCGCGTCCTCGCCCACTTCAAATCCGGCGCGGGCGCCGACCCCGCCGCCGATGTCTTCCCCGCCATCGCCGTCCAACCCGCACCGGCCAACAGCTTCAAGGGCGAATCCATCACCCTCACCGCCATCGCCACCGGCAGCCTCCCCATCACCTACCAGTGGCTCAAGGACGACCAACCCATCCCAGGCGCCACCAACCCATCCCTCGTCCTCACCAACCTCCAACCCGCCGACTCCGGCTCCTACTCCCTCCTCGCCCGCAACGCCGCCGGCGAAATCCTCAGCGACCCCGCCGCACTCGAGATCGCCGACCTCACCCGCCCCGTCATCACCGCCCAACCCAGGAACCGCACCATCCTCCCCGGCACCTCCGCCTCCTTCAGCGTCACCGCCACCGGCAGCACCACCTTCGATTACCAGTGGCGCTTCGGCACCCAGAACATCCCCAACGCCACCAACGCCACCCTCACCCTCACCAACGTCCAACCCGCCCAACTGGGCTCCTACAGCGTCGTCATCCGCAACGCCGCCGGTTCCACCGACAGCAACCCCGCCACCCTCCAGTTCCCCGCCCCCGCCACCAAGTCCTACGCCGCCACCGTCCTCGACGACGCCCCCGCCGCCTACTGGCGCCTCGGCGATCAGGACGGCGAAATCGCCGAGGACGCCGTCGGCTCCAACGACGGTTACCTCCTCAACGGCGTCACCCTCGGCCGCCCCGGCGCCCCCGCCGGCGACGCCGACACCGCCGCCGGCTTCCAAACCGAATTCCAAACCAAAATCGACGTCGCCTGGTCCGACGTCATCAACCCCCAGGTCTTCACCGTCGAATGCTGGGCCCGCGTCACCGGCGGCACCGGCCACCGATCCCCACTCACCTCCCGCGCCGACGGCCCCCAGCGCGGCTACATCTTCTACGCCGAACCCGGCAACACCTGGCAGTTCTGGACCGGCACCGGCGAGTCCGTCGGCTGGACCGTCCTCCAGGGTCCCCCCGTCCAACCCAACCTCTACGCCCACCTCGTCGGGGTCTTCGACGGCTCCTCCCACTTCTTCTACGTCAACGGCGTCCTCGTCGCCCAACGCAACAACGCGGCCTTCGGCATCAACGACTCCAGCCCCCTCCGCATCGGCGGCGGCGCCTCCGAGGGCGATGGCAACTTCTTCTTCGAAGGCGATGTCGATGAGGTCGCCGTCTTCCCCACCGCCCTCAGCGAGGAACGCATCCTCGCCCACTACGTCGCCGGTTTCCCCCTCACCACCCCGCCCTCCATCTCCTCCCACCCCGCCTCCCAGGCCGCACCCCCGGGCGCCACCGTCACCTTCAACGTCACCGCCTCCGGCGGCCTCCCCCTCGAATACCAATGGCAGTTCAACAACCAGGACCTCCCCGGCGCCAATAGCCCGTCCCTCGTCATCTCCAACGTCTCCACCGCCAACTCCGGCGCCTACCGCGTCGTCGTCCGCAACGCAGGCGGCTCCCTCCCCAGCAACCCCGCCAACCTCGTCATCCCCACTCCCCCCTCCCAACCCTACGCCGACCTCATCCGCGCCGCCGGCCCCGTCGCCTACTGGCGCCTCGGCGAAGCCTCCGGTGACATCGCCGACGACGAAATCGGCGCCAACGACGGCACTTACCTCAACGAAATCTCCCTCGGCGCCCCAGGCGCCATCACCGGCGACCCCAACACCTCCGTCCTCCTCGACCGCACCCTCCGCCACAAAATCGACGTGCCCTGGTCCGAAACCCTCAACCCCCCCGTCTTCACCGTTGAGGTCTGGGCCAAGGTCACCGGCGGCGACGGCAATTACCGCTCCCCTCTCACCTCCCGCGCCGACGGCCCCCAGCGCGGCTACATCTTCTACGCCGAACCCGGCAACACCTGGCAGTTCTGGTCCGGACGCGGCGACACCTCCGGCTGGGATGCCATCCCCGGTCCCGCGGTGATCTCCAACCGCTGGACCCACCTCGCCGCCTCCTACGACGGCACCACCAAACGCTTCTACGTCGACGGCGTCCTCGCCGGCTCCTCCACCGCTCCATTCGCACCCAACGATGCCAACCCCCTCCGCTTCGGCGCCGGCGCCACCGAGGGCGACGGCGATTACTTCTTCGAGGGCGGCATCGACGAACCCGCGCTCTACGACAAGGTCCTCTCCCACGAGGAAATCATCCGCCACTTCCTCGCCGGCAGTCCGCCCGCCCAAACCCCCACCCTCTCCGTCACCCGCGACGCCAACCGCCTCGTGATTTCCTGGTCCGGCGGCACCCTCGAGTCCGCCACCCAAATCCCAGGAGCCTGGTCACCCGTCCCCGGCGCCACCTCCCCGTGGACGGTCGAGCCTTCAGCCGCCTCCTCGTTCTTCAGGGTCCGTCGCTGAACACCCCGCCGTTCGGCCACGGCAAACCTCCGCCGGATTCGCAACGCCTTCCTTCCGCCCCCGTGGCGAAGGAAGGCGTTTCTCCTTCACCCACCCCCGCTCCGCAAACCCCGCCACACCGACCCCATCACCTCCGCGAGATCATCGAAGAAGGTGTAAAACACCGGCACCACCAGCAGCGTCAACACCGTCGCCGTCGTCATCCCCCCGATCAGCGTCAGCCCGAAACTCTTGTAGCTGAGCCCAACCTCCCCCGGACCGCTCACCGTCAACGGCACCATGCCGATGATCGTCGTCATCGCGGTCATCAGAATCGGCCGGAACCGCCGCTCCGCCGCCTGCAACAACGCCTCCCCGCGCCCCACCCCCTCCTGCCGCAACCGATTCACGTAATCCACCAGCACGATCCCGTTGTTCACCACCACCCCGATCAACAGAATCACCCCCACCGCCCCCAGGAAATCGATGTCCTTCCCCGTCGCCACGTGCGCCCAAACCACCCCGATCCCCGCCAGCGGAATGGTCAGCAACACGGACAACGGAAGGATCAGACTCTCGAACAGGAACCCCATGAGCAGATAGATGAACACCACCGACAGCCCCGCCGCGAATACCATCGCCCCAAGCTCCTCCCGCGTGCTGTCGATCGCCGTCGTCCCGAACACCACCCCCTCCGGCAACGCCACACTCCGCTGCACCTCCCGCATCCGCTCCCGCGTCCCGTCCACCCCCTCCTCCCGCAACTCGAAGGTCATCGACCGCGTCACCCGCTTGTCCCGCCGGAAGATGCTCCGCGGCGCACTCTGAACCTCCGGATCCGTCAGCGTCGAAAGCGTCACCCGCCCCCCGTCCAGCGTCGGCACCTGAAATCCCCCAAGCTCCACCATCGTCTCCCGATCCGATTCCTCGAACCGCACCCGCACCGGGATCTCACGACCCGCCTCGTTGTACTTCGGCAGCTGCGCACCCCGCAGCGCATACCCCACCAGCCCCGCAATCACCTCCGGGTTCACCCCCGTCGCCGCCGCACGGTCACGGTCGATCCGCAACGCCATCTCCCCAGGCGCCGCCTCCTCCCCACGCCGCATCCCCAGCACGCCGTCCACCGCCAAAAACCTCGGCTCCAACCCCGCCGCCACTTCCTCCAGCTCCCCCGCATCGTCCCCCTCGAGATGCACCACGTACACCGACCTCCCCTTCGCCTCCTCCGCCCGGTTCTCCTCACCCTGAAACACCCGGATCCCCGCCCGCTTCGGCAGCATCCCGACCAGATCCGCCGCCACCTCCTTCGCCGTCCGCTTCGACGACCGTTCCTCCCGGAACCACCCCTCGATCGATCCATGCCGCGGCCGGAAGAACACAAAGTACCCCCGCAACCCCAACTCCTCCTTCCGCGCCTCCAACAGCCGCTCCACCTCCCCGAAATAGTCCCGCAGATCCTCGAACCCGTACTCGTTCGAAGCCTCCACCGTCAGCTCGAACCGCGTCCGGTCCTCCTCCTGCTGGTTCACGAACTCCAGCTTCCGCCCCGCCCACCCGAAACTCACCGCAAACACCAGGCCCAACAGCAGCACCAGGTCCAGTCGATGCCCCAACCCCCACCCCAGCCCCCGCACATACCACCGGTTCATCCTCCCCAGCGTCCCCGCATACCCAAGCTCCAATACCCGGTTCAGCCACTCATGCCCCCGCCGCCACGCCGACGGCCCCTCCCGCACCACCGACCGCGGCAGGGTCAGATAGACCGACAACGGGATGAACACCAGCGCCACCCCCAGCGACGCCACCAGCGCCACCGATATCGGCAACGCCAGCCGGATCAGGAAAAACTGCCCCTCCCCCTCCACCAGCGCCGCCGGCACAAACACAATCACCGTCGTCAACGTCGCCATCGTGATGGCCAACGCAATCTCCCCGGCCCCACGCACACACGCATCCTCCCGACTCCAACCCTCCCGGTGATGTCGGTGGATGTTCTCCGCCACCACGATCGAGTTGTCCACCAGCATCCCCACCGCAATCACCAACGCCAGAATCGTCAGCACGTTCAGCGTCTCCCCGGCGAAAAACATCGTCCCCAGCGCAATCAGCAACGACAACGGAATCGACAACGTCACGATCGCGGTCAGTCGCAGCCGCCGCAGAAACACAAACAACACCACCGCCGCCAGCGCCGCCCCCATCCCACCCCCGGTCACCAGGTTCTCCAGCGATTCCTCCACCACCGCCCCCTGGTTGAACAGCATCTCACTGTACAGCGTCGCAAGCCTCGGATCCTCCTTCAGCCGCTCGAGCTCCTCCGCCACCCGCCGCGAAACCTCCACGGTGTTCGCTTCCCCCTCCTTGAACACCACCAGCGCCACCGCCGGCCTGCTGTTCACCCGCACCGAATACCGCTTCTCCGGCTCCTCGTACTTCAGCGTCGCAATATCCCCCAATCGCACGCTCGGCGACAACGGCCGCCGCTCCAGTTCCTCCACACTCGCGTACTCCGCCACCGACCGCAGCAGCAGCTTCCTCCCCCCGTCCATCACATGCCCGCTCGCCATCGTGAAGTTGTCCTCCCCCAGCTCCTGCGTCACCTGGTACAGGTTCAACCCCGTCGCCTCCGCCAACTGCCGGTCCACCTCGATCAGGATCTCCTTCTCCTCCAAACCGTCCGTCCGCACGTTCGCCACCCCGTCGATCCGCTCCAACCGCTGCACGATCTGCTTCCGGATCAGCGTGTACGAGTCCGTCATCCCCGGATCCACCGCAAACCCGATCACCGCCACCGGTATCCCCGACGCATCGTCCTTCCGGATGAACACCCGGTCCGCATCCGACGGAAACAGCAGCCGCGCCCGCTCCACCCGATCCCTCACCTCCCGGTACGCCACCTCCATGTCCGTCCCGCGCTTGAACCGCAGAAACGCACCCGAGGAGCCCCTCGACGAAAACGAATTGATCCCGTCCAAACCACGCACGGTCCCGAGTTCCTCCTCCAGGGGCAGCGTGATCTTCTGCAACACCTCCTGAACCGGCGCATCCTGCCACGGCACAAACACCCTCAGGCTCTGCCCGGTGTATCCCCTCGGAAACAGCTCCAACGGCAACCCCAACCCCGCAATCACCCCCACCACCACCACGCTCAACAACAGCACCAGCACCGTCACCCGACGCCGCAACCCGCTCCGCGTCAGCGCACAGGCCAGCTCCTCCGCCCGGTCCGGAACCTCCACCCCACCGTCACCCCCCACCCCAGGTTCGTCAGTTCGTTCGCCCATCGCCCGTGTCCTCCTCCCGTCCCCCAAACCACCTGGCCTGCCATCGCACCACCACCGCGTACACCACCGGAATCACCACCAGGGTCAACAGCGTCGACGACGCCAACCCGAACATCACCGTCAACGCCAGCGGCGTCCGAATCTCCGCTCCCTCCCCCAACCCCAACGCCATCGGCACCAACCCCAGCACCGTCGTCCCCGTGGTCAGCAATATCGGCCGCAACCGCACCCTCCCCGCCGCAGCCACCGCCTCCCCAGCCTCCATCCCGCGCCCCCGGTTCTGATTCGCACAATCCACCAGCACGATCGCGTTGTTCACCACAATCCCCGCCAACACGATCAACCCCAGAAACACCACCACCGATATCGCCGTCCCCGTCACCGCCAACCCCAACGCACTCCCGAAAAACGCCAGCGGAATCGACGCCATGATGATCAACGGCTGCACCAGCGACTCGAATTGCGACGCCATCACCACGTACACCAGAAACAGACTCAGCCCCAGCGCCAGCAGCAGACTCCCCCGGCTGCGCTCCCACTCCTCGTTCTGTCCCCGGATCGCATATCCCACCCCCGCCGGCAGCCTCACCCCGCCTCCCAGCACCGACCGGATCCCCTCCACCGCCCCACCCAGCGTGCCCTCCCCCACCCCGGCCCGGATCACCGCCACCCGCTGCCCGTCCACCCGCCGAATCTCACTCGGCCCCTCCCCCACCTCCAACGCCGCCACCGACGACAACGGAATCCCACGATCTCCCCCCACATCCACCAGCAACCGACCCACGTCCTCCACCTGCGCCCGATCCCCCTCCTCCAACCGCACCCGCACCGGAATCCGCCGGTCCTTCATGTTGAACCGCGTGGCCTCGTTCCCCTGCACCAGATCCCGCACCTGCCGCGCCACCGCCCCGATGTTCAATCCATACAACGCCAGCCGATCCCGCTGGTACACCACCTGGATCTCCGGCGCCCCACGCCGCAGCGTCGCTTCCACATCCGCCAAACCCGGCAGCCCCGCCAATGCCTCCCGCACCCGCTCCGAAACCTCCCGCAACTCCGTCAGGTCGTCCCCCTGCAGTTCCACCACGATCGGCCGCTCCGCACTGAACAACACCGGCTTCACCACCCGAACCGACGCGTCCGGTATGCCCGCAAACCGCTCGCGCACCCGCCCCAACACCCGCTCCTCCACCCCCACCGGATCCCCACCCGGCCTCAACACCACCTTGAACCGCGCCGTGTTCTCCCCCTCGTCCGACCGCTTGATGTTCGTCGCGTCAAACCCATACGCCGCCAGCACGGTCTCCACTTCCGGCGAATCGTCCCGGATCACCGCCTCCATCGCGGTCAACGCCGCCACCGTCCCCTCCAACGGCGTCCCCACCGGCAGATCCACTTCCACCGTGAACTCGCCCTGGTGAACCTCCGGCAACAGCTCGGTCTCCAACCCCCGCCCCACCTGCCACGTCAGCCACAGACACAACCCAACCCCCGCCATCACCCACACCGGATGCGCCAGCGCACCCCGGATCCACCCGGCATACCGCTCCTGCATCCACCCCACCACCCCGCCCACCCACCGGCACGGCCCCCCAAGCCCCACGCGCACCGCCCATGCCAATCCCGGCCCCACCCAACGAACCAACACCCACCCCAGTCCCGCCCCAACCCCCAACAACAACCGCCCCACCACCTCCAACACCACCCCCACCACCAACCGCACAACCTCCCAGGGCAACCACCACCACCGCACACCCGCACCCCGCCAACCGCCTCCCGCAAAACAACTGCCCCGCCACGCCGCCAAACCCCCTCCCCATCCCAATCCCCACACCCTCAAACCCTCCCCAGCCCCAGCCCCAGCCCCAACCCCGCCCCGCACCACCCCAACCCGACTCGCCAGCATCGGCACAAACCATACCGCCACCGCCAACGACGCACTCAACGCCGTCACCACCGCCATGCTCAAATCCCCAAACACCTGCCCCGCGATCCCCTCCACAAACACCATCGGCAAAAACACCGCCACCGTCGTCAGCGTCGACGCCACCACCGCCCCACGCACCTCCGCCGTCCCACGAATCGCCGCCGACACCAGATCATCCCCCTCCTCCCGACACCGATAGATCGACTCCAACACCACGATCGAGTTGTCCACCAGCATCCCCACCCCCAACGCCAACCCGCCCAGCGACATCAGATTCAAACTCACCCCCAGCAAATGCAGCGGCGCAAAGGTGATCCCCAGCGACATCGGAATGCTCACCCCGATGATCGCCGTGGTCCGGAAATCCCGCAGAAACAGGTACAACACCAGCACCGCCAGCACGCCCCCGTACACCGCCGCATCCCGCACCTCCCGGATGCTCCCCTCGATGAAACCCGAACGGTCCGCCACCACCCGCAGCCGCGCGCCCTCCAACTCCCGCAACCGCCGCCCCAGCTTCATCGACCCGTCCCCACCGCCCTTCCCTCCACCCCGCTTCACCCCCTCCTCCAAACCCGCCCCCTCCCCAACCGCCCCACGCACCGCCCGCGCCACCGCCACAATGTTCGCGTCCGCCTCCTTGTAGATGTCGATCTGCACACTCTCCGCCCCCTGCGTCCGCGTCAGCATCTCCCGCTCCTTGTGCGCTCTCACCACCGACCCCAGATCCTTCACCCGGATCTCACGCCCGTCCCGACGCACCACCACCGTCTCCGCGATCTGCTCCAGGTTCTCGTACTCGTTCAACGCCCGCACCATGTACTCCGTCCGCCCCTCCTTCAGCGTTCCCCCCGCGACGTTGATGTTCTCCTGCCGCAACCGGTCGATCACCGTCTGAACCGCTATCCCCGTCCGATCCATCGCGTCCTTCCGCAACAGCACCTGGTACTCCTCCTCCAAACCGCCACGCACCCGCACCGCCGCCACCCCCGGTATCGGTTCCAACGCCCGCTTGACCTGAAGGTCCGCCAGCCGCCGCAAACGCCGCAACCCCTGCTCCCCCTCGTACCGCGGCCCCTCCCCCGACAGACTGAGCTCCAGAATCGGGTCCAGCGCCGGATCAAACCGCAGGATCAACGGCCGCTCCGCCTCCCGCGGCAGAAACACCAGGTCCAGCTTCTCCAACGCCTCCTGCGCCGCCTTCGACATGTCCGTCCCCCAGAGAAACTCCAGGGTCACGTCACTCAGCCCCGCCCGGCTCACGCTCGTCAGCCTCTTCAGCCCCGCCAACACCCCCAGCGCCTCCTCGATCGGCCGGCTGATCTCGTTCTCCACTTCCTGCGGCGCCGACCCGCTGTACTCCGTCCGCACCGTCAGCGTCGGATAGGTGAGCTCCGGCATCAGGGTCACCGGGATCCGGCGCAACGAGAAAAACCCGAACACCACCGCGGCGGTGAAAACCATCAGCACCGCCACCGGACGGTGCGTCACAAACGATCGCCGCGATGCGGATGGACCGGTCATTCCCTTCCCTCCTTCATCCCCGGCCTAAATCTTCCTCCCGCCACCCCCACCCCCAACCCCGCCGCCAGCCACCGCCGACGCCGTCCCGTTCGTCCCTCCTCCCTCCCCATCCTCCGGCAACCGAACCCGCGCCCCATCCTTCAAACCGGTCTGCCCCGCCACCACCACCCGGTCCCCCGCCTCAAAACCCTCCCTGGGCTCGACATGAAACCGGTCGCTCGCCCGCGCCTCCACCAGCAGCCGACGCACGGTCCGATCCTCACCCAGCCGGAACGCATACGTCTGGTCCCCATCCAATACCAGCGCCCGCTTCGACAACAGCACCGCATCCGCCTTCTGCGACAGGATCAGCTCAACGTCCACATACATCCCCGGACGCAACGGACCCACCGACTCGAACCCCAGCGTCACCTTCACCGTCCCCGTCTTCGCATCCACCACCGGCGCGATCCTCCGGATCCGCCCCTCGAACTCCCGCCCCGCCAGCGCGGTCGCCGCCACCCGCGCTGCCTGGTTGGTCTCCAGTTGCACCAGCTCCTTCTCCGGAACATGGATCCGCGCCACGATCGAATCGAAGTCCACCACGTCGAACAGGTGCTGCCCCACCGTCACCAGATCCCCCAGATTTACCAGCCGCCTCGTGATCACCCCGGCCAGCGGCGCCCGAACCTCCGTGTGCCCCAGCTCCCGCTGCGCCTCCTCCAATGCCAGCTCCAACTGCCGCAATTCAAACCGCGCATCGGTGAACACCTGGTCGCTCACCAGCGACTGCGCATGCAACGCCTCCAGCCGCTCATACTCCCGCCGCATCTTCTCCAGCGCATTCTCCGCCTTCGCCACCCGCACCCGCTGGTCCGTGTCCTCCAACCGCACCAGCACCTCCTCCGCGTCCACCTCCACCCCCTCCTCCACCCGCAGCTCCACCACCCGGTTCGCCGTCCGCGCAAACACCTTCACCTCCTGCTCCGCCTCCAGCGTCGCAAACGTCCGCAGCGTCGACTCGATCGATCCCAACCGCACCGGCTCCACTTCCACCGGCACCTCCACCACCCGCTCCGCCGGCTTCGCCCCCTTCCCCGAGGGCTTGCACCCCGCCAAACCCAACGCCAACAACAGCCCCAGCAAAGGCAACCACTCCCACCCCACCCCGGCAGGACCACCTCGGTTCATCAGTCGGCTCATCAGGATCGAAAAGGATGCGCGCAAAACACCGCGCGCTCCCCCCAGGTTGCACCGGATTTCACCCCGCGTCACACCCCACCCCCGGTTCCACCCCCACTCCCACTCCCGCCACCCGCCGCTCCGCCGCCAGCCTTCGCCACCGGCGCCACCGGTGACTCCAGCCCCACAGGTATCGCCAACACCTTGTCCACCCGGTGCCGATCCATGTCCAACACCTCGAGAACGTACCCCGAGGCCTCGAACGTCTCCCCCTCCCGCGGCACCCGCCCCAACGCCTTCACCACAAAACCCGCCAGGGTCTGGTACTCCGTCGACGGCCCCGCCGGAAACCGAAAACCAGGCAGCGCCCGCTCCACGCTCTCCAGATCGATCATCGCGTCGATCAGCCAGGTGCCGTCGTCGCGCTTCTTCACCTCCGGCTTCGCCCGCTCCCCCTGGCTGGGAAACTCCCCGACAATCGCCTCCATCACATCGTTCAGGGTCACCAACCCCACCATCACCCCGAACTCGTCGGTCACCATCGCAATGTGCTTCCCCGTCACCTTGAAGGTCTCCACCAACTGCAACACGGTCTGGCTCTCCGGCACCACCAGCGGCGGCACCATCAGATCCCTCAGCCGCACCGGCAGATTCGCCGCGAGATGCGCGTAGATCGCCTTCACCGACACCACCCCGATCGTGTGGTCCCGGCTCCCGTCATGCACCGGGAAGTGCGAGTGCCGGCTCACCACGATCTTGTGCCAGATGAGCTCGTGCGAATCGTCCTGGTTCAACCAGATCACCTTCGGCCTCGGCGTCATGATCTCCCGCACCGGGAGTTGGTCGAGCTCCAGCGCACTGTGCACAATCTGGCTCTCCACCTTGTTGAACGCCCCGGCCCGCACCCCCTCCTGCATCAACACCCGCACTTCCTCCTCGTTCACCGCCGCCTCCACCACCGGCTTGAACCCCAATAGCCTCAGCAACCCCTCCGTCGAGGCACTCAACACCGCCACCACCGGCCCCGTAACCCGCGAAAGCCAGTTCATCGGCCCCGCCACCGCCATCGCCACCGCCTCCGGCCGACTCAACCCCAGCCGCTTCGGCACGAGTTCCCCCAGAATCAACGAGAGATACGTCAGAATCGCCACCACCACCCCCAGCGCGATCTTGTCCGCGTACGCCGCCAACGCCGGCACCCCCGCAATCGGCACCGCCAGCTTCGCCGCCAGCGTCGCACCACCGAACGCCCCGGTGAACACCCCCACCAGCGTGATCCCGATCTGCACGGTCGACAAAAACCGGTTCGGAGACTCCGCAAGATCCAACGCCGCCTTCGCCCCCGCCTGCCCCTGCTCCGCCATCCGCCGCAACCGCGCCTTGCGCGACGACACCACCGCGATCTCCGCCATCGCAAACAACCCGTTGGTCAGAATCGCCGCCAACACCACCACGATCTCAATGCTCAAGCCGCCCATCTCCAACCCAGCCTGAGCCACCCCAACAACCGTGACCAGCCTTCTGCCGGGTCCCGTCACCCCTCCCAACCACCTCCGACACCCCCCTCAAACCACCCGCGCCCGAAACCGAGGATCGTCAGCCCGAAACACCAGGCTCACCACCACGAACACCGCCCAGATCATCGCAAACAACCACACGATCCCGGACCCGTTCGTGTCCCCGAACACCTGCCCGGTCGTCCACGGCCCCACCACCAGCCCACACGCGAAAAACACGTTGAAAATCGAGTTCGACCGCGGGTACTCCGCCGGACACACCGTCACCCCCTGCAACGCCAACGACAACGGCGGCATCGAACTGATGCACCCTCCCGCCACCACAAACACCAACCCCATCGCCGCAAACGACCTCAACGGCAGCATCGCCAGCATCCCAGCCACCCCCGCCACCGCCAGAATCCGCATCACCCGGATGTGCCCGAACCGATCCCCCGCCCGCGCCGCAAAATTCGCGATCAACAGCATCCCCGCCGCCGCAAACGCCACCACCAGACTCGCCCGCTCCTCCGGCACCGCCTTCGCCTCCACCAGAAACCGCGGCACGAACAACGCCGCCGATGCCTGGAAAAACCCGCTGGCAAACGTCGCCACACAACTGACCTTGATCCGCCACGCCAGCTTCATCGCCCCCATCACCCCCGCCGGCGCCTCAACCTCCCCAACCCCCTCCCCAACCCCACCACCCCCTCCTCCCGCCTCCGCGTGCCGCTGAGCCTCCGCCGGATCCCCGTCCGCCATCACCCCAAACCACGCCGCCGCCACCAACGCAATCGCCCCGGCCAGAAAAAACCGCGCCTCCGGCGTCACCCATCCCGATACCCCGTACGACACCAGCGGCCCCACCATGTACCCCGCCATCGTGCAGGTCGCCGACAAACTGGTCGCCAACGCCTTGTTCTCCCGGTTCGATCGCCATAACACCAACGTCTCCGCACTCATCCACGCCCCCATCGAAAACACCCCGTCCACAAACCGATCCAACGCCAGCGCCGGATAACTCCGCAGCAACGGCAGTATCCCGATCATCACCCCGTACCCCACTATCGACACCACCATCGTCCAACGCGCCGAAAACCTCCGGATGAACCACCCCGACGGCAACGCAAACACCACCAACCCCAACGCAAACCACGACGCAAGCTCCCCCGCCACCTCCGGCTCCAGATCCCGGTCCTCCAACACCATCGGCAACACCGCCAACGCAATCCCGTACGCGGTCGAAAGCACCAGCATCGTCCCGTAGATCACCCAGAGGTTCCGATCCGGAAGGTGCGCTCGCAGATACCTGATCATCCGCCCGAAGGCTGCGGAGCCCCCACCCACGGAGCCAGTCGAATCCCGCCCACCACCCCTCCCCATGCCCCCATCCCCCACCCCATCCCCCACCCCATCCCCCACCCCAGCCCCCCTCGCCACCCTCCTCACCGCCATCCTCGCCCTCGCCGCAGGCTGCTCCTCCCCTCCCCAACCCCGCTCACCCATGGACGCCCTCCTCCTCCACCCAACCCCCGCCATGGCCCGCGTCCTCCATGACCCCGCAACCCACCGCCTCCAACTCCTCGTCTCCCAGGTCGCCCCCAACCCCTCCGCCCAACCCGCCCTCCTCCGCCACGGCTTCCGCGTCGACGCCGAATACTTCTACCCCGCCAGCAGCATCAAACTGTGCGCCGCCGTCGCCGGCCTCCTCACGCTCCAACACCTGGAACAAACCCACGCCACCGGCCCCCTCCTCGATGCACCCCTCGTCATCGAACCGCTCTTCCCCGGCGACACCCCCCAATCCCTCGACCCCGGCAACCTCCCCATCACCGTCCGCCGCGAAATCCGGAAGCTGGCCCTCGTGTCCGATAACCAGGCCTTCAACCGACTCTTCGACCTGGTCGGACACGCCGATCTCAACCGCATGATGCACGACCTCGGCCTGCGATCGGTCGCCCTCAACCACCGCCTGTCCGATCCCCGCCCCATCCCCAACCCCCTCGCCTCCGCCGCGGTCAGCATCCACCCCCACAACCTCCCCCCCATCCGCATCCCCCAGCGCACCGGCTCCAACCGCCTCGCCAACCCCGGCCCCGGCCTCTCCATCGGCCAGGCCTGGCTCCGAAACGATGCCACCCTCGTCCCGGAACCCATGGACTTCACCCACCGCAATGGCATCTCCCTCGTCGACCTCCAGAACCTCCTCATCGCCGTCCTCCAACCGGAATCGCTCCCCCCAACCTCCCCCCCCACACACACCGAAACCCTCACCCTCACCCCCGCCCACCGCGAACTGCTCCGCCAGGCCATGACCGAGTTCCCCAGGGAATCCATCGACCCACCCTACGACCCCGCCACCTTCCCCGACCCGTCCAACAAGTTCCTCCTGCCAGGTATCCAACGGGTCTTCCCCGATTCCCATCCCGCCTCCCGGATCCAGATCACCGGCAAGATCGGACGCGCCTACGGCTTCTCCATCGAAAACTGCCGCCTCCACAACCCCGCCAACGGCCGCTCCGTCTTCGTCACCGCCGTCCTCTACACCAACGCCGACGGCGTCCTGAACGACGATCGCTACGAATACGAGACGGTCGCCGACCCCTTCCTCGCCGACCTCGGCGAACGCATCGCCCGCCTCTGGCTCGCGGATCAGCCCTGGGACGGATCCGGACCTGGCGCCGCAGCCCGCAACCGCTGACGCTCCGCCACCCTCGCGAACGGCAGGTACACCACCATCGCCAACCCCAGCGACACCACCCCCCACACCGCCGCCCGCCAGTCCCCGCCGGTCACCAGGAAATGCCCCAGGATCGGCGGCGTCGTCCACGGCAGGTTCACAAACGGCTTCCGGATCCAACCCCAGTCCATCAACAGATACGTCCCCGCCGTCAGCAGCAGCGCGTTCAACACGTACGGCACCATGAACACCGGGTTCAGCACGATCGGGATGCCGAAGAAGATCGGCTCGTTGATCTGAAACACCTGCGTCGGAATCGACAACCGGCTCACCTGCCGAAACCCGGGCTCCCGCGACCGCACCAGCAGCAGCGCCAACGCCAGCGTCGCCCCCGTCCCTCCCACGTTCACAAACACCGTGAAAAACCCGTACGCCGTGATGTTCGGCAACGGCTGCCCCTGGCTCATCGCCGTCACGTTCTCCGCGAGATACTGAAGGAATATCCCCGCCACCACCGCGTCCATCGCGTTGTCCCCGTTGATCCCCACCGACCACAGCAGCGTCACCAGAAAGGCATACACCAGAATCCCCGGCAGCGTGTTCAACGCCAGCACCAGCGGCTTCAACGCCAGGTTCACCCACCCGTTGATGTCCACCCCCAGCACAAACCTCACCACCCAGAACACCACGATCAGGAAGAACATCGGCGTCAGCGACACGAACGACTCGTACACCACCGCCGGAACACTCGACGGCAGCCGGATCACCCAACGCGCATCCCCGAACGCCTTCTGCACCGGCACCGTCACCAGCGCCACAAACACCGCGGTGAACAATCCCGCCGACCCCAGGTTCGCCATCGGCAGCGTTAACTCCTTCGCATCCACCTGGATCAACAGGAAAACCAGCGTCGCCATCGACGCACTCACCATCGCCTCCTGCTTCAACCGCTTCCCCAGGTCGTACGCGATCGCGAAACAGACAAAAACCCCCAGCAACCCGAACGTCGCGGTCACCGGCACCTGCAACAGATGCGAGTACGCCGCAATCCGCTCCTCCCAACCCGGTATCGGCAGGAACGCCACCACCATGAACAACCCCCCGATGATCGTCAGCGGCACCACCGCCACCATCCCGTTCCGGATCGCCGCCAGATACGTGTTCTCGCTCAGCGCCGTCAACAACGGCACCAGCCGCTCATTCACCCATCGCGTCGCCCCTGTCACGCTCTCGCCTCCTTCAGGTTCACGTTCCCTCCCTCCACCCCGTCATCCGATCGACCGCCCCATGTAAATGCAGCCGTCCACCTCCGTCCCCACCCGCAGCAACTCCCGGAACCCGAGCCGCCCGTAAAACCCCTGGGCCCGCGGATTCAACACGCTCACCCCCAGATGCACCCCGGGCACTCCCAACCGCCCCAGGCCCTCCATCAACACCCCCATCATCCGCCGCCCATGTCCCCGCCCCTGCACCCGATCCAGCAAATCGATGTGCAAATGCGCCGGATACCTCTCGTAAGGCTCGGGACAGGTGTAGTCGGGCCGGTGATACCACGAGTGCACCTGCTGAACCCGCGTCCACCCCGAGGGATCCCCCCCAGGCATCGGAAACCGCGCGCAAAGCCCCGGCCGCCACTCCCGCTCGTACCGCGCGTAAAACGCCCTCGAATCCCGCGCCGCCAACGCATACCCGCAGATCCCCCCGCCATCCTCCAGCACCCAGCTCAACTCCGGCTCATACGCCAGATACGGCCCCACGAAAATCCGCCCCAGGGCGTCCGGATCCTCCCGGTAGTACTCCTCCCCATCCCTCCCGTGATCCCCCGTCCTCAGACAGACATGATACGCCCCCGCCTCGTCCCCCGGCCGGTAAAGTCGGATCACCGGCTCACTCATGACAACCCCTGCGCAGGCAGAAACCCGCCGTTCGGCTGCTGCACCAGCAGCCGCTGCAATCCCGCCACCATCCCCCCGCGATACGTCCCGGGCAGATGGAAGTCCGACACCCACGGCACCTTCGAATCCGGACTCCGATGCCGCGCCATGATGTACCGGTCGATCAGGTCCAGTTCCTCCCGCAATTCCCAGATCCTCCGGTACATCGCATAGAACAACGACCGGTTCACCAGCTCCGGCATCCGCCCGCACACGTCCCGCAGCATCCCAACCTCCCGCCGCACCTCCTCCGCCTCCTCACCCCACGCCGAGGGCGCACGCACCAACAGCCGCTTCACCCGCTCCAACAAAAACCGAGCCCCCGCCCCCTCCGCGTACGGCAGATAGTAGCAGTCCACAAACAGGTTCAACTCCTCCTGCGTGAACGCCCGCCCCCAGGTCCGAAACTCGTGCCGCCAGTCCTTCATCGCCTCCAAATAGGCCGCCCGCGGATCCCACACGTCCTCGGCCCTCAGATACTCGGAAAAAGTACGAAGCGGCAGGTAGTTCAACGGCAACTCACAGTTCGGATTCACCAGAATCCCACTCACCACGTCCTTCAAACCCACCGGCCGCCCCGAATACGGCCCACAGTAAAACCTCCGCCCGTCATAGTCGTTCGCGTGCAGGTTGTCCCAGATCACCGGCTTCCGCCGCAACACCGACCCCACCGCCTCCATGTGCGCCACCGTGATCTCCGGCGACACAATCTCACTCCCCGTCCAGAACACCTCAATCTCCCCGGCCAGCTCACGCCCCACCGTGCCCAGATACTCCTGCCCCCCCAGTTGCGCCAACGCCATCCGCCCGCAATACGAAGTCGGACAAAACAAAAACTGCACCCCCGCATCCCGCCCCCTCGCCCAGGCAAAGAGCTCGTTCACCACCGAGCATTGCGCCATCGCCAGATTCCCAAAACGCCCCGCGTCCTCCGCCGACATCCCGTCCGGAATGTCGTCGAACAACATCGCAAACCGCCGACACCCCAGCTCCATCAAACCCCCGACCCGCGCCCGCAACCGCTCCCGGTCCGCCTCGCTCCCGTACCGGATGTCCAACCCCGGACTCAACCCGTAGATGAATTGCAGCCCGAACCCCTCGCACTCCCTTATCCTCCCCGCCAACGCCTCCCGCTCGGCCTCCTCATACTCCTCCCGCCAAAGCACCCGGCTCTTCAGGTCGTCCTTCAGACAGTAGACGTAGGTGTTCAAACCCCACCCAGCCATCCACTGGAATAGCTGATGCCGCTCAGCCTCCGTCCACGGCGGCCCGTAGAACCCCTCTATCACGCCCGCCATCATTCCCCCAGGCCGAGTTGTCGGTATGCTCACAATCAAGGTCGCGCCGTGTGTCCCGCCAGCCTATCCACCCCACGTCCACAGTGGCAAGCACGCCACCGGCGTCATCCCCTCCCACCACCACTTCTGCTTTGTGAACCACCGCCTTCCCGCCCCAATCTCCCCCCATGACCACACCCCATCCCCCCAAAACCTCCCGCCGCCAGTTCATCCGTACCTCCTCCGCCGCCGTCGCCGCCTCCGCCCTCGCCGGCATCCGCCTCCCCCATGTTCACGCTTCCGACAGTCAGACGATCCAATTGGCTCTCATCGGCTGCGGCGGCCGCGGCAGCGGCGCGGTCGCCAATGCCATGTCCGCCGGCGGCCTCGTCCTCGGCGACGCCGCCGGCACCCAGCGCGATGTCGGCTCCGCCGCCGGCGGCCCCATCAAACTGGTCGCCATGGCCGACCTCCGACCCGAACGCATCGAGGCCGCCCACCGCGCCCTCTCCCGCGAACTGGGCGACCGCATCGATGTCCCCCAGGACCGCCGCTTCATCGGATTCGACGCCTACCGCCACGCCATCGACTGCCTCCGCCCCGGCGACGTCGCCATGCTCACCACCCACGCCGCCTTCCGCCCCCCGCACCTCGAATACGCCGTCCAAAAAGGCGTGAACGTCTTCATGGAGAAAAATTTCGCCGCCGACCCCGGCGGCATCCAGCGCATCCTCCGCGCCGCCGATCTCGCCGACCAGAAGGGCGTCAAAATCGGCGCCGGCCTCATGTGCCGCCATTCCTCCGCCCGCCAGGCGCTCATCGAAAGAATCCGCAACGGCGACCTCGGCGATATCCAACTGATCCGCGCCTACCGCATGGACCCCGGCTACCTCATGGGGCCCTTCCCCAAGGACACCAACGAACTGCTCTGGCAACTGGCCCCCGGTCGCCCCTACCAGTTCCTCTGGTCCTCAGGCGGCGTCTTCATCGAACTGATGATCCACCAGATCGACGAATGCTTCTGGATCAAGGACGCCTGGCCCGTCTCCGCCCACGGCGTCGGCGGCCGCTTCGCCGGCAGCACCGACTGCAGCCAGAACCTCGACAGCTACTCCATCGAATACACCTTCGCCGACGGCTCCAAGGCCATGGTCACCGGCCGCTACATCCCCAATTGCCACACCGACTTCGGCACCTACATCCACGGCACCAAGGCCGCCGCCAAGTTCTCCGGCGATGTCCACGCACCCGCCGGCTGGATCTACAAGGACCAACGCATCGCCCCCAACAACATCGCCTGGCGACCCGCCCGCGAAACCGTCAACCCCTGGCAGGCCGAATGGGACGCCCTCCTCTCCGCCATCCGCACCAACAAACCCCACAACGAAGCCCGCCGCGCCGCCCTCTCCAACCTCGGCGCCATCATGGGCCGCGCCGCCGTCCACTCCGGCAAGGTCGTCACCTGGGACGAAGCCCTCACCTCCACGTTCCAGTTCTGTAACCACGTCGACACCCTCACCGCCGAAAGCCCTGCCCCCGTCCAGGCCGATGCCAACGGCCGATACCCCGCCCCCATCCCCGGCAGGACCATCGAGGTCTGACACCCCCTCCTTCACACCCTCTCCCCCGCCACCACCCGCCCCCGCCAACCCCCGCGGGCGGAGAGGACCCGGTCGCCTCCAACGCATCGAACGACTGGACTCCCCTCACACCGTCCCCCAGCCTTCCCGGCATGTCGCTCCCAGCCACCTCCCCCACCCGCCCACCCATCACCCCCGGCCTCGCCCTCGCTCTCACCCTCACGCTCACCGCAGTCCTCGCGGCCGCCTCCTCCTCAGCCCACGCCCAAACCCCCGTATCCATCGCCCGTGGCACGGTCTTCCACGACCGCAACAACAACGGCGTCCTCGACCCCGGCGAACCCGGCCTCCCCAACGTCCGCGTCTCCAACCAACGCGATATCACCGTCACCGACCGCCAGGGCCGCTGGCAACTCCCCGTCACCGACGACGCCGTCATCTTCGTCGTCAAACCCCGCGGCTGGATGCCCCCCGTCAACCACCACCAACTCCCCCGCTTCTTCTACATCCACAAACCCAACGGCTCCCCCAAATCCCTCGCCCACCCAGGCGTCGACCCCACCGGGCCCCTCCCCGAATCCATCAACTTCCCCCTCCGCCGCCAAAAGGAACCGAGGTCCTTCAAGGCCATCCTCATGGGCGATACCCAACCCCGCGATGTCCGCGAGGTGAACTACTTCCGCGACTCCATCGTCCCCGAACTGATCGGCACCGACGCCACATTCGGCGTCACCCTCGGCGATGTCGTCTTCGATGACCTCGGCGTCTTCGAACCCCACAACGCCGCCGTCGCCCTCATCGGCATCCCCTGGTGGAACATCATCGGCAACCACGACCACAACTACGACGTCCCCGACGACCGCTCCGCCAACGAAACCTTCACCCGCTTCTACGGCCCCAATTACTACTCCTTCGACTACGGCCCCGTTCACTTCATCGCCCTCGACGACGTCGTCTGGGGCGGCGCCAAACCCGCCGGCTCCGGCACCTACACCGCCGGCCTCGACGACCGCCAGCTCGAGTTCGTCCGCAACGACCTCGCCCTCGTCCCGGATTCCCAACTGGTCGTCCTCCTCATGCACATCCCCCTCAACAACATCGGCAACCGCGGGGAGCTGTACCGCCTCATCGAAAACCGCCGCTACACCCTCTCCATCTCCGGCCACACCCACTGGCACGAACACCGCTTCATCACCCGCGAAGACGGCTGGATGGGCCCCGAACCCCACCACCACATCGTCACCGTCACCGCCTGCGGCAGCTGGTGGACCGGCGCCCCCAACGCCGCCGGCATCCCCCACGCCACCATGCGCGACGGCGCCCCCAACGGCTACGCCATCGCCTCCTTCAACGGCCGCCGCGCCACCATCGACTTCAAGGCCGCCGGCTCCCCGCCCTCCCACCAGATGAACATCTTCATCCCCGACAACCTCACCCACGCCAACGCCTCCACCAACTGGGCCTACGTCAATGTCTTCAACGGCTCCGAACGCTCCACCGTCGAGGCCCGCTTCAACCGCCGCGGACCCTGGCTCCAATTGTCCCAGTCCAAGGAACACGACCCCGCCTACCTCGCCCGCATGAAAGCCGAGGAGGCCAACCCTCCCACCATCCCCCCCTACCGCAAAATGGGCGCCCCCATCCTCTCCCCCCACCTCTGGAAAACACCCCTCCCCACCCTGCCCCCCGGTGAACATCTCATCGAAGTCCGCACCCGCGACCTCCACCGCCGTACCCACCGCGCGGAATCCCGCTTCACCGTCGCCCCCTGACCCGACCCGGTCTTGAACCCCACCACCCCTCCCAACATCCAACACCCCCGCATCCACACCCTCGTCCTCGTCACCACCACCACCCTCGCCGCCCTCGCAACCCTCGCGACGTCCTGCCGCCCACCCCCACCCCGCACCTCCACACCCCTCCCCCACGAAGCCTACGTCTGGCAGCGACACTGGCCCTCCAATGTGTCCGCCGCGGTCCAATCCCGCGCCCACACCTTCACCCGCATCGTCTTCCTCGCCGGCGAAGTCACCTTCAACCGCCCCTCCCCCACCTGGACCCCCGCCGCCCCGGACCTCCCCACCCTCCGCTCCATCGCCCAGTCGCCCAGCAACACCTCCATCGGCCTCGCCCTCCGCGTCGGTCCCTTCCCCGGCCCCTTCGCCCCCTCCAACCCCCCAGCCACCTTCATCCGCAACGCCGCCCGCCAGGCCCTCCGCTCCGCCCAATCAGCCGGCATCCCCATCGACGAATTCCAGATCGACTTCGACTGCGCCGATCGCCATCTCCACGGCTACCAGTCCTGGATCACCGCCCTCAAACAGGACCTCCACCCCACCCCCGTCATCCTCACCGCCCTCCCGTCCTGGATCCACCAACCCGCCTTCCCCTCCCTCGTCCGCGCCGCCGACGGCTACGTCCTCCAGGTCCATTCCCTCCAACGCCCCGCCTCCCCGGCCCACCCCACACCCCTCTGCGACCCCGACGCCGCCATCGCCGCCGTCGAACAGGCCGCCCGCACCATCCCCGACGTCCCCTTCCGCGTCGCCCTCCCCACCTACTCCTACGAACTGGCCTACCACCCCAACGGCCGCTTCCTCGCCCTCGCCGCCGAAGGCCCTCCCCTCGCCCACTCCCCGGATTCCATCCTCGTCGAACTCCATTCCGATCCCACCGCCCTCGCCGGCCTCGTCGCCCGCTGGTCCACCAACCGCCCTGCCCCGCTCAACGGCATCATCTGGTACCGCCTCCCCGTCCCCGGCGATCAACGCAACTGGCGCTGGCCCACCCTCCTGTCCGTCATCCAGGGCCAACCCCCAAAACCCAGCCTCCACGCCCACGCCCACCCCATCCCCAACTCACCCGGCCTCGCCGATATCCAACTGACCAACTCCGGCACCGCCGACATCCAGGGCCCGGTCTCCATCCACACCCACTGGACCCGTTCCCAACGCGTCGGCGCCGATGCGCTCCACGGTTTCACCGCCGATTTCCCATCCCCGACCAACGTCTTGTTCACACACCCCACTTGCCGCTTGCCCGCAGGTTCCGGGATCCGTATCGGCTGGGTGCGCCTCGAAAACCCGGCCGCCATCCACACCGAGATCCTCAACCCACCGCCATGAACCCTTTCCCGCGCCCCCCGACTCCCCCCACCCCAGCCACCCGCACCCCCCGGACCCAATCCCCAGCCATCCTCGCCATCCTCGCCTGCGCCATCGGCTCAACCTTGCTCGCCTGCGGACCGTTCCTCCCCAATTCCCTCCTCCTCGACGGCGACCGCGCCGTGCTCCGCGCCCCCAGAGTCAGCTTCCATAACGAACTCGACCGCCTCCAACTCACCCCGCCCCCAGGCCTGCTCCACGTCGAGACCGAAGCCTCCGACCGCGAAGCCACCCTCGCCGCGGAAATCCTCGACCTCCGCCGCGCCCTCGCCACCCGGAACCTCGACACCAACCGGATCGCCGACGCCATCCTCCTCTTCAGCCGCACCCGCGCCGACCTCGAGGACTACCGCCAATCCCTCGAGCCCCCGATCTTCCCACCCGACAACCCCGCGCCCAACCCACCGCCGCCCCCCGACCTCCACGCGCTCCCACCCGAGATCCCCAGGGAATTCCAACTCTACCTCGCCGGCGCCCGCGCCTGGATCCGCCACAACACCAACGAAGCCCGCACCGCCTGGCAGTCCATCCTCGACCTCCCCCAGCACCATCGACGGTTCAAATCCACCTGGGCCGCCTTCATGCTCGGACGTTCCTGGCACACCGACAACCCCACCAACGCCACCCACCACTACCAGCAGACCCGCAAACTCGCCCGCGCCGGATTCCCCGACTCCGCCAGCCTCGGCGTCGCCAGCCTCGGCTGGGAGGCCCAATTGATGCTCCGCACCAACCGCCTCGGACCCGCCCTCCACCTCTACCTCGAACAGTACGCCGCCGGCGCCACCCGATCCGCAGCCCCATCCCTCGAACTGACCGCCCGACGCATCACCCAGGCCAACCCCGACGACCGCCTCGCCGTCGCCCGCGACCCCGTCGCACGCCGCGTCGTCACCGCCTGGCTCCTCGCCTCCATCCCCGCCGTCCCCAACGACCAGAACCCCGACAACCCCGACCCACCCGCCGACCCCCTCGTCCTCAACTGGCTCCACACCCTCGAAACCCTCGGCGCCGCCGAAGTGCCCCTCGCCGAACAGCTCGCCCTCCTCACCTACCGCGCCGGCGATTGGGACTCCGCCGAACGCTGGATCGCCCTGTCCGGCGATTCCCCCGTCGCCGACTGGCTCCAGGCCAAGCTCCACCTCCGAAACGGCAACCCCGCCGAAGCCGCCCAGGCCTTCGCCCGCGCCCTGCCCCGCCTCCCCATCCCACCCAGCACCCAGGACCCGCACCCCGACCCCGCCATCCCCCAACCCTTCGTCAACAGCCTCTCCGACCCCGACGGGTTCACCTCCGCCCAACACATGGCCCTCGCCGAATCCGGCGTCCTCCACCTCGCCCGCGGCGACTTCATCCAGGCCCTCGACGCCCTCCTCCGCGCCCATTACTGGACCGATGCCGCCTACGTCGCCGAACGCGTCCTCACCACCGACGAACTCAAGGCCTACGTCGATGCCCACTGGCCCGCCTCCGCGTCCGCCGACCCCGACGATCCCCACCTCGTGGCCGAAAGTATCCGCCACCTTCTCGGCAGACGCCTCACCCGCTCCAACCAGGGTCTCCTCGCCACCTCCTACTTCCCCACCAACCTCCAAACCACCCACCACGCCTTCCTCTCCCAACTGGCCCGCGGCGAAGATCCATCCCTCCCACCCCGCGAACGCGCCCGCGGCTTCTTCGCCGCCGCCGGCTTCGCCCGCACCAACGGCCTCGAACTGCTCGGCACCGAGGTCGCACCCGATTGGGCCATCTGGTCCGGCGACTTCCAATACGGCCCCACCCACACCCGCCGCGCCGAATCCAACGCCCGTCACCTCCCACCCACCCCCGCCGAATGGCTCCGCGCCAATCAGCACCGCGCCGACCCGGAACAACGCTTCCACTACCGCTACCAGGCCGCCTTCCTCGCCTGGGACGCCGCCCAATTGATGCCCGACAACGACCCCGAAACCGCCGTCATGCTCCATACCGCCGGCCAATGGCTCAAAGCCCGGGACCCCAAAACCGCCGACATCTTCTACAAAGCCCTCGTCCGCCGCTGCCGCGCCACCGAACTGGGCGAAGCCGCCGACCGCCAACGCTGGTTCCCCGACCTCGACGCGCTCGGCAAACCCATCGTCACCCGCTCCCCTCCCCCACCCCCACCCGCTCCACCCACCCCCGACGCCTGGGAAACCTCCGACACCCCGGACGCCCCGGAAACCAACCCCGACCCCGAATCGGACCCCGAATGGGACCCCAACCCCACCCCCGACCTCCACCACCTGTGATCCCCCCACCCCCGGCTCCCATCGTCATCGCCTGCGGCGACCCCAACGGCATCGGCCCCGAGGTCTCCCTCAAAGCCGTCGCCGCCGAATCGTCCTCGCCCGAGTCCCCCGACTTCGTCCTCGCCGGTGACCGCGCCACCCTCGAACAAACCCGCGCCGCCCTCGGTCTCACCACCAGCCTGCCCTGGCACCCCTACCCCATCCCCCAATCCCGCGCCCCCGGCCAGCCCCCGCGCATCGCCATCCTCCACGTCCCCACGCGAAACCCGCCACCCGCACCCGCCAGCCCAACCCAACCCCCCGCCGCCTCCCTCGGCGCCCTCGCCGCCGTCGACTTCCTGCACCGCGCCGCCCAGGGATGCCTGAACTCCGAGTTCAGCGCCCTGGTCACCGCACCCGTCAGCAAGGAACGCATCATCAACGCCGGCGTCCCCTTCATCGGCCAGACCGAGTTCCTCGCCCAACAGGCCCGGTGCCCCGAGATCACCATGATGCTCCTCGGCGATGACGACCTCGGCCGCTGGCTCCGCGTCGCCCTCGTCACCACCCACCTCCCGCTCCGCCAGGTGGCCACCACCATCACCACCGCCGCCATCACCCGCGCCATCCGCCACGCCGCCCTCGCCTGCCAACAACTCCGCCTCCCCCGCACCCGCATCGGTGTCGCCGGCCTGAACCCCCACGCCGGCGAAGGCGGCCATCTCGGCGACGAGGAAACCACCCTCATCACCCCGGCCATCCACGAAGCCCGACGCCAAGGCATCGACACCCACGGCCCGCTGTCCGGCGACACCATCTTCCACCACGCCCTCCGCGGCGGCTTCGATGCCGTCGTTGCCATGTACCACGACCAAGGCCTCGCCCCGCTCAAGGTCGCCGCCTTCGAACGCGGCGTGAACTGGAGCCTCGGCCTCCCCTTCATCCGCACTTCGCCCGACCACGGCACCGCCTTCGACATCGCCGGCCGCGGCATCGCCGACCCGTCCAGCATGCGCGCCGCCATCCGCCTCGCCATCCGCCTCGCCATCCGCCTCGCCACTCCGCGCCCCTGACGCCCCCGCTGCTCCGCAGCCGAACAGCCTCCTTCCCCCCACAGGGCCCGGCGTGCTACCGAAACGCACCCGCGAATGAGACCGCTCCCCACCTCGTGCCCCCGCCACCCACGGCAGCACCGAATGCGCGCCCGCTGGCTCGCCATCCTCGCCTGCCTCGCCGCCACCTCCCTCCCCATCCCGGCAGCCTCACCCTTCCAACCCCGGGACGTCGTCGCCTGGCTCGGCGGCTCCTCCGTCGTGGCCGCCGACCAGTCCGGTCTGCTCGAAACCGCCATCACCCTCGCCCACCCCGGACACGCCCTCCGCTTCCGTTGCATCGCCTGGGAGGGCGATTCCGTCCTCCACCAACCGCGCGACCTCAACTTCCCCACCACCACCAACCTCCTCCACCGCATCGGCGCCACCGTCGCCTGCATCGAGTTCGGCGCCCTCGAAGCCCTCACACCCGGACCGGCCCAGCATCCGGAGTCCTTCCGCCGCGCCTACGCACATCTCCTCGACACCCTCCAACCCACCGCCACCCGCATCGTCCTCGTCGTCCCGCCGCCGTTCGAACCCCAGGCCCCGCCCCTCCCCGACCTCTCCGAGGCCAACTCCCGCCTCGATGCCATCGCCCAGGCCATCCGCAACCTCGCCTCCGAACGAAACCTCCCTCTCATCGACCTCCACCGCCGACTCACCGAACAGCCGCCCCGCCAGCCCTGGACCTTCGACGGCCGCGAACCAAACCCCCAGGGCCACCGCGCCATCGCCGCCGCCTGGATCCACGAACTGGGCTTCCCCAACCTCGCCACAAAGGTCGCCTCGCCCGAAGCGTGGCGGCATCCCGACCTCGCCGCCCTCCTCCAGGCGGTCAACCACAAGAACCGCCTCTGGTTCGACTCCTGGCGCCCCATGAACTGGGCCTTCCTCGCCGGCGACCGCACCGATCAGCAGGCCAGCCGCGACCACCGCGACCGCAACATCCGCTGGTTCCCCGCCGAGATCGAATCCTACGCCCCCCTCCTCACCGAAGCCGACCTCCGCATCGAATCCCTCGCCCGCCAACGGACCATCACCCCCTGAACCGCCCTCCGCCCCACCACCTCCCCCACCACCTCCCCCACCGCATGAACGCCGCCCTCGCCCTCGCCCTCGCCCTCGTTGTCACCCTCGCCTCACCCCTCCACGCCGCCATCACCCCCGCCACCCCGGCACCCACCCCAACCCCCGACCAGACCCTCGCCGAAACCGAACGCGAGCGCGCCTCGTTCCAGGTCCTCGATGGCTTCGACATCCAGTTGTTCGCCTCGGAACAGCAGGGCGCGGTCAAACCCATCGCCATCCGCTTCGACGCCCGCGGCCGCCTCTGGGTCGTCGGCAGCACCGTCTACCCCCAACTCCGACCCGGCGAAACCGCCAACGACAAGATCACCATCCTCGAGGACACCGACGGCGACGGACGCGCCGATCGGTCCACGGTCTTCGCCGACGGCCTCCTGATCCCGCTCGGCATGGAACTCGGCGACCAGGGCGCCTACGTCGCCTCCGCCACCGAACTGCTCCACTTCCGCGATCGCGACGGCGACGGACGCGCCGACGAACGCCGCGTCGTGCTCCGCGGCTTCGGCACCGGCGATGCCCATCAGACCATCAACTCCTTCGCCTGGGGCCCCAGCGGCGAATTGATGATCTCCCAGGGACTCCACGCCCAATCCCGCGTCGAAACCCCCTGGGGCCTCGCCGAACTCCGCCAGGCCGGCCTCTTCCGCCTCTGGCCCCGCCGCCTCAAACTGGAACCGATCTGGTCCGGAGCCATGGGCGCCCACAACCCCTACGGCACCGCCTTCGACCGCTGGGGACAACCCTTCGTCTTCGCCGGCAACGGCCACGGCATCTACCACCTCACCCCAGCCCTCATCCCCACCGACCACTTCCTCCTCCACCCCGCCCTCTGGCAGCAGGGCCGCAAATTCGGCGGCGCCGACTTCGTCGAAAACCCCCACTGGCCCGAAGCCCACCAGGGCGAGGTCATCACCGGCGGCTACCTCCAGAACACCGTCGAACGCTTCCGCCTCACCGACCACGCCTCCACCTTCCGCGTCCAACACCTCCCCCCCCTCGTCCAATCCACCAACACCGCCTTCCGCATCGTCGACGTCCGCTTCGGCCCCGACGGCGCCCTCTACCTCTGCGACTGGCACAACACCCTCATCGGCCATTACCAAACCAGCCTCCGCGACCCGGGCCGCGACCGCTCCCGCGGCCGCATCTGGCGCGTCACCGCCCGCAACCGCCCCACCCCATCCCCCGCCACCCCCAACCCCAGCCTCGATTCCCTCGACACCCCCTCCCTCCTCCACGAACTGACCTCGCCCCACCGATGGTCCCGGCTCACCGCCAAACGCGTGCTCGCCGACCGCCCCACCCCCGAGGTCGTCCCCGCCCTCCACCAGTGGCTCCGCAACCTCCCCAACCCCTCCCCCCACACCCTCTTCGAAGCCCTCGGCGTCCTCGCCAGCCACGAAACCGTCGACACCAACCTCCTCGCACGCCTCGCCACCGCCCCCGAACCCGGCGCCCGCGCCTACGCCGCCCGCCTCGTCGGCCACTGGGCCACCCGCATCCCCAACCCCCTCGACTGGCTCCATCCCCTCGTCGATGACCCCCACCCGCGCGTCCGCCTCGAAGCCGTCGTCGCCTGCGCCCATGTCCCCCTCCCTCGCGCCGTCGAATGCGCCGCCCGCGCCACCGACCACCCCATGGACCATCACCTCGATTACGCCTTCACCCAGACCGTCCATGCCCTCAAACCCCACTGGCGCGAAGCCCAACGCCAGGGCCGCCTGTCCTTCGACAACAACCCCCGCCGCGCCGCCGCCTTCGCCCGCGCCGACGGCACCGGCGACACCGCCGCCGATGCCGCCTCCCGACTCGCCCGCGTCTCCGAGGTCGCCCTCGACCGCGATGCCATCGACCGCCTCGCCCGCATCGTCGCCACCTCCGGCGAACCCCGCGACCTGCCCGTCCTCCTCCGCCCACGCACCTTCACCCTCGGCGACCTCCACCTGCCCGACCTCCACGCCGAAATCCTCGACCTCCTCCACAACCGCTCCCTCCACCATCCCGTCCTCCCCACCGGCAACCTCGAATCCGCCCTCGCCCCCTTCCTCCAACACCCCCACCCCCACCTCCGCCAAACCGCCGTCCGCCTCGCCGGCACCTGGCAAATCCTCCCACTCCGCGACCCCATCGCCCAACTGGCCACCAACCCCGACAACCCCCAGGAACTCCGCTCGGCCGCCATCTCCGCCCTCGGCGCCTACGCCCGCACCGAAGACCGCGACACCCTGCTCAGCCTCGCCCGGTCCGCCAACCCGCACGCACTCCAGCCCGTCGCCATCCGCGCCCTCGTCCGCTTCGCCCCGGACACCGCCGCCCAGGCCGCCGCCGCCTGGCTGTCCTCCCCCGACAACCCCTCCATCAACCCCGCTTCCGCCGACGCCACGGTCGCCGCATTCCTCGCCCGCAAGGACGGCCCCGAAGCCCTCGCCGCCTCCCTCAACCTCCAGCCGCCCCCACCCGCCCGCGCTGCCTGGATCGCCGCCACCCTCGCCGCATCAGGACGTCAACACCCCGCTCTCGCCACCGTCGTCGACCGCGTCCTCCACCCGACATCCCATTCCCCAGCCACCCTCGCCGACATCCCCGACCTCGCCCGCGCGGTCCGCACCGCCGGCCAGCCCGACGCCGGCCGCGATATCTTCCACCGCCCCGAACTGGCCTGCGTGAATTGCCACGCCGTCGACGGCACCACCGACCGTATCGGCCCCAACCTCGGCGCCCTCGGCACGTCCCAGTCGATCGAGTTCATCCTCGGCGCCATCCTCGATCCCCAGAAGGAGGTGAAGGAGGGCTTCAACGCCGTCGAAATCGAAACCCGCACCGGCGATGTCCACCAGGGCTACCCCCGCGGCGAATCCGAGGAAACCGTCGCCCTCCACGACCACCTCGCCAACACGGTCGTCACCCTCCGCCGCGACGCCATCTCCTCCCGCCGCGATATCGGCTCCCTCATGCCCCCGGGCCTCGCCAACAGCCTCTCCCGCGACGAACTCCGCGACCTCACCGCCTACCTGGCCCGTCTCGGACGCCGCGATTAGCGCCCTTCGCCACCCGCCTTCCCCCCCTCCAGAAAAAAACCGCCGGCCCCGAGGCCGGCGGTCGATCACCCGTGTGGAGGTCCCGAGGAGGGATCGGTGTGATCAAATCCTTTCGTTCACGACACCCCGCCAACCCGGCGCCGCACCAACCCCACCATCAGCGCCGCCCCGCTCAGCATCGCCACCGTCCCGCCCGCGTCCGGCACCCGGTTCACCCGACCCACCAGGTTGTCGTTCCCGCATTCCATCGTGAACTTGAACAGCGTCCCGTTCGGAACGATGTCCCCGAGAAAACTGAGATCGAACTGCAGCATGTGGTGCGTCTGGTTCGCACCCCAACCCGCGTACTCGCCCCCGGTGTAATACCCCGACACCACATCCCGATTCACATGCCCCGTCACCGCCTCACCCCCGGAATGATAGATCCACGGATTCGACTCCGCGTTCCCGTTCACCGCAACCGACACCACCTGGTCCGCGGTCGAGTCGAGCTTGTACACCGTGTACTTCGTCCCGATCGACGACACCTTGCTGTCCAGGTTCTTGTCCAGGGTCTGCTGGAGATCGATCACGTAGTCGAACTTGAACGACGAGTTCCCGCGCACCGTCGTCCCGCCACCCCCCACCGCCTGCCCCCACACCGCGTCGCCATCCACGTCGATGAAGATGTCCCCGGACGCCAACCCGTCCTCCCCAGCCATGAAGTTGAAGCCGCCAATCATGCTGAGCGTCGTCCCGTGAAGCTGAAAGGCCTCGAGATCCCACTCCTGCCCGATCTCCGTCCCCGGCGCGGTCTCGTTGTCCTCCGCAATGCCCCGCACATCCGGATGCTGAACCCCAACCGCCGAACTGGTGTCACCCCACCATCCCTTGCTGCCCGACTGCGTGCGAACCTTCGTCACCTGGTCGAAGATCGTGATGTCCACGCCCAGCGCCGCCTGACCCAGGGTCGTCAGCGCCGCCGCAATGCACAGGTTCTTGATCGTCTTGTTCATGGTCTCCTCGGGTCTTCTTTGTCTGCGTTCTTGTCTCGCCCGATCGCCTCCACGCGCTCGGACAACCCCTGTAGCGCAGGACCTGTGCCAGCCCCGTTCCCCCAGCCCGACGTCCCCCAATCCCCCCATCCCACCCCCCTCCACCCCTCGCAACCCCCTCGCTTTCCCCGAAATCACCCCGCCCAACCCACACTCCCCAACCCTCCACCTCCCCAACCCCCTCCCGCCCGCCACCGGACGCAATGCACCCGCCTCGCGCAGCCGTGCATTTGCAGCATGCGCCGCCCTTCATTCGTCGCGTTGCCGGGGTTCACCGAAAACTAAGCAGCTTCCAGGCCAGCGGATCACCTAGCCGCCCCAGGCTCCGCAGCGCCACCACCCACCCCGCGCCGGCCGGTCGTCAGGCCAGGATCTCCCGAATCACGTGCCCCTCCACGTTCGTCAGGCGGCGTTGCACCCCGTTGTGCTCGAAGGTCAGCCGCTCGTGGTCCAACCCCAGCAGATGCAGCAGCGTGGCGTTGAAGTCGTACAGCGGATGCACATCCACCACCGCCCGCTGACCCAGCTCGTCCGTCGCCCCATGACTCACCCCCGCTCGCACCCCAGCCCCCGTCATCCAACAGGTGAAGCCGTCCGGGTTGTGATCCCGCCCCTGCGCTCCCTTCTGGAAAAACGGCATCCGCCCGAACTCGGTGCACCACACCACCAGCGTGCTCTCCAACAACCCCCGCTGACGAAGGTCGCGGATCAGACCCGCCACCGGCTGGTCCATGATCGCCCCGTGCCGGTCGTATTGCTCCTTCAGCTTGCTGTGCCCGTCCCAGTTGAGCTCGCCCGCACTGGCATATGCCCCGTTGAACACCTGCACAAACCGCACGCCCCGCTCGATCAGCCGCCGCGCCAGGATGCAGTTCCGCGCAAACCCCGCCTTCACCGGCTGCGCCGTGTCGTCCGCCCCGTACAACCGCAGAATGTGCGCCGGCTCGCCGCTGAGATCGTGGATCTCCGGCACGCTGAGCTGCATGCGCGCCGCGAGTTCGTAACTGGCGATCCTCGCCGCAAGCTTCACATCCCCGGGATGCCGCTCGAGATGCCGGTCGTTCATCCGCCGCAACAGATCGCGCGCCGCCCGATCCGCCCCCGCCGTCACCCCGCCCGCCGGCACAAGATGCCGAACCGGCTCGGTCGAACTCATCGGCGTTCCCTGGAACACCGCCGGCAAAAACCCCGATCCCCAGTTGTTCGACCCGGCCTGCGGCACACCCCGCGGATCCGGTATCGCCACAAACGCCGGCAGATCCTGCGTCTCGCTCCCCAACGCGTAGCTGATCCACGCGCCTACGCTCGGAAACCCATCCAGCACCGACCCCGTCGAGAGAAAGTTCTCCGCCGGCCCATGCGTGTTGCTGGCGCTGGTCAGCGAATGCACAAACGCCAGATCGTCGGTCAACGCCCCGAGATGCGGCAACAGATCCGAGACCCACTTCCCCGTCCGACCCCGCTGGCGAAACGCATACTGCGGCCGCGCCAACTCACCCGCCGGCCCCTGAAAGGTCACCGCCGGACCCCCCGGCAGCGGCTTGCCATCCAATGGAATCAACGCCGGCTTGTAATCCCACGTCTCCAGCTGACTCACCGCCCCGGCACAGAAAATCATCACCACGTTCCGCGCCTTCGCCGCATGATGACCCGCCCTCGCCGCAAACGGCCGCGCCGGATCCACCACCGGCCCGCCCGCCGCCAATAACCGGTCCCGCCCCAGCAGACTGGTCAGCGCGATCCCCCCAAGCGCCGTCGCGCCCCCGGACAAAAAACCCCGGCGATCCAGCAACTGCCGCCCGGCCACCGTCATCGGCATTTCTCGGTTCTTCATGGCACAAACAGGAATTCATTGCTGTTGAACAGCGCCCGGCACAACACCACCAAACCGTGCTCCCGCACCACCGGCACCGCCTCCCCAAGCTCCTCCTCCACCGGCTCACGCCCCAACGCCAACCCATACGCCCGCCTCACCCAACCTTCCTCACCAACCCCAACCCCCGCCTCCCGCCGCACCCGCTCCGCAAACGCCTCCGACTCGTCCAGCGTGAACCGGCTGTTGAACAGGTTCAGCGCCTGAATCGGCGTCGTCGACTCCCGCCGACGCGCCGCACTCTGCCCCGCGTCCGGACAGTCGAACGCCCCGAACACCGCCTCCCGCTCCCGCCGCACCTTGTGCGCATAGACCATCCTCCGACGCCCCACGTCCTCGTACGCCTCCACCGGCTTGAACCCCGTCAGCCCTCCCCGCTTGTCGAACAGATCAAACCCCGGCCCGTACATCGCCAGGTTCAACCGCCCGCTCACCGCCAACATCGAATCCCGAATCGCCTCCGCCTCCAACCGACGCCCCGGATACCGCCACAGCCACCTTCCCTCCGCATCCCGCGCCGCCGCCATCCGGTCCGTCCGCCCCGATTGCCGATACGCCGCCGACAACACAATCCGCCGATGCATCGCCTTCACCGACCAGCCCGCGTCCATGAACTCCACCGCCAGCCAGTCCAACAGCTCCGGATGCGACGGCCGCCCACCGCTCCGCCCGAAATCACTCGGGGTCTCCACCAACCCCGTCCCGAAGTGCCCCTGCCAGATCCGGTTCACCATCACCCGCGCGGTCAGCGGATTCCCCCGACTCGCCACCCACTCCGCCAACGCCCGCCGTCGCTCCGCCTCGCCCACCCCGGCCCCCAGCTCCAGCCCACCCAGCGCCGAAGGCACCGCCGGCACCACGTCGTCCCGCGGTTGCTCCGGATCCCCACGCCGCAACAGCCGGATTCGGTCCGGCTCCCGAAACCGACCCGCAAACGCCCGCTGCCCCACCGCCACCTCCCCCAACCGCCGCTCCAACCCCTTGCGCTCCCCTTCCAACCGACCCGCCTGAGCCGCCTCCTCCTCGCTCAATCCCACCACTCCCCCACCGTTCCCCGCCTTCCCCACCCCACCCCCACCCTCAACACCAACACGATCCGCCTCATCCGCCACCCGCGCCCATTCCCCGCCCGCCCCCGCCATCACCTCGATCCAGTACTCCGTCGCCAGCCGGTCCGAGAACTCTCCCTCCCGATCCCGCCCCCACACCACCCGGTCAATCACCCGTTCCTCCGCCAACTCGATCTCCACCCAACCCTTCCCCACCTCGCTCGACATCCAACTGCTCGAGTTCCCATACCGCCCGTCATTCACAAACCTCAACTCGTGCCGCCCCTCCACGGTCGTGTCCCCCGAGGACCGCACCACCGCCCCCGCCGACGCCAACGCCAGGTTGACCCCGGATTCGTCCAGGATCTCCACCTCGTCCAGACACGGCTCCAGCCGGTTCGTCGCCCGCACCGTGAAACGAACCCGCTTCGCACGCACCGGCTCGAACCGGTCCACGTTCATCCGCGCATTCACCGACGGCCGCCCCCCGTCCCCGCCCCTGCCCGCCAACGGCGCATACCGCGTCAGCTCCACCCCGATCCTTCCCAGCCGCTCCCGGATCCGCCGCTCCTCCGCCCGCAACGCCTCCGCCTCCTCCGAACGAAGTTCCCGATCCTCGTACTCCACCCCGGCCACAAACGCCTGCATCGCGTAGTAGTCCCGCTGCGGAATCGGATCCGTCTTGTGATCGTGGCAGCGCGCACACCCAACGCTCAGCCCCAGAAACGTCTGCCCGATGTTCACCACGATCTCGTCCAGCGCATCCTGGCGCGCCAGCCGCTTCGACACGTCGTCCGCCCCGATCTGCCCCGGCAACAACACCGACGCCGTCACCAGAAATCCCGTCGCCGCATCCGCACCCAGTTGGTCCCCGGCGATCTGCTCCCGCACAAACCGGTCATACGGCACGTCCGCGTTGAACGCCCGGATCACATAGTCCCGGTAGGGCCACGCGTTCGGACGCTCGGTGTTCACCTCGAACCCATGGGTGTCCGCATACCGCACCACGTCCAGCCAGTGCTGCCCCCAACGCTCCCCGTACCGCTCCGACGCCAGCAACCGCTCCACCACCCGCTCGTAGGCCCCGTCAGCCCGGTCGGCTTCGAACGCCTCCACCTCCTCGGGCGTCGGCGGCAATCCCACCAGCCCGAAATGAACCCGCCTCAACCAGTCCCGCCGCGACGCCTCCGGCGCAGGGCCCAATCCCTCCGCCTCCAACCGCGCCAGAACAAACCGGTCCAACCCCCCACGCACCCAACCCACAGCCCGCACCTCCGGCAAACCCGGCCGCACCGGCACCCGCAGGAAATCCGAACCCCCATCCCCGCCCGCTGCCCCCCACCCACCCGCCACCCCAACCCACCCCATCACCCAACTCCACGCCGCCCAACCCAAACGCCCGCGACACACGCAGGCTCGAATCAAGGAAACGAATGGGGTCACGCACGCGAGCTTAACCACGCCGACCCGCCGCTGGAAACCCCCGTGAAATCGGCCCGCCCCACCAGCGCCAGCACCGGCCCACCCACCCCCGCTCCACCCAAACCCGGCTCAGCTCCCGAACCACTTCCGCATCCGCCCGCCGCCGCCGGTCGCATCACCCGAATGCCCCGGCCGGAACCGCGCCACCAGCACCTGGCTCCGCGCCGCGGTCAGCGCCATGATGAACTCGTCGTAACTCTGAAAACGATCCGCCGGGTTCTTCGCCATCGCCCGCCACAACGCATCGCTCGTCGGCTGGCTGATGTCCGTCCGCACATGGTTCGGCGGCGTCAACGGTGTGTGGATGTGCGCCGCAATCAGCTCCTCGATCGTCGGCGCCTCGAACGGCACATGCCCGGTCAACCCGTGGTAGAGCGTGCCCGCCAGACTGTACATGTCCGACAAGAAGGTCTCCTGCTCCCGCTTCACCTTCTCCGGCGCCACATAATACGGCGTGGCCCAAAGCGAGGACTCATCCACACCGTCATGCTGCGCCGCCCGCGCCAACCCGAAATCCACCAGCTTCGGCTCCCCGTCCGCGTTGAACAGAATGTTCCCCGGCTTGATGTCCCGATGCAGCAGGTTCTTCTTCAACGCCGCATCCAACGCCCCGGCGACCTTGATCCCGACGTCCAGGATGTCCAGTTCCGGTAACGCCGACTCCTTCTCGATCCTGCTGTCCAGACTCCCGCGGTCCGCGAGCTCCATCACCATGTAGAGCTGCCCGTCGAGCTGATCGAACTCGTAGATGTGGATGATGTTCGTGTGGTTCAACGCACCGCACGCCCGCGCCTCCCGCTGAAACGCCTCCACCGCCTCCCGGTCCGCCACCAACTCCCGACGCATCATCTTCACCGCCACTTCCCGCAGCAGCATCTCGTCGAACGCCCGATACACCGTCCCCATGCCCCCCGACGCAATCGGCCCCCGCAACTCCAACTGCCGCATCTTCAACGGCACCATCAGGGGATGCCCGCACTTCGTGCACGGCGTGAACTCGAGCGGCGCGAGATCCGCAGGAATGAAAACCTTGGCCCCGCAACCCGCACAGGAAACAAGCTTGAGCGGTCGACGCTCCGAGGTTGCCGGTCCGTTGGCGGTCACGCGCCGAAGCTACCACGCCCCGCCAATGACACAAGGCACGAGGTCCCAACCCCTCACTTCCCACCCTTCGGATCCAGGTTCTGCGCCAACGCTCCCTCCTCCAACACCGATTCCACCCCACCCGCCGGCACCTCCACCTTCGCCAACCACAACATCCCGTTTAGAATGATCTTGCGGAATTCGGCATTGCCCCAGTTCCGATGGAAGTGGCCCCCGGTGAAACCCAAACCCCGCCCGCCATCCTCCCGCTCCCGCACCCACATCATCGTCTCCGGCCGACCCTTCGCCTCACGGATGTGCGCATACGGCCCCTTCGGCCAGACATACGGACCATCCCGCACCGCGTCCGACGGCACCGCCACCAGAATCGGCGTCACACCCTTCATGTCCTCCCGGAAACGCATGTTGAAATACCACTCGTCCCGGATCGAAAACGGCCGCACCCCGCGCGTGACCGGATGCTCCGGAAACGTCCTGAACTCCGGCGCCCACATCGGATTGCACGAATACTCGTGCTCGTAATAACCCCCGATCCACTCCTGCATCGCCTGCCCGGGATCCCCCTTCGGCACCTCTACCCCGTAGTGCATGAACCCCAATCCCACACCCTTCTTCGCCAACCCGTGGATGAAGTTCATCCGATCCTGCTGGATCGCCGGATGCCCCGCTCCGCCGTCCGCGTAAATCACCACCGCCGACACCCCCTCGAACGCCGACATCGCCGCCGGCCAGCCGTTCGACGCCACCATCACCTCCACCCCCGGCACACCCTTCAGACTGCGCTGAATCAATAGCGTCCCCGCCCGGAACTCGTGATCCCCCGGACCATGACTCTGCCTCCCCGCTATCAACAGGATCCGCGCCGGATCCGCCTGCGAGGAGAACGCCATCAGACCCGCCGCCAAAATAACGAGCATCGACTTCATCAGGTGCATTCGGTGATGCCGCATCCTGCGTCGACCCATCCCGCGGGGCAACTAGTTCGGGACGGCTTTCCACTTCGACCCCGCGCCACCTCGGAGCCCTCGACCAACCCGAACGGGCCCTGCCGGTTCCCAACCTGGCCCTCAGCGCACGAGCACCTCCCGCTCCCCGTCCCCCACCGCCACCCGCGTCACCCGTCCCCCGACCCAGCGCACTTCCACCGCCCTCACCCGCCCTCCCATCCCCAGCACGCTCACCACCCCGTCCTGCGAAAGGTACCCCCCACCACCATGCACCTCCCGCGCCGGCCCCATCCCCCCACCGTCATACACCAGCCGGATCACCGCCCCGATCCCACCGGGATTCCCCGCCGGCCCCGCCAACCTCACCGTCAACCCCGCCCACCCCTTCGCATTCCGATACAGCTTCGTCGCCTGCCCGTTCTGACCCACCACCAAATCCACCCTTCCATCCCCATCATAGTCCGCGCACGCCGCCCCGCGTTGCTCCCCATAAACCCGCACTCCACTCTCCCGCGCCGGCATCGCCCCGAACCCTCCGCGCCCATCCCCCCTCAACACCAACCCGCGCCCCCCGTCGTGCCGGTCAACCTCCGCGTCCGTGGCAAAGAAGTTCTGCGCCACAAAGACATCCTCCGCTCCGTCGCCATCGAAATCGGCCACGCACACCCCGAACCCCGGCGACCGCTGCGCTTCCGCCGGCAACGCCCGCGCCTCAAACCGCCCGCCACGGTTCAGGAACAGCATCGACTCCATCACCCGCGCCTGAACCCGCCGCGCCCCCGCCATTCGTTCCCCCAGAATCTCACCCACGGTCGCTCCCCCGAACGCCCGAAAGGTCGGAAACCGCTCCTGCACAAACGGCAACGCCGACCGCACCCGCCCCAGATGATGCCACGGCACCCAGCCCCCCGACGCCGGATCGGTGTACGCCTCCAGGAGATCAACCTCCCCCGCACCGTTGAAGTCCCCGTAAAACAATCCCAACGGCCGATCCGCGGCCGCCCGGTACCGCGTGTTCGTCCCCCAGTTCGACACCACCAGGTCCATCCGGCCGTCCCCGTCGAAATCCCCCGCGCCGATCCCCTGCCACCAGCCGTCCAACGCCTCCAACCCCCACGCCGCCGTCACCTCCACATACCTCCCCCGCCCGTCGTTCCGAAACACCCGCACCGGACCCCATTCACACGCCAGCGCCAACTCCGGATACCCATCCCCGTCCAAATCGGTGAACACCCCCCCCTGAACCCGTCCCACCCCGCGAAACACCCCCGCGTTCACCCCGTCCTCCACCCATGCCCCGCCCTCCCTCCGGTACAGCCTCGAATCAGCCGGCTCCGGATACCGCCCCGGCACCGAACGCCCGCCCACAAACAGATCCAGATCCCCATCCCCGTCCACATCCCCGACCAACACCGGCCCCGGTTCCCCAGGCCCCGGCCCCACCGCGTCCGCCACCGTCCCGGCCCGCGGATCGAGTTGCATCACCGACGCCGCCTCCCCTGGCGCTCCTTCGAAGTTCGACTGCCCCACCAGCATCCGAATCCCCTCCGCCCCCTCCCACACCGCCACGCCGGTCAGATCCCTCGAAACCGCCCGCGTCAGCCCGTTCGTCCACCGCACAAACCCGCCCTTCGCGTCGTTCCGATACAGCCCCAACCCGCCCCCTCGCCCCGCCCCGACCACCAGGTCCACCCAGCCGTCCCCGTCCAGATGGTGCCACGCAACCCCGGGCCCCGCCTGACTCAGCCGCCGCGGCAACAACGCCTGACGCACGCCATCGTCATGCCATCGTTCCACATGAACATGCCCCAGCCGCGCACTCGCATCCTCAAACAGCGCCCCCAACTCCCGCCCCGATCCCTCGACTTCCCCGGTCGCCGCCACCACCGCCTCCCCCTCGGGCTCGTCAATCTCGTACAACCGGTTCGCCACCACCCCGTCCACCACGCTCGTCCGACCGCTCCGCCACCGAACCTCCAACCGCATCCCACCACCTCCACCGGTCCCCGCCGCAAACACCCGCAGCCCGTCGTCGCTCGATAGATACCGCCCCGCCGCCAGCACCTCCCGGCTCTGCAACGACACCGCCCCACCCCGCAGCGTGATCCGCGCCCCGATCCCCCCCGTGTTCCCCCCCGTGTTCCCCCCCCGCCCCCGTAAACGCACCGCCACCCGCGGCGCCGTCCCCTCGTTCCGATACACCCCCACCGCCCCGTTCAACTCGTTCACCACCACGTCCAGATCCCCGTCCCCATCCAAATCCCCCAAGGCCAGCCCCTGCCCAATCCCCACATCCGCAAATCCCCAACGCTCCCCAACCTCCTCAAAGCTCAAATCCCCGCGGTTCCGAAACAACACCTTCGCCTGACGCAGCGACGGAAACCGCTCCCGCATCGCCAGCGCCTCCGCATCCCCAAGCCCCCGCGCCTTCCGCACCGACTCCAATTCGTTCGCTACATCGATGTCCTGCACGTCCCGCTCAAACCCCGTCACCACCAGCAGATCCTCGTGCCCGTCCAGATCCACATCCAGAAACGCCGGAGTCCATGACCAGTCCGATGCCTCCACCCCGGCCGCGTAGGCGATCTCGCTGTAATCCCCGTCCCCCTCGTTCAAAAACAGCGTGTTCCTCGGCGCCTGCGGCCGATCGTCGATCACCCCGGGCACCGACACCACCGGCTGATGATTGCTCACCTGCACCTGCCGCAACCGATGCTGGCGACTCACCATGTCCGTCACGAAAAACTCGTCCCGCCCGTCCCCGTTCAAATCCGCAAAATCCACCCCCATCGAAAACCAACTGGTCTTCCGCACCGACTCCCGCCGCAACGCCCGGAAGCGTCCATCCCCCTGGTTCATCCAGATGCGATCCGGCGACGCCAGATCCGCGCAAACATAAAGATCCGGCAACCCGTCCCCGTTCATGTCCCGGAACATCGCCGCAAGACTCCAGTCGTACGGCGGCTCCCTCAACACCCGGCCATCCTCGTCCAGAAAGCGCCCGCCGGTGAACGACTGCGCCCGAAACCGCCCGCCGCCCTCATTCAAATACAGGACATCCGCCTCCCCGTTCTCCGATAGGTTCCCCGCCGCATCCACGCTGAACCTCCCCACCAGGTCCGGCTCCGTCGTCGGCCGCCCGTCCACCGTCGTCACCACCAACCGCCCGTTCACCCGCTGGATCCCCAGCCGCATGCCAAACCGATCCCGGATGGTTGAACTCCGATAGTTCGCCACGTACAGATCCAGATCCCCGTCACCATCCACATCGGCAAACGCCATCGAAGCACTGCCCGCCGTGGACCCGACCCCCTCCAGTCCCTTCGCCCCCTCGAACCGGCCATCCCCGGCGTTCAGGTACCCGGTCGTTCCGCGCCCCACCGCGTTGACGACCAGATCCAGGTCCCCATCCCCGTCCACATCCACCAACGCCACCCCCGTCGTGTCCCGTACCGCCTCCCGCAAACCCGCCGGGGTCACCTCCCGAAACCGCCAACCACCCTCGTTCCGATACAACGCATCCGGCCCATCCAACCCCCCGAGGTACACATCCGTCCGCCCATCCCCATCCACGTCCCCCAGCGCCACCCCCGAACCGTTCAACAGAACGTGGTTCGTCAATGACCGCTTCGCCGACAACAGATTCGAAAATGCCAGCCCCGTCTCCGACGCCGGCAGCCGGGTGAACCCCGGGCGCCCCCCCGTCCCAACCTTCAACGGCCACGACCGATACCCCGCCCCCGCCTCCAGCCCCACCGCCCCCGGCGCCGACACCGCCACCCCCTGAGCCACCGCCGACACCACCACCGCGACCACCCCCGGCACCCCCAGCCACAGCCCCAACCTCACGACCAACGACCGCCCCGGAAAACCGGACCTCAGGGAATGCATGCCACGCGCCACACCACGACCATGAAACACCCAAGCCCCAAGTGGAAGACACCGGCGCACATCCCCACACCCCCCCTCCACCCGGAACCTGTCCCCCTGTCGATCGCCCCCGCCAAAAACAAAGAGCCGGGCCCGAGGCCCGGCTCCTGAATTGACCGTTCGCTTTGCTGTGCCCGTTCGTTACTGGGCGAGCCGGAAGAACTTCGCGCCGCCAGCCGCCACCGTCGCGGTGTACGGGCTGGACGGGCTCCCCGCCACATCCGTCCAGGTGCTCAGATCCGAGGACTCCTGAAGCCGGCCGGAACCAGTCCAACGGATCCGCACGCCGTCGGCGGTCGCCTCGATCGCCTCGAACTCCGACGCCACCGCGACGTAGGACTTGAAGAACGAACCAGGGATCGGCGTGAGCGAGGCCGCGGGAGTGGCATCGCCTTCCTTGCGCCAGGCCACCTCGCAGAAGTCGCCGCCGCCGCCCTCCTTGTAGATCGCAGCAATGTAGTAGCTCTGGCCCGCCACGAGCTGGATCGGCTCGGAGGTCTGCGTGTTCGGCGTTCCCTCGGCATTGGTCGGCTCGAGGAACGCCTGGCAGCAGCCGAACTCCTCGGCAACCACGCCGGCACCGTCGGGATCCGCGTTCGCACTGATCAGCAACTGCGAGGCGTCGTCACTGCGGATGAAGAACCGGTACGAACCGCTCTCGGTCGGGGTCAGCCAACCGGAGATGCGGGCGCCGAAACGGTCGGCGACGTTGTTCAGCGACGGCGCCGTGGTGAACGAGCTCAGGATCTCGCGGCGCGCCGCCAGATCCGGATAGCTGCCGTCACCGGTCAGCGCATCGACCGCCGTGCCATCAATGCCGGTGCCGTCGACGCCGGAGTACAGTTCCCAGAGGAGGAAACCGGAGTTCAGGCCGGGAACGGTGACCGATGCGGTGGAATTGGCGGCGATGACGTTGGCGTTGGAGGAGACGTCACGGACCCCGTTCACCGTCAGCGTGTAGGTGGTGCCCGAGGTCAGCGCGCTGGTGTTGATGGAAACCCGCGTGGGGCTCGAAACCGTCACCGAGGCAATCACCGCACCGCCGCTCAGACGGTAGTTCCCCGCCAAACCCGCGCTCTCCGCCGTCACCGGCTCGGAGAACTCGACCACCAGATAGCTGGTCGACGGCGACTTCCCGGCGCTCACCGAACGAAGCGTCGGCGCGGTGTTGTCGGACACCACCGTCAGGGTCGCCGGCGTGCTGGTGACGTTGCCAAAGGGATTGGTGACCTTCAGCGCGTACTCTCCGGAGTCCGCCACCTGGGCCTTGAGGATCGTCAGGATGGCCTTGTCCGCACCCTCGGTGAGCGAGACGCGGTAGTTCTCGTTGGTCACCACAAGGTCCGTGCCGTTGCGGGTCCATTGATACTTGTTCGGACTGCCCGAAACCGTCGCCGTAAGCGTCACCTGCTGGTTCTCGTCCACCTGGACCGAGGCCGGGCTCGAAACCACGGACGCCGGAGTGGCCTCAACCTGGAAGACGCCGAAGCCGTAGCTGCCGCCCGCCCACAGGACCAGCGCCTTGCCGGATTTCGGATCCGCGCCAGCCACGGGATACACGTTCAAATCCCCGTCGTACCCGTAGTCATGACCGGTCCCGTTGTTCCCATCGATCGGCTCGTCGGTCTCATACACCGGAATCCTGTAGGAGCTGGCCCCCGAGGCGATGCGGCCGTCCAGGGTGTGAACCCCGATCCAGCCGGGCTTGAAGATCGCGTCCGGGTTGCCAACCGCGCCAAACACCTGGTTCCAGCTCGGAATCGCATAGGTCACGAGGTATTCGAGCCCGTTCTTCGTGTCCGAGGTCAGCACCCAGTTGCCGTCGTAGTGCTCCACCCCGTCGACGCGGTGGTTGATCGGAATGCCGTCCTTGCCCGCGGCTTCCCAACGGAATGCCGGCAGACCCCCAGCCGCGGCCTCATCCCGCTCGAAGAAGTCCGGACGACCCGTCCCGCCCAGACGCGGCGGGGTGCCGTCACCCTGGGGATTCTTGGTGTATCGGTTCGGGCGGGCTTCCCAGCCGGTGCCCGGGTAATGCCCCTGGTACGAGATCTCGAGACCCGGCCGCGCCGGATCCGCCGGCGTGGTCACGATCGAACTGGGCTGGCCGCCCAGGGAGTACGTCCCCTTCTCACCTCCACTGTCACGATCATCCATGCGCGCAACAGGCTGGAAGGTCAGACCACCGTCGGTGGTGACCAACTGCTGCGGATGCATGCTCGCCCGCCAGGATGCCCCACCGATCCAAAGCTGGGTCTGGTTGCCGGCCCCGGACACCCGGAAAAACTTCAGCCGCCAACTCGCGCTGCCGTCCCCACCGCTGCTCTCGTCACCCGAAGGCTCCCCAGGCACCGGCTCCACCCAGGCCTCCGTCGGCGTCGCCGACCACGTCGGACGTCCGCCCGGGAAATTGGGGTCGTCCACCGTGCCGGCCGGGGCGTACCGCAACACCTTGTACTTGTATCCGGTGTAGATCGCCCGCTGTCCGTTCGGACCATCCTGCACCCCGAACTTCCACCAGGCATGCACCGGCGCCTGGTCCGGCGCCGCCAACGGCACCGGCAGAATCTCCGTCCTCAACGCCACACCCAGGGACTTCCCCGTCCGCGCATCCAGCCAGATGATCGACCGATCCGGAAAAGCCGCCGCCCGATCCTTCAGTTCCTGGCTCAGGCCCGGATCGTCCTCGTTGATCCCGTTCTCACGGATGCCCAACAGGTAACGGTCGTCGTCGTACTTGGTGAAGCTGACGTAGCTGTCGATCACGTCCCGGCCGGAGAACCCATACGTCGCCGCCGAAGTGCCACCGGCCTTCTGCAGAATCGGGATCTTGTCCTCCGCCGCCACATTCACCAACCCGTTCAAGTGCTGGACCCACACCGGTGTCACCTCCTGGGCCACCACCGCCGCAGACCCCGCCATCCATCCTATCAGGGAACCAACCAATGCTCTTTGTTTCATTCGCAATGATCTCGGATCGTTTTTCCACCGCCATGCGCGCCGCCCCGCCAACCTCACCCCCGTCTTCCGCACTTTTCCCACACCACCGACCACAGAACTCTTGACGGGCCAGCGACCAGAGCGGTCACGCCATCGGTATCAGCCCCCGTCACCTCCCCTGTCAAGCGACCTCGCGAAACCTCCGCGTCACCTGCCCGTCACAGCACGGACAGACCCCAAAAAGCGCAGGAATCCACCGAAATGACACCCAACCAACCCACCCACGGCGGAGGCAGCCCCCCCGATACGGGGACAGGTTCCCCGTCACGCAACGAAAGAAAGTCCGCCGATTCGTCGCCCTGAAGCTCGATTCCCTGCCCACGCACGCCCACCATCCACCCACCAACCGAGCCCCCACCCCATGACCCCACCGCGCTCACCCCGCAACTCCCCGCACCCCGCTCCCCTCGCGAGGGTCCCCCGCCCCACCATCCTCGCCTCCCTCCTGCTCCTCCTCATCTGCCCCAACACCACCGCCGCCCCGGATATCGTCGTCGCCGACTTCGAAGGCGATTCGTACGGCGAATGGAAGTCCCAGGGCACCGCCTTCGGACCCAAACCCGCCCGCGGCACCCTGCCAGGCCAGATGCACGTCGACGGCTTCGTCGGCCAGGGCCTCGTCAATTCCTTCCACGGCGGCGACGCCGCCACCGGTTCCCTCACCTCCCCGCCCTTCACCCTCGAACGCCCCTACCTGGTGTTCCGTATCGGCGGCGGCAATCACCCCGGAAAAACCGCCATCAACCTCCGCGTCGACGACCAGATCGTCCGCACCGCCACCGGCCCCAATGACCAACCCGGCGGCAGCGAAACCCTCGCCCCCCATTTCTGGGACATCACCGAGTTCGCCGGAAGAACCGCCGTGCTCGAAATCGTCGACGACGCCACCGGCGGCTGGGGCCACATCAACATCGATCACATCGTTCAGTCGGAAACCCGCCCCCCCGGCCTCCTCTCCGACCCCCAGCGCGAGTTCAACGTCCAACACCGTTACCTCCATATCCCCATCAAGAACGGTGCCCGCCGCCGCGCGGTCACCCTCCTCGTCGACGGCCAGCCCCACGTCCGCAACGAAATCGAACTGGCCGACGCCAAACCGGATTGGTGGGCCTTCATGGACGTCAGCGCCTGGTCCGGCCGCACCATCGCCCTCCGCGTCGACCGCCTTCCCGAAGATTCCACCGCCCTCGCCTCCATCCAGACCTCCGACGCCCTCCCCAACGCCGACCAACTCTACCGCGAACCGCTCCGCGGCCAGTTCCACTTCTCCTCCCGCCGCGGCTGGAACAACGACCCCAACGGCCTCGTGTTCCACAACGGCGAATACCACCTCTTCTACCAGCACAACCCCTACGGCTGGGGCTGGGGCAACATGCACTGGGGCCACGCCGTCAGCCGCGACCTCGTCCACTGGCAGGAACTGGGCGACAAACTCCTCCCCGACAACCTCGGACCCATGTTCAGCGGCAGCGCTGTCGTCGACACCCGCAACACCAGCGGCCTCGGCAAGGACGGCCAACCTCCCCTCGTCCTCATCTACACCGCCGCCGGCGACCCCGCCGTCCAATGCATCGCCTCCAGCACCGACGGCCGCACCTTCACCAAGTTCCCCGGCAACCCCGTCCTCCCCCAGATCACCCCGGGCAACCGCGACCCCAAGGTCTTCTGGCACGAACCCACCTCCCGCTGGGTCATGGTCCTCTACGTCACCCTCCCCGGAAACCGCCACTCCGTCCATTTCCTCACCTCCCCCAACCTCCGCGAATGGTCCCCCGCCAGCATCACCGAGGGCCTCGCCGGCTCCAATTACCTCTACGAATGCCCCGACTTCTTCGAACTGCCCCTCGATGGCGATCCCGACCGCCGCAAATGGGTCCTCCTCGCCGCCAATAGCGAGTACGCCGTCGGCACCTTCGACGGCACCACCTTCACCCCCGAACACGCCAAAATCCCCGGCCACCGCGGCCGCGGCTTCTACGCCGCCCAATCCTTCAGCGACATCCCCGCCTCCGACGGCCGCCGCATCCTCATCGGCTGGTTCCAAACCGAAACCCGCGGCATGCCCTTCAACCAGTCCATGACCATCCCCCTCGAACTCCGCCTCACCGGCACCCCCGAGGGCCCCCGCCTCAACTTCTCCCCCGTCCGCGAACTGCACGCCCTCCGCTCCCGCTCGCACTCCGCCGCCCCCTCCCGCCTCACCCCCGCCTCCTCCAACCCCCTCGCCAACGTCGCCGCCGAACTGCTCGAGCTCCGCGCCGAATTCGACCCCGGCGACGCCCGCGAAATCACCTTCAACCTCCGCGGCGCCATCATCACCTTCGACGTCCCCAAATCCGAAATCATCGTCAACGGCCTCCGCGCCCCCGCACCCCGCCACCCCGGCGCCCGCCACGACCTCGTCGCCTACGTCGATCGCACCGGCCTCGAAGTCTTCACCTCCAGCGGTCTCACCTACATCCCACTCCCCTTCATCCCCAATGCCACCAACCGCACCGCCGATGTCAAAATCACCGGCGGAACCGCCTCCTTCACCACCCTCGACCTCCACGAGCTGACCTCCGCCTGGTCCCCCACCCCCCAACCCAACCCCGCCCAACCCAAACCCTGATCCCCAACCCTCCCTCCCCATCCCCGGGAACTTTCGGCTCGCCCCAACCGCCATCCTCACGGTGCGATCACCCGCGTGAACCCCATCACGCGCCGCCACCAACCAACCCGCCTCCTGCCGGTTGACCTCCTCGCCGCCCGCACCCGCACCCGCACCCGCACCCGCACCCTCACCCTCACCGCCCTCACCCTCGTCACCCTCGCCGCCACGGCCGCGGAACCCGACCTCCGCCCCGAGGACCTCCCCCACTTCCCCCCCGTCGAACCCGCCGACATCGCCGGGTCCTTCGAACTGCGCCCCGGCTTCCACATCGAACTGGCCGCCGCCGAACCGGAGGTCCTCGACCCCGTCGCCCTCAGCTTCGACGCCCAGGGCCGCCTCTACGTCGTCGAAATGCGCGACTACTCCGAACGCCGCCCCGAACGCCTCGGACGCGTCCGGCGCCTCGAAGACCGCAACGGCGACGGACGCTTCGAAACCAGCACCGTCTTCCTCGACAACCTCCCCTGGCCCACCGCCGTCACCTGCTGGAACGACGGCGTCTTCGTCGGCTCAACCCCCGACGTCCTCTACGCCCGTGACACCGACGGCGACGGCCGCGCCGACATCCGCGAAACCGTCTTCACCGGCTTCGCCAGCGACTTCGCCCCCTACGCCACCAACAAACTCAACGTCCAGGCCATGATGAACTCCCTCCAGTGGGGCCCGGACTGCCGCATCCACGGCTGCGGCGGCATGAACGGAGGCAGGATCCAACGCGTCGACTCCCCCTTCACCCGCGCCTGGCGCCAACCCCACCTCCCCCCCAACACCCCCGCGACCAACCCACCCCTCGACCTCCGCGGTCGCGACTTCTCCTTCGACCCCGTCACCCTCGAGCTCCGCCTCGAAACCGGCGGCGGCCAGCACGGCATGTCCTTCGACGACACCGGCCGCAAATTCCTCTGCTCCAATTCCGACCACCTCCAGATCACCCGCTACGACCAGCGCTACGCCTCCCGCGAAACCTGGTTCTCACCCCCGCCAGCCCGCGTCAGCATCGCCGCCGACGGACCCGCCGCCGCCGTGTTCCGCATCAGCCCCGAGGAACCCTGGCGCGTCATCCGCACCCGCTGGCGCGTCACCGGCCTCGTCCAGGGCCTCATCGAAGGCGGCGGCCGCTCCAGCGGCTACTTCACCAGCGCCACCGGCATCACCGTCTACCGCGGCGACGCCTACGGCCCCGATTACACCGGCGACGTCTTCATCGCCGATTGCGGCAGCAACCTCGTTCATCGCAAAAAAATCCGCGCCGCCGGCTGCGACCTCGTCGGCGAACGCCCCCACGACGAACAGGGCCGCGAATTCCTCGCCAGCCGCGACACCTGGTTCCGCCCCGTCCAGTTCGCCAACGCCCCCGACGGCTGCCTCTGGATCCTCGACATGTACCGCGAGGTCATCGAACACCCGTGGTCCATCCCCCCCAACCTCAAACGCCTCATCGACCTCAACTCCGGCAACGACCGCGGACGCCTCATCCGCATCGTCCCCGATTCCCTCCCCGTCCGGCGCTCGGTCAACCTCGCCGCCCTCACCACCCCCGAACGGGTCGCCACCCTCGCCCACCCCAACGGCTGGCACCGCGACACCGCCGCACGCCTGCTCGCCGAAACCCGCGACCCCGCTGCCATCCCCCTCCTCCGCAACCTCACCCGCGATACCCTCCGCACACCTCCCATCGCCCGCTTCCACGCCCTCGAATTGCTCGCCCACCTCCACCCACACCCCGCCCTCACCCCCGACGACCTCGCCACCGCCCTCGCCGATCCCGCCCCCCAGGTCCGCCGACTCGCCATCCGCCTCACCGAGTCCACCTTCCCCCGCTCCCACCCCCACCCACTCCCCGACACCCTCGCCAACCTCCTCACCCAACGCCTCCACGACACCGCCGAGGTCCGCCTCCAACTCGCCTTCTCCCTCGGCTCCATCCACCACCCCAACCCCCTCGAGCTCCTCGCACCCCTCATCCTCAACGCCCACGCCCACCCCGCCGAATCCCTCGTCGTCGACGCCGCCCTGTCCTCCGTCGGCGATCAGGTCGCCGCCCTGTTCACCCGGATCGCCCAACCTCCCGGCAACCATCCCCAATCCCAACCCCACGAGCCCAACCTCCGCCTCCTCCCCGACCTCGCCGAACGCATCGGCCGTCGCAATCACCCCGCCGAAACCTCCGTCGCCCTCCATCAAATCGCCGCCCTCGGCACCTCCGCCCCAGCCCTGCACACCGCCCTCCGCCTCGCCGAAGGCCTCCGCGCCGCCGGCAAATCCCTCGCCCACGCCGACGCCGACGCCGCCAACCTCCTCAAACCCCTCGCCGACGCCACCCTTCGCGATGTCTCCTCCGGCTCCGGCCTTCCCCAACCGGAGGCCATCCGCTTCCTCGCCCACCTCCCCGCGTCCCAAACCGCCTCCGCCCTCCAGGCCGCCCTCCAGGCCAACCGCACCCCGACCACCCAGCTCGCCGCGGTCGAAGTCCTCCTCCAGCAACAACCCGAACCCACGGCCTTCAACGCCATCCTCGCCGCCTGGCCCACCCTCGCCACCGAGGCCCGCAACGCCTTCCTCAACTCCGCCCTCCGCCGCCCCTCCTCCACCCGCCGCACCCTCGAGGCCATCCGCGACCGCACCATCGAGATCCGCTCCCTCTCCGCTTCCCACGTCGCCACCCTCCGCGGCCACTCCGACCCCGCCATCCGTACCCTCGCCCTCCAACAGCTCGGCGCCCCAGCCGCCTCCCGCCACGACGCCGTCGCCGCCCTCCTCCCAGCCCTCACCCTGCGCGGCGACCCCGAACGCGGACGCGCCATCCACGAAACCCAGTGCGCCACCTGCCACCGCCTCCAGGGCCGCGGCTTCGCCCTCGGCCCCGACCTCGAAAGCGTCCAGTCCCAGCCCCCCGAAAAACTGCTCGTCGGCATCCTCGACCCCAATCGCGAGGTCCAGCCAACCTTCCTCTCCGTCACCATCGAAACCACCGACGGCGAATCCCTCACCGGCCTGCCCGTCACCGACACCCCCGCAGGCATCACCCTCCTCCAGGCCGGCGGCATCCAGCACGAAATCCCCCGGGCCCGCATCGCCTCGGTCAAACCCGACGGCCGCTCCCTCATGCCCGAAGGCTTCGAAGCCACCCTCACACCCCAGCAGATGGCCGACCTCCTCGCCGCCCTCACGGGTTCACCCTGACCCCGCCCCCCCGCCACTCCCGTCCCAGCAGACCCAGCACCACCGAGTCCTGAAGCTCGCCCCCCACCAGGAAACGCTCGCGCATATACCCTTCCCTCCGAAATCCCAGCCGCTCCAACAGCCGCAGCGAACGCCGGTTCCGCGGATCCGTGTCCGCCTCCAGCCGGCGTACCCCCCACTCCCCGAATGCCCTCCCCAACAACGCCACCAACGCCTCCACCATGTAGCCGCACCCCCACGCCTCCCGCCCCAGCGCATACCCCAGCTCCGCACGCCCATGCGCCATATCCCACCGCCACAAGGTCGCCGTCCCGATCAAACCTCCCCCCTCCCGCCGCTCAATCCCCCACTGGAATAGCTCCCCACCCCGAAACCCCTCCTCGATCTCCCGCACCAACGCCACCGCCGCACCGTCATCCTCCAACGCCGGCGAACTCCAGTAACGCATCACCTCGGGATCCCCGAAGATCCGCCGCAACGCCCCCGCATCCCCCTCCCCGATCATTCGCATCACCAGTCGTTCCGTACCCAGCGTCGGCAACCGGTCCATCCCGACAAATGGCCCTCTCCGTGATTCCATATCCGCCGAACCTTGCCCCACACCCCGCCCGCCGCCCAGCATCACGCCATTTCAACCAGCAACCCATCGCCCCCAACCCAGCCATCCATGAACGCCGCCCGATTCCTCGCCCTCGTGCCCGCGCTCACCGTCATCAGCCTCATCATCACCACCACCACCACCACCCCCGCCGCCGCCCAGGACTGGCCCCAGTGGCTCGGCCCAACCCGCAACGCCCGCGCCCACGGCTTCACCCCCCCGAAAAACTGGCCCGAAACCCTCACCAAAAAATGGTCCATACCCGTCGGTGAAGGCGTCGCCACCCCCGCCCTCGTCAACCAACGCCTCTACGTCTTCACCCGCCAGAACGACTTCGAAATCCTCCGCTGCATCGACGCCTCCTCCGGCACCGAGATCTGGCAGGACCGCTACGAATCCCTCGGCGCCTCCGGTCCCGCCCAATCCTTCTCCGGCCCCCGATCCTCCCCCGCCGTCGCCCACGGCAAAATCCTCACCCTCGGCGTCCGCGGCATCCTGTCCTGTGTCGACGCCGCCACCGGCAAACCGCTCTGGCGCAAGGACGACTTCAAGGCCTACCCCGCCTTCCACCCCGCGAGCTCCCCGCTCATCGTCAGCAACCTCGCCATCGCCCAGCTCGGCGGCCGCGATAACGGCGCCATCGCCGCCTACGACCTCACCTCCGGCGACCTCAAATGGCGATGGAACGGCCCGTCCCCATCCTACGCCTCCCCCAACCTCCTCACCCTCGGCACCGCATCCTACGTCATCGCCCAAACCACCGAAAACGTCGTCGCCATCAATGCCGCCAATGGCCGACTCGCCTGGGAACTGGAAGTCCCTCCCCTCACCCAGAACCCCCAGGCCACCTCCCGCGGCAACCGCGATCACCGGGCCATCACCCCCGTCCTCGACGGCCCCCGCCTCTTCCTCGCCGGCCGCAACCTCCGCGCCCTCGAATTCGAACAGGCAGGCCCCCGCCTCCTCGCCCACCACCTCTGGGCCAACCTCGAAACCTCCGCCCAGTTCAGCACCCCCACCCTCAAGAACGGCCACCTCTACGGCCTCACCGCCAACAACCAGTTGTTCTGCATCCGCACCGAGGACGGCGTCACCGCCTGGTCCACCCCCTTCCCCGCCTCCCCCAACCCCACCACCACCAACACCCCCGACACCGCCCAGGCCGCCCCCGCCCCGCGCCGCACCGCACCCGGCCCCTCCACATCCGGCTACGGCACCATCGTCGATGCCGGCGCCACTCTCGCCGCCCTCACCCCCGCCGGCACCCTCGTCTTCTTCCAGCCCATCGAAACCCACCTCGAATCCGTCGCCGCCTACCCGGTCGCTTCCACCCCCACCCACGCCTACCCCGTCCTCTCCGGAAAACGGATCTACATCAAGGACCTCGAGTCCCTCACGCTCTGGACCTTCGAGTAACCTCGCCGCATCCCCGCATCCCTGCCTTCCGGCCAATTCCCTCCCCCTCGCCGCCCCCGGCGCGTATGCTCCGCGCCACCGTGCCCGATACGCTCTACGACTTCCTCCCCAAGGACGGACGCATCCCATCCGACCAGTTGCTCGACCGCTTCCTCGACTACGCCGCCGGTCGCGGCCTCGAACTCTACCCGGCCCAGGAAGCCGCCCTGCTCGAGGTGTTCGACGGCAAGAACGTCATCCTCAACACCCCCACCGGCTCCGGGAAATCCCTCGTCGCCTCCGCCCTCCACTTCCAATCCCTCGCGACCGGCCGGCGCTCGGTCTACACCTGCCCCATCAAGGCCCTGGTCAACGAAAAGTGGCTCAGCCTCTGCCGTGAATTCGGCCCCGACAACATCGGCCTCAGCACCGGCGACGCCACCGTCAACCACGACGCCCCCATCCTCTGCTGCACCGCCGAAATCCTCGCCAACATCGCCCTGCGCCACGGCGACCACTCCCCCGTCCAGGATGTCGTCATGGACGAATTCCACTGGTACGCCGACCGCGACCGCGGCGTCGCCTGGCAGGCACCCCTCCTCACCCTCCGCAATTCCCGCTTCCTCCTCATGTCCGCCACCCTCGGCGACACCTCCTTCTTCGAACAGGAACTGTCCCACCTCACCGGCCGCCCCACCGTCACCGTCAAATCCCAGGACCGCCCCGTCCCCCTCGAGTTCTCCTACGCCGAAACACCCCTCCCCGAAACCCTCGAAACCCTCGTCCGCACCGGCAAGGCCCCCGTCTACGTCGTCCACTTCACCCAGGCCGAAGCCGCTGAGAACGCCCAGAACTTCACCAGCCTCAACGTCGGGTCCCGCGAGGAAAAGGCCGCCATCGCCGCCGCCCTCGAAGGCTTCAAGTTCTCCAGCCCCTACGGCCCCGACATCAAACGCTGGCTCCGCCACGGCATCGGCCTCCACCACGCCGGCCTCCTCCCCAAATACCGCGTCCTCGTCGAACAACTCGCCCAACGCGGCCTGCTCAAGGTCATCTGCGGCACCGACACCCTCGGCGTCGGCATCAACGTCCCCATCCGCACCGTCCTCTTCACCCGACTCTCCAAATTCGACGGCCAGAAGGTCGGCATCCTCTCAGCCCGCGACTTCCACCAGATCGCCGGCCGCGCCGGCCGCAAAGGCTTCGACAACCAGGGCTGGGTCGTCGCCCAGGCCCCGGAACACGTCGTCGAAAACCTGCGCCTCGAGGAAAAGGCCAAACGCGACGGCAAAAAATTCCAGCGCCGCCAGCCGGAAAAGGGCTTCGTGAGCTGGGACATCAACACCTTCCAACGCCTCCAGTCCGCCGCCCCCGAACGGCTGGTCTCCCGCTTCCAGGTCTCCCACGGCATGCTCCTCAACGTCCTCAGCCGCCCCTCCGACGGCTGCGGCGCCATGCGCGACCTCATCCGCCGCTGCCACGACACCCCCGCCCAGAAAAAATCCCACGCCCGCCGCGCCTGGCAGCTGTTCCGATCCCTCTTCGAACGCAAAATCGTCGAGGTCGCCCCCCCTCCCACCCCGCCCCCTCCCGGCCGCCGATCCCACACCCTCCGCGTCAATGTCGATCTCCAGGACGACTTCTCCATGGACCAGACGCTCTCCCTCTACCTCCTCGAAACCATCCCCCTCCTCGACCCCCAGGCCCCCGACTACGCCCTCGACCTCCTCACCCTCGTCGAATCCATCCTCGAGGACCCCGACATCATCCTCCGCCGGCAACTCGACAAACTGAAGACCCGCAAAATGGCCGAGTGGAAACAGGACGGCATGGAATACCAGCAGCGCATGGCCGAACTGGACCAACTGGAATACCCCAAGCCCCGCCGCGATTTCGTCTACGATTCCTTCAACGCCTTCGCCGACAAACACCCCTGGGTCGGCCAGGAAAACATCCGCCCCAAATCCATCGCCCGCGAAATGTTCGAGGAGTTCCGCTCCTTCGCGGATTACATCAAGATCTACGACCTCCAACGCTCCGAGGGCCTCCTCCTCCGCCACCTCAACAGCGTCTACAAGGTCCTCAGCCAGACGGTCCCCGACGCCTCCAAGACCGATGCCATCCGCGAGATGGAATCCTACCTCGGCCTCATGATCCGTCAGGTCGACTCCAGCCTGCTCCAGGAGTGGGAACGCATGCGCAACCCCTCCTACCAGGCCCCCTCCGACCCAACCCCAGCCCGCCCCCCGGGCGCCGAGGCCGCCGACCGCGACATCACCCGCGACTCCCGGACCTTCACCGCCAACCTCCGGTCCCACGTCTTCACCTTCCTCCGCGCCTTCGCCAACGCCGACTTCGACGCCGCCCTCGCCGCCCTCCCCGACCCCGCCGACCACCCCGACGCCAACCCCTGGACCCCCGCGCGCCTCCAACAGGCCTTCGACGCCTACCACCAGGACCACCAGCGCCTCTGCCTCGACCCCGAGGCCCGCAACCTCCGCCATACCCACGTCAAACCCCTCCCCGAAACCCAGGCCTGGCACATCGACCAAATGCTCGTCGACCCCGAGGGCCACAACGACTGGGTCGCCGCCTGGCACGTCGACCTCGCCGCCTCACGTGAACGCCGCGAACCGGTCCTCCGCCTCGCCCGCATCGGCCCCCTCGCCCCCCATTGATCGAACCGCCTCCCCCCGCCACCCGACCGCCTACCGCCCCGGTCCCCCAAGCCGCGAACGCAACACCCCCACCTCGCTCTCCTTCCCGGGATTGCGGTTGAGGTACGCGTCCAACACCTGCTGCGCCTCCGGCTCCCGCCCCGCCCCGTGCAGAAACCGCGCAAGCTCGTCCACCGGCTCCAACGCCATCGGCGCAATATCAATCGCCGTCCGATACGTCAGCTCCGCCTCAACATTCAGCGAACGGCTCGCCAGCATCTGCGCCTGGGTCAACGCCATGTCCGCCATCGTCCGCCGCTGCGTCGCCATCTCCTCCGTCTCCGGCGCCGATTGCAGCTTCGCCACGGTGTCCTGCCAGTAACGCACGGTCTGCTCCGCCTGCGCAGCCGTGGTGACCGGACCCGGATTCTCCCCGGCCGCCGCCGGCGCCCGCACCTCGAAGATCGGCCCCATCGGCGTCGCAAGCTCATACAGCGCTGAACCAGGCACCGGTTTCTCCATCGCCACCGTCATCCCCGGATTCTTCCAGAGCAGCGCCAGCATCAGGTTCTCCGCAATCTCCGACGCACCACCCCCCGGCGCCGGCGCGTTCCCGCCCGACCCCGCCCCGTTCTCCCGCGCCCGCTCCTTCTCCCGCGCCGCATACCCGCCCCGCGCCCGCTCCGCGTCCTCCGCGGTCAATGTCGTCATCCGATCGCCGTACATCGCCGCGAGATACTCCACATAACCGGGCTCCGACATCATGGTCTGATCCAGCAACACCGCCCGCCCCTCCCCCGAGGTCTCGTTCATCAGCGACGGAATCGCACTCCCCCACCGCGACCCGCCGACATACACCATCCCCGGCTTCAACGCCGCCAGCACGTCCTGCCCGTACGCCAGCAGATCCTCCGCCGGCCACGCCTCCCGCGCCTCCGCCACCGCATACGCCTCCTTGATCGCCGGCAACAACGCCGCCATCCCCGCCGCCGCACCAGGCCCCCCGACCTGCGAGGACACCGCGTGAAACTGCGCCTTCACCTCCCGCCAGTTCCCCGATTCCACCGCCGCAAAAAAATCACCCACCGCCGGCGGCACCTCCACATTCAGCCGCCGCGCCAGCGTCTCCACCACCTGTCGCCGCCCCTGCGCATACGCAACGACCTTGTCCGCCACAATCGCCGCCGCGCCCGACGCACCGGACCCGCCCCCACGCGACGCCAGCCTCGGCTTCACCCGCTGCTCCACCCCCTGACTCGACCCCGCGCTCACCGCCTCGCCGGCCGCCGACCCGCCCCCTCCAACCTCGCCGTCCCGCGTCAACGGCCTGCTCCCAGGCCCCCGCAGCATCGCCAACACCACGACCACCACCGCCACCACCCCCAGAATCGCCACCACCCGCGTCGACCCCGCCAAATCACGCCGCCCCACCCGCTCAGTCCGCCGATCGAAACACGTCATCCCGGCACCCTAGCCGCCCTCCCCACACGACGCCAGCCCCCCCAATGGGCCCAAACCCCCACCCCGGAGGCCCCCCAACCCGCGCCCCGCGAGGGGCCCCAAACCAAGCCCCGGAGGGGCGACGAGAACCCGCACACCGCACGGCACGCCCGCGAGGTCATCTGTACCGATATCGTCCCGGTCACCCCAATACGGGGACAGGCTATCCCTTTATGACCCACCCCGACACCAAACCCCCACCCCGGAGGCCCCCCAACCCGCGCCCCGGAGGGGCCGCAAACCAAGCCCCGGAGGGGCGCCAGAACCCTCGCCCATGGCGTGAGCCATGGGTCCGCCCGGCCCGAAAAATGAGAACGAGCCCCAGAGGGGCGACGAGAACCCCGATACGGGGACAGGCTATCCGTTTATGACCACCCCTCCCCCAAACCCACACCCCGGAGGCCCCCCAAACCCGCGCCCCGGAGGGGCGCCAGAACCCTAGCCCATGGCGTGAGCCATGGGTCCGCCGGCCCAGAGAATGAAACCGAGCCCCAGAGGGGCGACGAGAACCCGCGCACCGCACGGCACGCCCGCGAGGTCATCCGTACCGATATCGCCCCTGTCATCCCAACACGGGGACAGGCTATCCATTATGCCCACACCCCGGAGGCCCCCCCAACCCGCGCCCCGCGAGGGGCCGCAAACCAAGCCCCGGAGGGGCGCCAGAACCCTAGCCCATGGCGTGA
>VFQN01000110.1_pt1 | contig 176074 bp, 160 predicted proteins | sample 3512371 | NCBI WGS metagenome assembly VFQN01 (sample SAMN10412370, study PRJNA504923) | tailings metagenome | isolation source: Replicate 2 from Balatoc abandoned mine | place: Philippines: Itogon, Benguet | collected 2017-08-28
GGCCGGCGAGTCGATCTTCAACATCCCGATCTACGCCTCGGTGAAGGAAGCCGCCACGCAGACTGGCGCCACCGTGTCGGTGATCTATGTGCCGCCCGCGGGCGCTGCCGCCGCCATCTGGGAAGCCGTCGAGGCCGACCTGGACCTGGCCATCTGCATCACCGAAGGCATTCCGGTTCGCGACATGCTCGAAGTGCGCAACAAGATGAAGGCCAAGGAAGCCAAGGGCGGCAAGAAGACGCTGCTGCTGGGCCCCAACTGCCCCGGCCTGATCACGCCCGACGAGATCAAGATCGGCATCATGCCCGGCCACATCCACAAGAAGGGCCGCGTGGGCGTCGTGTCGCGTTCCGGCACGCTGACCTATGAAGCCGTGGCGCAACTGTCCGAGCTGGGCATCGGCCAGTCGTCGGCGGTTGGCATCGGCGGCGACCCGATCAACGGCCTCAAGCACATCGACGTGATGAAGGCCTTCAACGACGATCCCGATACCGACGCCGTGATCATGATCGGCGAGATCGGCGGCCCGGACGAGGCGGAAGCCGCCCGCTGGTGCAAGGACAACATGAAGAAGCCGATCGTCGGTTTCATCGCCGGCGTCACGGCGCCCCCCGGCAAGCGCATGGGCCATGCCGGCGCGCTGATCTCCGGCGGCGCGGACACGGCCGATGCCAAGCTCGCCATCATGGAAGAGTGTGGTTTCACCATCACGCGCAACCCGTCGGAGATGGGCAAGCTGCTCAAGGGCCTGCTGTAAGGCGCCCGCCACCGGCCCTGGCGGCGGGTTCTGCCCCTACGCAGAACTACGAACGCCGGGCCGGGCCGCGGTGGCTACACTGGCCGCTCCAACATAAAAGAAAGAAAGCCCGCCTCGCGCGGGCTTTCTTTCGTATTCATAACACTGGAGATTCGCGCACATGGAACTGCTGAGCAACGCCGACTTCTGGATCGGCCTGGTGAAGATCGTCTGGATCAACATCATTCTTTCGGGCGACAACGCCGTCGTCATCGCGCTGGCGGCGCGCTCGCTGCCTGCCCACCAGCAACGCACCGCCATCTTCTGGGGGTCGGGCGCCGCCGTCGTGCTGCGCATCGCGCTCACCGTGGTGGCCGCCTGGTTGCTGGGCCTGTCGTTCCTGCAGATCGTGGGCGGCTGCCTGCTGCTGTGGATCGGCCTGCAGCTGCTGGGCGGCGAGGAAGAGGAGGAGGGCGGCGAGGCTGCCAAGGGCAGCCTGATGACCGCAGTGCGCACCATCCTGATTGCCGATCTGGTGATGAGCCTGGACAACGTGATCGCCGTGGCCGCCGCCGCCCAGGGCAGCATGGTGCTGCTCATCCTGGGCCTGGCTGTGAGCATCCCGCTGGTCATCTTCGGCAGCACGCTCATGATCAAGCTCATGGAACGCTTTCCCATCATCATCGTGCTCGGTGCTGCGCTGATCGGCTGGGTGGGCGGCGAGACGATCGTCAGCGACACGGTTTTGCGCGGGGTGGTCGAGGCCAATCCGTGGCTCCACTATGTGGCGGCGCTGGCCGGCTCGGTATTCGTGGTGGGCGTGGGCAAATACCTGCAGTCGCGCCGCGCCACCGCCGCCGCGGCCTGACTCCGGCGTCCCCGGCAGCGTGACAAATGCCCGCCGTTGGCGGGGCGTGGCGGTACCGCGCCGCTGTGGATCGGCGGTTTTGCAACACAATCCGCCCTGAACGTAACAAGTTGTCTTGCCGGTCCTGTGGCGGGCTGATAAGGTGCGTTCCCAGCATGTCCGCAGGAGGCAGGGCGGCGCGTCCGCCCGTACCGCGGGTTTCGGTGCAGGCGTGACGCGGGCCAGAGGTGGCCGGGCACGACACTAGGGGCGGGAATTGAGTACATCGTCATCGAAGAAGCGCGGCCAGTTCTGGCGTGCGGACTGGTTCGTCGCCCTGCTGGTGGTGGTGGCCGTCATCGTCCTGCACTCGGGAACCGACTTCATCTCGACGCTCGAGCGGCGTTTCTACGACTTCGCCAGCACCAGCACCTCCCGTCAGCCCTCGGATCGCATTGCAGTCATCGCCATCGATGACCAGAGCATCGCCAACATCGGCCGCTGGCCCTGGCCGCGGGACGTGCATGCCCAGCTGATCGACCAGCTGGCGCAGGCCAGGGCCAAGACGATCGTGCACAGCACTTTCTTCTTCGAGCCGCAGACCGACCGCGGCCTGTCCTACATCCGCCGCATGAAGGAAGCGCTCGGCGCATCGACGGATGCTGCAGCCAACGAGCAGCTGGGCCGCCTGATTGCCGAGGCCGAGACCGCGCTCGACACGGATGCGAAGTTTGCCGCCAGCATCGAGCGCGCGGGCAACGTGCTGCTGCCGTCGTACTTCAATCTGGGCCTGCCGCAGGGCCGGCCCGATGCCGACCTGCCCGCCTATGCGCTCAAGAGCGCGCTCGACGACGACGCCGGCTACGGCATGTCGGCGCTGCGCGGCACGCAGCCGATCGAGATCCTGGGCACGGCCGCGGCGGGCATCGGCCACCTGAACCAGCTCAACGACGTCGACGGCGCCTTGCGCGATGAGCCACTGCTGGTGAACTATTTCGGCAAGGCCGTGCCGTCGATGGCGCTGCTGGCTGCCGCGCGCAGCCTCAACCTGCGGCCCGAGGACATCAAGCTGCACCCCTCCGAATCGGTGCAACTGGGCCGCCTGGTGATTCCCACCGACGAAATCAGCCGCATGCTGCCGCAGTTCTACAAGGCGACCGGCGGCAAGCCGGCGTTCGCGGTCGATTCGTTCTACGACGTCATCAGCGGGAAGATTCCGGCCTCGAAGTACGCTGACAAGATCGTCATCATCGGCGCCACCGCCACGGGCGTGGGCGTGCAGTTCCCGGTGCCGGGCTATCCGAGCCTGTCGCCGGCCGAGACCATCGCGCACATCACCTCCAGCATCCTGAGCGAGCACTTCATCGTGCAGCCGCGCTGGGGCGTGTGGGCGGCGCTGGCGGCCTTCCTGCTGGTGGCGGCCTACCTGATCGCGCTGCTGCCGCGGGTGTCGGCCGGCGTGGGTGCGGCGGCCACGGCGGTGCTGTTCGTTGTGCTGGTGGGCTCTGAATTCGGTTTGCTTGCGGGTGCCTCCACCTGGTTGCAGCTGATCTTCCCGGCTGCGCTGCTGGTCATCGGCCACCTGGCGCTGACGACCAAGCGTTTCCTGGTCACCGAGGCGGGCAAGCTCAAATCGGACGAGGAGTCGGCCGAAACCAACCGAATGATGGGCCTGGCGCTGCAGGGCCAGGGCCAGCTCGACATGGCGTTCGACCGCTTCCGCCGCGTGCCCATGAACGATGCGGTGATGGACAACCTCTACAACCTCGCGCTCGACTTTGAGCGCAAGCGCCAGTTCAACAAGGCGCAGGCCGTGTACGAACACATGGCCACCTACAACAAGGGCTACAAGGACCTTCAGTCCAAGCTCAGCCGCGCCAAGAACCTGTCGGAGACGGTCATTCTGGGCGGCGGCGGGACGCACCCGGGCGGCACCATGCTGCTCGATGGCGGTGCGGTCGAGAAGCCCATGCTCGGCCGCTACCAGGTCGAGAAAGAACTCGGCAAGGGCGCCATGGGTGTGGTGTACCTGGGCAAGGACCCGAAGATCGGCCGCGTGGTGGCCATCAAGACGATGGCGTTGGCGCAGGAGTTCGATGGCGAGGAGCTGGACGATGCGCGTGAGCGCTTCTTCCGCGAGGCCGAGACGGCCGGCCGCCTGCAGCACCAGAACATCGTGACGATCTTCGATGCGGGCGAGGAGCACGACCTGGCCTACATCGCGATGGAGTTCCTCAAGGGCCGCGACCTGGTCGACTTCTGCAAGGACGGCAACCTGCTGCCGGCGCCGCAGGTGCTCTCGATCGTGGCACGCGTAGCCGAGGCGCTGGCGTATGCGCACAAGCAGAGCGTGGTCCACCGCGACATCAAGCCGGCCAACATCATGTACGAGCCGGACAGCGACACCGTCAAGGTGACCGATTTCGGCATCGCACGCATCACCGACTCGAGCAAGACCAAGACGGGCCTGGTGCTGGGCACGCCCAGCTTCATGTCTCCCGAACAGATCGCGGGAAAGCGCGTCGATGGCCGCTCCGACCTGTATTCGCTGGGCGTGATGCTCTACCAGATGCTGGCCGGCGTGCTTCCCTTCCGCGGCGATTCGATGGCCGAGCTCATGTACAAGATCGCCAACGAGGAAGCGCCCGACATCCGCATCGCGCGCCCGGCCACTTCAGAGCGGCTGGCCAACATCGTGGCGCTGGCGCTGTCCAAGCGGCCCGAGACGCGCTATCAGACGGGCGATGAATTCGCGGCCGACCTGCGCGCCGCCATTGCCGAATTGGCCGGGGCCGCGCCTGCGGCGCCCGCCGAAGCCGCCCGTCCGCTGGCTGCCCCGGCGCCGTCGGCCGGTGACGACTTCCAGGCCACCGTGATCGGTGCCGCGGCTGTGACGGCCGCCACGCAGTTCGAGCAGACCGTGATCGGCGGCGCCCCCGCGCCGACGGCCGGAGCGGACAGTCCCCAGGCGCCCCACGATGATGGCGCCGACAAAACGACCGCCCTGCGGCGCCCGGCCGCAGGCGGCGCATCGGGCTCCGGCAACCTTGACCTGGATCTCTGAGGGTCCGCAACTGATGATCTACGAGTTCTGCACGAATACGGACCCCGGGCTGGCGCGCGGCAACAACGAGGATTCGGTCACGTTCGACGATGCCACGCGGCTGGGTATCCTGGCCGATGGCATGGGGGGCTACAACGCCGGCGAGATCGCCAGCGGCATGGCCACGACCTTCATCAAGTCCGAACTCTCACGCTGGCTCAGCGAGGCGGGCCGCAATGCCAGCGCCCGCGAAGTGCGTCGGGCAATGGAGATCTGTGTCGACAACGCCAACCGCTCGATCTTCAATGCCGCCAACTCCAACCCGCAGTACACGGGCATGGGCACCACGCTGGTGGTGGGCGTGTTCCAGGACGACCGGTTGCTGGTCGGCCACATTGGCGATTCGCGCTGCTATCGGCTGCGCGGTGAGGAATTCACCCAGATCACGCGTGACCACTCGCTGCTGCAGGAGCAGATCGATGCAGGGTTGATCACACCCGAACAGGCGGCCACGTCGCTGAACAAGAATCTGGTCACCCGCGCGCTCGGCGTCGAGGAGTCGGTGCCGCTGGAGGTCAACGAACACAAGGTGGAGGTGGGCGACCTGTACCTGATGTGTTCTGATGGACTGTCTGACATGGTGGACGACGCCAGCCTTGCGGCGCTGCTTCAGAGCAACGTTTCGTTGCACGACCTGGCCGTGCAGCTCATAGCCAGCGCCAATGCCAACGGTGGCCGCGATAATATTTCAGTACTTTTGGCGCGCGCCGAGCCCGGTTCCGCCAAACGCGGGCTGATTTCCCGTTTGCTGGGAAAATAACGCCTGCCGCATTTTTGTAACGAATTGCTTTATTAGACAGGAGTCGATCATGCCGAAGATGATCGTTTCGATCGACGGGGTCGTCATCAAGGAAGTCCAGCTCACCAAGGACCGCACGACGCTGGGCCGCCGGCCCTACAACGACATCGTGATCGACAACCTGGCGGTGAGCGGCGAGCACGCCGTGCTGCAGATGAATGGCAACGACGTTCATCTGGAAGACCTCAATAGCACCAACGGCACCTACGTCAACGGCAAAGCGGTCAAGAAGCAGGCCCTGCAGAACAACGACACCGTAGAGATCGGCAAGTACAAGATCAAGTTCGTGAGCGACGCCCAAGGCGCCAATTACGAGAAGACCATGGTGGTGAAGGCGGGTGCACTGCCGCCGCAGGCTGCGCCTGCCACGAGCCCGGCTCCTGTGGCTGCGGCGCCCGCGCTGGCGTCCGACGTCGCCGGCCCGAGCGCCTCGATCAAGGTGCTCTCGGGCGCTGCTGCCGGCCGCGAGGTCGCGCTGGTGAAGGTGGTCACCACCATCGGCAAGCCAGGCGTGGCCGTGGCGGCGATCACCAAGCGGCCGCAGGGCTTCGTCGTGGCGCACGTCGAGGGCGAAAGCCGTGCCCTGCTCAACGGCGCTGCCGTGAGCGGCGAGCCCCAGGTGCTCAAGAACGGCGACCTGCTCGAACTCGCCGGCACGCAGATGCAGTTCGTGCAGGCCTGAGAAGCCACGACCCGACATGGGGTTGCTGCTGCGCCACTGGCCCCGAATCGCGGTCACGCTGATCCCGCTGCTCTTCGCGCTGCTGCACGCGGTGGGCGTGCTGCGGCTGGATGTCGTCCAGCGCCTGGACGACATCATCTACGACGCCCGCCTGCGCGCGACCATGCCACGCACGCTCGACGAGCGCATAGTCATCGTCGACATCGACGAGAAGAGTCTCGGTGAAGTGGGCCGCTGGCCCTGGAGCCGAAACCGGATGGCCGAGCTCACGAACGAGATGTTCGGTCGCCAGCAGGCGGCCCTGGTGGGCTTCGACGTCGTGTTTGCCGAGCCTGACGACAGCTCGGGTCTCAAGCAACTGCGCGAACTCGTGACGGGCGAACTGCGCGGCCAGACGGGCTTCGCTGAACGTGTCACGCAGCTTCAGGCCTCGCTCGACTACGACGCGTTGTTCGCGCAATCGCTCGCGGGCAAGCCGGTGGTGCTGGGCTACTACTTCACCAGCGACCGCGACGGGCGCACCTCAGGGGTGCTGCCGCGGCCGGTGATGGACCGGCAACTGCTGCAGGGCCGCCCGATCCGCTTCACCAGCTGGAATGGCTATGGTTCCAACATCGAGCAGATCGCCCGTGCGGCGCCCGTGGCCGGCTTCTTCAATTCGATCACCGATGCCGATGGCGCGGTGCGTTCGATTCCCCTGATCGTCGAGCACAAGGGCGAGTTCTACGAATCGATGGCGCTGTCGATGTTCCGCATGCTGGCGGGCATGCCGCAGGTGGCACCGGGGTTTCCGCAGGAGCGCTTCATCGCGCGCGGCTATCAGGGACTCGAGAGCATCCAGCTCGTGCAGGGTGGCAAGTCATTGGCAATTCCGGTGGACGACCGCGTGGCCACGCTGGTGCCATACCGTGGGCCTGGCGGGGCCGACGGCGGGTCGTTCCGCTACATCCCGGCCTCCGATCTGCTCAACGGCCGTCTGCCGGCCGGCAGCCTGAAAGACAAGATCGTGCTGGTGGGCACCACGGCGCCCGGCCTGCTCGATCTGCGCGTGACGCCCGTGGGCGAGACCTACCCCGGCGTGGAGACGCATGCCAACGTGATCGCCGGCTTGCTGGACGGCAAGGTGCTGGTCAAGCCCGACTACGCCGTCGGCTACGAGGTCTTCATGCTCGTGCTCTCGGGCCTGCTGCTGGCGGTGGCGTTGCCACTGCTGTCGGCGCTGCGTGCCGTGGCGCTGAGCGCCGTGGTGCTGGTCACCCTGGTGGGAGTGAACTTCTGGCTTTATGCTGGCGCCGGCCTGGTCCTGCCTCTGGGCTCGGCGCTGTTGATGGGGCTGACGGCCTTCGCGCTCAACATGAGCTACGGGTACTTCGTGGAAAGCCGCTCCAAGCGCGAACTGGCGAACCTGTTCGGAACCTACGTGCCGCCCGAGCTGGTGGACGAGATGGTGAAGGATCCGGACAGCTATTCCATGCAGGCCACCAACAAGGAATTGACGGTGATGTTCTGCGACATGCGCGGCTTCACCAAGATGTCCGAGACGATGGAGCCCACACAGCTGCAGGGCCTGCTCAACGACGTGTTCAGCCGCCTGACCGACATCATCCGAGGCAACCGCGGCACCATCGACAAGTACATGGGGGACTGCGTGATGGCCTTCTGGGGCGCGCCGGTGGACACCGCCGAGCATGCGCACCTCGCGGTCAAGAGCGCGATGGAAATGTCCAACGCCGTGCGCCGCATCAACGAAGACCATCGTGCGCGCGGCCTGCCCGAAATCGGCATCGGCATCGGACTGAACACGGGGACCATGTGCGTGGGCGACATGGGCTCGGACATCCGCCGCAGCTACACGGTGATCGGCGACGCCGTCAACCTGGGCTCGCGGCTGGAGGGGCTGTCCAAGTCGTACGGCGTGGACATCGTGGTTGCCGAATCGACCCGCCGACAGGCCACGGACTTCGCCTGGCAGGAACTTGACCGCGTGCGCGTGAAGGGCAAGGAGCAGGCCGTGGCCATCTTCTGGCCGGTCACGCCGCTCAATCGACTCGAGGACAGCACCAGTGCCGAGCTCAAGCTCTGGGCCGAATTCCTCAAGGCCTACCGTGCGCAGGACTGGGACCGTTGCGACATGCACATGCTGAACCTGCAGCGCGCGAATGCCAAAAAGTACCTTTACCTGCTTTATTCCGAACGGGTAGCCTCGATGCGCATGCTGCCGTTCGACCCCTCGTGGGACGGCGCGACGAATTTCGAAACCAAGTGAGGCCGGGGTGAAAGTACGCGTACTGGGGTGTTCGGGGGCGATCGCCAGGGATTGCCGGACCACCTCGTTCCTGATCGACAGCGACGTGCTGGTGGATGCCGGCACCGGCGTGGGAGACCTGTCGCTGGCCGAGATGGCGGCGGTGGACCACGTGCTGCTCACGCACTCCCACCTCGATCACATCGCCGCCCTGCCCCTCATGGTGGACGCCGTGGCCGGCCAGCGCACCCGGCCGCTGCAGGTGCACGCCCTGCCCGGCACGGTGAAGGCCTTGCGCGACCACGTCTTCAACAACGTGATCTGGCCCGACTTCAGCCGCATCCCCACGCCCGATGCGCCCTTCATCACCTTCCATGAGATCGAGGTCGGCCAGACGCTGCAGATCACCGGCAAGACCATCGAGGTGCTGCCCGCCGTACATACTGTGCCCGCCGTGGGCTATGCGATCACGGCCGGCTCGGGTTGCTGGGTGTTCACCGGCGACACCGAGCGCAACCCGGCTTTCTGGACGCGCGTGAACGAACTCAACGTGGCCGCGCTGGTCATCGAGACGGCGTTCAGCAACCGCGAGAGGGAGCTGGCGCAGAAGAGCCTGCACCTGTCTCCCGCTTCGCTGGCCGACGAGTTGCGCAATATCGCCAAGGGGCGGCAGTACCCCATCTACATCACGCACACCAAGCCGGCCGAAACCGATCTCATCATGTCCGAGATCCAGGGGCTGGACCAGACGCGGACCTTCGGCCTGAACTTCATGCACGACATCCGCTGGCTGCGCGCCGGCCAGGAATTCGAGCTGTGATCCGCCGCGCCGCCGCGCGACACACCAAGGCACGCCCATGAGTACCGAGCAGGACTTCTACGACTCCCAGATCCTGCCGCCCGAGAAGCGCGGCGTCACCTTTGCCGCCCTGTTCTTCAAGCAGCTGCAGACCGTCAGCACGCGTATCCACGCCACCGAGAACATCGACCAGCTGATGCTGGATGCGAGCGAGGACATCTGCCGCCTCTTCAATGCGGACCGGCTCACGCTCTATGCCGTCACCGAGGACGGCGGCGCCATCATCTCGAAGGTCAAGACCGGACTGAACACGAGCCGTGCGCTGAAGCTGCCCATCAGCGCGCAGAGCCTGGCGGGCTATGTGGCCTTCAGCCGCCAGCTGCTCAACGTGGCCGACGTCTACGACGAAGCCGCACTCAAGAAGATCCATCCGACGCTCACCTTCCTCAAGGAAGTGGACAGGCGCTCGGGCTACCGCACCAAGCAGATGCTGGTGGCGCCCATCATCGAAGGCAACACGCTGCATGGCGTGCTGCAGGTCATCAACAACAAGAGCGACCTGCCTTTCGGCGAACTCGAGGTCGAGGGCGCGCAGCAGTTGTGCAAGACCCTGGCCACCGCCATCCGCCAGCGACTCTCGCGGCCCGCCGAAGCGCCCGCAGGGAGCGGCCGCGCCACCAAGTACGACGGCCTGGTCGCCGATGGCGTGATCTCGGCCGACGAGCTGCAGGCCGCGATGCTGCGCGCGCGCGAGAACTCGCTGGGCGTGGAGCAGGTGCTGATGGCGGACTACAACCTGAAGCCGGCGCAGATTGGCCCGTCGCTTTCGCGCTTCTTCGGCGTGCCTTACGAGCCGATGACCAGCACGCGTATCCGCTCCGAGGGCCTGCACGGCCAGCTCAAACGCGAGTTCGTCGAGGAACAGCGCTGGATCCCGCTGGAAGAGTCGCCCGAGGGGCTGGTGGTGATGTGCCTGGATCCGGAGGCCACCCGCGGCTCGCGCATCGTGCCGCAGGTGTTCCCGCGCCTGTCGAAGTTCGCCTACCGCGTGACCACGCAGTACGAGTTCGACGAGACGGTGAACCAGTTGCTGGGCGGCGGCGAGGCCGGCAGTTCGATCGACCAGATGCTGGCCGATCTGAGCGATGGCCCGCTCGACGACGACTCGGGCAACGACAACTCGCTCGAATCGGCGGCGGCCGACAACGAGCTGGTCAAGTTCGTCAACAAGGTGATCGTCGACGCGTACAACCAGCGCGTCTCGGACATCCACATCGAGCCGCTGCCCGGCAAGGCCAAGACCGGCATCCGCTTCCGCATCGATGGCTCGCTCGTGCCCTACGTGGAGGTGCCGGCGCACTTCCGCCAGGCCATGGTCACGCGCCTGAAGATCATGTGCGACCTCGACATCTCCGAGAAGCGCAGGCCGCAGGACGGCAAGATCAAGTTCAAGAAGTTCGGTCCGCTCGACATTGAGCTGCGCGTGGCCACCATCCCGTCGGCTGGCGGCGTGGAAGACGTGGTGATGCGGATCCTCGCGGCTGGTGAGCCGATTCCGCTGGACAAGCTCGGCCTCACGCCGCACAACAAGGAGCGGCTCGAATCCACCGTGAGCAAGCCCTACGGCCTGTTCTATGTGTGCGGCCCCACGGGCTCAGGCAAGACCACCACGCTGCACTCCATCCTCAAGTTCCTCAACACGCCCGACACCAAGATCTGGACGGCCGAGGACCCGGTGGAAATCACGCAGAAGGGCCTGCGCCAGGTGCAGATCAACAAGAAGGCCGGCATCGACTTCGCTCTGGTGATGCGCGCCTTCCTGCGGGCCGATCCGGACATCATCATGGTGGGCGAATCGCGCGACAAGGAAACCGTGTCGATGGGCGTGGAAGCCTCGCTGACAGGTCACCTGGTGTTCTCCACGCTGCACACCAACTCTGCCCCCGAATCCATCACCCGCCTGCTCGACATGGGCATGGACCCCTTCAACTTCGCCGATGCCCTGCTGGGCATCCTGGCGCAGCGCCTGGCCAAGAAGCTGTGCGACTGCAAGGAGGCCTACACGCCAGACGGCGAGGAAATCAAGACTTTCCTGGCCGAATACGCCGAGGAACTGCGGCATTCCAGCGCCTGGAAGGCCGACTATCCTGGTGAAGCGCGCAAGTTGTACGACAGCTGGGTCAAGACCTATGGCGAAGGCGGCAAACTGAAGTTCTACCGCTCCCGTGGCTGCGAGAAGTGCAACAACACCGGCTACAAGGGCCGGCTGGGCCTGCACGAACTGCTGATCGCCGACGACGCCGTCAAGAAACTCATCCAGGAACGCGCCCGCGTGGCTGAAATCTTCGCCCAGTCCGTCGAAAGCGGGATGCGCACGCTGAAGATGGACGGGATGGAGAAGATCATGATGGGCCTGACCGACCTCAAGCAGGTGCGGTCGGTGTGCATCAAGTAGATAGCGAAGCCAGTCCCTAGGTTACTTTGACTGAAAGGCCAAAGCACTAGGCAGGAAATTTGCTGCAGTATCGTCATCTTAATTGACGACACCTTCTTGTGACCTTGCATCGTTCCCAGCAGGGGTTCACCCTGATCGAGCTGCTGATCGTCGTGTTCGTCGTCGGCGTTCTGTCGGCCGTGGCTCTGCCCGTATATCGCGACTACACAGTACGGGCCAAGGTTTCCGAGGTCGTGTTGGCGGCATCCGCATTGCGCAGCGACGTGGCCGAGTACGCGCATGCCAATGGCACCATGCCCGGCGACAGTGAGCTCTCCGGGGTTGTGCGTGGCTCCCGCTGGGTCGCCAGCGTCATCTACTCGCGTGATCCCTCCCTCAGCACGGCAGGCGTAGTTACAGCGACAGCACAGGGTGATCCGCATTTTGAGGGAGCCTACGTCGCTATGCGTGGATCGTTGACCCCGTCCGGGCAGGTCGATTGGCGTTGTGAGGGCACCATTGCGGCCAAGTATCTTCCGGCGGCCTGTCGCTGAAGGGCAGTCTGTGTCGGCAACGAGGTGACAAATATGTCGAAAGCGGTCGCAAGGAGAGTCGATTTCGTCAGCGCTTTAGCAAAGAGACCGTGCGAAAGTTCTCGATTTTCATCGCCGCCATGATTCTGTCGCTCTGGCACAGATTCTGCTGAATGGCACACGGTCAACTTTCTTAACAGGAGCTCCTTATGAAGCGTTCTCTCCAAAAGGGTTTCACCCTTATCGAACTGATGATTGTGGTCGCCATCATCGGTATTCTGGCTGCCGTCGCCCTGCCCGCGTATCAGGACTACACGGTTCGCGCGAAGGTGTCCGAAGTCATTCTGGCCGCGTCGGCACTGCGTACTGACGTGTCGGAGTTCGCGCAGTCAAATGGTCAGATGCCTGCCACTAACGGCCTGTCGATTTCCACCAGCGCAACGCAGTGGGTCGGTGGTGTTGGTTACGCTCAAGGCGCGGCGAGCAACATCGGTATCATCACGGCAACTGCAACGAAGGATCCGAAAATCTCGGGTGCCAACATCACCATGACGGGCACGATGAGCGACACTGGTCAAGTGACTTGGGTGTGCAGTGGCAGCATCGAAGCCAAGTACCGCCCCTCGAGCTGCAAGTAATTCTGCAGGATCGGTTTAAAAGGCTCCCCCTGGGAGCCTTTTTCTTTGGAGGTCAGAACTTATGTGGCGTGGAACGCCGTCGGGCGGCGTTTTGCCCTCAACTTCTTTGGTCCTGCTGGCGGCAATTGCGGCCGGCGCATGGCTACAGCCAAATCACTGGCTACCGTGGGTTTCCTTTCATGCAGAAGTCTGGATGGCAGTCGTGCTATGCGGCGTCTCGCTCTTCGTGCTTGCACGCACACAGGGGGCGTTGACATGGCATGGGTTGGCGGTGCTGGGGTTGTTGCTTGCCGCCGTGCCCCTGGTTCAGCTGGCAGGCGGTCTGGTACTTTCGAAAGGCCTTGCCTGGATCAATAGCGCCTATCTGCTGGGATTGTTTGCCGCGCTCATGATCGGTGCTCGCTGGGAATCAGCAGCGCCAGGTGAGCCGGTGCTGTTCGTGCTGCTGGCAGCATTCATCGCGTCATTCCTGTCGGTGGGCCTGCAACTGCATCAGTGGATGCAGCTTGATGGATTGCCGTTCTTGTCCATGGGTGGCGGGCCTTCCCGGCCTTCGGCGAACATAGGACAAGCCAACCATTTGGCCACGCTGCATCTTTGGGGGCTCCTCGCTGTTACATGGGCATGGCTGCGCGGCTACTTTGGGCCAACAGGCTTTTTCGCCTTGGCGGCTTTCCTTTTGCTGGGTATCGCTCTGACGGAGTCGCGGGCCGCGTTGCTCAATGGAGTTCTGTTGTGCGGAGTGACGTGGCTTTATCGCCCACGTTGGCCGTCACGACGAGTAGTGTGGGCGGCCATGGGATTGGTGTTTGCCCTGCTGGTGCTGATGTTGACGCTACCCTCGTTAGGGGCTGTTATCCATTCCTTCGGCGAATCAGGCACGGCAAGACTGGCCAATCCCGCGAGTGCCAACATCCGAATCACGGCCTATACCATGCTGGTCGACGCCGCCTTACGCCAACCCTGGTTTGGCTATGGCTGGGGACAGACTATGCTGGGGCAGTTCGCGGTCGCGCTTGACCACCCTTCGATTAATGGTGTGCTGGGAAACGCTCACAACCTGCTTATCGATCTCGTTCTGTGGCTAGGCATCCCGGGCGGACTTGCGGTAGCCATGACGTTCGCGGCCTGGCTGCTGCGATGCTTGCGCGTCCTCCGGGCCCCGGAGAACGTCGTCGTGCTGATGGCGGTGTTGGTTCTCGCCGTTCACAGCATGGTGGAGTTTCCGCTGCAGTATGGGTACTTCCTCTGGCCAGCTGGATTGCTGGTTGGCGCTCTCAATGTGCGCGCAAACTTTCCAGCAAAAACTTGGGGGCACCGTGCTCTGTTGGCAGGAATCTGTCTGGCGTGCGGAGCATTCACGCTCGCCGCCATACGAGACTACGTAGTCGCCGAGGCCAGCTTCCGCTCCTGGCGTTTCCACGTCGCGCGGATCGGCAGCGTTGCACCCGAGCCAATCCCTTCGCTTGCGGTGCTGCCCCAGATTGAAAGCGTATTGCGCGTACCGCGTGCCGCCATCCGAAAAGGCATGACCGCCGAGGAGATCAACGACTACACCGAGGCCATGCTGGCGCTGCCCAGTCTGGCGAACATCTTCTTCCTGTCACAGGCCCTGGCCATGAACGGACGAGTTGAAGAGGCACGCCTTTGGCAGTTGCGGATGGAAGGTATCTTCAGCGCCGAACACCTCGCATTTGCCAAAGCTGACTGGCGACGCCAAGCATTGAGTACGCCGGAGATGGCAAACCTGCCATGGGCGCATCCCTGAGTGTCCGCTCGGCTGCGGTCGTCGGCCTGACGGCCTGTTCCTGGGTAATTGGGTGGCGCGATGGACCGTCGCCTGTAGTGCTTCAGACGCTGACTGCTCTGGGTTGCGCAGGTTGCCTCGTGATGATGGGCGCGCCGCGCTCGTGGCATTGGAGCGCCGCAGTTATCGGTATCACTCTTGCTATGGTCGCCATCACGTTGCGTACGTACAGCAATACTGCCTCGTCGCTTGGCGTGGTAGCCGCGGTGTTCATCATGACGACGGCGGCTTCCGGTAGCGCCGGGGCGCGCGATCATCATTGGGGATCTAGCGCGCTCGCGATGGGATGGGTACTCGCGGCAGTGTTGAATGCGCTCATTGGTCACGCTCAAGCCTACGGAATAAACGGTCCGGAGTGGAGTTGGATTTCGGAGTCGACGCGACGCATCGCGACAGGAAACCTGCGCCAACCCAATCAGTTCGCGACATTGATGAATGTTGGTCTGGTTGCAGCGGTATTCGTAACGCCGAAAGTTCGGACACCGCGTGCGCTTTTAACGGTTGCATGTGTACTTCTGGTGACGAGTGCCAACGCCTTGTCGTCCTCGCGTATTGGGGCGCTCGGTCTTCTGCTGGCATGTGCGGCCTGCTGGCGTTGGACAACCCCTACTCAAATGGTTGCGCGGTTGCACCTACTCCTCGCAGCTGCCACCTACGCCACCGTGAGCATCGGAATCTACTTGTACGGCGCGATATCCGGAGCCGGACGCGGTGTGCTGGGCCGGCTTGAGGAGCATGCGCCCGAATGCCACAGCCGCCTCACCCTCTGGAGCAACGTCCTGGACCTCATCATCCAACGATCATGGACAGGTTGGGGTTGGGGCGAACTTGACTACGCCCACTTTGCCACCCGCTTCGAGGGCACGCGCTTCTGCGCCATCCTCGACAACGCGCACAACCTGCCGTTGCATCTGGCCGTCGAACTGGGTATACCCGCCGCAGTGGCGTTGATAGGTGCGATGGCATTTGTCGTGATCCGCGCCCGCCCGTGGCGCGAGACCGAACCGGCGCGACAGCTAGCGTGGCTGGTCATCGCTTTGGTGATGCTTCACAGCATGGTGGAGTACCCATTGTGGTACGGACCGTTCCAGCTCGCCATCGGTCTTGCTGCGGGAATGCTGCTGGCGCGGCCCGCAACAGCTTGCGTGACACAAGCTGCCTGGCCGGCGCATGCGCAGCGGCTGATCGGCACGCTGCTGATGGGTGCGTCCGTCTACGCTGCTTGGGACTACTGGCGCCTGAGTCAGATCTACCTGCCCAAGGAATTGCGCGCCGATGTCTACCGAGAAGACACGCTTAACAAAATTTCCTCGTCTTGGCTGTTCGCTGACCAGGTGCGGTTCGCGCGGCTTACCATCACCCCGCTCACACCTGCCAACGCCGCCTTCATGCATGAGCTGGCCGAGAAAACCCTGCACTTCTCACCCGAGCCCGCTGTGATCGAGAAATACATCAACAGCGCCCGGCTTCTAGGCCGCGACGCCGATGCCGCTTGGGCGGAGCAACGCTATGCCGCCGCCTTCCCGGACCAGCACGCGCGCTGGAAGGCACTCAGCGCGGCGCGCTGAAGTAATGGCCCGAGCGGCCGCCCTCTTTCTCCAGCAGGCGCACATCATTGACCGCCATGCCGCGATCGATGGCCTTGCACATGTCGTAGATGGTGAGCAGGGCCACCTGCACGGCGGTCAGCGCTTCCATTTCGACGCCGGTGGGGCCGGTGGTCTCGACGGTGGCACGGCAGGTCACGCTGACGCCGTGCGCGTCGGTCGCCGGCGAAAGGTCGAACTCGATGCTCACCTTGGTCAGCGCCAGCGGATGGCATAGCGGAATGAGGTCGCTGGTCTTCTTGGCGCCCTGGATGCCGGCCACGCGCGCGATGCCCAGCACGTCGCCCTTCTTCGCCGTGCCCGACGCGATCACGGCCAGCGTGGCCGGCAGCATGTCGATGCGCCCCTGCGCCACGGCCCGGCGGCGCGTAGCGGGCTTGTCGCCAACGTCCACCATGTGCGCCTGACCGTGCTCGTCGAAGTGGGTGAGGGAGCTCATTTGAACGCTTGTGTGACGGTCTGGAATACGATTGGAAACGGAACCCGCAACTGAACTTCACGGATCGGCGGGATCATACGACGATGCTTCTCTGGAAACTGCGCCTGCGCACATGTCCGGCATGAGCCGACGGCGCCCTGCTCACAACGTGATGCCCATTCACCGAACGTCGCCCCCCCGCTGGACCCGCACCGCCTGCCTCGCGCTCGCCCTGGCGGTGGGTGCTCCCGCCGTGATGTCCCCTGCCGCCCATGCGCAGTTGCCCGGCATGGGCGACACGAATGACATGACGGTGGCTGCCGAGCGCCGCCTGGGTGATCGCATCATGCGCGAGATCTACCGCGACCCGGACTACATCGACGATCCGTTGATCGGCGAATATCTTCAGTCGATCTGGGAGCCGCTGCGCGAGGCGGCCATCAAGCGAGGCGAACTGACGCCCGACATCCAGGAACGCTTTGCGTGGGTGGTGATGCAAGTGCGTGACCGTTCGGTCAATGCCTTTGCCCTGCCAGGCGGATACATGGGCGTGCATCTGGGCCTGGTCGGCACGGTGGCCTCGCGCGACGAACTGGCGTCGGTGATGGCGCATGAACTCAGCCACGTCACGCAGCGCCACATCGCACGCATGATGACCGAGCAGGGCCGCCAGATGCCTTGGGTGCTGGGCGCCATGATCCTGGGCGTGCTGGCGGCCGGCAAGAGTGCCGACGCGGCCAACGCCGCCATCGTCGGCGGCCAGGCGCTGGCGGTGCAGAACCAGCTCAACTTCTCTCGTGACATGGAGCGCGAGGCCGACCGCATCGGCTACGGGCTCATGGGCCAGGCCGGCTTCGATGTCTCGGGCTTCGTGACGATGTTCGAGAAACTGCAGCAGGCGTCGCGCCTCAACGACAACGGCTCGTTCCCTTATCTGCGCAGCCATCCGCTCACCACGCAGCGGATCGCAGACATGCAACTGCGCCAGCAGCTTGATGAGAAGCGCGAGGCGCGCGTGAAGACGTCGCTGGAACATGCCGTGGTGTCGGCCCGCGCACGCATGATGGCCAATCCGTCGGTCGACGCGCTGCGCGCGGCACAGACTCAGGCGCAGGCGAGCGTCCGCGGGCCTTCGGTGGATCCGCGCGCCGCGGGCGATCTCTATGCAGCGGCATGGGCATCCATGCGCTTGCGCGAGTTCGACCGTGCGCGCGATTTCACTTCCCGGCTGGCTTCGCTGGTGCGCGACGATGCCCGTGCATCCCGCGCGGCGCGCCTGCTGCGGGTGGAGATCGAGCTGGCCGAAGGCAATGCCCAGGCGGCACTCACCGCGCTGGGGCCTCAGGCCGATACCGCAGCACGGCCGGAGTTGTTCCTGCGCGCGCAGGCCGAATCGCGCCTCGGGCGCGCGGCCGACACCGTACCGGCCCTGCAGTCCTGGCTCGCGCGCCGGCCCGGCGACACGGCCGCCATGCAGTGGCTGGCCGGCGGCTATGCGGCGCAGGGACAGCCGCTGCGTGCCCTGCGCACCGAGGCCGAGATCCAGGTGATGCGCTACGACTATCAGGCGGCCGTGGACCGCTTCCGCGCGGCGCAGGAAATGATCCGCCGTGGCCAGGCCGGGCGCAATCCTGCCGACCACGTGGAGGCATCGATCATCGACACCCGCCTGCGCGAGGTGGAATCACTTCTTCGCGAGCAGCGCCTCGAGCGCTGAATCGATCACCACGCTCAGCAGCGAATAGATCAGCGAGCCGATCAGCGCGGCCCCGAAGCCCGTCACGGCGAAGCCATCGCCCATCAGGCGCGCGGCGGCCCAGAACATGGCCGCGTTGATGACGAAGAGGAAGAGACCCAGCGTCACCACGGTCACCGGCAGCGTCAGCACCACAAGGATCGGGCGCACGATGATGTTGAGCAGGCCGATCACCGCCGCTGCGAGCATCGCCGAGCCGAAGCTGCGCACTTCGACACCGCTGTAGACGTAGGCCACCGTGAGGAGCGCGGCCGCGCTGAGCAGCCATTTCAGGAGAAGTCTCATGCGGCCAGCATAACCCGGTCGCTGACGGGATGCCACTGCGCCCGTGGCATCCCGCGCGGGGCTGGCATTTCCTACTCTGCGGCCAGTACCAGCATGGCGCCCATGCCGGCGACAGCGCCAGGCACCGTCCAGCGGGAGGACTTGGCGGCCGGCTGGTCGGGGGTGACCGGTTCCATGTCGTGGCCGATCTTGGGGCGGCGGGCATCCAGCACGCGCGTGACGCCATGCTCGGCGTGGAGGCGCTGCGTCAGCTCGGTCAGCGGGCCCTTGGCCAGCACCGGCGTCACGGTGTCGCCATGCCGGCGCAGCAGCGGCACCACGGCGCCGAACAGCTTGTCGGCCCACTTGGCACGCCAGTTCTCGCGAGCGCTGTGGCTCACCCATTTGCTGATGCGGTGGGTCATGCGCGGCGCGCAGGCGACGAGCACCCAGTGCGTGTTTCCACCCCGGCTCTGCATGGGCGCGAGTTGTTGTTCGGCGTAGGCGGCGTCATCCACGTAGACGATGATCTTGTCCATGATGGCTCCTGTGGGGTGAATCAGGGCATGGTAGCGGGCGAAGCTGACTCGAAGGCCAAAGGCCCCGCACGCTACTGCAGCAAAGAACGGAAGAGGAAACCGGGACCGAGGTCCCGGGGCCCTCAGCCGTGCGAGGCCATGGCGGCAGAGCGGCGCGAGGCGACGAATTTGCCCAGCGCCAGCACCACGAGCGCGCCGACGATGTGCGACGTCCAGTACACGGTGTCGGAGACGACCGCCAGGCCGCGCTCGTCCACTGTGCCGAACTTCGGCAGGAAGGTCCACTTGTCCGGCGAAACGAAGGCCGGGTCGGTGACCAGCATGCCACCGGCGATCCAGCCCAGCAGCATGCCGCCGGCCGTGATGATCATCGGGAAGCGGTCCATCAGCTTGATCACCAGCTGGCTGCCCCAGACGATGATCGGGATCGAGATCAGCAGACCCAGCACCACCAGAAGCATCGAGTGCTCGCCGGCGTTCTGCGCCGCACCGGCGATGGCGATCACGTTGTCGACCGACATCACGAGGTCGGCCACGATGATCGTCTTGATGGCCGCCAGCAGCTTGTCGCTGCCCGCCACTTCGCCATGCCCTTCCACGTCGGGGGCCAGCAGCTTGACGCCGATCCACACCAGCAGGATCGCACCGACGAACTTGAGGAACGGGATGGCCAGCAAGGTCATCGCAAAGGCAATGAGCACCACCCGCAGGATGATCGCGCCCGCCGTGCCCCAGATGATCCCTTTGGTGCGCTGCGCCGGCGGCAGCTTGCGGCAGGCCAGCGCGATCACGACCGCGTTGTCGCCACCCAGCAGGATGTCGATGATGATGATCTGGCCCAGCGCGACCCAGAACGCGGGCGAAGTCAGAAAGTCCATAGGTTCCTCGTTGTCGATTGACGAAGGAAGCCGCGAACCGTGGGGTGGCCGTGGCTTCCATACTCTGCGAACCCATGCTGACCGCACACGACCATTTCCGCGGGGGGCGAATGCCGTGCGGGAGAAGAGAGCGTGCCTTGATCGACCGGCGTGGGTCCAATCAAAGGTCTTGCTCGACCGCCTGCACCACAACGTGGTCTGGCGGTCCGGACGGCCGGAAGCTTGCGCTTCGTATTGACGACAGGTCCGATGCCCGGGACGCGCTGGACGCGGCCATGGGGCGGGAGCTACTCCCCCTCGAAGGGGCCGATTTGACCACAACTGGCACATTCCACGCAAAAAAACCGGCCGGCCGATGCGTTCTCCGCCAGATCGCTATGATCCGTTCCCCGCGCCAGACGCGGGCACGTCCATGGCCGCCATCCACATCACCGATATCGAAGCCGCGATCAACTTCTGGCGCGCGAAGAAACCGTCCCCTGACGGCATCACGCTCGCGCCGGAACTGCGCGCGCTCGCCGAGGTGTATGCCCTCATGGTGTTCTACCGCGAGGACGAGGCCGCCGAGGAAGGCTTTCCGGCCAAAGCCTACGCCGCCTGGCGCGAGTGGTACGACAGCACGCCCGACACCCCCTGCATCGCCATCTGCTCCACGAGCCAGGGCGACGCCGTGTGCAAAGGGTGCGGGCGCACCTTCGGCGAAGTGCAGCACTGGCCCGAGATGTCGCCGGGCGCCAAGCGCACCACCTGGCGCCGCATCACGCTGCAGGGCGAGGCCTGGCGCTTCAACCGCTATGCCGAACGCGCCGGGCGGGGCATGGGGGTTGCCGGCGATGAGCGACCAGCCGACGCCCCCACTGCCGGCTGAAAGCTTCGTCAGTCGCGCCACCGGCTTTACAGCCTGGCGTCACCGCGCTATGTTGTGTGAGCCCTTGCTCGCTCACCATGCTGCGCCTAGCCCAAGCCCCCAACATCGTCATCGCCACGCTGTGGGCCGATACGCTGTGCGAGGCCGGCATTGCCGCGACGGTGCAGCGTGAGCACCTGCTGGCCCTGGCGGGCCACCTGCCGCCCGACCAGTGCTTGCCCGAGGTGTGGCTTACGCACGAGCAGCAGGAGCCGCAGGCGCGGCAACTGCTGGATGACCTGCAGCAGATTCGCCAGCGCCAGTGGCGCTGCATCTGCGGCGAAGAGGTCGAAGGCGGCTTCGAGCAATGCTGGGGCTGCGGCCGGCTGATGCCGATCGAGTGACGCAGCTTCAGCGCGCGCTCACTTCCAGCGCACGCACTCCAGCTCGACGGTCTGCCTGTCGTCGGCCAGCATCAGCAGGCCGTCCTGCAGGGTGGCCTGCAGTTGCATGCTGCGCTGGGCCAGCGTGGCCAGGGCTTGTGAAGCCTCGGTGGGCACACGCCAGACACTGAGCTTGTCCAGCCGCGAGAGCTTGTTCTCGATACCCCGCCACCACACCTCGGCGGCATGGTTGAAGGCGTACACGCTCACCGCATCGGCCTTGCTGCAGGCCTTGGCGAGGGGTTTGTCCTCGGGCTGCCCCACTTCGATCCAGCGGCGCGGCCGGCCGGTGAAGTCCCGCAGCCAGACGTCGGGTTCGTCCGGATCGGACAGGCCGGCGCCGAAGGCAAACGTGCCGTCGCCATTGCATTCGGTCTGCAATGCATGGGCTTCACGGGCCAGCGCGGCCAACCGGATCATCATGCGCTCGTCGGTTTCGCTCGGGTGCCGCGCGAGAGTGAGCGCGTGCTCTGCATAGTAGCCGTGGTCAATGTCGGCGATCTGCAGGGTCGCCTTGTAAATGGTGGATTTGAGGGCCATGTGGCGAGCCGTTAGCGGCACGGGCGGCCCAGCCGGGCCACCGCACCAGAAGGGATAGGGGCGTGTTTCAGCAGCGGCGGGCCAGCTCGGCAGCCCGTCCGATGTAGGTGGCGGGCGTCAGGTCGAGCAGGCGCTGCTTTTCGGCTTCGGGGATCTCCAGCGAGCGGATGAGGCCATGGAGGTCGGCCGCGGCCACGGTCTTGCCGCGCGTGACTTCCTTGAGCTTTTCGTACGCGCCCTGCACGCCGAAGCGGCGCATCACGGTCTGGATCGGCTCGGCCAGCACTTCCCAGGCGGCGTCGAGGTCGGCCGCCAGCGCTTCTTCGTTGAGCTCCAGCTTGTTCAGGCCGGTCATGAGCGACTGCTGCGCCAGAACGGCATAGCCCAGCGCCACGCCCATGTTGCGCAGCACGGTGGAGTCGGTCAGGTCGCGCTGCCAGCGGCTGACGGGCAGCTTTTCGGCCAGATGGCGCAGCAGCGCGTTGGCGAGACCCAGGTTGCCCTCGGCGTTCTCGAAGTCGATCGGATTGACCTTGTGCGGCATCGTGCTCGAGCCGATCTCGCCAGCCTTCAGACGCTGCTTGAAATAGCCCAGGCTCACGTAGCCCCAGACGTCGCGCGACCAGTCGACCAGAATGGTGTTGGCGCGCGCCACGGCGTCGAACAGCTCGGCCATGTAATCATGCGGCTCGATCTGGATGCTGTAGGGCTGGAAGGTCAGGCCCAGGCCCAGCGGCTCAGGCGTCTCGATCACCTTGGCGGCAAAGGCTTCCCAGTCGAAATCGGGCCAGGCGGCCAGATGGGCGTTGTAGTTGCCGACGGCACCGTTCATCTTGGCCTTGAGCTTCACGCCTGCGATGGCGTCGCGGGCGGCGGCCAGGCGCACCACCACGTTGGCGATTTCCTTGCCCACCGTGGTGGGACTGGCCGTCTGGCCATGCGTGCGGCTGAGCATGGGCACGGCGGCGTGGGCGTGGGCCATTTCGCGCATCTTGCCGATCACGGCATCCAGCGAGGGCAGCAGCACCAGGTCGCGTGCGGCCTTGAGCTGCAGCGCGTGGCTGGTGTTGTTGATGTCCTCGCTGGTGCAGGCGAAGTGCACGAACTCGCTGGCGGCTTGCAGTTCGGGGCGGGCTTCAAAGCGCGATTTGATCCAGTACTCCACGGCCTTGACGTCGTGGTTCGTGGTCTTCTCGATTTCCTTGATGGCCTGGGCGTCGGCCTCGGAAAAGTTCTTCACCAGCCCCAGCAGGTAGGTGCGTGCGCCGGGCGAGAGCGGCTTGAATTCGGCGAAACCGGCGTCGGACAGCGCGATGAACCACGCCACTTCCACCTGCACGCGGCGGTGCATGTAGCCCTGCTCGCTCATGTGCGGACGCAGCGCGGCAAGCTTGGGCGCGTAGCGGCCGTCGAGGGGGGAAAGGGCGGAAATCGAGGAGAAGGACATCGCACGATTGTAGGTTCCGGCCGCCGTCCGGGGCTGCCCGCGCGCGCCCGGCGGCCAACGGGCCGCTCGCCTAGAATTCGCGCCATGCGATCCAACACAACAACGGGGGGCCAGGCATGAAGCTCATCGGTGCCATTACCAGCCCTTACGTGCGCAAGGTGCGCGTCGTCATGGCCGAAAAGCGGCTCGAATACCAGTTCGTCCAGGAAGACGTCTGGCTTGCGCAGACCCACATCCACGAATCGAATCCGCTCGGCAAGGTGCCTTGCCTGGTCATGGAAGGCGGCGAAGCCGTCTTCGACTCGCGTGTCATCGTCGAATACCTCGATACGCTCTCGCCGGTGGGCAAGCTGATCCCGCAGCAGGGCCGCGAGCGCGCCGAAGTGAAGACCTGGGAGGCGCTGGCCGACGGCGTGCTCGACGCGGCCATCCTCGCGCGCCTGGAGGCCACCTGGCCGCACCGCACCGAAGACCAGCGCAGCCGGCCCTGGATCGACCGCCAGATGCTCAAGATCGAACGCGGGCTCAAGGCCATGAGCCAGGGCCTGGGCGAGAAGCCGTATTGCAGCGGCATCCACCTGAGCCTGTCCGACATCGCGGTGGGCTGCGCGCTGGGTTATCTCGATTTCCGCTTCCCGGAGATCGACTGGCGCACGCCTTACCCGAACTTGCTCAAGCTCCACGACAAGCTGGCCCAACGTGCCAGCTTCCTGGACACGCTGCCCGCCTGACCGGGTGAACTCCTTTTTCTGACATCGGGTGCCCGGCACGACGCGGCCCGCAGTTCCGGCAGGGACTGCGGGCCGATCTGTTTGGGGATGTGAATGGCGCGGTGCCCGCGGGGGGCACCGCGCCGGGATAAAAACACCGCGAAGCGCCCCGGGACGAAGGAGGGAGGGAGGGAGGAGGAGGAGAGTCGTCCCGGGATTGCAGCCCGGGCGTGCTGCCCGGGAGGCTTCGCGGCTGGAAATTCGTCGAACCCTCAGCCGTGTCCTGCTCCTGCCGTTTGGAGTGAACGCGCAGCGGGCCGGTTCCGCTGACAGGCGCCAGTCGTCAGGTAAAAGAATGTGTATGAATTCACGCCCAGGCCTGCGTTGCGGCCCCGCTCAGCGGGCTGCCAGCTGCCGTTCGACGTCCTTGATGAAAGCCGGGTTGTCCGGAGCCACCATGCTGGCGTAGCTGTCGACAAGCCGCCCGTCGCGGCCGATCAGGTACTTGTGGAAATTCCACGCCGGGCTGCGCCCGCCCTGGGCGGCCAGTTGGCGGTAGAGGGCATTCGCATCCGGGCCGCGCACGCTGCTCTTGACGAACATCGGGAAGCGGACGCCGAAGGTGCTTTCGCAGAACTCGGCGATCTCCTTGTTGCTGCCGCTCTCCTGCGAGAAGTCGTTGGACGGGAAGCCCAGCACCACCAGACCCTTGTCGGCGTAGCGTGCGTGCAGCGCTTCCAGGCTCTTGTACTGGGATGTGAAGCCGCAGAAGCTCGCCGTGTTCACCACCAGCACCACGCGGCCGGCGTACTGGCACAGGGACTGCGGCTTCTCGTCCTGCAGCCGGGCGAAAGTGTGTTGCAGCAGCGGCGGGCACTGGCCAGGACTGGCGGCTGCCGCGGGCTGCGTGGCCGGGCGAAGGATGTCCTTGACCGGCCCCTGCGCGACGGCAGACGTCGCGGCCAGGGCCAGCACGGCCGACAGGATCGATGCGGGACGGGCGAACGAGGCGCGCATGGGTTACTCCTGCAAGGGCTGAGGCGGTACGCCACCCGGTAGCGGGTGGAGCGGGCGCCGCCAGTATGCCGCCGTTGCCGGCCTGCGTGGGACGCGGGGTTTTCCTGGCCGCGGCGCCCCTCAGGGCGTCGCCGCACCGGTGCCGGTGGAACGGGGCGGGCGGCGTCTGAGCCGGCGTAGCAGCCACTGCCCGATGTCATCCACGATCAGGAACACCACCGGGATCACCAGCAGGCTCAGCACGGTGGAAGTGATCAGCCCGCCGATCACCGCGATGGCCATTGGCGAGCGGAAGCTCGCGTCGGCCGCGCCCAGTCCGATGGCGATCGGCATCATGCCGGCGCCCATGGCGATGGTGGTCATGATGATGGGGCGGGCCCGCTTGTGGCAGGCGTCCAGCAGCGCGTCCCAGCGGGACATGCCGTGCTCGCGGCGCGCCACGATCGCGTATTCCACCAACAGGATCGAATTCTTGGTGGCGATCCCCATCAGCATGATCAGCCCGATCAGCGAGGGCATCGAGAAGCTCTTGCCCGCCAGCAGCAGCCCCACGAACGCACCGCCCAGCGACAGAGGCAGCGCAGCCAGGATGGTGCCCGGGTGGAGGAAGTCCTTGAACAGCAGCACCAGCACCACGTAGATGCACAGCACCCCCGTGAGCATGGCAAGGCCGAAGCTGGCGAACAGCTCGGACATCACCTCGGCGTCGCCCACCTCGGCCACCCGCACGCCCGGCGGCAGGTTGCGCACCGTGGGCAGGTCGTGCACGGCCTTGGCCACGTCGCCCAGCGCGAGGCCCGACAGCTCGATCTCGAGGTTCACGTTGCGGGCGCGGTCGTAGCGGTTGATCACCGCCGGCCCGCCGGCCAGATCGAGCGAGGCCACTTCGCCCAGCATCACCGGTCCGCGCGCGCCCGGCACCGTGAGCCGCTCCAGCACCGAGAGGTCGCGCCGCGCCGCGTCGTCGAGCTTGACCACGATGGGCACCTGCCGCTGCGCCAGATTGAGCTTGGGCAGCGCGGCGTCGTAGTCGCCCACGGTGGCGATGCGCAGCGTCTCGCCGATGGCGCTGCTGGTCACCCCCAGATCGGCGGCGCGCGCGAAGTCCGGGCGCACGGCGATCTCGGGCCGGGTGAGGCTGGCGGTGGAGGCGATGCTGCCCAGGCCCGGCACGCTGCGCAGCTCGCGCTCGACGGCGCGGGCGGTGGCGATCAGCGATTGGGGCTCCTCGCCAGTGAGCACGAGGATGTACTTCTCGCCCGACCCGCCCAGTCCGACCTTGCTGCGCGCGCCCGGCAGTTCGGTCAGCGCGGCGCGGATCTGGTTCTCGATCGGCTGTTTGCGCGGCCGGTCGCCGCGCGGATCGAGCAGGATGGTGAGCGTGGCCTTGCGCACCTCGGGCGCGCCGCTGCCGGCGAACGGATCGCCGCCTGCCGCGCCGCCGCCCACCGTGGTGTAGACGCTCTTGACGTGGTTCACGCGCATGACCAGCTGGCGCGCCTGCTCCGCCGTGGTCAACGTCTGCTCCAGCGTGGCGCCGGGCGGCAGTTCCAGGTAGACCTGCGTCTGCGAGTTGTCGTCGGGCGGGATGAAGCCCGTGGGCAGCAGCGGGATCAGGGCGAGCGAGCCGATGAAGAACAAGCCCGAGAGGAGCACCGTGACCAGCTTGTGGCCCATCGACCACTGCACGGCGCGCATGTACCAGCGCATCCAGGCCGGGTCTTTCTCTTCGCCGTGCACGATGGGCTTGAGCATGTAGGCCGCCATCATCGGCGTGAGCACGCGGGCGACCACCAGCGAGGCGAACACGGCCAGCGCCGCCGTCCAGCCGAACTGCTTGAAAAAGCGACCCGCGATGCCGCTCATGAACGCCGTCGGCAGGAACACCGCGATCAGTGTGAAGGTGGTGGCGATCACGGCCAGGCCGATTTCGTCGGCCGCCTCCATCGCCGCCTGGTAGGGCGTCTTGCCCATGCGCAGGTGGCGCACGATGTTTTCCACCTCGACGATGGCGTCGTCCACCAGGATGCCGACCACCAGCGACAGCGCCAGCAGCGTGATCACGTTGACCGAGAAGCCCAGCAGGTACATGCCCAGGAAGGCCGGGATCACGGACATCGGCAGCGCCACGGCCGACACGAACGTGGCGCGCCAGTCGCGCAGGAACAGCCACACCACCAGCACGGCCAGCAAGGCGCCCTCGTAGAGCAGGTGCATGGAGCCTTCGTACTCCTCGGCCACCGGCTCGACGAAATTGAAGGCCTCGGTCAGCTCGATGTCCGGATGCTGCGCCTTGAGCTCTTCCAGTGCCTGCTGCACGGCGGCGCCCACGGCCACTTCGCTCTCGCCGCGGCTGCGCGAGACCTCGAAACCCACCACCGGCTGCCCGTTCAGGCGGGCGGCGGCGCGCGGCTCGGCCACGGTGTCGGTGACGGTGGCCACCTGGTCGAGCCGGATGCGGCGGCCATCGGGCAGCGAGAGCTCCAGCGCGGCGATCTCGGCCGCGGTCTGCACGGTGGCCAGCGTGCGCACCGGCTGCTCGCTGCCGCCCAGGTCGGCGCGGCCGCCGGCACTCTCGATCTGCACCTGGCGCAGGCGGTGGGAGATGTCGGTGGCGCTGGCCCCCAGCGCCTGCAGGCGCGCCGGATCGAGCGCCACACGCACTTCGCGCGTGACGCCGCCCACGCGGTTCACCGCGCCCACGCCACGCACGGTCAGCAGGCGCCGCGAAACCTCGTTCTGCACGAACCACGAGAGCGCCTCTTCGTCCATGCGGCTGGAGCGGATGGTGTAGGCCAGCACCGGCTGGCCGGCCAGGTCCACCTTGGCCACGATCGGGTCGCGCAGGTCGGACGGCATGTCCGAGCGCACGCGCGCCACGGCCGAGCGCACGTCGTCCACGGCCTCCTGCACGGGCTTCTCCAGGCGGAACTCGGCCATGATGGTGACGGCGCCGTCCATCACCTGCGTGTTGATGTGCTTGAGCCCCTGCACGGTGGCGATCGAATCCTCGATCTTGCGGGCCACGTCGGTCTCGAGCTGCGAGGGCGAGGCCCCGGGCAACGCGGCCGTCACTGTGACCATGGGCAGGTCCATGTCGGGGAAGTTCTGCACCTTCATGGCCTTGAAGGCGAACAGGCCGCCGAAGGTCAGCAGCACGAACAGCATGACCGCCGGGATCGGGTTGCGGATCGACCAGGACGAGACGTTGATCATGATGGGCGTGTCCCGGTGTTCACTGGCGGGCAGGCGCGGAGGCCGCAGGCGCCGGTGTCGCGGCGCTGCCGGCCGGCGCGGTGGTCACGCGCACCAGATCGCCGTTGTTGAGGAAGCCCGCGCCTTGCGTGACGACGCGAGCCTGCGCATCCAGGCCGCTGGTGATCTCGATGCGGTCGCCCTCCAGCCGGCCCGTGGCCACCTTGAGCTGGCTCACGCGGCTGTCGTCGCCCACCCGGAAGACGTAGCTGAAGCCGTCGCGCACCACCACGGCCTGTTGCGGCACCGTCATCGCCGGCGTGGCGCCCAGCGCGAACTCGCCGCGCGCGAACATGCCCGGCAACGCCGCACCGGGTGCGCCCGCGCGGCCCGTGCCCAGCGGCGGGAGATCCACGTAGACGAGCGCCAGGCGCGTCTGCGGATCGACCGTGGGCGCGACCATGCGCACGCGGCCCTGCAGTTGCGCGCCGCCCGCGCTGGTCACCGTGGCCGCCGTGCCCGGCGCGATGCGGCCGAGCTCGGCCGAGGTGACCTCGGCCCGCCATTCGATGCGGCCCTGGCGGATCAGGCGGAACAACTCGGTGCCCGCGCCCACCACGGCGCCCACGGTGGCGCTGCGCGCGGAGATCACGCCGTCGTCGGGCGAACGCACCTGCGTGTAGTCCAGCCGCAGTTGCTGCGCGGCCAGCGTGGCCTTGGCGGCCTCCACGCGCGCCTGCGCGGTCTTCTCGGCCGTGAGGTACTGGTTGATCTGCGAGGCGCTGAGCGCGCCCGAGGGCTCGAGCGCGCGGGCGCGCTGTGCGTTGGCGGCAGCTTCGGCGGCGTTGGCCTCGGCCTCCATCACGCTGGCGCGCGCCTGGCCCACCTCGGCCTGCACGGTGAGCGGCGAGAACACCGCCAGCACCTGGCCGCGCCGCACGCGATCGCCCACGTTCACGCGGACCTCGGTGAGCTTGAGGCCGCTGGCTTCCGAGCCCACGCTGGCCTCCTGCCAGGCCGCGATGCTGCCGTTGGCCGACAGCCGTTGCGCCAATTGCAACTGCTGCGGCGTGGCCGCCGTCACCGTGAGCACCGGCCGTGCGGCGGCGGTCGATTTCTCGTCGGCCGCCCTCGAGCCGAGCGCGAACAGCAGGACGCCTGCGGCGGCCAGGGTCACGACGACGGCGGACACCACGGTGCGGCGTGTGGCCGGGGACGAAGAGGAAAGCGGATGGTTCATGTCGTATCTCGTGTGTCTGCGTGAACGCCGTGGCGTCGTCTTCAGCGTGTGGCGGGCGTGGCCATGGCGGCCACGCGATCGGCGTCGGGGCGCTGCCAGCCGCCGCCCACGGCGCGGTAGAGCGTGACCCAGGCGGTCTCGCGCTGGCGCCGCAGGTCGATCAGCGCGTTGTCGGCGGCCAGCAGGGTGCGGCGCGCGTCTTCCAGTTCGACCAGGCTGGCCAGGCCGTTGCGGTAGCGCGCCTCGGTGGCGGCGAACGAGGCCCGGTAGCCATCGGCGGCGGTCTGGGCGTCGGCCGCGCGGCTGGCCGCGCTGTCCAGGTTGACCAGCGCCTCTTCCACCTCGCGCACGGCCTGGCGCACGCGGCCGGTGTACGTGGCCACGGCCTCGTCGTAGCGGGCGCGCGCGGCGTCGACTTCGGCCGCGCTGCGTCCGCCATCGAACAAGGGCGCCGACAGCGCCAGCGGGCCCAGCGTCCAGGTGTTGAACGAGTAGGTCGAGCCCCCGGTCCGGAACGCAGAGCGGCCCACGAAGCCGTCGAGCGACAGGCGCGGATAGCGCGCAGCCTGCGCGCTGCCGGCGTCGGCGCTGGCAGCGGCCACGTCGCGTTCGGCGCGGTAGAGATCAGGGCGCTGCGACAGCACGCGCGCGGGCACACGTTCGATGTCGAACAGCGTGGCCGGCGGCGGTGCGGCCGCCGGTGCGGCAGTCAGGCGGCGGCGCAGCTCGGGTTCGTCGATGGCGGTGAGGGCGACCAGGGCCTTCACGCCGAGCTCGCACTGCGCGCGCTGCTGCGTGGCACGGCTCGCGCCTTCGGCCGCGCTGGCCCGCGCGAGCGCGGCGCTGGCGGGCGCGGTGAACCCGGCGCGCGCCGATTCGTCGGACAGCCGCGCGGTCTCGGCACGCGAGCGCGCATCGCCGCGAGCCACCTCGAGCTGGCGCTCGCAGGCGCGTTGTGCCACGTATTGGCTGGCCACTTCGGCCGCCACGGCCACGCGGGCCTCGTGCCAGGCGGCATCGGCGCCGTCGAGCCGGGCCTGCGCCGCATCGCGCGCGGCGCGCACACCGCCGAACAGATCGATCTCCCAACTGGCCTGCACACCGGCCTGGCCCGACGTGGCGAGCACGGGCGGGATGCCGCCGGCTTGCGACGGACCCCGGCTCACGTTGCCGGCCGCCGACAGCGTGGGCGCCAGCGCGGCACCGGCCTGCACGCGCGCCGCGCGCGCCTGGCCCACGCGCGCACCGGCGGCGGCCACGTCGGGGCTGGCGGCCTGGGCGGCTTCGACCAGCTCGGCCAGCAGCGGGTCATTCCATTGCGACCACCATTGGCGCAGATCGGCCACCGCTCCCTGATGGGGCAGCGGTGCGAACCACTGCGGTGGCGCGGCGGCGGCCACCTGCGCGGGTGGCGGGTTGAGCGCACAGCCGGCCACCAGGGCCAGCGGCAGCGCGAGCGCGGCCCAGGCTGCGAGACGGGGTGTCATGACTTGGATCTCCCTTGTTGGATGGCGGAAGGGGTCTGGTGCCCCCTTTCGGATGAGTATCGGATCAAGCGCGGCGCACGATGCGCCTGAGTCTGCGGTGGCAGCACAGCACAGCCACCAGCGCGCGCCCCGGCGCCGTCGGTGCGCGGGGCGCGGCAGCGGGCCGCAGGAGGCGCGGAGGCAGTCATCATGGCGCCGGATTGGATCACATACATCATGCGATCGATCGATCGTCGGGGCCGCAACAATGTGCCCGAATGTGCCTGAAGGACTGCGCCGCAGCGGAGGTACGGAGGATTCAGCCGAACACGGCGTGCCAGAACGCCAGCACCGCGTCGCGTTCGGCGGCCAGTGCACCGGGTGCCACCTGCGTGGGCGCCTCGTCCAGGCGCGCGCGGTGCTGGGCCTGGCGCAGCACGCGATAGGCGCGGGCCGCGGCCTCGCCCACGCCGGCGGGCAGCAGGCCGCAGGCCTCGGCGCGCTGCATCAGCGCGATGTTGCCCACGTTGTCCAGCAGTTGCGGGTGGCGGCCCGACTGCGACAGCACCAGCAACTGCACGGCGAATTCGGCGTCGACCATGCCGCCCGGGCTGTGCTTGACGTCGAACAGTGCGCCGCGCACAGGATGGGCCGCGCGCACGCGCTCGCGCATCGCGGCGATCTCGCCCTGCAGCGCTGCCGCATCGCGCGGCGCGCTGATGACGGCACGGCGCACGCCGTCGAAGCGCTCGTGCAGCGAGCCGGGCTTGTCCTGCTGGCCGGCCGGGCTGCCCAGCACGAAGCGGGCACGCGTCATGGCCTGGTGTTCCCAGGTCCAGGCGGTGTTGCTGCCGCGCTGCTGCTGGTAGTTGGCGTAGGCGTCGAAGGTGGTGATGAGCAGGCCCGAGTTGCCGTTGGGCCGCAGCGCGGTGTCGATCTCGAACAGGTCGCCCTCGCCCGTCTTCACCGTGAGCCAGTTGATGAGCTTGCGCACGTAGGCTGCGTAGATCTCGGGCGCCCGCTCGTCCGCATCTTCGTAGACGAACACGATGTCCAGGTCGCTGCCGTAGCCCAGTTCTTTCCCGCCCAGCTTGCCGTAGCCAATGATGGCGAAGCTCGGCTCGTCGCGGTGGCGCTGCTTGAGGCGCTCCCAGGCCCAGCGCGCGGTCACGCGCAGCACGGCATCGGCCAGCGCCGAGAGGTCGTCGGCCACCTGCTCGACCGACAGTCGCCCTTCCACGTCGCGCGCCAGTGTGCGGAACACCTCGGCGTGGTGGGCACGGCGCAGCAGGTTGAGCAGGGCCTCGTCGTCGTCTTCGCCGGTGCGTGCCAGCGCCTTGCGGCGCGCGGCCAGCTCGGCCTCGAATTCCGCCGCGTCGAAACGCTCGGCCAGCAGCGCGTCGCTGGCCAGCTCGTCGATCACGCCCGGATGCTGTTGCAGGTAACGCGCCGGCCAGCGCGCGGCGCCCAGCAGGCGCAGCAGGCGTTCGTGCACCGACGGGCGCTCCAGCAGCAGGGCCAGGTAGCTTTCGCGGCGCAGCAGCGGCTCGATCCAGCCGGCGCTGCGCACGGCGGCCTCTTCGCTCACGCGGCCTTCGTCGAGCCAGCGGGCGGTGCGCTGCACCAGCCGCGCCAGACGGGCGCGCGCGTCTTCGCGCAGGGCCTGCACGCGCGGATGGTCGCGCCAGTGCTGTACGCGCTCGCGGAAGGTGGCCGGCAGGGTTTCGAGCAACTCCTCGAGATCGGGTGCGGGCGCACGTCCGCCCTTGGGGCCGCCGCAGGTGCCGCTCTTGCAGCCGCCCGAGCCGGGGCCGGCCAGCAGTCGGTCGAACTCGCCGGCCACCAGTTCGCGGTGGGCGTCGAACTCGTGCAGGAACGGGCAGCAGTCGGCATAGCCCATGGTGCGGGCGATCCAGGCCAGGTCGTCGTCCTGCGTGGGCAGCACGTGGGTCTGCTGATCGTCCAGGTACTGGATGCGGTGTTCGACGCGGCGCAGGAAGACGTAGGCCTGGGCCAGCTGTGCGGCCGTGTCGGCCGGCATCAGGCCGGCGCGCGCCAGGCGCGGCAGCGCGTCGAGCGTGGGGCGCGTGCGCAACTCGGGAAACTGGCCGCCGCGCACCACCTGCAGCAGTTGCACGGTGAACTCGATCTCGCGGATGCCGCCGCGCGAGAGCTTGACGTCGTTGGCGCGTTCGGGGTGGCCCGCCGCGCGGCGCGCCGCATGCTCGCGGATCTGGCGGTGCAGCGTGCGCAGCGCCTCGAACACGTTGTAGTCGAGATAGCGGCGGAACACGAAGGGCAGCACCACGCCGCGCAGCGCCTGGGCCGAGCCGTCGGCCACGCACTGGCGCGGCGCGACCACGCGGCTCTTGAGCCAGGCGAAGCGCTCCCACTCGCGGCCCTGCACCTGGAAGTACTCCTCCAGCGCAGAGAGCGAGACGGCGCTCGGGCCCGAATTGCCGTTGGGACGCAGCGCCAGGTCGACGCGGAACACGAAGCCATGCTCGGTGGTGTCGCCCACCAGGGCGTAGATGCGCTTGATGGCGCGGGCGAAATACTCCTGGTTGGAGAGCTGGCCCCGCCCGTCGGGCAGGCCGTCGGTCTCGCCATCCTCGTCGTACACGTAGATGAGGTCGATGTCGCTGGACACGTTGAGCTCGCGCGCACCCAGCTTGCCCATGCCGATCACCCAGAGCTGCGCGCGGCGGCCATCGGCCGTGCGCGGCGCGCCGTGGCGGGCATCGAGCTCTTCCGAGGCCGCGGCCAGCGCCACGTCGAGCGCGAATTCGGCCAGCTCGGTGACGGCAATGGTCACCACCTCCAGCGGCGCCGCCTGGTCGCAGTCGAGCGTGACGAGCCGCTCCATGACCAGCTGGCGCACCATGCGCAGGGCGGCGCCGGTTTCCTCGCCGCGCGCGCGCAGGGCGTCGAAGGCCTGTTGCATGGCGGCGCGGCGCGGCGCACCCGCGGGCAGCAGCGGCAGTTCGGCGGCGTAGCGCAGCCGCAGCCGCTGCACGAAACGGGAGTGCGCCGACGCGGGCGCCGCCGATGCGGCAGCCACCCCCTGCCGGAGAGTCTCCGGGGTGCCGTCCATTAACAAATCTTCACCCGAGGCCCCGGAACGGGTGCCTGTGCCGCCGGTCATAATTCCCGCCACATCCGTCGTTGAAATGAGTCCACGCGTGCCTGTCGTCCCCACCCGCCGGCTGATCGCCACCGCGGTCGTGGCGCGATGGCTATTGACCTTCCTGGTCGCGGCGTGGCTTGTCTTTGCCCTCGCCCTGGCGGTGCTGCACGGCTGGATTGTGCCGCGTATCGACGAATTCCGTCCCCGGCTCGAACAGCAGGCCACGCGGGTTCTGGGGGTACCCGTGCGCATCGGCTCGCTGACGGCCGACGGCAGCAGCGGCGGCCTGTTCCCCGCCTTCGAGATGCGCGACGTCGCGCTGCTCGACGGTGCCGGCCGCGAGGCGCTCACGCTGCCGCGCGTGGTGGTGTCCGCCTCGCCGCGCTCGCTGGTGGGCCTGGGGCTCGAGCAGCTCTACATCGACAGCCCCGTGCTCGACGTGCGCCGCGCATCCGATGGCCGCATCACCGTCGCCGGCCTCGACTTCGGCCGCGAGGGCTCGGATTCCGCCGCCGCGCAGGACTGGCTGTTCTCCCAGCCCGAGCTGGTCATCCGCCGCGGCACGGTGCGATGGACCGATGAGCAGCGCGCCGCGCCACCGCTGGCGCTCGAATCGGTGGACCTGGTGCTGCGCAACCGCGCGCGCCGGCACGACATGCGGCTCGATGCCACGCCGCCGGCCGACTGGGGCGAGCGCTTCAGCGTCGTCGGGCGCTTCCGCCAGCCGCTCTTCTCGGGCCGCGCGGGCCAGTGGGACACCTGGGATGGCCAGCTGTTCGCCAGCCTGCCGCGCGCCGACCTCTCCCGCCTGCGCCAGTACGCCGACGTGGGCGCCGACGTCCGCGAGGGCCTGGGCGCATTGCGCGTGTGGGCCGACGTGAGCCGTGGCGAGATCCACGGCGGCGCGGCCGATGTGGCGCTGACCGAGGTGGACGTGCGGCTCGCCCCGCACCTGGAGCCGCTCGTGCTGAGCTCGGTGTCGGGCCGCATCGAGGGCCAGCGGCTCGCGGGCGGCTTCGAGGTTTCCACACGCGATCTGCAGTTCCAGTCGGGCGATGGCCTGGCCTGGCCGGCCACCAGCGTGCTGGTGCGCTACACCGAGCCGCAGGGCGCCGCGCCGCGCGGCGAATTGCGCGCCGACCGGCTCGATCTCGAATCCCTGGCGCGGCTGGCACACCGCCTGCCGCTGGGGGATGCCACGCATCAGGCGCTGACTTCCTTCGCGCCGAAGGGCCTGGTCACCGGCCTGCAGGCGCGCTGGAACGGCCCGGTCGGCGCGCCCACCCAATACGAAGCGCGCGGTGCCGTCACCGGCCTGGCGGTGGCTGCCCAGGCCGACGCCGGCTTGCCGGGCGTGCGGGGCGCGTCGGTGGAGTTCGAGATGACCCAGGCCGGCGGCCGTGCCCGGCTGGGCATCGACCGCGGTGCGCTCGATCTGCCCGGCGTGTTCGAAGAGCGGGTGCTGCCGCTCGATCACCTGGCCGGCGCCGCCGAGTGGAAGTTCGACGGGCAGCAGATCAGCGTGCAGGTGAACGGCCTGCAGTTCGCCAACGCCGACGCCCAGGGCCAGGCCCAGGGCAGCTGGCGCACCAGCGATCCGGCCACCTCGCGGTCGCGCTCCCGCTTTCCGGGCGTCCTCGACCTCACCGGTACGTTCGCGCGCGCCGAGGGCACGCGGGTGCACCGCTACCTGCCCGCGCACCTGCCGGCCGACGTGCGCCACTACGTGCGCGATGCCATCACGCAGGGCACGGCGAGCGACGTGAAGTTCCGCGTGCGAGGCGACCTGTCCGACATGCCGTTCGAGAACGCCGCGCACGGCGATTTCCGCATTGGTGGCCGCGTGCGCGACGTGACCTTCGCCTATGTGCCGCGCAGCATCGCACCGGCGGGTTCGCTGCCGTGGCCCGCGCTCACGCAACTGTCGGGCGAGCTGGTGTTCGAGCGCGCCAGCATGGAGATCAAGGGCGCCACCGGGCGTTTCGCCGGCGCGCCCGGGCTGCAATTGGCGCAGGCCGATGCGCGCATTCCGGATATCTCGCACAACAGCACGGTGCTGGTGAAGGGCCTGATCAAGGGGCCGCTGGCGGATTCGCTCAAGGTAGTCGCCACCTCGCCGCTGGCCGAGCTGACCGGGCAGGTGCTCACACGCGCCAGCGCCACGGGCAATGCCGACGTGCAGCTCGACCTCACCTTGCCCATCCATGACATCGGTCGATCGCGCGTGGCGGGCAGCGTGGTTCTCGCGGGCAACGACATCCAGTTCACGCCCGACACGCCCATGCTGCAACGATCGCGCGGCACGGTGGCCTTCACCGAGTCGGGCTTCACCGTCACCGGCGGCCAGGCGCGCATGCTGGGCGGTGACATGCGGATCGAGGGCGGCTCGCGCGCCGTCGGCGGCGACATGCAGGTCAGCCTGCGCGCCCAGGGCAGCGTCACGGCCGACGGCCTGCGTCAGGCGGGTGAACTCGGCGGTCTGGCACGGCTGGCGCAGCAGGCACGCGGCAGTGCGTCGTACGCCGCCACGCTGGGCTTCCGCAAGGGCGCGGCCGAGCTGTCGGTGTCCAGCAACCTGCAGGGGCTGGCCCTCGATCTGCCCGCGCCCCTGGGCAAGTCCGCCGATGCGACGCTGCCGCTGCGGTTCGAGAACACGCTGCTCGCCACGTCGGGCGCCACGCTGCAGGACCAATTGGTGCTGGAACTCGGTCGCCTGGCGTCGGTCACCTACGTGCGCGACCTCTCTGCCGCGCAGCCGCGCGTGCTGCGCGGCGCCATCGGTGTGGGACTGGCGGAAGGCGAATCGGCCCCCATGCCCGAGGACGGCGTGGCGGCCAACGTCCAGCTCGACCGCATCGACGTCGATGCCTGGGAGCGCGCGCTTTCGCAGGCGGCCGGTGGGCCGCTGGCGCAGCAGGCCTCGGGCAGCGTTGCCGGCGCCACCTCGGCCTATCTGCCCACGCGCATGGCAGTGCGCGCGCGTGAACTCGTCGTGGAAGGCCGCGCCGTGCACAACGTGGTGGTCGGTGCGTCGCGCGAGGGCACGACCTGGCGCGCCAACCTCGACGCCACCGAGATGAACGGCTACCTCGAATACCGCCAGCCGCAGGCGGGCGCGCCGGGCGGCCGCCTGCATGCGCGGCTGGCGCGTATGTCGATCGGGCCGGCCCAGACGACCGAGGTCGAAGACCTGCTCGACCAGCAGCCCGACAGCCTGCCGGCGCTCGACATCGTGGTGCAGGATTTCGAGCTGCGCGGCAGGAAGCTCGGCCGCATCGAGATCGAGGCCCTCAACCGTGGCGGCGGCGGCGCGACGCGCGAGTGGCGCCTGTCCAAATTCAACGTGGTCTCGCCCGAGGCCATCTTCGCGGCCACCGGCAACTGGGTGGCGCTGGGTGCGCAGGAAACGGCGGCTGTCCGCACCACCCGCGCGGGCGCCGCGGCCACGCCACGCCGGCGCACGGTGATGAACTTCCGGCTCGACATTTCCAACGCGGGCGACTTGCTGGCGCGCCACGGCATGCAGGGCGTGGTGCGGCGCGGCAAGGGCCAGATGGAAGGTCAGGTGGCGTGGATCGGCTCGCCGCTGTCGCCCGACTATCCGAGCATGAACGGTCAATTCACGGTCAACATCGAGGATGGCCAGTTTCTCAAGGCCGATCCCGGCATCGCGAAACTGCTGGGTGTGCTCAGCCTCCAGTCGCTGCCGCGCCGGCTCACGCTGGATTTCCGCGACGTGTTCACCGAGGGCTTCGCGTTCGACTTCTTCCGTGGCGACGTGCGCGTCGAGCAGGGTGTCGCATCGACCAACAACCTGCAGATGAAGGGCGTGAACGCCGCCGTGCTGATGGAGGGACGCACCAGCCTGGCGGCCGAGACGCAGGACCTGCGCGTGGTGGTGGTGCCCGAGATCAACGCCGGCACCGCCTCTCTGGTGGCCACCGCCATCAATCCGGCCATCGGCCTGGGCACCTTCCTCGCGCAGATGTTCCTGCGTCGTCCACTCATCCAGGCCGCCACGCAGGAGTTCCACATCGACGGCAGCTGGACCGACCCGCGCATCGTGCGGGTGGACCGTGGCGCTGCCGCACCCCCGTCGGCTGGCGGCAACCCGGCAGCCGGCACCGAGAAGGAGGCGCAACGATGAAGGTGGCCATGATCCAGATGGTGTCGGGCACGCAGGTCGAGGCCAACCTGGCGCGCGCTGGCGCTCTGCTCGAGCAGGCGGCCGCCGCCGGCGCCCGGCTCGCGGTGCTGCCCGAGTACTTCTGCGTGATGGGCAGGCGCGACACCGACAAGCTCGCGCTGGCCGAAGCCTGGGGCGATGGCGGGCCCATCCAGTCCTGGCTGGCTGGCCAGGCGCGCTCGCTGGGACTGTGCATCGTCGGCGGTACGCTGCCGCTCGCCACCGGCTCGCCCGATCGCGTGTGCAACACCACGCTGGTGTATTCGGCCACGGGCGAATGCATCGCCCGCTACGACAAGATGCATCTGTTCCGCTACGACAACGGGCGCGAAAGCTACGACGAAGCGCGCGTGCTGCAGGCGGGCGATGCGCCCACTGCCTTCGACCTGATGGGCGACGACGGCCAGCCCTGGCGCGTGGGCCTGTCGGTCTGCTACGACCTGCGCTTTCCCGAGCTGTACCGCCACTTGTCGCGGCAGGGCTGCGACCTGCTGCTCGTGCCCAGCGCGTTCACGGTGCCCACCGGCCGCGCGCACTGGGAGGTGCTGCTGCGCGCGCGCGCCATCGAGAACCTGGCCTGGGTGGGCGCAGCCGCGCAGGGCGGCCACCACGAGAATGGCCGCGACACCTGGGGCCACAGCCTCGTGATCGACCCGTGGGGCGAAGTCGTGGCGTGCGAACCGCATGGCGAAGCGGTGGTGCTGGCCGAACTCTCGCGTGAACGTCTGTCGCACTGCCGCGGCCAGCTGCCCGCGCTCTCGCACCGCAGGCTCTGATGACGCTGGCCACGCCCCAGGCGCTCAACCGCATGGTGCCGCGCACCCTGCTCAACTCGTGGCAACGCTGGTCGTTGTGGGGGCTTCTGGCCGTGCTGGTGGTGGGCATGCTCGCCACGCTGGTGTGGCTGGCCGGTCGCCACGAGATTTCGCAGGTGCAGGCCCAGCTCGACCGGGACGCCAACGATGCCGTGGTCGAGATGCGCGCCACCCTGGCGCGCCACGTGCAGACGTTGCAGGCAGTGCACCTGCTGCACCCGCAGCCCGCCGACTGGCAACGCGCCGCTGGCGACCTGCTGCGCGAGCGCCGCGAATGGTTGCGCGTGCAGGTGCTGGACACCTCGGCGCGCGTGCTGGCCGAGGTCGAGACGCCATACCGCATGCAGCCGTTCGCGCGGCTGCAACGCGGCATGCTCGAGCAGGAGGTATCGCAGACCTGCGCCGCCGCCCGCAAGCTGGGATCGGTGAGCTACGCCGGCTCGTACTTCCTGCCGCAGAGCAATGGCCAGGGCATCGAGGCCATGGATCTGTGCGTACCCGTGATGCAGGACGGGCGCGCGACGCAGTACCTGGTGGCCACCTATTCGCTGCCCGACATGCTGGCCGAGATGATCGGCCAGCAGCTGCTGCGCGGCAAGGAAGTCTCGTTCACCGAAACCGACGGCACGCGCCTGGCCATGCACGGGCAGACGGTGCGCCGCAACAACCGCGTGTTCTCCAGCCAGCAACTGCTCGACCTGCCGGGCGTGACGCTCATGCTGCGCATGGAAGGCTGGCGCGCCGCACCCGACCTGTTCCCCAACGTGCTCACGGCGCTGGTCACGGGCATGTCGATTGCGCTGGTCACGGTGCTCGTGCTGCTGGTCAAGGACGTGCGCCGGCGCATGCGCGCCGAGCGCGACCTGGCCGATGCCTTCGCCTTCCGCAAGGCGATGGAAGACTCGCTGGTCACCGGCCTGCGCGCGCGCGACCTCGAAGGCCGCATCACCTATGTCAACCCGGCCTTCTGCGAGATGGTGGGTTATGACGCGCGCGAACTCGTGGGCAGCGGCACGCCCGCGCCTTACTGGCCGCCCGACAAGGTGCAGGAATACACCGAGCGCCAGACGACGCGCCTGGCAGCGCGCAACGTGCCGCCTCGCCAGGGCACCGAATCCGTCTACATGCGCAAGAACGGCGAGCTGTTCGCCGTGATGATCTATGAAGCGCCGCTGATCAACCTGCAGGGCGTGCAGACCGGCTGGATGGGCGCCATCCTCGACGTGAGCGAGCAGCGCCGCGTCGAAGAACTCTCGCGTGCATCGCAGGAACGCCTGCAGGCCACGGCGCGCCTGGCCACAGTGGGTGAAATGGCGTCCACGCTCAGCCACGAACTCAATCAGCCGCTGGCTGCCATCGCCAGCTACGCCACCGGCTCGCTCAACCTGCTGCGCGTGGACGCTTCAGACGCCGCCAGCCTGGAGCTGGCCATGCGCCGCATCGCCGGGGAGGCCGAGCGCGCGGGCAAGGTCATCAAGAGCGTGCACGACTTCGTGCGCCGGCGCGAGCGCATGCGCGAGCCCGTGGCGCCGCGCCTGCTGGTGGAAGCCATCATGCCGCTGGTGACGCTGCAGGCGCGCAAGCTGCAGGTGCGCGTGATGGTGCAGTTCGAAGAGCCGCTGCCGCAGGTACTGTGCGACCGCACCATGGTCGAGCAGGTGTTGCTCAATCTCGCGCGCAATGCCATGCAGTCGATGGATCACGCCGACAGTGCCGTGCGCACGCTGGTGCTGCGCGTGGCGCGCGCGCCCGTCGATGGACGACGCTGGCTGGAATTTTCGGTGGCCGACCTTGGCTCGGGCATCCCGCCCGAAGTCGCCGAACGCCTGTTCACGCCATTCTTCTCCACGCGCCAGGAGGGCATGGGCCTGGGCCTGGCGATGTGCCGCACGGTGGTGGAGCAACACGGCGGCCGCCTCACCTTCGGGCCCAATACGCCGCGCGGTACGATCTTCCGCTTCACGCTGCCGGTTCAGGCCGAGGCCACGCGCCCGCATGTTCCGGCCCCCGGCGAGGCCGCCCTGGCGGGCGGCAACGGCCCGACGACCTGACGCCATCACGATGCAACCTGTCCTGGACGCCACCATCTTCATCGTCGACGACGACGCCGGCGTGCGCGAGGCGCTGGCCTGGCTGCTGCGCTCGCGCCGGCTCATGAGCGAGACCTTCGACAGCGCCGAGGCGTTCGAGCAGCGACTGTCCGAAACGGGCGCACGCATCGAGCACCCGGGCTGTCTGCTGCTGGACGTGCGCATGCCGGGCATGAGCGGGCTGGCGCTGTTCGAGCTGCTGATCGAGCGTGGCCTCGCGCAGGCGCTGCCGGTCATCTTCCTCACCGGCCACGCCGACGTGCCCACGGCGGTGGACGCGGTCAAGCGCGGGGCTTTCGACTTTTGCGAGAAGCCGTTCTCGGACAACGCGCTGGTGGATCGCATCGAGCAGGCGTTGCAGCAGTCGGCCCAGGTGCTGGCCACGCGCGGGCAGCGCGTGCGCCTGCAGAGCCGGTTGGCTGAACTCACCGACCGAGAGCGCGATGTGATGAACCTGGTGGTGGGCGGCCTGCCCAACAAGCTGATCGCCGATCAGCTCGACATCAGCGTGCGCACGGTGGAAGTCCACCGCGCGCGCGTGTTCGACAAGATGGAAGTGAAGTCGGCCGTCGAGCTGGCCAACCTTCTCAGGGATCTGGGCTGACTCCCGATTCAGCGCGCAAGTACAGGCAACTGCGGACCGGCACGGCCGGTTGCGCAGCGTGCCTTGCGCAGAAAGCGCCGGCTCAGCCTGCGTTGCCGCGCTCGCCCACGTAGATCTCGACGCGGCGGTTGCGCGCGCGGCCTTCGTTGGTGTCGTTGGTGGCGATGGGCTGCATCGAGCCGCGCCCTTCGATCTGGAACTGCGTGGCGGGCACGCCGCGCATCACCAGGTAGTCGCGCGTGCTGGCCGCGCGGTTCACCGACAGCGGGTTGTTGATCGCGTCGCTGCCCGTGCTGTCGGTGTGGCCGATGATGCGCACCAGCGCGTTGGGGTTGTTTCGCAAGCCATTGGCGAACTGGTCGAGCACCGGCGCGAAGTTGGACTTGACGTTGGCACGGCCCACATCGAAGGAGATGTCGGCGGGAATGTCCAGGCGCAGCTGGTTGTCCGCGGTCTGCGACACGGCCACGCCGGTGCCACGCGTGGCGGCTTCCATTTCCTGCTTCTGGCGTTCCATGCGCTGCGACCAGATGTAGCCGCCCAGCGCGCCAACGCCCGCGCCCACCGCCGCACCCGCGCCGGCATTGCCGCCCGTGGAACCCAGCACGGCGCCCGCGACGGCGCCAATGCCCGCGCCGGTGGCGGTGCGGCGCTGCGTATCGCTCATGTTCATGTCGGCGCAGCCGGCGAGGAAGACGGCACCTGCGGCCGTGGCGAGGATGATTTTTTTCATGGTGTTCAGCTCCTTGGGAAACCTGTGGCAGGCGATGCTAGCCCCGGATGGGCGTGCGGAGGCTGATTATGAAAATCCATCTGCTGCGACAGCGTGACGGTTTGTAAGACGTGGTTCTCGACGTGGCGTGGCACGAAGATCGGGCGCCGATGCGTGAATTCGTACACGCCGGGATGGCCCCTTCACGGGCGGCGCGGCGGCTCGCCGTCGTCCGGCGCGTCGTGGGCAGCGGTTTCCTCGCGCGGCAGTTCTCCGCCCTTGCGGCCCGAGAACATGGTCCACCACACGATGACCACCAGCAGCACCAGGGCCAGCAAGGCTTCAAGCAAAATCAGACCCATGAGAAGACTCCAGTGGCTGTTGGGCAGTGGCGCGATTGTAGGAATGCTGGGCGTGCTGGCCGGTTGCGCGTCGGGCCCGTCGATCGAGCCCCGACCCTCGCCGGCCGTGCGGCCGGTTCCGTCGCAGCCCCTGCCCGCGCTGGCCGACGATGCGCCCCTGCCGCCGGCCCTGGCGCAGGGCCGCAGCCGGTGGGTGCCGGTGCGCTGGGCCGAGCTGCCGGGCTTCGGCGAGGATGCCATTCACGAAGGCTGGAACGCGTTGCTGCGCAACTGCGAGCGCCCGCCCGCGGCTTTCGCGCCGCTGTGTCCGGAGGTGCGCCAGCTCGCCATCGGCGAAGGCGATGAACAACGTGCGTGGCTCGTGCAGCGTCTGCAGCCCTACCGCGTGGAGCCGCTCGACGCGCCCACCGAAGGGCTGCTCACCAGCTACTACGAGCCGGTCTACGAAGCGCGGCGCGCGCCCGAGCCCGGCTTCGGCGTGCCGCTCTACCGCACCCCCGTGGGGTTCGCGGCGCGACGCCCCTGGTACACGCGCCAGCAGATCGACACGCTGCCCGAGGCGCAGGCCGCCTTGCGCGGCCGAGAGATCGCGTGGATGGCCGACCCCATCGACGCGATGATGTTGCACATCCAGGGCTCGGGCCGGCTGCGCGTGCGCGAGGCCGATGGCAGCGAGCGACTGGTGCGCGTGGCTTTCGCGGGCACCAACGAGCAGCCTTACCGCAGCATCACGGCCTGGCTGCAACAGCAAGGCGTAACACGCGTGAGCCCCTGGCCCGGCGCCACCAAGGAATGGGCGGCGCAGAACCCGTCGCGCGTCAACCAGCTGCTGTGGAGCAACCCGCGCTATGTGTTCTTCCAGGAAGAGGCGCTGACACCGCTCGACGCCGCCTTCGGCCCGCGCGGCGCACAGGGCGTGGCACTGACGCCGGGCCGCTCCATCGCGGTCGATCCGCAGAGCATTCCGTACGGCACGCCGGTGTGGCTGGCCTCCAGCGGCCCGGCCGCCAACCTGCAACGTCTGGTCGTGGCGCAGGACACCGGCAGCGCCATCGTGGGCGCCGTGCGTGCGGACTACTTTGCCGGGACGGGCGACGAGGCCGGCTTCTTCGCGGCGCGCGTCAAGCAGCCGCTGCGGCTGTGGGTCCTCTGGCCGAGGCGTTGAAGGCCCCCACGTTCGCTCACTGCGTGTAGCTCTCTGCCCCCGAGGGGGCCGCTCGCGCGGGGCCTCGGCAGAGCCGGGGCGTGATCGCTGCGCGATCAGCGCTCGGGCGCCTCCTTGGCGAACATTCCAGTGCGCGACCCGAACTGTGTTCTCAGTGCTCTTCTTCCACGACGTAGCGCGTGACGCGCGGCGGGGCTTCGCCGATGTGGAACTTCAGGCGCCGGTCGCGCAGCGCCACATCCGATGCGGTGAAGCGGTCGAAGCGGCGCAGATGCTCGGTCCACGACACGTCGATCACCTGTTCCACGAAGCGGCCGGGCTCGGACATGTCGTGCAGGAGTGCCCAGTCGAGCGCGCCCTGCGACAGGCGCGCGCGGCGGCTGTCCTGCATGACGGCGTGGAAAGCATCGGCATGCGCGGGGTCGATCAGGTACTCGATCTGCGCGATCACGCGGCCGGGCGCGGCCGTGCGCGGAAGGGTGTGGGCGATCTGCGAGCGTGCGGGCGTGAGATCGAGCACCTCGCCCGCCCGCTGAGGCATCAGCCGCTGTGCCAGCAGCATGGTGATCACGCCCGAGACGGCCGCCGTCACCAGGCTGGCCTGCACCGAACTGTGGCTGGCCACCTGGCCCCAGATGGCGGCACCCAGGGCGCTCGCACCCATGATGGCCATCTGGTACATCGACATGCCACGTGCGCGCACCCAGTCGGGCAGCGTCATCTGTGCCGTCACGGTCATCGAGTTGGCGGTGCTGATCCAGGCCGCGCCGGCACAGAACATCACCGGCAGGGCGATGACGAGGTGGGGCGAGAACGACATCACCAGCGTAGCGCCGGCCTGAACGCCGGCCCCCATCAGCACCATCGCCTCGGTGTCCAGGCGGCGGCGGATCTTCTGCATGTTGAGCGCGGCCACGATGGCGCCGATGCCCATGGCCGCCAGCAGCAGCGTGAAGGTGCCGGCCGCGCCATCGGGCATGGCGCGGGCCACCAGCGGCAGCAGCGCCAGCAGCGCAGTGGAATGCAGGAAGAACAGGCCGATGCGCAGCAGCACCGCGCGCAGCGGCCGCGACTGGCGCACGTGCTGCAGGCCCACGCGCATGGCGACGGTCAGGGGCTCGCGGCCCAGCGGGTCCGGCACGCTCTGGCGGCGCCACCGCATGATGGTGAAGCCCGCCACCACCGACAGCAAGGCGTTGAGCATGAATACCCACATGCTGCCGGCCGCGGCGATGATGGCGCCGGCCAGCAGCGGGCCGATGATGCGCGAGGCGTTCATGGCCACGCCGTTGAGCGCCAGCGCCGCGGGCAATTGCGGACGCGGCACCAGTTCGGGCACGATGGCCGCGAACACGGGCCAGCGCATCGCCAGGCCGACGCCGTTGAGGAACACCAGCGCCAGCAGCATGGGCGCGCTCATCACGCCGGCCACCAGGGCCACGCACAGCAAGGTGGAGACGCCCGCGATCCAGAACTGCGTCACCATGAAATAGCGCCTGCGGTCCAGAATGTCTGCCAGCGCGCCGCTGGGCAGGCCCAGCAGGAAGACAGGCAGCGTGGAGGCGGTCTGCACGGCCGCCACCCAGGCGGGTGAGGCGGTGAGCGTCGTCATGAGCCAGGCGGCGGCCACGTCGCTCATCCACATGCAGGTGTTGGCCGTGAGCCATGTAGCCCAGAGCATGCGGAAGACGGGGCGCCGCAAGGGCGCGAGGGCAGAAAGATCGTCGGGCGGCGTGCCGGCTGCGTCGGAGGGGGACTGGGGCATCGCCGCCGATTGTGCGCCCAACGCGAAGGCCTCGTGGGGCGGTGGGTCGAGGCGGGCGGGCCGTCAGCGCACCGACACGCGCAACTGCACCTGTAGCCGCGAGGCGCCCTGCTGCTGGCCCTGGTAGAGCGTGCCGCTGCCGCGTGCATCCATCGACGAATCGGATTCGGCGATGGTGAACCATTCGCCCAGCGGCGCGGCCACCGTGGCCGACGACGACGCGCCCGAGCCGCCGCGGCCGGCCAGGGCCGTGCCCAGTTCGATCTCGACCGTGTCGCCCCCGCGCCATACGGGGCGCGCGGCGAAGCCGCTGTTGGCTTCGACCAGCACCGAGCCCGGCAGCACGTGCACCTGGCCGCCCTGCACGAAGGTCTGCACCACGCGCACCGGTACGGCGTTGCCCAGGTTGATGCGCGTCTCGCGGCCGTTGAGCACCAGCACCATCTGCGAGAGGCTTTGCGACGACTGCCGTTCGCGGCTGCCGCCCGACAGGCCGAACTGTCCGCCCGACTGGCCGGGCGAGAGCACGATGCCGCCACTGGCGCCCAGGCGGGTGTCCGAGCGGGCATCGGCCTGGCTCTGGCGCACCTCGATCTGCAGGTTGCGCATGGGCAGCGGCTCGGCCGGCGGTGGCATCTGTGCGTGCACGCTCTTGAAGGCCAGCAGGGCGACGAACGCGGTGGCGAGGCGGCGGTTCACGTGGTGCATTGGCGGGCCTTCGGGTTGGATCAACGCTTGGCGGTGGCGGGCTTGGCGAGGTGGCCCAGCGGCAGCGCGCCGGCCGATTTCACCTCACCCAGAGAGAAGCTGGTATGCAGGTCTTTCACGTTGGGCAGGTTGATGAGCACCTGCCGCGCGAATTGCGAAAAGCTGTCGAGGTCGCGCGAAACCACCTGCAACTCGAAGGTGCCGGTGCCGCTGATGTAGTGGCACGAGACGATCTCGGGAATCTTCTGGATCGCGTCTTCCAGCTTGCGCGTGACATCGCCGGTATTCCGGTCGGCATCGAGCCGCACGAAGGCCAGCACGCCCAGGCCGATCTTCTGGCGATCGATCTCGGCGCGATAGCCCTTGATGAAGCCTTCTTCTTCCAGCGCGCGCACGCGCCGCCAGCACGGCGCGGCCGACAGGCCCACGCGCTGGGCCAGTTCGGCATTGGTCAGGCGCGCATCGTTCTGCAGTTCGGCGAGGATGGCCAGGTCGAACTTGTCCAAGGTTTCCATGGGGCGGATTTTGCAGCAAGAATCTTTCTGTAATCGGGGCAATCCGGGAAAAGAAAGAAAAGATTTATCTGCGGGTACTGCATACACTGTGCCGAGGCATGCCCGAAAGCGACACCCTCCGCAACGGACATGAAATGCCGCCGCCCACGAGGCGGTCAAAAGACCCCCACCGGAGAGACAAGATGAACGCCCCCCTGCCCGAGCACATCCGCCGCGCGCTCGAAACCGTCACCCTCGACGACAAGTATTCGCTCGATCACGGACGCGCCTTCATGAGCGGCGTGCAGGCGCTGGTCAAGCTGCCGATGCTGCAGCGCCAGCGCGACGCCATGGTCGGCAGGAACACCGCGGGCTTCATCAGCGGTTACCGCGGCTCGCCGCTGGGCGGCTACGACCAAGCGCTCTGGAAGGCGGGCAAGTACCTCAAGGCGCAGAACATCGTGTTCCAGCCCGGCGTGAATGAGGAGCTGGCCGCCACGGCGCTCTGGGGCACGCAGCAGATGGGTTTCGCGCCGCCGGGCAGCAACCGGTTCGATGGCGTGTTCGGCATCTGGTATGGCAAGGGCCCGGGCGTCGATCGCTGTTCCGACGTCTTCAAGCACGCCAACATGGCCGGCACCACGCCCTGGGGCGGCGTGATCGCGGTGGCCGGCGACGACCACATCAGCAAGAGCAGCACGGCCGCGCACCAGAGCGACCACATCTTCAAGGCCTGCGGGCTGCCGGTGTTCTTCCCGGCGACGGTGCAGGAAATCCTCGACCTCGGCCTGCACGCCTTCGCCATGAGCCGCTACGCGGGCGTGTGGTCGGGCATGAAGACGATCCAGGAGATCGTCGAATCCAGCGCCACGGCGACCATCGACCCGGAACGCGTGGAGATCCGCATCCCCACCGATTTCGAGATGCCGCCCGGCGGCCTGCACATCCGCTGGCCCGACCACGCGCTGGAGCAGGAAGCGCGGCTGATGCACTACAAGTGGTATGCCGCGCTGGCCTACATCCGTGCCAACCGGCTCAACTACAACGCCATCGAGAGCCGGAACGACCGCTTCGGCCTGATTGCCAGCGGCAAGGCCTGGAACGACCTGCGCCAGGCGCTGCTCGACCTGGGCCTGGACGACGACACCTGCCGTCAGCTCGGCATCCGGCTGCACAAGGTGGGCGTGGTCTGGCCGCTGGAGGCTCAGCTCACGCGCGACTTTGCCACCGGCCTCTCCGAAATCCTGGTGGTTGAGGAGAAGCGCCAGGTCATCGAATACCAGCTCAAGGAAGAGCTCTACAACTGGCGCGCCGACGTGCGCCCCAACGTGCTGGGCAAGTTCGACGAAGTGCAGGGCGATTTCTCGGGCGGCGAATGGTCCATGCCCAACCCGACGGCCCACGAACTGCTGCGCGCCAACGCCGACCTGTCGCCCGCGCTCATCGCGCGGGCCCTGGCACACCGCCTGCAGCGCAATCGCGTGCTGGAGGCCGGCGGCGCCGACATGGTGGCGCGCGTGCAGGCGCAGCTGGCGATCCTGGAAGCCAAGGAGCGCTCGATGCAGGTGCTGAACGCGGGGGGCGGCACGGCCGGTGCCGACCGCCAGCCCTGGTTCTGCTCGGGCTGCCCGCACAACACCAGCACTGTGGTGCCCGAGGGATCGCGCGCGCTGGGCGGCATCGGCTGCCACTTCATGGCCACGTGGATGGACCGTTCCACCATCGGCTTCACGCAGATGGGCGGCGAGGGTGTGCCGTGGGTGGGCCAGCAGGCCTTCAGCAACGAGAAGCACGTGTTCGCCAATCTGGGCGACGGCACCTACTTCCACAGCGGCCTGCTGGCGATCCGCCAGAGCATCGCGGCCGAAGTGAACATCACCTACAAGATCCTCTACAACGACGCCGTCGCGATGACCGGCGGCCAGCAGGTGGGCGAACGGCCCGAGGGCCACTCGGTGGTGCAGATCGCGCAGAGCATGCGCGCCGAGGGCGCGAAGAAGATCACCATCGTGACGGACGAGCCCGAGAAGTACCGGGGCGTGCAGGACCTGCCGGCCGGCATCGCCATCCAGCACCGTGACACACTCGACGCGGTGCAGCGCGAGTTCCGCGAGATCGCGGGCACGACGGTCATCATCTACGACCAGACCTGTGCCACCGAGAAGCGCCGCCGCCGCAAGCGCGGCACCATGGCCGACCCGGCCAGGCGCGTTGTCATCAACGACCTGGTGTGCGAGGGCTGCGGCGATTGCGGCGTGCAGTCCAACTGCCTGTCGGTGGAGCCGCTGGAGACCGAATTCGGCCGCAAGCGCACCATCAACCAGAGCACCTGCAACAAGGACATGAGCTGCCTGAAGGGTTTCTGTCCGAGTTTTGTGAGCATCGAGGGTGGGCAGTTGCGCAAGAAGTCGCGCAGCGCCGAAACGCCCTCGCCCTTCGCCATGGGCCCGCTGCCCGAGCCCGCGCTGCCAGCACTCGCGCAGCCCTGGGGCATCGTGGTCGCCGGCGTGGGTGGCACGGGCGTGATCACCATCGGACAGCTGCTGGGCATGGCCGCGCACATCGAAGGCAAAGGCATCGTCACGCAGGATGCGGCGGGCCTGGCGCAAAAGGGCGGCGCCACCTGGAGCCACGTGCTCATCGGCGCGCACCAGGACGACATCCGCACCACGCGCGTGTCGATGGCCGCCGCCGACCTCATCCTCGGCTGCGACCCCCTGGTCACGGCAGGAAAGGAAACGCTGCTGCGCATGCGCGAAGGCCGCACGCACGTCGCGCTCAATTCGCACAGCACGCCGACAGCGGCGTTCGTGCGCAATGCCGACTGGCAGAACCCCGCCGAGGCCTGCGTGGCAGCCATTGCCCAGGCCGTGGGCGCCGATCACGTGGGCGCATTCGACGCCGACGGGCTGGCCACACGGCTCATGGGCGACAGCATTTACGTCAATCCAATGATCCTGGGCTACGCGTGGCAGAAGGGCTGGGTGCCGCTGGCGCATGCGTCGCTGCTGCGCGCGATCGAACTCAATGCCGTGGCCGTGGAGGCCAACAAGGCCGCCTTCGAATGGGGCCGCCATGCCGCGCACGACCCGGCCGCGCTGCGCCAGATGGCTGCGCCCACGCAAGTGATCGAGTTCAAGCGCCGCGAGACGCTGGAGGGACTGGTGGCGCGCCGTGTGGAGTTCCTCACGACCTACCAGAGTGCCGGCTACGCCGCGCGCTACGCCGACTTCGTGGAGCGCGTGCGGCTGGCCGAGCAGGCCGCCACCGGCAAGACCCAGCTGGCGGAAGCCGTGGCGCGCAACCTGTTCAAACTCATGGCCTACAAGGACGAATACGAAGTGGCCCGGCTGCAGAGCGATCCGGCTTTTCTCGCCCGCCTGGCCGAGATGTTCGAGGGCGACTGGCGCGCCCACTACCACCTGGCGCCGCCGCTGCTCGCCAGGCGCAACGCGCGCGGCGAACTGCAGAAGCAGCGCTTCGGCCCGACCATGCTGCATGCTTTCCGTGTGCTGGCCCGGCTGAAGTTCCTGCGCGGCACGGTGCTGGACCTGTTCGGCTACACCGAGGAGCGGCGCACCGAACGCGCCCTGGTGGACGAGTACCGTGCCACCGTCGACGAGTTGCTGGCCGGGTTGTCGGCCGACCTTCACCCGCGTGCCGTCGAGATCGCCCGCCTGCCCGAACAGATCAAGGGCTTCGGCCATGTGAAGGAGCGCAACCTCGCTGCCACGCGGGCGCGCTGGGTCGAGTTGATGGCCCGCTGGCGTCAACCCGAAACGCCTGTCCGGCAGGCCGCCTGACGGCTTCGCCAGCCGCGCGCGCCGGCCGCTCCAATGCCCTTCGCCGGACGGCGGGCATGGTCGGATGGAAAGCGGAGGCGCCGCATACAATCCCGAGGTTATGCCGCCTTGCGGCGCGGCCCTGCGTGGCCGTGCGGCAGCCGGCGGATTCGCCTTGTCCCCAATACGTCCTGTGGAGTTGCCTGTGTTCATTTCTTCCGCCTACGCCCAGACCGCCGCCGCCGGCTCGGGCGGCATGATGTCCTCGCTGGGCGGCATGCTGCCGCTGGTGCTCATGTTCGTGGTGCTGTACTTCGTCATGATCCGCCCGCAGATGAAGCGCCAGAAAGAGCATCGCGCCATGATCGAAGCGCTCGCCAAGGGCGATGAAGTCGCCACCGCCGGGGGCCTGCTGGGCAAGGTTTCCAGGCTCGGCGAAACCCACATCGGGCTCGAAGTGGCTGAAGGCGTCGAGATCCAGCTGCAGCGCAGCGCCGTGGTCCAGGTGCTGCCCAAGGGCACCGTCAAGTAAGCAGTCATCCACGGTCCGCAGGCCGGCAGGCAGCCGGCGCGCGGACCGCCAATCTTTCCCAAGCCAGGCGAGAACATGAACCGTTATCCGGTCTGGAAGTACGCGATCATGGTGATCGTGTTGATCGTTGCGGCGCTGTACACGGCGCCCAATTTTTTTGGCGAAGCGCCCGCCGTGCAGGTGTCGGCCGCCAAGACCACGGTCAAGGTCGACACCGCCGTGCAATCCCGCGTCGAGGAGGCCCTGCGGGCCGCCAACATCACACCTGATCTGGTGCAGTTCGATGGCACCTCGGTGCGCGTGAGGCTCGATTCCACCGACACGCAGATCCAGGCCAAGGACGCCATCGAGCGAGCCCTGGTGCCCGACGCTGCCAACCCGTCGTACGTGGTCGCGCTCAACCTGTTGCCGCGTTCCCCTGCCTGGATGGCCCGCCTGGGCGCGCACCCCATGTACCTGGGCCTGGATCTGCGCGGCGGCGTGCACTTCATGCTGCAGGTGGACATGCAGGGTGCGCTTACCAAGCGCGCCGAGTCGTATGCGGGGGACATCCGCACCGTGCTGCGCGAGCGCAATGTGCGTCATGCCGGCATCGTCCGCAATGGCCAGAACGTGGAAGTGCGCTTCCGCGACAACGAAGGCCTGCAGACGGCGCTGGGTCTCATCCGCGACCAGGTCCCCGATCTCGAGCCCGTGGGCGGCCCCGACGGTGGCGAGTACAAACTTACGGCATCCATCAAGCCGGCTGCGGCGCGGCTGGTCCAGGAGCAGGCACTCAAGCAGAACATGACCACGCTGCACAACCGGATCAACGAACTCGGCGTGGCCGAGCCAGTGATCCAGCAGCAGGGTCTGGACCGCATCGTGGTGCAGCTGCCCGGCGTGCAGGACACGGCCAAGGCCAAGGACATCCTCGGACGCACGGCCAACCTCGAATTCCGCCTGGCCGACATGTCGGCGGCCGCTCAGGCCGCGCTCGGCGGCACGTCGCCGGTGCCGTTCGGCCGCGAGCGTTTCACGGAAGGCCGGGGCGCCCCCGTCATCGTGCACCGCGAAGTCATCGCGGCCGGCGACATGCTCACCGACGCCCAGCCGCGCCCTGACCAGAACAACCAGCCGGCCGTGTCGGTCACGCTGGACAGCAAAGGTGGCCGCCAGATGCGGGACACCACGCGCACCAACATCGGCAACTTCATGGCCGCCATCCTCTTCGAGAAGGGCAAGGGCGAGGTGCTGACGGTGGCTCGCATCCAGGGTGAGTTCGGCAACCAGTTCCAGATCACGGGCATGGGCACGACCGAGGCCGCGAACGAGCTGGCGCTGCTGCTGCGCGCCGGCGGCCTGGCCGCGCCGATGGAAATCATCGAGGAGCGCACCATCGGCCCGAGCCTGGGCGCCGAGAACATCAGCAAGGGCTTCCACAGCGTGGCCTGGGGCTTCGTGGCCATCGCGGTGTTCATGATCCTCTACTACGCGCTGTTCGGCGTGGTGTCGGCCATCGCGCTGGCGCTCAACCTGCTGATGCTGGTGGCCATCCTGTCGATGCTGCAGGCCACGCTCACGCTGCCGGGCATCGCGGCCATGGCACTGGCGCTGGGCATGGCGATCGACTCCAACGTGCTCATCAACGAGCGCATACGGGAAGAGCTGCGCAACGGCGCTGCGCCACAGGCGGCCATCCATGCCGGTTACGAGCGGGCCTGGGCCACCATCCTCGACTCCAACGTCACCACCCTGATCGCGGCGCTGGCGTTGCTGGCCTTCGGATCGGGCCCTGTCCGCGGCTTCGCGGTGGTGCATTCGATCGGCATCCTGACCTCGATGTTCTCGGCCGTGTTCTTCGCGCGTGGCCTGACCAATCTGTGGTACGGTCGCCAGAAAAAGCTCAAGTCCGTGTCGATCGGGACCGTGTGGCGGCCCGAAGGCGACACACCGCTCGCCAAGGCGGATTGAAGGGGATCCAGGATGGAGTTCTTCAGAATCAGGAAAACCATTCCGTTCATGCGGAATGCGATCGTCCTCAACGTCATCTCGCTGGTCACCTTCCTGCTCGCGGTGTTCTTCCTGGCCACCAAGGGCCTGCACCTGTCGGTGGAGTTCACAGGCGGCACGCTGATGGAAGTCAGCTACTCCCAGCCCGCCAACATGGAAAAGGTGCGCACCACCGTCACCGGCCTGGGCTACAGCGACGTGCAGGTGCAGAGCTTCGGCACGTCACGCGACGTCATGATCCGCCTGCCCGTGCAGCAGGGCCAGACCTCGGCCCAGCAGAGCGAGCGCGTGCTCGAGGCCCTGAAGGCTGCCGACGAGGGCGTGACGCTCAAGCGCACGGAGTTCGTTGGCCCGCAGGTGGGCGACGAGCTGGTCACCAGCGGCCTGATGGCGCTGGCGTTCGTCGTGGTGGGCATCATGATCTACCTCGGCATCCGCTTCGAATGGAAGTTCGCCGTCGCGTCGATCATCGCCAACCTGCACGACATCGTCATTATCCTGGGCTTCTTCGCCTTCTTCCAGTGGGAGTTCTCGCTGGCCGTGCTGGCGGCGGTGCTGGCGGTGCTGGGCTACTCGGTGAACGAGTCGGTCGTGATTTTCGACCGGATCCGCGAGAACTTCCGCAAGTACCGCAAGCTGACCACGCCCGAGGTCATCGACAACGCGATCACCTCCACCATCAGTCGCACCATCATCACCCACGGCTCCACGCAGATGATGGTGCTGTCGATGCTGATCTTCGGCGGCCCGACTCTGTTCTATTTCTCGCTCGCACTGACCATCGGCATCTGCTTCGGCATCTACTCGTCCGTGTTCGTCGGCGCCGCCGTGGCCATGTGGCTGGGTGTCACGCGCGAAGATCTCATCAAGGCGCCGGCGCGCCGCGAGGGCGACCCGAACGATCCCAACGCAGGCGCCACGGTCTGACGCGAGGATGAACGCACCCCGCTCCCGCGATCAGAACCTGCTGCTGGCGCGGCAGGTGCGGGAGCGGTTCCTCGTCGAAATCGAAAGCCTGCTGCCCGAGCTGGGCCAGGCCATGCTCGAACGGCTCCAGGGCCTGGCCGAGCAGAGCGGCAACGCGCGCGAGATGCAGATCCGCCGCGACGCCTTCCTCGAGTACCAGAAGCTCCATCGCACCTGGCTGGCCGGTGTGGTGCGCGCCTGGCGAGCGGCAGTCGTGCCGCCCACGGCGACAGCCCAGGTCCGGCTTGCCGCCATGAAGTTCGAGCTGCTGGGCGACGAGGTGGTCGAGAACAAGATCCTTTCTTCGCGCATCGTGCTGTCGGTGCTCGACAAGGTGAGCTGGGAGCTCAACGACCTCAAGCTGCGCGTGCAGCAGCTCGAAGATCAGCCCGAACTGGGCGATGGCGACATCCTCAAGCCCGAGGTCGTCGCCCAGCTCATGGTCGAGCAATGGCTGGCCGCCACGCTCTCGCGGCCGGTCTGGCACGAAGTCCAGGACATCGTGCCGGCAGTCATGACCGAGCGGCTGGTGCAGGCCTACCGCCATGCCAACGAGTTCCTCGTCCAGCGCGAGGTGATGCCCGACATCGACCTCAAGCCCCTGTTGCGCCGTGCGCCGTCGTCAGGCGTGTCGCGGCCGGCGCCCGCGACGACGGGCCTGTCCGGCCCGTCCACGCTGAGTTCGGGGCCGCAGGCGCCCAACACCGGCCTCTCCCGGCCGGGTGATGTGCACACGGGCAGCGGCGGCCCGCGCGATCATGCGCATTCGGGTGGCACGCTGGACGAGACGCGCATGATGACCGCGACCACGCCGCTGGCGCGGGCGCGCATGCGGGCGCAGGGCGTGCTCGGCAGCCTCAAGCGCCTGCTGATCGACCGCGTGCCCGAATTCGAGCAGACTCGGGTGACCGGCCCGTCGCCGATGCTGGCGCAGGCCTTCAGCGACTTCCAGGCGGCGCCGGTGGTGCCCGCCGAGCCGGCGGCTGGCGGCTACGACATTGCCGCGCTGCAGCAGACGGCCACGGCCCTGCGCCAGCGCACGACCGATCTCAAGGCCCGCGCTTCCACCGGCGCCGAGAAAGCCACGATCGAGATCGTGGCGCTGATGTTCCAGAGCATCCTGGCCGAAGAGCGCATTCCGGCCAACGTGCGCGTGTGGTTTGCCCGGCTGCAGATGCCCGTGCTGCGCGTGGCGGTCGCCGAAAGCGAGTTCTTCAGTACGTTGCAGCATCCGGCGCGCCAGCTCATCGACCGCATGGGCTCGAGTGTGATGGGTTTCGACAGTGGCGCCATCAATGGCAGTGCCATGGAGGCCGAAATCAAGCGCGTGGTGCAGGTGATCGAGCAATACCCCGAGACCGGCCGACGCGTGTTCCAGCTGGTACTCGACGAGTTCCAGGCCTTCCTCGCCAAGTACCTCACGCACAGCGACGCCACGCAGCGCGTGGTCAGCGTGGCACAGCAGGTGGAGCAGAAGGAGACGATGGCGATCCAGTACACGATCGAGCTGCGCAAGGTGCTCGACAACGTGCCGGTGCGCGACGAAATCCGCGAATTCCTGTTCAAGGTCTGGGCCGAGGTGCTGGCCATGGCCGCCGTCAAGCACGGCCCGCAGCACGAGGACACGCGCATGCTGCGCAAGGCCGCCACCGATCTGGTGTGGGCCGCCAGTGCCAAGCCCAACCGCAACGACCGCGCGCGCGTGATCCAGGAACTGCCGCAACTGCTGCAGCGCCTGCGCCAGGGCATGACGCTGCTGGGCGTGGTGGGCGACGACCAGGAAGCGCACATCAAGACCATCGGCAACACGCTGGCCGACGCCTTCATGTCCAAGACGGAGTCTATCCAGCAGCAGCAGATCGACGCCATGGCGCGCCAGCTGGCCAGCCTGGAAGACTTTGTCTCCGACGAAGCCATGGGCGAACTGCCGCTCGATGCCGAGAGCCTGGAGCTGATGCTGGGCATGGATGCGTCCAGCATCGAAATCGTTGCCGATGGCGGTTCCCGTCCGACCGAGGCCATGCTGGCGTGGGTCAACGAGCTCCAGCTGGGCAGCTGGTTCTCGCTCGACCACAATGGCCGCGTCACGCAGGTGCAGTTCGTCTGGCGCAGCGATCGCCGCCAGTTGCACCTGTTTGCCACGGCCACGGGGTACAGCTACCTGATCCAGGCGCGGCGCCTGGCCTCTTACCTGCAGGCGGGCCTTCTGGTGCCGACCGAAGAGGAAACGCTGACGGTGCGCGCGACACGCGAGGCGCTGGCCAAGCTCGATGCCAATCCGGAGCGGCTGCTCAGCTGATCCGCCAGCCGGCTCGCAGCTTCCTTCAGTGCGCGACGCGGGCGTGCGTGTCGTCGCAAAGTTCGTCGAGAACCAGCGAGTCGGGCTCGAGCCCTGAACTCCAGTAGACCATCAGCACGATGATCTTGAGTTCATCGGCGGCAACCGGCCCGCCGCGCGCGGCCATGGCCCGGTCGATCACGATCTCCAGCAATTGGGGCGACAGGATGCCGGCCGACGAGAGGAAGCTCAGGAAGCCCAGGCATTCCGCACCCAGGTGGTCCTGCTCGGCCACCGAATAGACACGCAGGCTTTCGGGCGAGGCGGCGATGACGGTGTCGTAATGCGTACCGCCTTCGGCCGCCGCCGGATTTACGGGCATCGTGGCCCGGCGCAAGTCGTCGAGCCAGATCAGGGCTTCGCGGATTTCCTCCTGCTCGAAGCCCACCGCGCTGAGTTTGCGTCCCAGTTGCTCCGGCTCGGGGCACGCGTCGCCGCGCCAGTAGTTTTCATAGACGAACACGAGCACCTGGAACATGGAAACCAATATAGCGCAGTTCGCGTGAGGCTCAGGCGCGCACGAGCCTCTGGAACAGACCGCCGGGCAGGCGGGCGAGCTGGCCATCGAGCTCGAGGTCGAGCAGCCTGGCCTGCAGCGTCGCGGTGTCGTAGCCGGTGCGAGCGGCCAGCGCATCCAGGCTCACCGGATCGTGGCCCAGACCGGCCAGCAGCGGATCGGCGTCGGCGGCTTCGGGCGATGCGGTGTCCGTAGCCGGCTCCGCCTCGCGGTCCGCGGCCGCGGGCAGGCGCAATTCTTCGAGCACGTCCTGCGCCATCTCGACCAGTTTGGCGCCCTGGCGGATCAGTGCGTGGCAGCCACGCGATTGCGGCGAGTGGATGGATCCGGGGATCGCGAACACTTCGCGGTTCTGCTCGATCGCCAGCCTGGCCGTGATCAGCGAGCCGGACGCCAGCGCCGCCTCCACCACCAGCGTTCCCTGCGAGAGCCCCGCGATGATGCGGTTGCGGCGCGGGAAGTTGGGCGACAGCGGCGGCGTGCCCAGTGGCAGTTCGCTCATCAGCACGCCGTGCTGGGCGATGCGGTGCGCCAGTTCACGGTGGCGTGAGGGATAGACGCGATCGAGACCCGTGCCCACCACGGCCACGGTGGACAGGGCTTGCCCGTTTGCGCCCTCCAGCGCCCCGGCGTGCGCCGCGCCGTCGATGCCCAGCGCCAGCCCTGACACCACCGTGAGCCCTGCCTGCACGAAGGATCGCGCGAAGGCGGTGGCGTGCGCGACGCCCTGCGGCGTGGGATTGCGGCTGCCGACGACGGCGAGCGCGCGCCCGTCCATGCACGCCAGCGCCTCGACCTGGCCCAGCAGGTAGAGCAGCGGCGGTGGATCTTCGGTTTGCAGCAGCGCTGGCGGATAGAGAGGATCGCCCAGTGTCGCGATGTGGCGTCGGGTGGCGGGCGCAGCTTCGCCGAGCCAGCGCCAGGTCCGCTCGATCAGCTCATCGATGCCGGGTGGCGGTGCCAACACCGCCTCGGCCTGCGCCGGCGAGACGATCTGCTGGAGTGCCCGGGCCGACTGGCCCAGGATGGCCTCGGGCGAGCCGAAGGCGGCGAGCAGGCGGCGCACCGAGAGCGCGCCCACGCCGGGACTGGCTGCAAGACGCAGCCAGGCCGCGAGCTCCTCGCGGCCGGGTGACGGAAAGATCATTGTCGTGCCGGGCCTCTGTGGGCCCTTGCTCCCTGGTGTGAAACGGACGCCGCACACCAGCGGCGCGCGGCACTCAGCGTGGGTTGATCACGCGGTCGCCGATTTTCACACCTTCGGTGATCTCGAGAATCAGCGCGTACGAAACGCGCTCGAAGGGACGGAACACCATCAACAGGCCGTTGCGCTCATCGGGCAGCGTCAGCTGCGTGATCTTGTCGCCGTCGCGGTCGGTCACCTTGGCGCCGCTCTTGACGATGGCCAGCACGTGGCCGCTCTCGATCCCGTCGCGCGTGCCGCGGTTGAGCACGACAACCTGATTCTGCGCGGCGAAGCGTACGGCGCTGCCATACACCGACACGATCGAGCCGTCGACCGGGCCCTGGGGCGCACGCGGCGTGTAGCTCACGAGCTGGCGCGGTGGTTCGGGCAGCATGCGGTCGCCCGCGCGGATCTCTTCCTTGGTGGCGACGATGTCCACCGTCGCGGGGATGATCTCGGTCACCGGCTTGTCCTTGCCGGGCATCTCGCGCGTGGCTTCGCCGCGCACGAGCTCGGCCTTGCCGATGTATTGCGCCTCATAGCCCAGCACTTCGGACGTGCGCGGATCCACCAGCGGCACGGCATTGCGGAACACGCGCCAGTCGCGCGGTTGGCCCGGGGCGAGCCGCATCGGCGCGGCTTCGGGTCCGCGGGCATAGGCACGGTCGCCCTTGGAGATCAGCACGCGGTCTTCCTGGCCCGACACGATGCGCGGCGCCTGCTGCAGCGTGGCGGCGTCCACCACCACCGGCTCGGCCAGGAACGGCTCGATCAGGTTGGGCTTGAGCGTGGGCAAGGCCAGGTCAGCCAGGGATTCGTAGCGGGTGCGGGGCGACACGCGCACCGTGTCCACCGGACCGCCGTTGCCGGCCATGCGGGTGCGCAGCGTGGCGCGGCCGTCGGATTTGTCGAGGAACAGCTGCTGGCCCGGGTAGATGCGGTGCGGGTTGCGGATGTCTTCGAGGTTCATGCCCCACAGTTCGGGCCAGCGCCACGGACTGCGCAGGAAGATGCCGGAAATTGCCCACAGCGTGTCGCCGCTTTTGACGGTATAGCTGTCGGGAGCCCCGGGTGCCAGTTCGGACAGCGGAACGCCGGTCTGCGCGACCTGTTGTGCCGTGGCGCGCTGATCGGTGGTGACGGGATAATTCTGGGCGGCGGCCGGCAAGGCCGACAGACCGCCAACCGCTGCCGCCAGCGCCATGGCCAAAGCCCGAATGCGGGGCACTTGCGCCAGGTGTCCTGCCTCGATCAGATCGTTCGTTGTATGTTGCATCACGCCCCCGGGGCTGCCGCGCGTTTCAATTCGCGACAGAACTTGACAATTCACTGTTGATTCTGGGCCCAAGCCCTTGATTGGGCAATGTTTATGGCGCCCTGTGTCGGCGCGTGGAGGCAAAAGTGGCGAAAATAACGACATTCCGTACCCGCCCATGGCCAAACTGAGCATTCTCCGTTACCCCGACCCGCGTCTGTCCACCGTCGCCAAGCCGGTGCACACAGTGGACGACCGCATCCGTACTCTCGTGTCCGACATGCTCGAGACGATGTATGACGCCAACGGCATCGGCCTGGCGGCCACCCAGGTCAACGTGCACGAGCGCGTGGTCGTGATCGACGTTTCCGAAGAGCGCGACCAGCCCCTGGTCCTCATCAACCCCGAAATCACCTGGTCCAGCGCCGAACGCCAGAAAGGCGACGAAGGCTGCCTCTCGGTGCCCGGCATCTACGACGGCGTGGAACGCGCCGTCGCCGTGCATGTGAAAGCGCTGGACGACCAGGGTGCCCTGCGCACCATCGAGGCCGAAGGCCTGCTGGCCATCTGCGTGCAGCACGAGCTGGACCATCTGGCGGGCAAGGTGTTCGTCGAATATCTCTCACCGCTCAAGCGCAACCGCATCAAGACCAAGCTGGTCAAGCAACTGCGCGAGGAGGAAGTATCTTGACCCCCACCGCAACGCACTCCTGGCGCCGCCTGGCTGGCTGGGCCACGGCCAGCCTGGCCGCCCTGCTGTTGTCGGCCTGCGCTGCCGTGCCGCAGTTCACCGATGTCGGCACGCCGCGCGCAGAGATCGTCCAGCGCCTGGGCCAGCCCACGGCCACCTACCGGCTGCCCGACGGCGGCGAACGCCTGCAGTATTCGCGCCAGCCTGGCGGCCAGCAGGTCTACAACCTCGACCTCGGCGCCGACGGCCGGCTGGCACGGCCGGTCGAGCAGGCCATGGATCCGTTCGTGTTCGACCGCATCCGCATCGATGCCTGGACGCGCGACGACGTGCTGCGCGCCTTCGGCCGCCCGGCCCGCGTGGAACGTGTCTGGAGCTTCGACGGCGACGTCTGGATCTACCGCTATCAGGACTTCTACTGGGATTGGGTCCTGGGCGTGCACATCGATCCGGCCGGCGTGGTGCGCAAGGTCTCGCGCGGCGAAGAGCGTCCCCGCCCGGCTGACTACGAATGAGGCCCGGCAGGTGGGCCCGGGGGTGCCGCTTCAGACGGTGCGCCCGATGAAGGCCATCTTCGCCGGCACGCCCGACTTCGCGCGCGTGGCCCTTGCGGCCCTGCATGCAGCGGGTATCGAGGTGCCGCTGGTGCTGACCCAGCCCGACCGCCCGGCGGGGCGCGGCATGAAGTTGCAGGCTTCTCCCGTCAAGCAGTTTGCGCAGGAGCACGGCATGACCGTCGCGCAGCCGCGCAGCCTGCGGCTGGACGGCAAGTATCCCGACGATGCCGCCGCCGCGCGCCAGGCCATCGAGGCCGCCGGAGCGGACGTGATGGTGGTCGCGGCCTACGGGCTCATCCTGCCGCAATGGGTGCTCGACGCCATGGCGCAGGGCCGGGGCCTGGGTTGCCTCAACATCCACGCCAGCCTGTTGCCACGCTGGCGCGGCGCGGCGCCCATCCACCGCGCCATCGAGGCCGGCGACGCCGAGACGGGCATCACGATCATGCAGATGGACGCAGGCCTGGACACCGGCGACATGCTGCTCGAAGCACGCCTGTCCATTGGCGCGGCCGACACCACCGCCGCGTTGCACGACCGGCTCGCCGTTCTCGGTGGCGAGTTGATCGTGCAGGCGCTGCGCCGGTCGGCCGACGGCCCCTTGCCGCGCATGCCGCAGCCGGAAGAAGGCATTACCTACGCCCACAAGATCGAGAAGGACGAAGCCGTCATCGACTGGCAACTGCCCGCCACCGTGATCGAGCGCCGCGTTCGTGCCTTCGACCCGTTCCCCGGCGCGCTGGCCCATCTGGCCGGCGAGCCGGTCAAGGTGTGGGCCGCGCGTGCCGAGCCGGGCACGGGCACGCCCGGCCAGGTGCTGGAGGTCTCGCCCGACGCCGTGCGCGTGGCCACCGGCGATGGCGTTCTGACGCTGCTGCAGTTGCAGCGGGCCGGCGGCCGGCGCCTGCCCGTGGCCGAGTTCGCGCGGGGCCTGCGCATCGGGCCCGGCATGGTTTTCGACGCCATGGTCCGCCGCTGAAAGATCCTGCACGGTGTTCTTCCTGCCCTCGCTGCGCCAGCACCCGTCGTTCCGCGATGGCGTGCGCGAAATGCTTCCGCTGGTGCCTGGCACCATGGCCTGGGGGCTGATGACCGGCGTGGCCATGGTGAAGTCGGGCATGAGCGTGTTCGAGGCCATCGCGATGACGCTCATCGTGTTCGCTGGCAGCGCGCAACTCGCGTCGGTGCCGCTGATCATGGCCGGCGCGCCGGTGCCGGTGATCCTGGCGGCGGCCTTCTGCGTCAATCTGCGCTTCGTGGTGTTCAGCCTGCACCTGCGCCCCTACTTCGCGCATCTGCCGCGCTGGCTGCGTGTGGCGCATGGCTACTTCACAGGCGACGCCACCTACGTCCTGTTCACGCAGAAATTCCCGCATCCCTCTGTGGACACCGCGGGCCAGCGCGCGCAGGAGGCTTACCTGGCCGGCAACTGCCTCGTGCAATGGTTCGGCTGGATGGTGCCCAGCCTGATCGGCGTGATCGCCGCCAACGCCATCCCCACGCACTGGGGCCTGGGCTTCGCGGGCATCCTGTGCCTCATCGGCATCATGAGTTCGCTGGCGTCCACGCGGCTGCGGGTGCTGGCGGCGGCGGTGGCCGCCGTGGTGTCGGTGGCGGCCTATGCGGTGCCGCTCAAGCTCAACATCGTGCTGGCCATCGGCGCGGCGGTGCTGTTGATGCTGGGCGCCGAACGCGTCGCGCGGCCCGGCGAGGCGGCGCGTCCATGACGCACGACGTCACCGACACCTGGACGCTGCTGGTCATCGTGGGCCTGGGCGCGGTCACGGTGCTGTCGCGCTCCTTCTTCATGTTCTTCAGCCGCCCCTGGCGCCTGCCCCACTGGGCCGAGCGCGGCCTGCAGTACGCGCCCATCGCCGCGCTGGCGGCGGTCATCACGCCCGAGGTGGTGATGACGCAGGGGGAGCTCATCGGCAGCGTGCTCGATGCCCGCATCTTCGGCGCCGCCGCCGGCGCCCTCGCCTTCTGGTGGCGGCGCGACGTGCTGGTGACCATCGTGGTCGGCATGGCGGTGTTCCTTCCGTTGCACATCGGGCTGGGCTGGTAGCCGGCCTCGGCGGGGCGGCTCCTACAATGCAAGGCTGCCTCCGGCGGCCAGGGCTGCCACGGGACGGCGCTGCGGCGCACGCGTCGCCCGATCCATCGCAATTTCACATCTCCCCGATCGTCACTCCATGAACGTCATCCGCTTTTCCGACCTGTGCGCCAAGGGCGAGGCCCGTGGCCGCCGCGTCTTCATCCGTGCCGACCTCAACGTGCCGCAGGACGACACCGGCCGCATCACCGAAGACACGCGCATCCGCGCCAGCGTGCCCTGCATCGAGATGGCCCTTTCGGCCGGCGCTGCCGTGATGGTGACCAGCCACCTGGGCCGCCCCACCGAGGGTGAATTCAAGCCCGCCGACTCGCTCGCGCCCGTGGCGGCGCGCCTGGGCGAGCTGCTGGGCCGCGAAGTGAAGCTGGTGAGCGACTGGACCGGCGGCGTGCAGGTGGCACCCGGCGAGGTCGTGCTGCTGGAGAACTGCCGCCTCAACAAGGGCGAGAAGAAGAACGATCCGGCGCTGGCCAGAAAGCTCGCCGCGCTGTGCGACATCTTCGTGCACGACGCCTTCGGCACCGCCCACCGCGCGGAGGCTTCCACCTACGGCATCGCGCAGTACGCGCCCGTGGCCTCGGCCGGCCCGCTGCTGGCGGCCGAGATCGACGCCATCTCCAAGGCCCTGGCCAGCCCCAAGCGCCCGCTGGTGGCCATCGTGGCGGGCAGCAAGGTCAGCACCAAGCTCACCATCCTGCAGAGCCTGGCGAAGAACGTGGACGGCCTGATCGTGGGCGGCGGCATCGCCAACACCTTCCTGCTGGCCGCGGGCCTGCCGATCGGCAAGAGCCTGGCCGAGCCCGACTTGGTGGGCGAGGCCAAGGCCGTGATCGAGGCCATGAAGGCACGCGGTGCCGCCGTGCCGATCCCCGTCGATGTGGTCACGGCCAAGACCTTCGCCGCCGACGCGCCGGCCACGGTCAAGGCCGCCGCCGATGTCGAGGCCGACGACCTGATCCTCGACATCGGCCCCAGGACGGCCGCGCTGCTCGCCGATCAGCTCAAGGCTGCCGGCACCATCGTCTGGAACGGCCCCGTGGGCGTGTTCGAGTTCGATGCATTCGCGCACGGCACCGAGACGCTGGCGCGAGCCATCGCACAGAGCGACGCGTTCAGCATCGCCGGCGGCGGCGACACGCTGGCGGCGATCGCCAAGTACGGCATCGAAAAGGACGTGAGCTACATCTCGACCGGCGGCGGCGCCTTCCTCGAAGTGCTGGAAGGCAAGACGTTGCCGGCGTTCGAGATCCTGCAAAAGCGCGCGGCGGGCTGAGCCCTTCGCCCTTCCTCCGTCCCCATGAAAAAAGCCGCCCGGAGGCGGCTTTCTTTGTGCTGCGCAGTGCGCTCAGGCCGCGACCGCCGTCGGCAGGGCGGGCGCGGGCTCGCTGGTGGCTCGGCCCTTGAAATCGGTCCAGCAGCGCTGCGTGAAGTCGTACAGCTTGCAGCGGCGGGCCGTGTCGAAGTACCAGCGCCACGAGAACTGCTGGATCACGATGCGCCCGGGCAGCATGTCTTCGAGCAGCTTCTGCGCGTTCTTGAGGCGGTAGAGCGGGATGCTCATGTCCACGTGGTGGGCGGTGTGCTCCATGATGTGGTGCATCAGCGCGCCGATGTGGAAGCCGAAAGTCAGGTGCACGGTGGTGGAAACGAAGGGCTGCGACTTCATCCACGTGGCCTTGTCGGCCTGCCAGTGCACGCGCTGGTGCGTATGGTGCACGTAGACCACGAAGCCGATCATCGCGCACCAGAACAGGAAGGGCACCACCAGCGCGGCCACCAGCAGTGGCAACACTGGCTGGTGGGTGAGGTGGGCCAGGCCGACCAGGATGGCGGCCCAGATCGCGCCGAAAGCCGTGACCAGCACGCCGTCCCAGATGAACACGCTGCGCCGCGTGGGCATGGCTTCCTTGCTGGGGAACAGCATCTTGTGCCACCAGATCTCGACCATGTAGTACAGGCCCGGGGCCCAGCCGCTGCGGTAGATGCGTTCCATCAGGCGCTTGTGCGCGGGCAGGGCGTTGAATTCCTCGGGCGTGAGCGGCGCCCACACGAAATCGACGCCCTTGAGGTTGGTGTAACCGTGATGGACCACGTTGTGGCCCACATCCCAGAGGCTGTAGGGCGTGAGCGAAGGCAGGAAGGCGATGCGCCCCAGCCACTTGTTGAGTTCGCGGTGGGGCGTGAGGCTCTGGTGGCAGGCGTCGTGGCCGATGATGAACAGCCGACCAATGATGAAGCCGGCCACCAGGCCCGCCAGCACCTTGGCCCAGAACGGGGTGACCAGCACGGCGATGGCCAGCACGGCCACCAGCAGCGTGTAATCGAGTGCCAGCAGGGCCACGGCCCGGGCCGTGCTGCGGCCCGACAGGGGCAGCAGCCATTGCCGCAGGGTCTTGCGATGGGGGAGCGGAGCGTCTGCCGCGACCGGCAGCGGGAGGTCAGGGTGCAGTTCGGACATCCCGTGATGGTACCGGCTGTCACATGTCCTACCCATGACGGGCATCAACGACCTGTTTCAGCCAAGGGCTCCCACGCCCTGTACCCGGGCTGTAACTGCGAACGCAGGCGCGTGTGAGAATGCCCGCTCCCGCCCCTTTCCCGGAGACAAAACCGTGTTCAATGCCGTGCCCGCTGCCCAACTGTCGGCCTCGCTGCGCCCCCTGCGCGCCACCAAGATCGTGGCCACCCTGGGCCCCGCGTCGAGTGACCCTGCACTTCTTGAGGAAATGATCCGCGCGGGGGTCAACGTGGTGCGGCTCAACTTCAGCCACGGCGTCGCACAGGACCACATCGACCGCGCCCGCCTGGTGCGCGAGGCCGCCCAGCGCGCCGGCCGCGAGGTGGCCATCATGGCCGACCTGCAGGGCCCCAAGATCCGCGTGGGCAAGTTCGCCGAAGGCAAGGTGCTGCTGGTGCCGGGCGCCAAGTTCGTGCTGGATGCGTCGCGTGCCACGCCCGGCGACATCGATGGCGTGGGCCTCGACTACAAGGAGCTGCCGCGCGACGTGCGGCCCGGCGACGTGCTGTTGCTCAACGACGGCCTGATCGTGCTGCAGGTGGACCTGGTCCGCGGCGAAGAAGTCCACACCACGGTGCGCCTGGGCGGCGAGCTGTCCAACAACAAGGGCATCAACAAGCAGGGCGGCGGCCTGACGGCACCCGCCCTCACCGCCAAGGACATGGAGGACATCAAGACCGCGATGAGCTTCCAGGCCGACTACGTGGCCGTGAGCTTCCCCAAGAACGCCACCGACATGGAGATGGCGCGCCAGCTGGCCAACGTGGCGGCGGCCGAATACCGCCACAAGCCCAGCCTGATCGCCAAGATCGAGCGTGCCGAGGCCATCCCGCGGCTGGAAGAAATCCTCAAGGCCAGCGACGGCATCATGGTCGCGCGTGGCGACCTGGCGGTCGAAGTGGGCAATGCCGCCGTGCCGGCATTGCAAAAACGCATGATCAAGCTCGCGCGCGACAACGACAAGGTCGTGATCACCGCCACCCAGATGATGGAGAGCATGATCACCAACCCCGTGCCCACGCGCGCCGAGGTGAGCGACGTCGCCAACGCCGTGCTCGACGGCACCGATGCGGTGATGCTCAGCGCAGAGACTGCGGCCGGCAAATATCCGCTGGAGACCATCAAGGAAATGGTCGCCATCTGTTCTGCGGCCGAGGCGGCGGAGGACGTCGAACTCGACGCCGACTTCACCGGCAAGACCTTCGGCCGCATCGACCAGTCGATCGCCATGGGCGCGCTGTTCACGGCCCACCATCTGGGCGCCAAGGCCATCGTGGCGCTCACCGATTCGGGCTCCACCGCGCTGTGGATGAGCCGGCACCGCATCCACATCCCCATCTACGCCCTCACGCCGCGCCTGTCGACGCAGCGCAAGATGGCGCTCTACCGCAACGTGCGCCCGTTGCTGATGGATTCGAGCGGCGAACGCGACACCGCGCTGCTGCAGGCCGAAGCACATCTGGTCAGCCGCAACATCGTGCAGACCGGCGACGTCTACGCGATCACCTGCGGTGAACCGATGGGCGCGCCGGGTGGCACCAACATGCTGAAGATCTGCAAGGCCGGTTAGCCCCTACGTTCGCTCACCGGGTGTAGCGCGCTGCCCCCGAGGGGCGCGCGCGCGAGGCCTCGGCGGAGCCGAGGCGTGACCGCTATGCGTCAGCGCTCGGCCGCGAGTCCCACCGAGATTCCGGCGCGGCGCGCATGAAGGCCCCGGAAGCTCTCAATCGAACCGCCACGACACGCCGGTCACCAGCGCGGTATCGGTCGTCTTCAGGCCGACACCGGGGTCGCTGTTGTAGCGCATCGACAGGCCCGCCGTGAGGTTGAGCGTCTTGGTCATCGCCACCGACACCTTGGCATCGAACACCGCGCGGCGCTGGCCCGAGTCGCGCAGGTTCGGGTAGACGGTGAATTTCTGCTGGAACGTGGTGGTCTCGGTGAGCTTGTGGTTGGATTCTTCGCCCAGCACCAGTTCGGCGCGGCCATACGAATCGCGCAGTACGCCGTCCACCAGGGCCGGATTCACGTAGTTGTCCTGCGTGTAGGCCAGACCGCCAGTGATGTCGAAGGTGTGGCGCTCGCTTTCGATCAGGTGCAGGCCCAGGCCGCCGGCCAGCGTGCCGCGGCCGCTGAGGTTGGCCAGCTCGTCGCGCAGGAAATCGACCGAGCCGAAGCCGAAGAGCGAGCCGCTGCCGTTGATGTCGCGGTTGTATTGCGACCCGAGCAGATAGCGCTCGGTGGTCTTGTTGCCGTTGTTTCGGGCGCTTTGCAGCTGGGTGCTGAACGTCCACTTGTCGCTGTCGCTCAGTCGTGCACCGTCGAACTGCAGGTTGATCGCGCTCGAACTGCTGTTGCCCGACGTGGCATTGGCGCCCGCCGTGAACAGGTACCGCCAGGTGTTGTCGGGCGTGAGCGTCACCTGCGCCTGTGCGATGGGCGCGGCGGCCGCGCAGGCGAGGCCGGCGATGCGCACGGCAGAACGGATGTTGAAGGTCATGGCGGGTACTCCTTGGATGGCAGACAACCCGCTTGGATCACGGTGGGTGGAACTGCTGCCCCACGAGTTCCCCGCAAAGCGTGTGGAAATGTTTCGCCTCGGCCGACTGCCGCGCACAAGTCCAGCGCCCAGCAGGCTGCGTAGAAAGCGCTGGAGGTGCTCATGCACGACACGAATCGATCAGGTTTCCGTGATCTGGCCGGACCCGGCGACGCACCGGGCCCGCGCCTGGCGCGCCGCACGGGCCTGCTGGCAGCAGGTGCGGCGATGTTGTCCGGCTGCTCGGGCACGCGGGTGCTCGATGCGCTCGTCAGCGACGCGAGCTACGACCTGCGCGGCGGCACAGCCTATGGCGACGATGCTCGTCAGAAACTCGACGTGTACGTGCCGCGTTCCGTCCCCACGGGCACGCGGCCTGCGGTGGTGGTGTTCTTCTACGGCGGCAGCTGGACGCGCGGCGAGCGCGCCGATTACCGCTTCGTCGGCGAAGCGATGGCTTCCGCCGGCGTGATCGCCGTCGTGGCCGATTACCGCCTGAGCCCGCAGGTGCGCTGGGACGCCATTGCGCGCGACGGCGCCGCCGCCGTCGCCTGGACGATGGCCCACCTGGAGGATTGGGGTGCCGACCCGCGCCGCGTGTTCGTCATGGGCCACAGCGCCGGCGGCTGGCTCGCCGCCATGGTCGCGCTCGACGGGCGCTGGCTGGCCGCGCACGGGCTGGCGCCGGCCCGGCTGGCGGGCTGGGTCGGCCTGGCGGGTGCCTACGACTTCCTGCCGATCGGAGATCCGGAAGTGCGCGTGGCTTTCGGCTGGCCCGATACGCCGCCCGCGAGCCAGCCGGTGACGCACGTGAGCACCGGCGCGCCGCGCACGCTGCTGATCGCGCCCGAATCCGACCGCGTGGTCGATCCCGTCCGCAACACCGAGGGCCTCGGCGCGCGCCTGCGGGCGGCGGGCGTCCCGGTGACAGTTCGCCGCCATCCGAAGGTGAACCACGCCACACTCGTCGGCGCGCTCGCCGGCCCGTTGCGCTGGCTGGCGCCGGTGCGGCGCGAGGTGCTGGATTTCATCGACCCACGGACGCAGCCGGTGGCTTGAGTTGCTGGCCAGCCACCCCGGTGCCGTGGCGCGACAACGTGCGCGCTGCGCCGGCCCAGAGCAGGCTGGTCATGCGCGCCGCGAAAGCGCCCACGACGGCGCCGGCCAGCACGTCCGAGGGAAAGTGCACGCCCAGCAGCAGCCGGCTCCAGGCGATCACCACCGCGAGGGTGAAGGCGGCCGCGGCGAGGGCTCCGCGCCCGCGCGTATCCAGCAAGGCGAACGCCAAGGCGAAAGCACCCGTGGCGTGCAGGCTGGGCAGACCCGGATCGTGCGCATGCCTGATCCACTGGGTACCCAGGCCCAGCTCCGCCGGCCGCGGCAGCGCGAGGCCATGGCGCAGCAGGCGCGCGGTGATCCAGGCCAGCAGCAGGGTCAGCAGGGTCTGGGCGCAGGCGCGTCGCAGCCCCGGTCGCACGGCGGCGGCCAGCACCAGGAACGAGATGGCCAACCCCGGCAGCCAGTCGGAGGCGTACCGCGCGAACGACACCAAGGCGGCAGGCGTCTCCGGACCGGCATTGATCCAGAGGAACAGGGCGATTTCGGGCGAATTCATGACCCAGGCTTCCAACGATGCCCGGAAGTCTCGGTTGCGGCGATGAACGCCGCATGAACGCGCCATGACAGGGTGGCGACGGCCCCGTCATGCGCGCGCCGTCTTCACTGCTTGAGATTGAGCTTGGGCATCAGCTGCTTGAAGACGGCGTTCTGGGCGGCGATGTCGGCGGTGAATTCCGGCGTGTCGGCCCAAGACAGCGTGAGGCTCTGTTTGACGATGGTGTTCTGGAAGGCGGGGTCGGCGTAGACCTTGCGGGCCACGTCGCGCCACTTGTCGAGCGCCTCCTTGGGCGCGCCCTTGGGCAAGCCGATACCGCGCCAGACGCTGAACTGCACGTCCATGCCCTTTTCCTTGAGCGTTGGCACGGCATCCAGGCCCGCCACGCGTTTGGCCGACATCACTGCCAGCGTCCTGAGCTTGCCGCTCTCGACATGCTGCTTGAGTTCGGCATAGGCGACGGTGGTGGCCTGCACGTCGCCGGACAGCAGCCCCATGATCGCCGGAGAGGAGCCGGCGTACGGGATGTGGTTGAACTGCGCATTGACCTTCTCGCCGAACGCCGCGGCCGCGATGTGCGGAATCGTGCCGTTGCCGGCGTTGCTGATCGCCACTGCGCCGGGGTTGGCCCTGGCATGGGCGATGAACTCCTCGATGGTCTTCCACGGCGCGTCGGCGCGCACGGTCACCGAACTCGGGTCGTCCGTGAAGCGGGCGATCGGCTGGAAGTCGTCGATGGTGGTCTTGCCGATGCCCATCAACGGCACGGCCATCATCTCGGGATTCATCAGCGACAGCTTGTAGCCGTCGGGCGTGCCGCCCACGACGTAGGCCCAGCCGATCGAGCCGCTGGCGCCGGGCCGGTTCATCACCACGATGGACTGGCTGAAATGGGTCTTCGCCGCCTCGGCGATCGCGCGGGCCGTGTTGTCGCTGCCGCCGCCCGGGGCGTAGGCCACCACCAGTTCGACGGACCGGGACGGATAGGGATCGGCGGCAAAGGCGATCCCGAGGCCGCCCAGCAGGGCGCCGACGACGAGTTTGCGCAGGATGTTCATGGTCAATGCGGTTCGGAATGACACCAGGTTGAACTGTCCTGTGCCGGGGTGTCGGTTCCGGCGCTGCCTGCGCACGCGCCGGGCGCGCGGCAGGTGGGCAGTCTCGAAGGCTTGTGGCGGCGGCTCAATAGCCCAGCGCCTGCAGGTCGGCCAGGGTCTTGCGGGTGATGGCGATGGTGCGCTCGCGCTCGGCGCCTTCCAGCGGCAGGCGGGGCGGCTTTACCGCTTCGGACGAGCCGCTGACGAGGTGCTCAGCGAGCTTGATGTGCTGCACCAGCTTCACCACGGTGTCGAGATGGAACAGCGGCGTGAGGGCGGCGTACAGCGGACGCGCGCGCGCGAAATCCCCTGCGACCGCCAGCCGCAACAGCTCCACCGATTCGCGCGGCAGGGCATTGGCCATGCCTGACACCCACGCCCGCGCGCCCAGTGCCGCGCTCTCCAGGATCAGGTCGTCCACGCCGCAGACCACCTGCAGCCGCGCGCCGAAGCGCGAGATGAGATCCGTCACCCGGGTGGTGTCGTAAGACTCCTCCTTGATGGCGACGATGGTCGGCTCCTGCAGCAGCTCGGCCACCACATCGGGCGTGAGGTCGACGCCATAGCCGCGCGGGTTGTTGTAGAGCAGGATGTCCAGCCGCGAGGCCTGGGCGACGGCGCGATAGAACGCCACCGTCTCGCGCGCATCGGACTTGTACGTCAGCGCCGGAAACACCATCAGGCCGTCGATGCCCAGGGCTTCGGCCTGCCGGGCGTAATCGATGGCTCTGGCCGTGCTGGTCTCGGCCACGCCGGAGACGATGGGCACGCGGCCGGCAATGGTTTCCTTCGCCGTGGTGAGCACCGTGAGTTTCTCGTCGGCGGACAACTGCGCGTTCTCTCCCACCATGCCCATCATCACCACGCCGGCCACCCCGTTGACCACCAGCCGCTCCAGGCCGGCACGCAGGCCGTCCAAGTCGAGGGTGTGATCTGCGCGCAGCTTGGTCGTGACGGCGGGAAAGACCCCTTGCCATTGAATCGTCATGTCTGTCCTTGTTGCAAATTTCAAGGCTACTTTATATTGGATCCAATTTAGATGACAAGCGAAGGCGCAATCCTGAGCAAGAAGTACGGATTCTGGATCCAATATGGTTCAATCGACGCATGCCGGCGTCCTGCCGCGCCCTTCCCGCAACTGCCCGTGCCGATCGAAACTCCGCTTTCCTCCCCCGCGACCGAAACCGTGTCGTCCGCGCGCCTCGTCCGGCGCACCACCACCGAGCTGGTGGTGGACGCCCTGCGCGACCGGATCCTGTCGGGCTCCATCGCGCCTGGAGCGCCGCTGCGGCAGGAGCTGTTCGCCGAGGAGCTCGGCGTGAGCCGCATCCCGGTGCGCGAGGCGCTGCGCCTGCTCAGCGCCGAGGGCCTGGTGGACACCATCGCGCATCGCGGGGCCTTCGTGTCCATGCTGTCGACCGCCGAAGTGGGCGAGTTCTTCGACATCCGCATGCGCCTGGAGCCCTGGTTGCTGCGCGAATCGATCGCGCAGATGGACGACGGTGCGCTCGCCCGCGCCGCACAGGTGGTGGAGCAGATGGACACCACCGACCCGCGCTTCTGGGGCAAGCTCAACTGGCAACTGCACGAGACGCTCTACCTGCCGGCCAATCGCCCGGCCGCACTCGGGATCGTGCGCGCGCTCCACGAGAAGTCCGAGCGCTACTTCCGCTTCCAGGTCGTCAACGCGCCCATCCGCCAGCAGGCGCACGACGAGCATCTGGCGCTGATCGCGCTGTGCCGCAAGCGCGACGCGGCAGGCGCGGAGGCCGCGCTCCAGCGCCACATCGCGCAAGCGGCCAGTCAGATCCTCTCCATCGTCGAGCGGCTGCTCGGCGCGCCCGCGCACGAACCGTCGCAGGCCCAGGCTGCCGCTCGCGGCGCGCGCTGACAGGCGCCGGGGCGCCGCACCTTTAAAATCCCCGGGTTACCGGCCAGGTACGGCCCCGAGCGGGGGCTGCTGGCCGCCGTCTTTCCAACTCTCCCCACCGGATCCAACACCATGGCACTAGTCTCGATGCGCGAACTGCTGGACCACGCCGCCGAAAACGGCTACGGCATTCCCGCTTTCAACGTCAACAACCTCGAACAGGTGCAGGCCGTCATGGAAGCTGCCAAGGAAACCGGCGCGCCGGTGATCCTGCAGGCCTCGGCCGGCGCCCGCAAATACGCTGGCGAGCCCTTCATCAAGCACCTGATCCAGGCCGCCGTCGAGATGTACCCCACCATCCCGCTGGTCATGCACCAGGACCATGGCAGCTCGCCCAAGGTCTGCCAGGGCGCGATCGATCTGGGCTTCGGCTCGGTGATGATGGACGGCTCGCTGATGGAAGACGCCAAGACGCCGGCCAGCTTCGACTACAACGTCGACGTGACGCGCCGCGTGGTCGAGATGGCCCACAAGGTGGGCGTCACCGTCGAAGGCGAGCTCGGCTGCCTGGGCAACCTCGAAACCGGCGAAGCCGGCGAGGAAGACGGCGTGGGTGCCGAAGGCAAGCTGGACCACAGCCAGATGCTGACCGATCCGGAAGAAGCCGCCGTGTTCGTGCGCGAGACGCAGCTCGACGCGCTGGCCATCGCCATCGGCACCAGCCACGGCGCCTACAAGTTCAGCCGCAAGCCCACCGGCGACATCCTGGCCATCGGCCGCGTCAAGGAGATCCACAAGCGCATCCCGAACACGCACCTGGTGATGCACGGTTCCTCGTCGGTGCCGCCGGAACTGCTGGCCATCATCAACCAGTACGGCGGCAAGATGAAGGAGACCTTCGGCGTGCCGGTCGAGGAGATCCAGGAGGCCATCAAGCACGGCGTGCGCAAGATCAACATCGACACCGACATCCGCCTGGCGATGACCGGCGCGGTGCGCAAGTTCCTGGCCGAGAACCCCGACAAGTTCGACGCGCGCGAATGGCTCAAGCCCGCGCGCGAAGCCGCCAAGCAGGTCTGCAAGGCGCGCTACATCGAGTTCGGCTGCGAAGGCCAGGGCGCGAAGATCAAGGGCGAGAGCCTGCAGGTCGTGGCGGCCAAGTACGCGCGCGGCGAGCTGGCCCAGGTCGTCGCCTGATCGTGCCGCGATGACCGCCTCGCTGCACACGTCCACCATCACCTCGCTGCCGCTGCTGGCGCGCGGCAAGGTGCGCGACAACTACGCGGTCGGCGACGACCGCATCCTCATGGTGGCCAGCGACCGCATCAGCGCGTTCGACGTCATCATGGGCGAGCCCATTCCCGGCAAGGGTGAACTGCTCACGCAGATGGCCCTGTTCTGGTTCGACAAACTCGGCCACCTCTGCCCCAACCACCTCACCGGCGAGGCGCCCGAAAGCGTGGTCAGCGCCGCCGAGGTGCCACAGGTGCTGGGCCGCGCCATGCTGGTCAAGCGCCTCAAGCCCATCCCGGTCGAGGCCGTGGTGCGCGGCTATCTGGCCGGCAGCGGCTGGAAGGAATACCAGGAATCGCGCTCGGTCTGCGGCGTGCCCTTGCCCGAAGGCCTGAAGAACGCGAGCAAGCTGCCCGAGCCCATCTTCACCCCGGCGGCCAAGGCCGCGGTGGGTGAGCACGACGAGAACATCACGTACGAGCAGGTGGTGGCCGTGGTGGGGGACCAGCTCGCCGCGCAGATCCGCGACACCAGCATCGCCATCTACGAGGCAGCGGCCGAGATCGCGGCGGCCAAAGGCATCATCATTGCCGACACCAAGTTCGAATTCGGCCTGGACGAGCAGGGCACGCTGGTGCTGATGGACGAGGTGCTCACGCCCGACTCGTCGCGCTACTGGCCGGCCGAGACGTATGAGCAGTCGGTGGCCGAAGGCAGCAACCCGCCCAGCTACGACAAGCAGTTCCTGCGCGACTGGCTGGAAGCCGTGCGCATCAACGGCAAGCCCTGGGACAAGACCCCGCCCGCACCGCGGCTGCCACGCGAAGTGATCGAGAAAACCGCCGACAAGTACCGCGAGGCCTTCGCGCGCCTGACGGCCTGAGGGCACGGCCGGCGTCTGCCGGCGCCCGCTGCCTTAAGCTCCACCCCGCGCCCGCATCGAGACGGGCTGCGGAGGGGGCATGTTCGAATTCCTCGCCGAACTCGCGCTGCAACTGGGCGGCGAGTGGATCGGCAACATCTTCCACATCGGCTGGCTCAAGGCCACGGGGCGTGACCGCAAGGTGGCGCCCGCGCAGGAGGCCGCGTGGTCCATCGTGACCGGCATCGCCACGGCTGGCATCACCTTGCTGATCTTTCCGCAGCTGGCGCTGCGCGCGCCGGGGCTGCAGCTGCTCAACCTGCTGCTCGCACCCGTGGCGGCCGGCGTGCTGGTCGAGCGCTGGCGCGCGTGGCGAGAATCGCGCCGCACGTTCGACTGGGCGGTGTTCGGCTACGCGGCGCTGTTCGGCGTCGCCTTCGCGCTCACGCGCTTCCTGTTCGGCGGGTAAGCAGAGGACACAAGCGTCCTACGCCCTGATCGAGCGCTGACCGCACAGCGGTCACGGCCCGGCTCTGCCGGGCTCGCGCGCGCGGCCCCCTCGGGGGGGCAGAGAGCTACACGAAGTGAGCGAACGTGGGGGCGCTCAATTCAGCGCCATGCTGAGCTTGCGGCGATAGGCCGACACCAGCGCGGCCTGTGGATCTTCGGCGGTGGCGGCCTTGCCCATCAGCTCGATGCCGCCGGCGCTCTTGCCGGCCGCGGCCGGATCGGCCTTGGGACGCGGCGGCGTCAGCAGCTCGAGGATGGCCACGTAGGTCTTGCGCGCCGCGCCGTCGTTCCAGGCCTTGTCGCGCATGATGATCTCCAGCAGCTCGTCCATCGCGGCGGTGAACTCGCCGGCGGCCAGCAGCACGCGCGACTTGCCGTAGCGCGCATCGAAATCGCGTTTGTTGGCGGCGATCTTTTCATCGAACTGCGCGGGCGTGAACTGGCCGGCGTCGCTGTCGGCGAACACCAGGGCCGCCAGCCATTCGGCCAGCGCGTCGAAGCGCAACTGGCGCGGGATCTGCGCCATGGCCGGGGCCAGCGCGGTGTCGGCTTCCTCGAATTGGCCGGTGGCGATCAGCAGCTTGACGTAGTCGAAGCGCACGTCGTCGTTGGCCGGGTTCACGGCCAGCGCTTCCTGCAGCTTGGCCAGCGCGGCGCCGGTGTCGCCCGATTCGAGCAGCGCCTCGGCCTCTTCACCGCCAGCCTCGGCCTGCAGCTCGCCTTCGCTGGGCACGTGTTTGTCGAGGAACTGGCGCACCTGGCCTTCGGGCAGCGCGCCCATGAAGCCATCCACCGGCTGCCCGCCCGACAGGAGGATGCAGGTGGGGATGCTGCGGATGCCGAACGCGGCGGCCAGCTGCTGCTCGTCGTCGGAATTGATCTTGACCAGCTTGAAGCGCCCGGCGTATTCGGCCTCGAGCTTCTCGAGGATCGGGCCGAGCGACTTGCACGGTCCGCACCAGGGTGCCCAGAAGTCCACCAGCACGGGGGTGGTCATGGAGGCGGCGATGACCTCGGCCTCGAAGTTTGCTACGGTGACGTCAATCATGATGTGACCGGATCATAGCCAAGCCGGGACGCCGCTGGAGGAGGCGGCGGCGGTGTCCCGGCCGTCGCAGGGTCAGTTCAGGCCCATGTCGGCAGCCAGCTGGCGCAGCAGCTCCTGCTCGTCCGGCACGAACTTGAGGAAGGCGACCTCTTCCTTGTTGATGGTGCGGCGGGCGGCCAGATCGTTCAGGCGCGCATCCAGCGTGGCCCAGTGCGTGGCGCGGTCGCCCAGGATATAGACCGGCACCTTCGTGATCTGGCGGCTCTTGAGGGTCTCGACGATCTGGAAGAGCTCCCACTCCGTGCCGGTGCCGCCCGGGGCGATCACCATGGCGGCCGAATGCTTGATCATCGCGGCTTCACGGATGGCCACGCTGGAGAAGATGAAACCGCTGGTCACGTGGGCGTTGAGTGCAACCTTCGGATCGCCGCCGTAGGGGCGCAGCGGGTCGGGCGTGGCGGCGCGGTCGTAGTAGGTGGTGTAGCCGACGCTCGGGCCGCCCGCTTCCCTGGCGCCCCGGTTGCCGGCGTCCATCAGGCCCGGGCCGGCCCCGGTCATGATCGGGTAGCGGCTGCCGTAGCGCGCGGTCCAGGCGTTGGCGAAGGCGCGCACCGACGCGTAGACCGGGTCGCCATCCCGGATGCGCGAGCTGCCGTAGATGGTGACGAAGCCATTCGGGAACAGCCTCGCCCGGGCCGTGTCGGCGCAGTACACGTCCTGGGCCATTTCCTTGGCCGGGATGATGTTCTCCACCCCCATGTAAGGCCCCACGTAGACGGCATTGGGCACGTCGGCGCGCGTCGGGCAATCCAGCGCCAGCGTGGCGGCCGGCGCCGCTGCGGCCGGTGGCGGTGCGCCGCCGGGTGCGGCGCAGGCGGTCACCAGGGCAAGCAGCGCTGCGCTGGTGAGGAGTCGGGCAAGGCGTGTTGTCGTTGTCATGGCGCTACCGTTCCTTTCGGGGTTGAGTCCGGACTGCTGCAAGAAGTCTGCCAGTGGGCGGGACGAAAAACCTAGAATTCAGGGCAATGACCTCCATCCTTGCAGGCGTCGTCATGGGTTCCAGCTCCGACTGGGACACCATGCAGCACGCCGTCCAGATTCTTCAGGAATTCGGCATCGCCCACGAAGCGAAAGTCGTCTCGGCCCACCGCATGCCTGACGACATGTTCGCCTACGCCGAAAGCGCTGCCGGGCGCGGCCTGCGCGTCATCATCGCGGGCGCTGGCGGCGCGGCCCACCTGCCCGGCATGCTGGCCGCCAAGACCCCCGTGCCGGTGCTCGGCGTGCCGGTCGCCAGCCGCCACCTGCAGGGCGTCGATTCGCTGCACAGCATCGTGCAGATGCCCAAGGGCGTGCCCGTGGCCACCTTCGCCATCGGCACGGCGGGTGCAGCCAACGCCGCGCTGTTCGCCGTGGCCATGCTGGCCACCACCGACGAGCGCCTGCGCACGCAGCTTGAAACGTTCCGCGCGCGCCAGACCGAGGCCGCACGCGCGATGACGCTGCCACCGGTGGCGACATGACCGTGCATCACGCACTGCTGCCCGGCGCTGCTGCCGAGCGGCCCTCGCGCGAGATCACGCTGGGCGTGATGGGCGGCGGCCAGCTCGGCCGCATGTTCGTGCACGCGGCCCAGCAGATGGGCTTCTTCACGGCCGTGCTCGATCCCGATGCCGACAGCCCGGCTGGCCGCGTGAGCCACCACCACGTGCGCGCCGCCTACCTCGACGAGGCGGGCCTGGCGCAACTGGCGCAGCTGGCCGACGCCATCACCACCGAGTTCGAGAACGTGCCCGCACCGGCGCTCGAACGGCTTGCCGCGCTGCGACCGGTCGCGCCCGGCGCGCAGGCCGTGGCCATCGCGCAGGACCGCGCGAAGGAAAAGGCCCACTTCGTCGCCTGCGGCGTGCCCTGCGCGCCGCACGCCGTCATCGAAACCGCGCAGCAACTGGCGGCCGTCGATGCCGCGCTGCTGCCCGGCATCCTCAAGACCGCACGCCTGGGTTACGACGGCAAGGGCCAGGTGCGCGTGACCACGCGCGAGGCGCTGGCCGAGGCCTGGCACGGCCTGGGCGGCGTGCCGTGCGTGCTCGAGCAGATGCTGCCGCTGGCGGCCGAATGCTCGGTGATCGTGGCGCGTGGACGCGACGGCGCCATGGTGCATTACGCGCCGCAGGTCAACGAACACCAGAACGGCATCCTCGCGGTCACGCAGGCCTTCCCGGTCGACGACGCCGGCGTGATCGACGCCGCCCTGGCCGACCAGGCCGTCGCCGCCACGCGCGCCATCGCCGAAGGCATCGGCTACGTCGGCGTGCTGTGCGTCGAGTTCTTCGTGCTTGAAGACGGCCGGCTGGTCGTCAACGAGATGGCGCCGCGCCCGCACAACAGTGGTCACTACACGATGGACGCGTGCGACCAGTCGCAGTTCGACCTGCAGGTGCGCGCCCTCGCCGGCCTGCCGCTGGCGCCGCCGCGCCAGCACAGCCCGGCCCTCATGCTCAATCTGCTCGGCGACCTGTGGTTCGCCGCCGGCAGCGACACTCAGCAATCGCCGCCGTGGGACGCCGTGCTGGCGCTGCCCGGCACGCACCTGCACCTCTACGGCAAGGTCGAGGCGCGGCGCGGCCGCAAGATGGGCCACCTGAACATCACGGGCGCCACGCCCGAGGCCGTGCGCGCCACCGCGCGCGAGGCTGCGCGGCTGCTGGGCCTGACGTCGGCCAGCCTCGGCTGACGCGCGGGCGCCACCCGGATATCGACATGCTGCTCGACGGCCGCCGCCCCGACGACGTTGCCCGTGCCGCCGACCTGCTGGTGCGCGGTGACCTGGTGGCTTTCCCCACGGAAACGGTCTACGGCCTGGGCGCCAACGCCGCCGACGATGTGGCCGTGGCGAAGATCTTCGCCGCCAAGGGCCGCCCAGCCGACCATCCGCTGATCGTGCACGTGGCGGCCGGCGCGGCAGCCGACGCGGCCGTGGCCGCATTCGCCGACCGCGTGCCCGACGCCGCGCGTCGCCTCATGCAGGCCTTCTGGCCCGGCCCGCTCACGCTGATCCTGCCGCGCCGCGCGGGTGTGGGCACGGCGTCGGCCGGCGGGCAGGATTCGATCGGGCTGCGCTGCCCCTCGCATCCGGTGGCCCAGGCCCTGCTGGGCGAATGCGCACGCCAGGGCGTGCACGGCGTCTCGGGCCCCAGTGCCAACCGCTTCGGCCGCGTGAGCCCGACGACGGCCGCGCACGTGCAGGCCGAGTTCGGCGACAGCGTGGCCGTGCTGGACGGCGGGCCGTGCGACGTCGGCATCGAATCGGCCATCGTCGACTGCACGCGCGCCGCGCCCGTGCTGCTGCGCCCCGGCGTGCTCACGCGCGCGCAGATCGAAGCCGCGCTGGGCCGGCCGCTGGTGGCCGACGAGGCCGCTGGCGGAGAGGCGCCGCGGGCCTCGGGCACGCTTGAATCGCATTACGCGCCCAGCGCACGCGTGCGCCTGATGGATGCCCGCTCGCTGCAGGCGGCGCTCGACGTGCTGGGCGAGGACGCTGCCCACATCGCCGTCTGGTCGCGTGCGCTGCTGCGCAGCCGCTCCGGAAAGATCATCCGCCGCCGCATGCCCGACGACGCGCAGGCGGTGGCGCAGCAGCTGTTCGCCGTGCTGCGCGAGTTCGACGAGCAGGGCGTCAAGCTGATCTGGATCGAAACCCTGCCCGGCACGCCCGAGTGGGAAGGCGTGGCCGATCGCCTGCGCCGCGCGGCCGCTTGAGTCAGCGCGCCTTCACTCCCTCGCCGTCCAGTCGACCAGCGCATCGATCGCCGGCCGCAGCGCCGAAGCGCTGGCGCTGGGGTGGTTGGCGATGATCACCAGTACATAGCGGCGCCCGCTGGCTGCGTGCACGTAGCCGGCCACGCCCGCCACGTCGCGCAGGCTGCCGGTCTTGAGGTGAGCCGCGCCCTGCGCACGGCTGCGGCGGGCCGTGCCGTCCACTCCAGCGATCGGCAGCGACGCGGCCAGATCCGGCATCACCGGCGACAGCCAGGCCGACTGCAGCATGCGGCCCATGGCCTGCGCGCTGATGCGGCTGTTGCGCGAGAGGCCCGAGCCGTTGTCGATGACCGGCGGCGGCTCGGCCGGGCCCATGCGGCTGGCCCACCACTGGCGTACCACGTCGCGTGAGGCGTCGGGCGTGCCGCGTCCGCGCTGGGCCAGGCTGAGCGTGAGGAACAGCTGCTGCGCCATCACGTTGTTGCTGAACTTGTTGACGTCGCGCACCACCTCGGCCAGCGCGGGCGAAGCCACTTCGAACGCCGGCTTGAGCCCGGCCGGCACCTGGCCCTGGCGCACGGTTCCGCGCAACTGGCCGCCGGCCTCGCGCCACAGGCCTTCGATGGCGCGGGCCGCGAAGCCGTCTGGATCCATCGGTGCCACGGGCCAGGCGCGCTCGCCGCAGGTGGCCGGGTAGACGCCGCCGAAACGGATGCGCGCCGGGTCGCTGAAATCGGCGCCCAGCGTGCCGCGCCAGTCGGCGCAGGGCTCCAGCCCCAGCGGGACGGTGGCGGGCAGCTGCACGCCGGCCAGCGGCGGCTCGTACTGGATGGTGGCCACGCCCGAGGTGCGGTCGGGCGTGAAGGTCATCACGATGGAGCGGTAGTTGACCAGCAGCGCATCGGCCGCCGCGTTGTAGGGCCGCGTGGGGTCGCCGTCGAACGCGGCCGCGTCGTGCGGCGGCAGCTCGAACGCCGTGCGGTCGAGCACGATGTCGCCCGTGATCGAGCGGATGCCGAGGCCCTGCACGCGGCGCAGCAGCAGCCACAGGCGCTCGCTCACCAGCTTCGGATCGCCCTGGCCGCGGATGTGCAGGTTGCCGTAGAGCGTGCCTTCGCGCACCGCACCTTCGACGAACACCTGCGTCGGCCAGCTGTAGGCGGGGCCCAGCAGGTCGAGCGCGGCGTACGTGGTCACCAGCTTCATCACCGAGGCCGGATTCACCTGCACCTGCGCGCGCCAGGCCACGCGCGGCGGCTGGCGGCCCTCGGCGTCGGCCACCCAGGCCACCACGCTGTCGGCCGGCAGGCGCGCGCGGGCCAGCGCGGCCGAGACTTCGGGCGGCAGGGCGGCCTGCGCATGGGCCGAGGCCCAGGCGGCGGTGGTCAGGGCCAGCGCGGTGATGGCGGCGCGCAGTCTGCGCGGCAGGGGGCGGTGCGACGGGATCGGGGGCATGCGCCGGATTATCCCGGCCCACCCGGTGCGGTCCGCCTCCGGCGCCGGCGTGGGCCGCCGGGGCGCGGGATAATCCCGCGATGCGTCTTTCTCCCCGCGCCGCCGGCCTGCTGGCGGCGGTCGTCACCGTGGCCGTCTGGACGGGTTTCGTCATCTCGGCCCGGGCCTCGGCCCGCTACACACTGACCCCGTTCGACATCGCCTTCCTGCGCTTCGTGGGCGCGGGACTGGTGCTGCTGCCCTGGGGCTTTTGGCTGCTGCGCCGCCACGGCTTGCGCGGCAGCCTGGGCGTCTCGCCGCTGCCTCTGGGCCTGACGGCCGGCGTCGGGCTGACGGCGGGCCTGCTGTATTCGCTGGGGGCCTACTCGGCGTTCTTCCTGGCACCTGCCGCCCACGGCGCGGTGTTGATGCCCGGCAGCCTGCCGCTGTGGACCACGCTGCTGGCGGCGTTCTTCCTGGGTGACCGCATCACGCCACTGCGCGCCGCGGGCCTGGCGCTGATCGTGGCGGGCGACCTGATGGTGGGCGGCCCCAGCCTGCTGCAGGCGTTCTCGGGCGACGGCGGGCGCGTGTGGATCGGCGACCTGCTGTTCATGGGGGCGGCCTTCAGCTGGGGCTGCTACACGATGCTGGTGCGGCGCCATCGCCTCGACGCGGTGCACGCCACCATCGCGGTCGTGGCCTTCATGGCCGTGACCTATGTGCCGGCCTACGCCCTGCTGGCGCTCACGGGCACCGTGGCCAGCGGCCTGGCGGCCGCGCCGTGGCTGGAGATCGTCACGCAGATGGTGCTGCAGGGCCTGCTGTCGGTGGTGGTGTCGGGCATCAGCTTCACACTGATGGTGCAGTACTGGGGGCCGGTGCGCTCCACGATGGTGACGGCCTCGGTGCCCGTGCTGTCGGCGCTGGGCGCGGTGGCACTGCTGGGCGAGCCGCTGTACTGGAACCTGCTGGCCGGCCTCGCGCTGGCCACCACCGGCATCGTTCTGGGCGTGCTGTCGTCCCGCGCGTCGCCCGCGCCCGTCGCGGCGGCGCCGCAGGAGGCCCTCCGATGAATGCCACCGCACCGGGACGACCGCTGCGCCTGCTGGCCATCGACACCAGCACCTCGCAGATGTCGGTGGCCGTGGGCGACGGCACGCGCGTGTGGGAGCACAGCGGCGAGGGCGGCGCGCAGGCGTCGTCCGCGCTCATCCCCACGGTGCAATCGTTGCTGCGCGAAGCGGGGCTCGCGCTGGCCGACCTCGACGCCATTGCCTTCGGGCGCGGGCCGGGTTCGTTCACGGGACTGCGCACCGCATGCGCCGTCGCGCAGGGGCTGGGCTTCGGCGCGGGCGTGAAGCTGCTGCCCGTCGACACCCTGCTGGCCGTGGCCGAGGACGCCCGAGCGCGCCACGGCGTGCAGCGCGTGGTGGCCGTGATCGACGCGCGCATGGACGAGGTCTATGCCGCCGCACACGACCTTGCCGCCTTCGAGGCCGGCGGTGCCGTCGCATCGCCGCTGCTGCACGCGCCCGAAGCCGTGCAGGTGCCCGAGGGCTGGGTCATCGCCGGCAACGCCGAGGCCCCCTACGGAGCGCGGCTGGCGCCCGCGCACGCCAGCGCGGCGCGGCTGCCGGCCTTGCCCACGGCCGCCGCCATGCTGCGGCTGGCGCCCGCGCTGCTGGCGCGCGGCGAAGCGGTGCCGGCCGAGCAGGCCATGCCTGCCTACATCCGCGATAAAGTGGCGCAGACCACGGCGGAGCGCGAAGCCGCGCGCGCCGCCGCCCCGGCACCGCGCTGACGGCGCGCCGAGCCCGCGTGCCACCGCCCACGATGAACGCCATCCTGCAACCCCTGGAAGCCCGCTTCGAGCCGCTCACGCCCGCGCGGCTGGACGCGTTGCTGGCCGTCGAACAGCAGGCCTATCCGTTCCCGTGGTCGCGCGGCAACTTCACCGACTCCATCGAAGCCGGCTATGAGGCGCAACTGCTCATGGCCGGCGACACGCTGCTGGGCTACTTCGTGGCCATGAAGGGCGTGGACGAAGTCCACCTGCTCAACATCACCGTCGCCCCCGCCCACCAGCGCCAGGGCTGGGCCCAGCTCATGCTGGACGCGCTGGCCACCTGGTCGCGCGGCCAGGGCGCGCAGTGGCTGTGGCTCGAAGTGCGCGTGAGCAACACGCGCGCGCTGTCGGTCTACGAGGCCAATGGCTTCCGGCGCGTTGGCGAGCGGCGCAACTACTATCCGGCCGGCGAGGGCCAGCGCGAGCACGCGGTGGTCATGAGCCTGCGCCTGTGAGCGGCCGGCGCTCGCACGGCGACTCCACGACAGGAACCCACGATCCCATGAGCCTCGAACTCGACGACCGCCAGCGCGCCATGCTCGCCGAGATGGGCGTGCGCGTGTGGCAGCCGCGCGTGGCGCGGCCGGTGCCCGATGACGCAGCGCCACCCGAACCCGTGACGGCCCAGGCCGTGGCCGAGCCCCCCGTGGCACGCCCGCAGGCCGCGCCGGCCCCGGCAATGCGCACGCCGGTGCCTGCGCCCGCACCCGCCGCGCCGGTGCCCGTGCGCGCGGCCACCGAGGCCAGGCGCCCCATGGGCATCGAGAACATGAGCTGGCCCGCGCTCGAAGCCGCCGTGGCCGGCTGCACCGCCTGCAAGCTGTGCGAGCGCCGCCGCAACACCGTGTTCGGTGTCGGCCAGCCGCCCGCCCTGCCGGGCGCCGCGCCGCGCGCCGACTGGATGATCATCGGCGAGGCGCCGGGCGAGAACGAAGACCTGCAGGGCGAGCCCTTCGTCGGCCAGGCCGGCCGGCTGCTCGACAACATGCTGCGCGCCATGGGCCTGGCGCGCGACCGCAACGTCTTCATCGCCAACGTGCTCAAGTGCCGCCCGCCCGGCAACCGCAATCCCGAGCCGGAGGAAGTGGCGCAGTGCGAGCCCTACCTGATGCGCCAGGTCGAGCTGGTACAGCCGCGCGTGATCCTGGCCATGGGCCGCTTCGCCGTGCAGTCGCTGCTGCGCACGCAGGAGCCGATCGGGCGCCTGCGCGGCCGCCCGCACCAGTACCAGGGCGTGCCGGTGATCGTCACCTACCACCCGGCCTACCTGCTGCGCAACCTGCCCGACAAGGCCAAGGCCTGGGCCGACCTGTGCCTGGCGATGTCGCTGATGGATGCGGCGGGCGCCGAGGGCGGCGGCGCGGCGCGCTGAGCCGCGCGCATTCGTTCATCGACATACCGCATATTGGGCCGACCGAATTGCCGGTCCCGGGGGCCGAACCTAGAGTGGGTGCTCGTCCAACATTGCCCCACCGAGACAGCCCATGCGCGTTTGCAGCACCCCGTTGCTCAGGAAATTCTGGTACTGCGTCGCCCCCAGTGCCGACCTCACCGACCGCCCGCTGGGCACTCGCGTGCTCGACCAGCCCGTGGCCCTGTGGCGCGACACCGATGGCACGGCGCGTGCCGTGATCGACCGCTGCCTGCACCGCACGGCCCGCCTGTCGCTGGGCACGGTGCACGGCGGCAACATCGTCTGCCCCTATCACGGCTGGACATTCAACGGCCATGGCCAGTGCGTGAAGGTGCCACAGCTCGTCGAGCACCGTCCCAACCCTTTCGGCGTTGAGGCCTACCACTGCGCCGAGCGCTACGGCTACGTGTGGGTGGCGCTGGAAGAGCCGCTGTTCGACATTCCCGCGATTGCCGAGTTCGGCCAGCCGGGCTGGCGGCAGGTGCACGAGTTCCACGAGGTGTGGAATGCCAGTCCGCAGCGCATCATCGAGAACGCGTTCGATCCGGCGCACATCAGCTTCGTGCACAAGGACAGTTTCGGCCGGGACGATCCGTCGATCGATCCGTTCCGCATCGACGACACACCCGACGGCTTCGTTTTCACCAACGTGGTCAAGGTGGTCAACGCCGAGCACATGAAGGCCGCGCTCGCCATGAACGACGACGAGACCACGCGCGACTCGAGCAACCGTTTCCACCTGCCCTTCTCGCGCGTGGGCCGCATCGTCTATCCCAACGGGCTGGTGCATATCCTGTGCACCTTCCTCACCCCCATCGACGACACGCGCACGCGCTTCACCCAGTTCGTGGTGCGCAACGACACCGAGGCCGACGTGCCGGCCGACACCGTGGTGGCGTTCGACCGGCAGGTGACGCGGGAGGACCTGGGCATTCTGGAGAGCACCGATCCCGATGTGCCGCTCGATCGCAGCGAAGGCACGGAAGTCCACATGATGTCGGACCGCCCCGGCGTGGCCATGCGCCGCCAGCTGCGCGCCCTGATGCAGCAGCACACGCCGCCGGAGTCGGCCGCGGCCACCTGAAGGCCGGCCGGGCGGCCCGACTCAGGCCGCCAGCGCCAGCGGGGCGCGCGCGCTGTCGCCGATCTCGGCGCGCGCCACGTCGCGGATCAGGTTGCGCAGCCACAGGTGCGCTTCCGATCGGTGGTTGCGCTCCTGCCAGAGCATGTAGAACTCCATCGTGCCGAAGCTGGCTGGCGCCTCCAGCATGCGCAGTGGCATGTGCTCGGTCAGGCGCTGGCCGAAATGCCGGCTGGTGGTGAAGCACAGGTCGGTCTGCGCCAGCACGTGGGGAATGCTGCCGTACTCGGCCACCGAGGCCGTCACGCGGCGCTCCAGCCCCAGCTGGGCCAGCCGCGCATCCACGGGGTTCACGGCCGGATCGGCCGTGGACGACAGCGAGATGTGGCGCACCGCGATGAACTCCTCCAGCGTGAGCCGGCCCTGCCCGGCCAGCGGATGCTGTTCATGCACCAGGCATACGAATTCCGACGAGAACAGAGGTGCGCGCCGCAGGCTGGGCGGCGGCGTGGGCCAGTTGCCCAGCGCGATGTCGAGCAGGCCCGCGGTCATGAAGTTGGAGATCTGCTCCAGCGACGGGTGTGCGCCCACGTCCACCACCGAATCGGGCGCTTCGGTGCGCAGCCGCCCCAGGATGGCCGGCAGGAAGCTCACGCCGAAGCAGTTGCCCAGCACCAGCCGGAAATGGTGCCGGCCCTGGCGCGGGTCGAACCCGGTGCCGGGGTTGACGGCCAGCTCCAGTTCTCCCAGCAGGCGGGCCAGCACCACCTGCAGCTCGGCGCCGCGCCGTGTGACGGTGAGGCGGTTGCCCTCGCGCACCAGCAGCGGGTCCCGGAAGATGTCGCGCAGCCGGCGCAGGGTGAGGCTGATGCTGGGCTGCGGCTGGTGCAGCCGCTCGGCCGTGCGCGTCACGCTGCACTCCGTCAGCAGGATGGACAGGGTGCGCAGCGACTTGATGTCGAGCGAGGCGGTAGCGGCGCTGATGTCCATGGCGGGCGGGTCGGCTGGCGGAATGGGGGAAGGAACGGCTTCCATCGTGCAAATTCCGTTCCAGCCGGTGCCCGGCCTCGTTCAGGGCTTGGGGACCGCGAGGTCGGCGCGCACCATCTTCACCGGGTCCATGCCGGTCCTGAGGCCGCCGTAGGTGGTGAGCACCTGGTACGAATCGGCGACCTTGGCGGGCTCCAGCGCGCACAACGCGGTCTTCGCGGTGTAGTCCGAGCGCACGAAGCCTTCCTGCAGCGCCAGCTGGCGCTTCTGGTGCTCGGGATTGAGCGTGGGATTGACCTTGAGCACGGCGGCGACGGCCTCGGGCTGGTTCTTCAGCGCGTAATCCCAGCCCTTCGCCGTGGCGCGCAGGAAGGCGCGCACCACCTCGGGCTTCTCGGCCACGTACTTGGCCGTGGTGAAGATCACCTCGGCATAGGCGTTGACGCCGTAGTCGGCTGCGGCCAGCGTGGCCGTCTTGTGGCCTTGCAGTTCGACGGCGATCGGCTCGTTGACGATGAAGGCCGTCTTGGCCTGCACGTTGCCGTTCATCAGCACCTCGTTGCCCACGGCGACCACGGTGCGAACCCGGCTCATGTCGACACCGGCCTTGTTGAGCATCGCCTTCGTGTAGTGCCAGGGGCCGCCCTCGTTGTAGGCGATGGTCTTGCCTTCGAGGTCCTTGGGTGTCTTGATGCCGCTGGACGCCAGCGACAGCAGGCCGGCGGGCGACTTCTGGAAGCAGGCGCCCACCATGACCAGGTTCATGTCCTGCGCGTTGCCGTAGAGCACCGCACTCACGTCATTGGTGCCGAAGGTGTTCTGGCCCGAGGCCACCAGCGTGGTCGAGTTGATGTTGGGGCCGCCGGGCATGAGCGTGACGTCCAGCCCCTCGGCGCCGTAGAAGCCTTTCTCCCTGGCCATGATGTAGCCGGCGTTCTGCACATTCATGGTCCAGGACACGCGCAGGCTGATGTTCTCGGCGGCCTGGGCGGGCATGGCGCAGGCGATGGCCGTGCAGGCCGAGGCGATGGAAACGAGGGACAGACGGGGCATGGTGATCTCCGGCAGCGGATGCGTTGAGGGAAGGGTGGAAGGTGGGGAAGGAAAAGCGGAAAGGGGGCGCGGGCGTGTCAGCGGTCCAGCCGCGCGCCGGGCCAGAACAGCATCAGCTTCTCCAGCGCGGTGACGAGGTAGAACAGCACGATGGTCGCCAGCGAAGTGACCGTGATGGCCGAGAACAGCATGGCCGTGTCCTGCTGGTAGCCGGCGTTCACGATCAGCGTGCCGATGCCCACGTTGGCGCCGGTGAACTCGGCCACGATGGCGCCGATCACGGCCATGCCCACGGTGATCTTCATGGCCGAGAACAGGTAGGGCGCCGCCGCATAGAGGCGTGCGTGCCAGAACACCTGCAGCGGCGGCGCCTGGATCACCTGCATGAAATCCAGCAGGCTGGCGTCGAGGCTGCGCAGGCCGCGCGTCACGTTGACCAGGGTGGGGAAGAAGCAGGCGATGGCCGCGATCGCCACCTTGGGCGCGATGCCGAAGCCCAGCCAGATGGTGAGCAGCGGCGCGATGGCAAGCACCGGGATGGTCTTGAGGATGATGGCCCAGGGAAAGAACGCGCGCTCCAGCGAGCGCGAATAAAGGAACAGCACGGCCGCTACGCAGGCCGCCACCGTGCCGGTCACGAAGCCCAGCGAGGCGGCCAGCATCGTCATGCCCACGTTGTCTGCCATGTGCCGCCAGTCGGCGGCGATGCGCGCCGCCACCACCGAGGGCGCGGGCAGCAGGAAGCGCGGCACCTCGAACACGCGCACCACCGCTTCCCACAGCAGCACGCCGGCCACGAACAGCGACAGGGGTGGCAGCGCGGCGCGGGCGAAGGCGGCCAGCCGGGGCGTGCGCACGGTCATGCCGGCACCCCCGAGGCCGCGACGGGCGCGGGCGCGGGTGCCCCGTCATCGCCACCGAAGATCAACGATTCGAGCTGCTCCACGTAGCGCGCGAACTGCGGACTGCGCCGCACGGCCGCATCGCGCGGGCGCGCCAGGTCGATGTCCACCACCTGACGCACGCGGCCCGGTCGCGGGTCGAGCACCACCACGCGGTCGGACAGCAGCACCGCCTCGGGCAACGAGTGCGTGACGAACAGCACCGTGCTCTGGCGTTCGGCCCAGATGCGCAGCAGCTCGTCGCCCATCTCGCGGCGCGTGAAGTCGTCGAGCGCGCCGAAAGGTTCGTCCATCAACAGCACCTCGGGGCCGTAGGCCAGGGCGCGCGCGATGGAGGCGCGCTGGCGCATGCCGCCCGAGAGATGGGCCGGAAACCGGTTTTCGAAGCCTGACAGCCTGACCAGCTCGATGAAGGCGCGTGCCTGCGCGTCGCGGGCGGCGGCGTTGCCGATGCCCAGGATGTCCAGCGGCAGCCGCACGTTCTCCAGCACCGTCTTCCAGGGCATCAGCGCGGCGTCCTGGAACACGAAACCGAACGGCCGGTCGCGCCCGTACTCGGCGGGCGACAGCCCGTCGATGCGCACCTCGCCCTCGGTGCAGCCTTCCAGGCCGCTCACGAGGCGCAGCAGCGTCGACTTGCCGCAGCCGCTGTGACCCACCAGCGAGACGAAGCTGTTGCGCGCCAGCCCGAGCGTGATGCCCTGCAGCGCACGCACGGCAGCAGCGCCCGTGCCGAAGCACTTGCCCACCTGTGCCATGTGGATGAAATCGTCGCCGGATCGATGAGCGCGCGGGGTGGTCATGCGTCGTGGGGAAGCTCGAGCGGCCGCTGCGCGCGATGACACCGTGTCACGACAGCGCAATGACCTCGGTCAATTCTTCAAGTCTTGCCCGCGCGGGGCAATTTGCACGCGCGCCATACGGGGTATGGTGTTTTCCGTATGCGCTGCCCATCCCGGGCCGCCACACCGCAAGGAGAGAACCATGGAAACCGCGCAACTGCACCGCGGCCGCCTGATCGACCACCTGCAACTCGTCGTGCGCGACCTGCCCGCCAGCCGCCGTTTCTACGAGGCGGTGTTCGAGGTGCTGGGCATTCCGCTCGGCGGCTCGGGCGAGGACTACTTCTGGGCCGACGAGCTGTTCATCTCAACTGCCAGCAGCGAGGCCGCGGCCGGCCAGTTCACGGGCCGTCACCATCTGGCCTTCCAGGCGAAGGACCGCGCGATGGTCGATGCCTTCCACCGCGAGGCGCTGGCCGCCGGCGGCAAGGACAACGGCGCACCTGGCGAGCGCAGATACCACCCGGGCTACTACGGCGCCTTCGTGATCGATCCCGACGGCAACAACATCGAGGCCGTCTACCACGGTGAGGCGAAGCAGAACGTCGAATCGGTGGTGGTCACGTTCTGAACGGGCGTGGCGCCGGCGTCAGCCCAGCGTCACGATCTCCTGCTTCTTGCGCCCGGGCGGCCACCTCACCTGTGCAACCTCGCGCAGCGCGAAGGTGAACTCGGGGCCGATGCGGCTGGCCAGCATGGCCTGCACCGCGGCCTGCTCATCGCCGGTCAGGGGCTGTGCAGCGGCCACTTCCACGTCGAACGCCCGGGGCGCCGTCTGCACCATGCGCCACTCGTGCACACCGGGCGCGGCGTCCAGCCAGTGGGCAGCCTGCACGCGGACGTAAACCAGTTCGCCGCTGGCGCGCTCCACCAGCACGCGGCGCCGGCCCAGCAGCCGCGTGAGCGTGGGCACCTGCACGCCGCACACCGGACAGTGCGGCAGCAGCGTGGCAATGTCGCCCAGCTCGTAGCGGATCGCCGGGCTGGCCCACTGGTGCAGGCCGGTAACCAGCACGCTGCCCTGCCGGCCATGGGGCAGCGGATGGCCGCTCTCGTCCACCACTTCGACGATGGCGTTGGACACGGCGACGTGATGATGATGGTCGCTGGCCGGGCACTGGAACGCGATGGGGCCGATCTCCTCGCAGGAGTACCGGTCAGTGATGCGGGCCCCGAGGATGCGCTGCGTCTGCTCGCGCAGGGAAGGGTCCACCGTTTCGGCGAAAGTGATGACCTGCCGCAGGCGCGGCGGCCGCAGCCCATGGCGCTGGATCGCACCCAGCATGCCCGACAGCAGCGCCGGATAGGTGGCCAGGTGGGCCGCCTGCTGGCGGCACAGCCAGCGGGCGTTGTCTTCCACGCTGTAGCCGCCCGAATGGCGGATCAGCCGCCGGCCGGGGTGCAGCCACGGATCGCCTTCGGCCACGCCATGCTCGCCCGCGGGCGGGTGGGCCTGCACCGTGACCACCAAGGTGTCGGCGCGCGTGTCGCGTCCCTGGCGCTGGTCGTCTGCGGCGAAGGTATTGACGTTCAGGCGCCGCGCCAGCGCCGAGTAGGCGAAGCGCACCGGCTGGCCGCTGGAGCCCGAAGTTTCGGTATGTCCGATGCCGCCGAACCCCGCCGGCACGCGCACGGGTTCCCGTTCGATGAAGCTGCGGTAGTCGGCGCGGCGCATCACGGGCAGCGCATGCAGGCGGCCGAGGCCGCCCTCGCCAGGCCATGGCGCCAGCCAGTCGCGCCAGCGGGCCGACTGGCGCAGCCACTGCAGCAGGGCGGCCAGCCGCTGTTCCTGCCAGGCTTGCCACTGCACCGCCGGGCCGTGCTCCAGCACATGGACGAACCGCATGTCCACCAGGGCCTGCGCCACGTCGGAGGGCGCCTCGTGAGGCCAGCCCGGGGTGCCACCGGTCGCCGTCATGCCTTCGGCCGCGCCGGCAGCAGCACCGACGCGATGGCCACCACGATCAGCACCACCGCGGCCCAGTCCTGCCAGTGCAGCACCTCGCCCAGCATGAGGGCGCCGGTGAACACGCCCAGCACCGGAATGAACATGACCGACAGCGACGAGGCCAGCGGCGGCAGGCCGCGAGCCAGGAAGAACCACGCCGGTTGGGCCAGGCCGAAGATCATCACGCCGTTGTAGGCGATGGACGCCCAGGCGATGGTGCCCGGCATCCGCCACTGGTCATGCTCGAACACCACCGACAGGACGCTCATCGACAGCGTGGTGACCGCCGTCATCCAGAACGTGATGGTCAGCGTGGACACGGGCAGCGTGGTGCGCCGCAGCTGGTGCGTTCCGAGCGCCCAGAAGGCCGCGGCCGTGACCATCATGAACACGCCGGTCGGCCGGCCGCTGAAGTGCGTGACCTCGTGCCACAGCAGCAGCCCCACGCCCAGGCCGGCGGCACCGATGCCCAGCCAGCCACGGGGCAGCAGCTTCTGGCCGAACCACAGCGCGCCGAAGAGGGCCGCGAAAATCGGCATGGTGTAGCCGAGGATGGCGGCCCGGCCGCTGGAGAGCATGGGAATGGCCATGATGATGAGCACGTGCCACACCACCATGTTGGTCACTGCCAGGCGCAGCACTTCGCCGCGCCGCCCGCGCGGCACCGTGAACGACGTGCGCGTGGCCAGCATCGCCAGCGCCAGCACCGGCAGCCCGATCCACATGGAGAGGGTCCGGAACATCAGCGGCGGCAGGCCAGTGACCCCCGCCTTCATGATCGGCCAGTTGACACCCCAGATCAGGGTGACGAGCACGAGAAGGGCCAGCTGACGGGGCGCGAGGACATGCATGGCCGGCGATTGTCGGCCATGCCCGGCGAACCCGCCCGGGCCGCCACCTAGAATTGGCCCATGACCTTCCTCGACATGCTGCGCACGGCCGGCGAGCGCAACGCCTCCATGCTGTGCGTGGGCCTCGACCCCGAACCGTCGCGCTTTCCCGGCCGGCTGAAGGACGACGCCAGCCGCATCTACGACTTCTGCGCCGCCATCGTCGATGCCACGGCCGACCGCGTGAACTCGTTCAAGCCGCAGATCGCCTACTTCGCCGCGCACCGCGCCGAAGACCAGCTCGAACGCCTGGTGGCCCACATCCGCAAGGCTGCGCCGGGCGTGCCCGTCATCCTCGATGCCAAGCGCGGCGACATCGGCAGCACGGCCGAGCAGTACGCGCGCGAGGCCTTCGAGCGCTATGACGCCGATGCCGTCACGCTCTCGCCGTTCATGGGGTTCGACTCGGTCGAGCCTTACCTGCGCCGCGAGGGCAAGGGCGCCTTCCTGCTGTGCCGCACCTCCAACCCCGGCGGAGACGACCTGCAGGCCCAGCGACTGGCGGACATCGACGGACAGCCCCTGCTCTACGAGCACGTGGCGCGACTGGCTCAGGGACCGTGGAACCTCAACGGCCAGCTCGGCCTGGTGGTGGGCGCCACCTATCCCAACGAGATCGAACGCGTGCGCGCGCTCGCGCCCACGCTGCCGCTGCTGATCCCCGGTGTGGGCGCGCAGGGCGGGGACGCCACGGCCACCGTGCGCGCGGGCTGGCGCGCGGGTGGTCCGATCATCGTGAATTCGTCGCGGGCCGTTCTCTACGCCTCGTCGGGCGACGATTTCGCCGCGCGTGCGCGCGAGGTGGCCGGGCAGACCCGCCAGACGTTGCAGGCCGCGCTACCGGCGGCCTGAGCCGGCGCCAGGTCAGGCGGCGCGCGAAGTGATGCGCCGCGCGGCCTCGAGGTACTCGCGCGCGTGGCCGGCCAGCGCGATCTCGCCCGGCGTCTCGGGCGAAAAGTTGTCTACCGGCATCGGTCGGCCCTCGTCATCCACCGCAACGAACACGATCAGGCATTCGGTGGTCTTGCGCAGGCCACCGCCCTTGATGTCGCCCGAACGCACTTCCACCGCGATGTTCATGCTGGTGTTGCCGGTGTAGGCCAGGTGCGCCTCCACCTCCACCAGCTCGCCGATGCGCACCGGATGGTGGAAGCGGATGCTGCCCACGAACACCGTCACGCAGTAGCGCTTGGCCCAGGCTGTGGCGCAAGCGTAGCCGGCTTCGTCGATCCACTTCATGACGGTGCCGCCATGCACCTTGCCGCCGAAATTGACGGTGCTGGGTTCGGCCAGGAAGCGCAAGGTGATGGAGGGCATGGTGCCGGTCCGCGAAGTGGAGGTGGCGGGATTATTCGCCAAGCCGCCTGCGGCTGCGTAACCGGCCGCCGGTGCCCCTGGCGGCAGCCCGTAGCCCACGCTCACCAGCCCCAGAGCAGCGGGCGCGAGACCCAGCCCGACACGCCGCCGTCCTGCTGCACCTTGACCCATTGCGGGCGCTTCTCGAGCGTGCGCAGCACCTCGCCGCGCTCGGCGCGGCCGAGCACGCGGGTGTTGGTGGACGGGCCGCTGCGGATGTTGGCCACGTTGGACTTGACGATGTGGTGCGCCTGCTTGTTGGTCAGCGGGCGATGCACCCAGCCGGTGTCGTTCTCGAAATCCTTCACGCGCAGCCAGTCGCCGCGCCGGCCGGTGACTTGCAGCGGATAGCCCTTGGACAGCTCCCACGAGACCGCGTGCTGCGTGCCGGCGCCGGTGCGCATGTTCACGCCGTCCTTGGAGATGGCCACCATGTCACGGGCCTGCGCGCCAGTGGCGGCAAGGGCGAGGAGGGTGGAGGCGGCGAGGGCGGTCAGCAGGCGCGGGGCACGCACATTCATCGGTCGGAATCCTTTCGTAGAAGGGGGTTTCGGGAGGGTGCAGCACGGGTGGTTCGCATCCGTGCGCAGAAGTTCCATCTAGTTTCGTCGCTGGCGTGCGGGTTGTCCCCACGTGCCGGCCGCGATGGCCGGGCGTCAGGCCTTGGGCGCCGCCGGAATGTTCAGTCCGCGCTGCACGGCCGGACGCGCCACAAATGCCTCGAGCACGCGGTTGACGTTCCTGAAGCTGGCGAAGTCCACCAGTTCGCCCGCGCCGTAGAAGCCGTTGAGGTTGCGCACCCAGCCCCAGGTGGCTATGTCGGCGATGGTGTAGTCGCGCCCCATGATCCAAGCGCGGCCTTCGAGGTGCCGGTCGAGCACGCCCAGCAGGCGCTTCGATTCGGCCACGTAGCGGTCGCGCGGGCGCTTGTCCTCGTAGTCCTTGCCGGCGAACTTGTGGAAGAAGCCCAGCTGGCCGAACATCGGGCCCACGCCGCCCATCTGGAACATCAGCCACTGCAGCGTTTCCCAGCGGCGCGCCTCGTCCTTCGGAAGGAACTTGCCGGTCTTGTTGGCAAGGTACACCAGGATGGCGCCTGATTCGAACAGACCCATCGGCTTGCCGCCCGGGCCGTGGGGGTCGAGGATGGCCGGGATCTTGTTGTTGGGCGAGAGCGACAGGAACTCCGGCGTCATCTGGTCGTTCTGGCCGAAATCGACGCGGTGCACCTCGTAGGGCAGCTTGCACTCCTCCAGCATGATCGACACCTTCACGCCGTTGGGCGTGGGCAGCGAATACAGCTGCAGGCGGTCCGGATGCTGCGCGGGCCACTTCTTCGTGATGGGAAACTTCGAGAGTGCGTTCATGGTGTCTTCCTTTGCAGTGAATCGGATTCAGCGCGCCAGCAGCGGCTTGAGATAACGCCCCGTGTGGCTGGCCGGGTTGTCGGCCAGTTGCTCCGGCGTGCCCTGGCCCACCACGGTGCCGCCGCCGGCGCCGCCCTCGGGGCCCATGTCGATGAGCCAGTCGGCGGTTTTGATCACGTCGAGGTTGTGTTCGATGATGACGATGGTGTTGCCGGCGTCGCGCAGCTGGTGCAGCACCTTGAGCAGCAGTTCGATGTCGGCGAAGTGCAGGCCCGTGGTGGGCTCGTCCAGGATGTAGAGCGTGCGGCCGGTGTCGCGCTTGGAGAGTTCCAGCGCCAGCTTCACGCGCTGGGCCTCGCCGCCCGACAGCGTGGTGGCGGCCTGCCCGAGCTTGATGTAGCCCAGGCCCACGTCCAGCAGCGTCTGCAGCTTGCGCGCGATGGTGGGCACGGGCTTGAGGAATTCGTGCGCGGCCTCCACCGTCATGTCGAGGATCTGGGCGATGTTGCGGCCCTTCCACTGCACTTCGAGCGTCTCGCGGTTGTAGCGCTGGCCGTGGCACACGTCGCAGGGCACGTACACGTCGGGCAGGAAGTGCATCTCCACCTTCACCACGCCGTCGCCCTGGCAAGCCTCGCAGCGGCCGCCCGCCACGTTGAAGCTGAAACGGCCGGGGCCGTAGCCGCGCTCCTTCGCCACGTTGGTCTCGGCCATCAGCTCGCGGATGGGCGTGAACAGGCCGGTGTAGGTGGCCGGGTTGCTGCGTGGCGTGCGGCCGATGGGCGACTGGTCGACGTTGATGACCTTGTCGAACTGGTCCAGCCCCTCGATGGCCTCGTGAGCGGCGGGCTCTTCGTGTGCGCGATAGATGGTGCGCGCGGCGGCGGCGTAGAGCGTGTCGTTGACCAGCGTGCTCTTGCCCGAGCCCGACACGCCCGTCACGCAGGTGAGCAGGCCCACGGGGATGTCCACGCTCACGTTCTTGAGGTTGTTGCCGGTGGCGCCCACGATGGAGAGCGCCTGCAGCTTCGGCGCCGTCGTTGGCGACGGCGTTCCCCGCGCGCCCTTTCGCGCCGGTGCCGGTTCTTCTTCAAGCTCGGCCTGCAACGGCAGCCAGGCGTTGCGGCGCGCGGGCACCGCGATCTTCTTCGTGCCCGACATGTACTGGCCGGTGAGCGATTCGGCGCTGGCCTGCACCTCGGCCGGCGTGCCCTGCGCGATCACCCGGCCGCCGTGCACGCCCGCGCCCGGACCCATGTCGATCACGTGGTCGGCGGCGCGGATCATGTCCTCGTCGTGCTCGACCACCAGCACGCTGTTGCCGATGTCGCGCAGATGGAAGAGCGTGGCGATCAGCCGGTCGTTGTCGCGCTGGTGCAGGCCGATGCTGGGCTCGTCGAGCACGTACATCACGCCGGTCAGGCCGCTGCCGATCTGCGATGCCAGGCGGATGCGTTGCGCCTCGCCGCCCGAAAGCGTCTCGGCGCTGCGGTCCAGGCTCAGGTAGTTGAGGCCCACGTCGTTGAGGAAGCGCAGGCGCGAGCCGATCTCGCGCACCACCTTGTCGGCAATCTCAGCCTTGGCCCCGTGCATCGACAGCTGCTCGAAGTAGCCCTGCGCGTCGCGCAAGGTGGCGTGGCTGATCTCGTAGATGGCGCGGGCCTGCGCGCCTTCGCCGATGCGCACGAACCGCGCCTCGCGCCTCAGGCGCGTGCCGCCGCAGTCGCGGCAGGGCTGCAGGCTGCGGTAGCGCGCGAGGTCGTCGCGCACCATGGCCGAATCGGTTTCGCGGTAGCGACGTTCCATGTTGGGGATGATCCCCTCGAACGGATGGCGCTTGACCAGCTTGCGGCCGGCCGAGGCGCCCGATTCCATTACGTAGCTGAACTTGATCTCTTCGTCGCCGCTGCCGTGCAACAGCACGGCGCGCACGGGCTCGGCCAGTTCCTCGAACGGCACGTCGAGGCTGAACTTGTAGTGGCGCGCCACGCTCTCGAGCAGGCTGAAGTAGTAGTTGTTGCGCCGGTCCCAACCCTTGATCGCACCGCTGGCGAGCGACAGCTCGGGGAAGGCCACCACGCGCTCCGGATCGAAGAACTCCTGCGAGCCGATGCCGTCGCAGGTGGGGCAGGCGCCCACGGGCGAGTTGAACGAGAACAGGCGCGGTTCCAGCTCGGCCAGCGAGTAGCCGCATACCGGGCAGGCGTACTTGGAGTTGAACAGGTGCTCGGCGCCTGAATCCATCTCCAGCGCGATGGCGCGGCCATTGGCCAGGCGCAGCGCGGCTTCGAAGCTTTCGGCCAGGCGCTGCTTGGCGTCCTCGCGCACTTTGAGGCGGTCGATCACGACGTCGATGTCGTGCTTCTCGGTTTTCTTGAGTTTGGGCAGCTCATCGAACTCGACGATCTGGCCCGCCACGCGGAAGCGCACGTAGCCGGCAGCCTGCATCTCGGCGAACAGCTCGGTGAACTCGCCCTTGCGCTCGCGCGCCACCGGGGCCAGCACCATCAGCCTGGTGTCTTCGGGAAGGGCCAGCACGTGGTCGACCATCTGGCTCACTGTCTGCGCCTGCAGGGGCAGGTCGTGGTCGGGGCAGTAGGGCGTGCCGGCGCGCGCGTAAAGCAGGCGCAGGTAGTCGTGGATTTCGGTCACCGTGCCCACGGTGGAGCGTGGGTTGTGGCTGGTGGCCTTCTGCTCGATGCTGATGGCGGGCGACAGGCCCTCGATCACGTCGACGTCGGGCTTGTCCATCAACTGCAGGAACTGCCGCGCATAGGCCGACAGGCTTTCCACATACCGGCGCTGGCCTTCGGCATAGAGCGTGTCGAACGCGAGGCTCGATTTGCCCGAGCCCGACAGGCCCGTGATCACCACCAGTTTGTTGCGCGGGATGTCCAGATCCACGCCCTTGAGGTTGTGGGTGCGTGCGCCGCGGATGCTGATGCGCTGCTGGCGCAGCGCGTCCGCGAAGTAGGGGGCGTCGTCGTGGGGAGTGGTCAAGAGGCAGGCCCGGCAGGAAAACCCACCATGATAGGCCCGGGAAGACGCCGCAGGCTTCGGCTGGCAAGCCGTGGTTGCGTGTAGGCCATGCAGAAGGGCCGTGTGCGGCCTGAACATGGGCCGTTCCGATTCACCACCGAGAAATCCAGGAGGCTGCATGTCCCGTGCTACTTTCACCGTCATTTCGTTCCCGCCTGCCCTGGCAGGCAAGCTCGTCTCCACGCATTTCCCGGCGCAGGAGCTGCAACGGACGGCCGCCCCGCCGCGCCACGGCGGCCAAGTCCTGCTGGACGGATTGAAACGGGTGCACGTGGACAATCCGGCGGGCACACTGATCACAAGCGAGTTCCGCTCAGCCCCCGGGGGCGACAACGACTCCGGCCAGCTGCCGCGCGCCGATTGGCGCGAGGGGCGCCGGCAGCTGCAGCAGATACTGAACTCGCGTCAGCCTTTCGCGCCACTGCATGGCGCCGAGCTGAAAAGGATGATCCGGGCGGCCGACACGGCGCTGCAGGCCGCGCCGGAGCGCACCGGCGAAGGCCTGCGGCAGGAGCTGCGAGTCCTCGGCAAGGCAGTCGGCGAAGCCAGGCGGCGGCATGACGTTCCAGCGATGTGGGCCGGATGGGACGCGCTCAAGAAGATCATCAACGGCGCATTGAACGGGCTGCCGCGGCCCGCTGATCCCGGAATTGGAGCTTCGCACTGCGCGGGATCAGGAGCAGGGCCCGTAGATGCATGACAATCCGGGGTTTGCCGCAGCCAGCCGCCCCGCCCGCGCGCCGATGACCTCGTCTTCCGCTTCATCCTCCGTCCAGATGGCCGGCGAAACCTCTGCCATGACGCCGCTCGAGAGGCGATCCAGCATTTCGCTCGCCTCGATCTTCGCGCTGCGCATGCTGGGCCTGTTTCTGGTGCTGCCGGTGTTCGCGCTGGAGGCCGCGCGCTATCCGGGCGGCGACGATCCGGCGCGGATCGGGCTGGCCATGGGCATCTACGGGCTCACGCAGGCCTTTTTGCAGATGCCGCTGGGCCTGGCCTCGGACCGAGTGGGCCGCAAGCGCGTGATCGTCGCCGGCCTGCTGGTGTTCGCCTTCGGCAGCCTGCTGGGCGCGCTGGCCGACAGCGTGACCGGCCTGCTGGTGGCGCGCGCGCTGCAGGGCGCGGGCGCGGTGTCGGCGGCCGTCACGGCGCTGCTGGCCGATCAGACGCGCGACGTCGTCCGCACCAAGGCCATGGCGCTGGTGGGCGCGAGCATCGGATTGATGTTCGCCCTCTCGCTGGTGCTGGCCCCCCTGCTGGCGGCCCGCATCGGGCTGGCGGGCATCTTCGGCCTGACCGGCGCGCTCGCGCTGCTGGGCGCGGCAGTGGTGGCATTCGTGGTGCCGGCCGAGGCCGCGCATCCCGCTGGGCGGCCATCGCGCGGCCGCGTGGCCGACGTGTTCGCCCATGCCGACCTGTCGCGCCTGAATCTGGGCGTGTTCGTGCTGCACACCGTGCAGATGGCCATGTGGGTGGCGGTGCCCGGCATGCTGGTGGCGGCGGGCCTGGCGCGCGGAGCGCACTGGCAGGTCTACCTGCCGGCGGTGCTGGCCTCGTTCGTGATCATGGGCGGCGTGTTCCCGCTGGAGCGGCGCGGCCACCTGCGCGCCGTGCTGCTGGGCGCGATCGGTCTGGTGGGCCTGGCGCAGGTCGGCCTGGGCCTGGCGGCCGGCGAGGCGCCGGGGCTCTGGACGCTGGGCCTGCTGCTGTTCGTCTTCTTCTGCGGCTTCAACGTGCTGGAGGCCACCCAGCCCAGCCTGGTGTCGCGGCTGGCGCCGCCCGCGCTGCGCGGCGCAGCGCTGGGCCTGTACAACACGCTGCAATCGGTCGGCCTGTTCGCGGGCGGCGTGCTGGGCGGGCTGCTGCTGTCGAAGGGCGGTGCATTCGCGCTGTTCGGCGCCAGCTCGGCGCTGGTGGCCTTGTGGTTCCTGGTGAGCCGGGGATTGCGGCAGGTGTCTGCGCGCAACGACTGAGCGCGGCGCATTGCGGCAAGGCATTGCATTTCTAGGACAGTTGTCCTAGAGTTCACGCATGCCCACTGCTGCCACGCCCGACATCCGCCGCACACGCGGGCAGATCACCGAGGCGGCTGACCGTCTGTTCTACGAGCAGGGCTTCGGGCACACCTCGTTCGCCGACGTGGCCGGCGCGGTGGGCATCTCGCGCGGCAATTTCTATCACCACTTCAAGTCCAAGGACGACATCCTCGCGGCGGTGATCGAAGGCCGGCTCGAACGCACGCGTGCGTTGCTGCAGGCCTGGGAGGCGCAAGCCTGTACGCCGATCGAGCGGCTGCACTGCTTCGTGCAGATGCTTCTGGACAACCAGCCGCACATCCTGGCCCACGGCTGTCCCGTGGGCACGCTGTGCGGCGAGCTCGCCAAACTCGATCACCCCGCGCTGGAGCAGGCCAACGGCCTGCTGGTGCTGTTCCGCGACTGGCTGCGGCAGCAGTTCGAGGCCATGGGTCGCACGGCCGAAGCCGACGCGTTGGCGCTGCACCTGCTGGCGCGCGCCCAGGGTGTCGCCGCCGTCGCCCACGCGCTGCGCAGTGAAGCGTTCGTGCGCGCCGAGGTGTATGAGCTGCAGGCCTGGCTCACGGCCCAGCAGGCCAGCGGCTCGTCGCTGGCTGGCGCGCGCGCCAGCACCTGAATCTCTGGAGGAGAAGACGATGTTCGTGGTATTGCTCACACTGGCCGAGAAGCGCGCCGAAGCGCCGCGCTGGATGGCGGCGCACAAGGCATGGCTGCAGCAGGGGTTCGACGATGGCGTGTTCCTGGCGTCGGGCGATCTCGCGCCGCAGGCCGGTGGGGCGGTGGTGGCACGTGGCCTCGCCCGGGCTGCGATCGAGGCCCGCGTGGCGGCCGACCCCTTCGTGCAGCACGGCGTGGTGCGGGCCGAGATCGTGCAGATCCGCACCACGCGCACGGCCGCGGGCCTGCAGGCGTTGCTCGACGAGGCGGGCGCATGAACAGCGCCAGCCTTCCAGGCCCCGACGGCCGGCCGCGCTGCCGCTGGTGCGTGGCGACACCTGAATACGTGGCCTATCACGACCACGAGTGGGGCTTTCCGGTCGGCGACGACCGCCGGCTGTTCGAGAAGCTGTGCCTGGAGGGCTTCCAGTCGGGCCTGAGCTGGCGCACCATCCTGGCCAAGCGCGAGAACTTCCGCGCGGCTTTCCACAACTTCGAGATCGGGCGCGTGGCACGGATGACCGCGGACGACGTCGAACGCCTGCTGGGCGATGCCGGCATCGTGCGCCATCGCGGCAAGATCGAAGCCGTCATCCACAACGCCCGCTGCGCGCTCGAGCTGATCGCCGCCGAGGGCTCGCTGGCCACCTATGTCTGGCGCTACGAGGCCCCGGCGCCTGAGGCGCGATCGCCCGTGTCGACCTCCGACGCCTCGGTCGCGATGTCGAAAGACCTCAAGAAGCGGGGCTGGAAATTCGTCGGGCCCACCACCGTCTATGCCTTCATGCAGGCCATGGGCCTGGTGAACGACCATGCGGCCGGGTGCGACTGGCGGGCCGAGGCTGAGCGGGCGCGCGCCCGTTTCAAGCCGCCGGGCGCGGCGGCTCGTTGAGCGGTGCGCCCTCGTCCGCCCGCGGTGTCGGCGCGGCCGGGCCGACGACCGAGGACACCATGTGCTCGGCCAGCGTGGCATAGAGCGACCGGCTCACCATGCGCGAAACCAGGCTGGCCAGCATGGCGGCGCTCATCAGGCTCAGCACCATGGCGTGGCCGTCCACCATCTCCATCACGATGATGAAGGCCGTCAGCGGCGCCTGCGTCACGGCGGCCAGGAAGGCCGCCATGCCCATGGCGATCAATGCGGGGGCGATGTCGCCGCCGGCCAGTTGCGCGATGTTGTGGCCCACGCCGGCGCCGATCGACAGCGAGGGCGCGAAGATGCCGCCGGGCACACCCGACCAGGCCGTGAGCCAGGTCGCCATGAACTTCAGCAGCACGTAGAGCGGCGGCACCTCGGCCTGCCCGGCCAGCATGTGCTTGACGGTCTCGGAGCCGGCACCGAAGGTTTCGCCATCGCTGACCAGGCCGATCACGGCCACCGCCAGGCCCGCCCCGGCCGCGAAGCGCACTGGCCAGCGCGTGCGCCAGAGGGTCAGGCGCCCCGGCGCGCCGGTGAGCGAGGCGATCAGCAGACGCGAGAACAGCCCGCCCAGCAGACCGCAGGCCAGCGCGACACCCACGCCTGGCAGCAACGCGCTCCAATCCAGGCGCGGCACGGCGATGCGGCCGAAGTAGGTGATGTTGCCGAACACCGAAACGCCCATCAGGCCCGCCAGCACGATGGCCGCGATGATCAGGCCGCTGGAGCGCGATTCGAGCTTGCGCGACAGCTCCTCGATGGCGAACACCACGCCCGCCAGCGGCGCATTGAAGGCGGCGGCGATGCCTGCCGCGCCACCGGCCACCAGCAGCGCGCGCCGGTCGATGCCCGAGCCCGGGCGCAGCCAGCGCTGCGCATGCTGCATCACGCCCGCGGCCACTTGCACCGAAGGCCCCTCGCGGCCCAGCGACAGCCCGGCCAGCAGGCCCGCCGACGACAGTCCGATCTTGCCCAGCGTGAGCCGCAGCGAGACGAAGCGCCCGGCCTCGCGCTCGGGCAGGGCCGGGTCGAGCGCGGCCATCACCTGCGGTATGCCCGAGCCCGCCGCGCCCGCAAACCAGCGCCGGGTGGCCCACACCACGCCGGCCGTGACCGCTGGCGTCCAGACCAGCGCCGCCCACGGGCTGATGGACTGCAGCGCCAGGAAATGCCCGAACAGCCATTCGGACAGCAGCGTGAAGCCCACCACCGCGAGGCCGGCCGCCACGGCATAGGCCAGCACGATGCTGCGGTCGAGCCAGGGGCGCAGGGTAGAGAGTTCGGTGCGGACGTTGCCCAGGAAATCGGGCTCATGGCTGCTGCTGCTCATCGCGACCATTGTCACGGATCGCACCGGCGGCGAGCGGACCGGCCCCGTCGCCACCTGCCGGTGCATGCGGCACAATCACCCGATTCCCCGATTCCAGCGCCGTCACCCGGCGATCCACCCATGGCCTCCATCAACAAAGTCATCCTCGTCGGCAACCTCGGCCGCGATCCCGAAGTGCGCACCTTCCCCAGCGGGGGGCAGGTCTGCAACGTGAGCCTGGCCACCACCGAGAAGTGGCGCGACAAGTCCAGCGGCGAGATGCGCGAGCAGACCGAGTGGCACAACCTGGTCTTCAACGACCGCCTGGCCGAAATCGCCGGCCAGTACCTGAAGAAGGGCTCGCAGGTCTACATCGAAGGCCAGATCCGCAGCCGCAAATACCAGGACAAGGACGGCAACGAGCGCACGGCCTATGAAATCCGCGTGCGTGAAATGCAATTGCTGGGTGGCCGCCAGGGCGCCGGTGGCGGCGACGACGGCGGCTACGACGATGCCCCCGCACCCCGCCGCGCCGCGCCGGCCCCGCGCCAGGCGCCCGCTCCCGCGCCGCGCCAGCAGGCGCCGGCCAAGTCGTCGTCGGGCTTCGACGACATGGACGACGACATTCCGTTCTGATCGCCTGCCGACGGCAACGCCAGGGCCGGCCCCCGGGGCCGGCTTTTTTGTGTCTGCCGCATGACGCGCGCGGGGCGACGGCAGGTATGGATTCCCGGCGAGCGCCGCATCCGATACGCGGCCGGGCGTTCCGGCCGCCGGTTGGCGCGGCACGGATCATGCGTCGAGGCCGGCCTCACGTTTCTCCCTGTTCCTGACGCGCATTCCTCCGATGTCTTCCGAATTCCTCGACGCGCTGACCGCCGCGCTCGGCCCCGACGGCGTTCTCACCGGCGATGCCATCGCGCCGCGCCACCTCACCGACTGGAGCGGCCATGCGCCCGTGCAGCCGCTGGCCTTGGTGCGCCCCGCCAGCACGGCGGAGGTGTCGGCCGCGCTCGCGCTCTGCCATGCGCACTGCGTGGCCGTCGTGCCGCAAGGCGGGCTGACCGGCCTGGCCGGTGGCGCAGTGCCCGTGGCGGGCGCCATCGCGCTGTCGCTCGAACGCATGAACGCCATCGAATCCATCGACACCGCCACGGGCGTGGCCACGGTGCAGGCCGGCGTCACGCTGCAGGCGCTGCAGGAGGCGGCGCTGGCGCGCGGGCTCGTGTTCGGCGTGGATCTCGGCGCGCGCGGCTCGTGCCAGATCGGCGGCAACCTGGCCACCAACGCGGGCGGCAACGGCGTGCTGCAGTTCGGGATGATGCGCGAGCAATGCCTGGGCCTGGAGGCCGTGCTGGCCGACGGCACCGTGCTACCCATGCTGCGGCCCATGCAGAAGAACAACACGGGCTACGACCTCAAGCACGTCTTCATCGGCGCCGAGGGCACGCTGGGCGTGATCACGCGCGCGTTGCTGCGCGTGTATCCGGCGCCCAGGGCGCGCGCCACGGCGCTGGTGGCGCTGCCCGACTTCGAGGCCGCGCTCTCGCTGCTCTCGCTGTTCAAGTCGCGCCTGGGCACGGCCGTGGCGGCGTTCGAGTTGATGTGGCGCGATTTCGTCGTCGCCTCCGTCGACTGGCAGCAGCTGCGCGAGCCGTTCGACGCAGCGCATCCGCTGGTGGCGCTGATCGACGTGACGGGTGCCGACGAGGCCGCGCTGCGCGAGGCGCTCGAGTCCGCGCTGGGCGAGGCTTTCGAGGCCGGCACGGCGCTGGACGCCGCCATCGCGCAATCGGGCGCGCAGGCGCAGGCCCTGTGGAAGATTCGCGAAGCGACGGCCGAGCTGCCCTCGCGCATGCGCCCGGCCATCAACTTCGACGTCAGTCTGCCCATGGCCGACATCGGCCGCTTCGCCGATACCTGCCGCGCGGCCTTGTCCGCGCGCTGGCCCGGCCAGTCGTCGGTGTTCTTCGGCCACGTGGGCGACAGCAACCTGCACCTGTCGGTGGACGGTGCCACCGTGGGCGGCGATGCCGACGCCGTCGAGACGCTGGTTTACGGGCTGGTGGAACGGTTCGCCGGCAGCGTGTCGGCCGAACACGGCATCGGCCTGCACAAGAAAGCCTGGCTGGGGGCGAGCCGCACGCCGGCCGAGGTGGCGGCGATGCGCGCGATCAAGGCGGCGCTCGATCCGCTCGGGCTGATGAATCCCGGCAAGGTGTTCGATGCCGCCTGAGCGGCATCGGTCCTAGACCGGCCGCAGCGGGTCGTGGGGCCCGGGCGGCAACTCCACGCGGATCGCATCGCCCGCGCGCACCAGGCCGCTGGCGAGCACCACGGCCATCACGCCGGCCTTGCGCACCAGTTGGCCATCGGCATCACGGTCGAGCACGGCCTGCATCAGCCCGCGCTGGAAGCGGTCGATCTGATGGCACGGGTTGCGCAGGCCGGTAAGGCGCACCACGGCGTCGGAGCCGAGGTGCAGCGTGGTGCCTTCGGGCAGGTCGAGCAGCGCGAGGCCGCGCGTGGTGATGTTCTCGCCAAGCTGTCCTGGCGACACCGCGAAGCCCTGCAGCGCCAGCTCATCGAACAGTTCCGCGTGCATCAGGTGCACCTGCCGCAGGTTGGGCTGATGCGGATTGCGCGCCACGCGCGAGCGATGCTTCACCGTCGCGCCGCTGTGGGCATCGCCCGCCACGCCCAGGCCGGCCAGCAGTTCGATCTGCGGCGCGGCGTCTTTGGAGAACTCATGCCGGGCGCTCGCATGCACCGCCTGCACGGCGGCGGCAGGCGCTGTCATGCCGGGTCGTGGCACACGGCCTCGATGTTGTTGCCGTCGGGGTCACGAACGAAGGCGCCGTAGTAGTTGGCGTGATAGTGCGCGCGGATGCCGGGCGCGCCGTTGTCGGTGCCGCCGGCGGCCAGGGCCGCCGCGTAGAACGCATTGACCACCGCGCGCGACTTCGCGCGGAAAGCCACGTGGACGGGCAGCGGCGGCACGCTGCTCGAGACGATCCAGAAATCGGTCTTGGGCGGCTCGCCGAAGCCCGCGAAGTCGGCGCTGCCGGTGACCGATGCCGGGACTTCCATCAGCTTGGCGTAGCCCAGCGGCGCCAGGGCCTGCGCATAGAACGCCCGGCTGCGGGCGAAGTCGGTGACGTGAACGCCAGCGTGATCGATCATGGCGGTGCCTCGGGAACAAGCGGGAAAGCGCCAGTGTAGGCGCCGTATGGCGCCACTGCGTGACCGGCGTCAATGCGCCTGGGCGATCACCCCGCCGCCCAGGCACACTTCGCCTTCGTACAGCACGGCCGACTGGCCGGGCGTGACGGCCCACTGCGGTTCGGGAAAGTCCAGGGCGAAGGCGCCGTTGGCGCCGGGTGCCAGCACGCAGGGCGCGTCGGCCTGTCGGTAGCGCGTCTTGCTGGCCAGCGTGCCGGGCGCGGGCGGCTCGCCGGCCACCCAGCTGGCGTCGTCGGCCTGCAGCGCGCCGTACTGCAGCCACGGGTGGTCGTGACCCTGCACCACCCACAGCGTGTTCTTCTCGATGTCCTTGCGCGCCACGAACCAGGGCGCGTGTTCGCCGCCGCCGCGTTGCGCGCCTTTTTCCTTCACACCGCCGATGCCCAGCCCCTGGCGCTGGCCCAGTGTGTAGAACGAGAGCCCCTGGTGCTGGCCCAGCACGCGGCCACGCTCGTCCTTGATCGGGCCGGGCGCCTTGCTGATGTAGCGATTGAGGAACTCGCGGAACGGGCGCTCGCCGATGAAGCAGATGCCGGTCGAATCCTTCTTCTTCGCATTGGGCAGGCCAATCTCTTCGGCGATGCGCCGCACCTCGGTCTTGGGCAGCTCGCCCACGGGGAACAGCGTTTTCGACAGTTGCGCCTGGTTGAGCCGGTGCAGAAAGTAGCTCTGGTCCTTGAGCGGATCGAGGCCCTTGAGCAGCTCGTGGCGGCCCGTGGCCTCGTTCAGCCGCACGCGCGCGTAGTGCCCGGTGGCGATCTTCTCTGCGCCCAGGCGCATGGCATGGTCGAGGAAGGCCTTGAACTTGATCTCGGCGTTGCACAGCACGTCGGGGTTGGGCGTGCGCCCGGCCTGGTATTCGCGCAGGAACTCGGCGAACACGCGGTCCTTGTAGTCGGCGGCGAAGTTGACGTGCTCGATCTCGATGCCGATCACGTCGGCCACGCTGGCGGCATCGACGAAGTCGATGTTCGACGAGCAGTACTCGCTGTCATCGTCATCTTCCCAGTTCTTCATGAAGATGCCGATGACGTCGTAGCCCTGTTGCTTGAGCAGGTAGGCGCTCACGGCGGAGTCCACGCCTCCGCTCAAGCCGACCACCACGCGCTGACCTTTGCCCGTTGCCATGCCGCCGATTATCCGGCGGCCGGCATGCCCTCGCCGATGCAGGCTTATGCGGCCTTCACGCGCAGCTCGCGCCGCGCCACCGGCACGGCGAAGCCCACGGCCAGCCGGTTCCAGGTGTTGATCACGCCGATGGCGAAGGTGAGGCTGACGATCTCGGCATCGGTGAAGTGCGGGCGCAGGGCATCGAAATCGTCCTGCGCGGGGTGGGCGATGGCCTGGCGCGTGACCTGCTCGGCCCAGTGCAGCGCGGCGCGCTCGCGCGCATCGAACAGTTCGACCTCGCGCCAGGTGACGAGGCTGTTGAGGCGCTGCAGCGAATCGCCGGCGGCCAGCAGTTCACGGCCGTGCATGTCCACGCAGTACGCGCAGCCGTTGATCTGCGAGACGCGCAGGTCGACCAGGTGCAGCAGGCGCGGTGCCAGGCCCGACTGCTTGACGGCGAGCGACAGCGCGTAGAGCTGCTGATAAAGATCCGGCGCGATCTCGGTGTAGGGCAGGCGGGGCGTGGCGGCAGGTGTCATGGCTGTTCCTTGCATGAAGGTGGATGGAATGGGTCTCCTTCCTCAGACGCGGCGGCCCGGGCCGTTGTGACAGCCCGGGCCGCTTTTTCGCGCACCGCTGGCTCAGCGGCGGTCCAGGCCGTCCGGCATGCGCACGCGCGCCAGCTTGTCGGGGTTGCGCAGCGTGTAGATGCGGCGGATGAGGCCGCCTTCGACCAGCACGGTCTGCACCGATTCCAGTTGGCCGTCGACGAAGCGGGCCAGACCGGGCAGGCCGTTCACGCGCACAACGTGCAACCGTTGCTCCTGACCATCGCGCGCTGCACGCCGCGCGATGGCGAAGTACAGCAGTGCCAGCCGGCGCGCACCCGCCATCACGCGGCCGAACGAGGGCACCTTGCCGCCGCCGTCGCTGACCAGTTCGGCATCGGGTGCGAACAGGGCCTGGATGCGTGCGAAGTCGCCGGCCTGGGCCGCCTCGGCGAAGCGGCGCAGCAGGTCGGCGTGGGCCTGCGGGCTGGCCGAAAAGCGCGGACGCGCGGCCTGTACGTGGCTGCGGGCGCGGTGCACCAGCTGGCGGCAGGCGGCCTCGCTCTTGCCCAGGGCGCGCGCCACCTCGGCGTAGTCGGCGTCGAACACCTCGCGCAGCAGGAAGGCCGCGCGCTCCTCGGGCGTGAGCTGCTCCAGCACGAACAGCAAGGCGGTCGAGATGTCGTGCGCGCGCTCCAGCGCGTCCTCGGGGCTGCCGGCCGGGTCGGGCAGCCGGGCCAGCGGGTCGTCGGCATCGGGCCAGGCTTCGAGCAGCGGCTCGGGCAACCAGAAGCCGGTGTAGTGCTCCCGCTCGGCACGCAGGCTGCGCAGCCGGTCGATGGACAGGCGCGTGGCAATGGTGACGAGCCAGGCTTCGGCGTTGGCGATGGCCGCGCGGTCACTGCCGTGCCAGCGCAGCCAGGCGTCCTGCACCACGTCTTCTGCGTCGGCGCGCACGCCCAGCATGCGATAGGCCAGGCCGAACAGGCGTGGGCGGTGGGTCTCGAAGGCGTCGGCGGAGGTGTCCATGAAGCGCAGACGGACGAGGATGCCGCCGTGTGACAGGCGGCCGGTCAGCCGGCGCCGGGCGCGGTCACGCTCGGGTCGGTATAGACCATGTCGAGCGGATAGCGGTGGCCGGCCAGGTAGTCCTCCAGGCAGCGCAGCAGCAGCGGGCTGCGGTGGCGCGAGGCCGAGGCGCGGATCTCGTCGGGCGTCATCCACAGGGCCCGCACGATGCCGGTGTCGAGCGCGCGGCCGGGCACCGGTTCGACGGCCTCGCCGCAGAAGGCGAAGCGCAGGTAGGTGATGTCTTCGCCCGTGGCGGCCTTGGTGAAGCGCGAGAGATAGATGCCCAGCAGGGCCGTGGGACGAAACACCCACGCGGTTTCCTCCAGCGCCTCGCGCACGCAGCCGTCCACCGGCGATTCGCCCGGGTCCAGGTGGCCGGCCGGGTTGTTGAGCTTGAGGCCGCCGTCGGTGTGCTCTTCCACGAGCAGGAAGCGGCCGTCTTTCTCGATCAGCGCGGCCACGGTCACGCTGGGCTTCCAGCGCGCGGGGGCGCCGACGTCTGCGGGCAGGGAAGTCGTCATGCGGCCGATTCTGCGGCATCGGGTGGCGCGCATACATAATGCCCCGATCACCGGGGCGCAACAGAAGACACAGGCGCCAGGCCACGCGCACCCGACCCAGGATTTCGAAACTTTCCGAGGAGAACGCATGCGTATCGGAGTACCCGCCGAAACCACGGTGGGCGAAACCCGCGTGGCCGTCACGCCCGAGACGGCCAGGAAGCTCGTGGCCCAGGGCCACACCGTGAGGGTGCAATCGGGGGCCGGCCTGGCGGCCAGCGTCACCGACGAGGCCTTGCGCGCCGCCGGCGCCGAGATCACCGACGCCGCCGGAGCCTTCGGGAGCGAGCTGGTGCTCAAGGTGCGCCCGCCTTTTGCCAACGAACTCGCGCTGATGGCGCCCGGCACGGCGCTGGTGGGCATGCTCAACCCGTTCGATGCCGAAGGGCTTGCGCGGATGGCCCAGGCGCAGCTCACGGCGTTCGCGCTGGAGGCCGCGCCGCGCACCACGCGCGCGCAGAGCATGGACGTGCTCTCCAGCCAGGCCAACATCGCCGGCTACAAGGCCGTGATGATCGCGGCCGACCGGTACCAGCGCTTCTTTCCCATGCTCATGACGGCGGCCGGCACCGTGAAGGCCGCGCGCGTGGTCATCCTGGGCGTGGGGGTGGCGGGCCTGCAGGCCATCGCCACGGCCAAGCGGCTGGGCGCGGTGATCGAGGCCAGCGACGTGCGGCCCTCCGTCAAGGAGCAGGTCGAGTCGCTCGGCGGCAAGTTCATCGACGTGCCCTACGAGACACAGGAAGAGAAAGCCGCGGCCGAAGGCACGGGCGGCTATGCGCGTCCCATGCCCGCCAGTTGGCTCGATCGGCAGAAGATCGAGGTGGCCAAGCGCGTCGCCCAGGCCGATGTGGTGATCACCACGGCGCTCATCCCCGGCCGGCCGGCGCCGGTGCTGATCACCGAGGACATGGTGCGATCGATGAAGCCCGGCTCGGTCATCGTCGACCTGGCCGCGCCGCAGGGCGGCAACTGCCCGCTCACCGAGCCCGGCCGCACGGTGGTCAGGCACGGCGTCACGCTGGTCGGCGAGACCAACCTGCCCGCGCTGGTGGCCGCCGATGCCTCGGCGCTCTATGCGCGCAACGTGCTCGATTTCCTCAAGCTCGTGCTCCCGAAGGACGGTGGCTTCACCGTCGACATGAACGACGACATCGTCGCGGCCTGCCTCATGGCGCAAGGCGGCGAAGTGAAGCGAAAGCAAGGCTGACCATGGACCTCGTCTCTCCCACCATCCTCAACCTCATCATCTTCGTGCTGGCCATCTACGTGGGCTACCACGTGGTCTGGACGGTCACGCCCGCGCTGCACACGCCGCTGATGGCGGTGACCAATGCCATCTCGGCCATCGTGATCGTGGGCGCCATGCTGGCGGCTGCGCTCACCACCACGTCGCTGGGCAAGACCATGGGCGTGCTGGCCGTGGCGCTGGCCGCGGTCAACGTGTTCGGCGGCTTCCTGGTCACGCGCCGCATGCTCGAAATGTTCCGGAAGAAGGAGAAGAAGGCCCGGGCCACTTCTGCCGGCTCTTCCGCCACCGGCACGAAGGGTGGCCACGCATGATGCTCAGCATGAACATGGTGACGCTGCTGTACCTGGTGGCGTCGGTCTGCTTCATCCAGGCGCTCAAGGGCCTGTCGCACCCGACCACGTCGATCCGGGGCAACCTGTTCGGCATGGCCGGCATGCTGATCGCCGTGCTGACCACGGCCGCGCTGATCTGGCGCCTGGCCGACGGCGCACCGCTGGGGCTGGGCTGGGTGCTGATCGGCCTGCTGGCCGGCGGCACGGCCGGCACGATCATGGCGCAGCGCGTCGAGATGACCAAGATGCCCGAGCTGGTGGCCTTCATGCACAGCATGATCGGCCTGGCGGCGGTGTGCATCGCGGTGGCCGTGGTGGCCGAGCCCTGGGCCTTCGGCATCGCCGCGCACGCCCAGCCCATCCCGGGCGGCAACCGCATCGAGCTGGCCCTGGGCGCCTTCATCGGCGCGGTCACCTTCAGCGGCTCGGTCATCGCCTTCGGCAAGCTCTCGGGCAAGTACAAGTTCCGCCTGTTCCAGGGCGCGCCGGTCACCTTCGCCGGGCAGCACAAGCTCAACCTGCTGCTGGGCCTGGCCACGGCCTTCTTCATCTTCGGCTTCTGGCACTCGCAGAGCTGGATGGACATCGTGCTGGTGATCGCCCTGGGCTTCATCCTGGGCGTGCTCATCATCATCCCCATCGGCGGCGCCGACATGCCGGTGGTGGTGTCCATGCTCAACAGCTACTCGGGCTGGGCGGCGGCGGGCATCGGCTTCAGCCTGAACAACAGCATGCTGATCATCGCCGGTTCGCTGGTGGGCAGCTCGGGCGCCATCCTCTCGTACATCATGTGCAAGGCGATGAACCGCTCGTTCTTCAACGTGATCCTGGGGGGTTTTGGAGGCGACGCCGCAGCAGCGACGTCGGGCGGCGGCGTGCAGCGCAACGTCAAGAGCGGCAGCGCCGACGACGCGGCCTTCGTGCTGTCCAACGCCGAAACCGTGGTCATCGTGCCGGGCTACGGCCTGGCAGTGGCGCGCGCGCAGCATGCGGTCAAGGAACTGGCGGCCAAGCTCACCGAGCGCGGCATCACCGTGAAGTACGCCATCCACCCGGTGGCCGGCCGCATGCCGGGCCACATGAACGTGCTGCTGGCCGAGGCCGAGGTGCCCTACGACCAGGTGTTCGAGATGGAAGACATCAACGGCGAGTTCGGCCAGGCCGACGTGGCCATCATCCTGGGCGCCAACGACGTGGTGAACCCGGCCGCCCACACCAAGGGCAGCCCGATCTACGGCATGCCGATCCTGGAGGCCTACAAGGCCAAGACCGTGATCGTGAACAAGCGCTCCATGGCCGCGGGCTATGCGGGCCTGGACAACGAACTGTTCTACATGGACAAGACCATGATGGTCTTCGGCGACGCCAAGAAGGTGGTCGAGGACATGGTCAAGGCCGTCGAATAGCGGGCCCACCCCGGCCGCCTGTCTCAAACACGGGCGGCTTCAGGGGAAACACGAAACAGCACGGTCGTTCGATTGCGCCACAATGGCCGTCGCAGCTCGCGTGCCCCCGGGCGCGTGCATCCAGCCAACAAGTGATCCCCGGAGACATCATGGATTCATCCGCTCAAGCAGACCGCCCCTGGCTGGCGGCCTACCCCGCCGGCGTGCCGGCCGACATCGACGCCTCGCAGTACGGCTCGCTCGTCGCGTTGATGGAAGAGAGCTTCACGAAGTACGCCGACCGCACGGCCTATTCGTTCATGGGCAAGGATGTGTCGTACGCCGACACCGACCGCGACAGCCGCGCGCTGGCGGCGTACCTGCAGGGCCTGGGCCTGTCCAAGGGCGACCGCGTTGCGATCATGATGCCCAACGTGCCGCAATACCCGGCCACGGTGGCGGCCATCCTGCGCGCAGGCTTCGTGGTGGTGAACGTCAATCCGCTCTACACGGCCCGCGAACTCGAACACCAGCTCAAGGACTCGGGCGCCCGGGCCATCGTCATCATCGAGAACTTCGCGGCCACGCTGCAGAAGTGCATCGCCGCCACGCCCGTCAAGCACGTCGTGCTGGCGGCCATGGGCGACCGGCTGGGCCTCGTCAAGGGCGCGTTGGTGAACTACGTGGTGCGCAAGGTCAAGAAGCTGGTGCCGCCGTTCTCGCTGCCCGGCGCCGTGCGCTTCAACGATGCGCTGTCGCAGGGCGCGCGCGGCACGCTGCGACAGCCTGACATCCACGCCGACGACGTGGCGGTGCTGCAATACACGGGCGGCACCACGGGCGTGAGCAAGGGCGCGGTGCTGCTGCACCGGAACGTCATCGCCAACGTGCTGCAATCCGAGGCCTGGAACGCCCCGGCCATGGCCAAGGTTCCCAAGAACGAACAGCAGACGGCCGTGTGCGCCCTGCCGCTCTATCACATCTTCGCCTTTACCGTGAACATGATGCTGTCCATGCGCACGGGCGGCAAGACGATCCTGATTCCCAATCCGCGCGACCTGCCGGCCACGCTCAAGGAACTGTCCAAGCACCGCTTCCACAGCTTCCCGGCCGTCAACACGTTGTTCAACGGCCTGGCCAACCACCCCGATTTCAACAAGGTCGACTGGAGCCACCTGGCCATCTCGGTGGGTGGCGGCATGGCGGTGCAGGCGGCGGTGGCCAAGCTGTGGCTCGAGAAAACCGGCTGCCCGATCGTCGAGGGTTATGGCCTGTCGGAAACCAGTCCCTCCGCCAGCTGCAATCCCACCAACAACAAGGAATTCACCGCCACCATCGGCGTGCCCCTGCCGTCCACCTCGATGAAGTGCATCGACGACGACGGTAACGAAGTGCCCCTGGGCCAGCCCGGCGAGATCGCCATCAAGGGCCCGCAGGTCATGGCCGGCTACTGGCAGCGCCCCGACGAAACCGCCAAGGTCATGACGGCCGACGGCTACTTCAAGTCGGGCGACATCGGCGTGATGGACGAGCGCGGCTTCTTCAAGATCGTCGACCGCAAGAAGGACATGATCCTGGTGAGCGGCTTCAACGTCTATCCCAACGAGGTCGAGGACGTGGTGGCGCAGATGCCCGGCGTGCTGGAGGTGGCGGCCGTGGGCGTGCCCGACGACGCTTCGGGTGAGGCCGTGAAGCTGGTCATCGTGAAGAAGGACCCGGCAATCACCGAAGAGCAGGTGAAGGACTACTGCCGCGCGAACCTCACGGGCTACAAGCGTCCGCGGGTCATCGAGTTCCGCACCGAACTGCCCAAGACACCCGTGGGCAAGATCCTGCGCCGCGAATTGCGCGACGCGAAGAAGTAAGAGCAGAACCCACCGCGCCGCGATGCGAAGGCGCGTGCAGCAGCACCCTGCGGCACGCGCCTTGCTTCGTGGCGAGGCGCGTCGGTGACGACGCGGTTTCATCCGTCAAACACACGAACGCCTGGAGCCTTCCACATGTCCATCACCCGCCGCCGCGCCCTGGCCGCATCCGCTGCCCTTGTGGCCTCGTCTTCCTGGACCCTCGCGCAGGCCCAGCCCGCCGGGTGGCCGGCGCGTCCGATCACCCTCGTGGTGGCCTACCCCGCCGGCGGCGACACCGATGCGCTGGCGCGCCTGGTCGGCGAGAAACTGTCGGCCCGCATCGGCCAGCCCGTGGTGGTGGACAACCGCGCGGGCGCGGCCGGTGCGATCGGCACCACCTACGTCTCGCGCGCCGCAGCCGATGGCTACACGCTGCTGCTGGCGCCCAACACGGTGGTCATCACGCCGCACGTCAACACGTCCGCCGCCTACGACCCGGTCGGCGGGCTCACGCCGGTGGCGCAGCTGATCAGCCAGTCCTTGTTCGTGATGGTGCATCCGGGTGCGGGCGTGAACTCGATGCAGGAACTGGTGGCTGCTGCCAAGGCCGGCCGCATCACCAGCTACGCCAGCCCGGGCAACGGATCGCCCATGCATATCCTGGGCGAGCTGTTCAACAAATCGGCTGGCGTCAGCATCACGCAGGTGCCCTACAAGGGTGGTGCGCCTGCCATCGCCGACGTCGTGGCCGGCCATGTACCGATGATGTACATGACGCTTGCGCCCGTGGCCCAGTACGTCAATGCCGGCCGCCTGAAAGTGCTGGCCGTGGCCGACCCTCAGCGCTCGCCCTTCCTGCCCAACGTGCCCACGCTGGCCGAACAGGGCTTCCGGGACGCCGACGTGGGCGCGTGGCAGGCGCTGTTTGCGCCCCGGGGCTTGCCGTCCGACCTGGTCCGCGTTCTCAACCAGCACGTCAACGAGATCATCCGCCTGCCCGACGTGGCGGAGCGCATGAAGTCGCTGGCGCAGGTGGCGGCCGGCGGCGATGCCGCGAAACTGGGCACCCTGGCCTCGCAGGACTACGCGCGCTATGGCCGCGTGGTCAAGGAATTCGGCATCCGCGCCGATTGAGCGCGCGCGCCCGAAGACGCCCTCGCCGGTGACCTCGCCCGCCGCTCCCGTCGCCATCGTCGGCGCCATGCACGAGGAGCTGGCTGCCGTGCTGGCCCTGATGCCCGACGAACACCGCGTGACCGTGGGTGGCCGCGAGTTCTGGCCCGGCCACCTGCGGGGGCAGCCGGTGGTCGCGGTGCTGGCGCGCATCGGCAAGGTGGCGGCGGCTACCACCGCCACCTTGCTGGCAAGTCATTTCGGCGTGCGCGCCATCGTCTTCACTGGGGTGGCTGGTGGGCTCGGCGCGGGCGTGAACGTGGGCGACGTGGTGGTGGGGCGAAGCTTCCTGCAGCACGACCTCGACGCCTCGCCCATCTTTGCGCGCCACGAGGTGCCGCTCTACGGCACGTCGCGCTTCCACGCCGACGCCGCATGGGCCGACGCGCTGGCCCGTGCCGCACGCCGGGCCCTGCCGGCCGCGCGGGTGCATGAAGGCCTGGTGATCAGCGGCGACCGCTTCGTCTCCACCACGCGCGAGGCCCGCGCGCTGCAGTCCGAGCTCCCAGACGCTCTGGCGGTCGAGATGGAAGGCGCGGCCTTCGCGCAGGTCTGCCACGATTTCGGCCTGCCGCTGGCCGTGGTGCGCACCATCTCCGATCGCGCCGACGATGCCGCGCACGGCGACTTCACCGAGTTCGTGCGCACCGTGGCCAGCCCCCACTCGGCGGCCATCGTCAATGCACTGATGGCCGGGCCCCTGCCGGACCAGGCAGATTTCGCAGCCAGGCGCTGACGTTGCGCTGCGCGATGCAAGGCCAGGGCGACGCGGAACCGGCTTCGCCGGGCCGCTGTCGCCGCCCCTTGAGGGGAGGCGGCGCAGCCGCCATGGGGTGGTTTATTTCAACCAGCCGCGCCGGCGGAAGTACCACATGGGGCCGAGCGCGCTCGCTGCCATGAGCAGCAGCGCGAACGGGTAGCCCAGTGACCAGTCCACTTCGGGCATGTACTTGAAGTTCATGCCGTAGACGCTGGCGATCAGCGTGGGCGGCAGCAGCGCGACGCTGGCCACCGAGAAGATCTTGATGGTCTTGTTCTGGTTGATGTTGATGAAGCCGACGGTGGCGTCCATCAGGAAGTTGATCTTGTCGAACAGGAAGGCGGTGTGGTTGTCCAGCGACTCGATGTCGCGCAGGATCTGGCGCGCTTCCTCGAACTGCCCGGCGTTGAGCATGCGGCTGCGCATCATGAAGCTCACGGCGCGTCGCGTGTCCATGACGTTGCGGCGGATGCGGCCGTTCAGGTCTTCCTGCCGCGCGATGGTGCTGAGCACCTCGCCGGCCAGCTCGTCGGTCACGTTGCCTTCGAGCACCTTCTTTCCGGCCTTCTCCAGCTCGTCGTAGATGTCCTCCAGCGTGTCGGCGGAGTATTCCGCGTCGGCATCGAACAGCTTGAGCAGGACTTCCTTGGCGTCCTCGATCAGTCCCGGCGCTCGGCGCGCGCGCATGCGCAGCAGCCGGAACACCGGCACGTCCTCGTCATGGATCGAGAACAGCACTCCGCGGCTTCTCAGCTCCTCGTTGTGCTGATTCAGGATGAAGGCCACGCGCACCGTGCGGGAGTGCTCGTCGTCGTCGATCAGGAAGTCGCTGCGGATGTGCAGCTCGCCGTTGTCTTCCTCGTAGAAGCGGGCGGATTCCTCGATGTCCTCGTCCATCGCATCCTCGGGGATGGACAGGCCGTAGTGCTGCTTGACCCAGCGCTTTTCCTCGAGGGTGGGCGATTCGAGATCGACCCAGATCGGCTTGAAGCGCGCCAGTTCTTCCAGCGACTCGATCTCTTCCTGGACGAGCCGCCCATTGGCGAGCGTGAAGATGTTGAGCATGAAAACGCGGTCCCGTGTGTGATGTGGGGGCAGGCAGACGGATGAAGGGGTTTGGTGCTTCCAACCCCGCTGCCAACACGGGAGTCGGAAGCTACCGACTGGGGACGTTTTCCAAGGACGGGCTCCGGTTTTCGGGAAAGGCGGGATTATGGCACCGGGCCGGCGTCGCGCCCGGCCTCAGGCCGCGGCGGGCTGGCCGAAGAAGGCCAGCAGGTCGGCCTTGTGGGCGAAGGCGTCCTGCTCGCCCAGCCGCATCAGCTCCTGAACGAAGCCGGGCTCGAACAGCAGGTAGCTGGCCAGCGCGGCGCCGCCGCCCTTGAGGGCACCCAGACCGGCCAGCGCGCGGCGGGTGGACAGCGGCAGCTCGCCTGCGTGCGACTGCGCCAGCGCGTCGAGCGACTGGCTCGGCTGCAGCGCCAGCACGTCCACGCTGCGGTAGGGCAGCACGCCGGCCACCTCGCGTGGCAGCTGGCGCAAAGTCTGGGTGACGCGCTGGGCCTGCTCCACGTCGGCCTGCAGTGTGTCGTGGAACACGCTGGCCATCGCGTGGCCGGCGATGCCGCCCAGCGTGGGCACGCCTGCGCCCTGCTCGGGGCGCGCGCCGAAGGCGGCCGCCGTGAGTCCCGAACGCTGGGGCTGGCCCACGCCGATCACCAGCACCTTGCGTGCGCCCAGGTGCAGCGCGGGCGAGAGGGGCGAGATCTGTCGCATCGAGCCATCGCCGAAATACTCGCGCCGGCGGTCCACCCACAGCGGCGTCGACGGGAACAGGAAGGGCAGCGCGCTGGACGCCATCAGGTGCTCGATGGTGATGGGCTGGAACTCCGAGCGCCGGCCGGGCCGCGACCACGCGCGTGAATTGTCGTCGTGGGCGGTGTGGCAGAACGTCCAGTGCACGCCGCTGGTGTAGCTGGAGGCCGTCACGGCCAGCGCATGCAGCGTCTTCGTCTTGAGCGAGTCGTCGATGCCGGCCAGCGATATCGCATGGTGCAGCGTGTCGACCAGCGGCATGTTGTCCAGCACAGAACCGTGCTCACGCGCCTGCCGCGACAACGCCAGCGCCATGAGCCAGCGGCTGGCGCGTGCCCACGCCGGCACGCGCAGTCGATATACCTGTTCCGACCGCAGCCGCCCCCAGAAGCCGGCCAGCTGGTCGAACGCCGCCAGGCCCTGGGTGGCGCAACTGGCGAGGTAGGCTGCATTGAGCGCGCCGGCCGAGGTGCCCACCAGCACCTGGAACGGAAACGGCTGCGTCAGCCCGGGATGCAAGCCCAGCAGCGAGGCCAGTCCCTTGAGCACCCCGGCCTGATAGGCCGTGCGCGCGCCGCCGCCCATCAGCACCAGGGCGTGGGCGGGCCGCTCCGGCAGTACCAGGCCCGAATGGATGATGGTGTCCAGACTCATGCGCGTTGTCCTCTTGGCGGGCTCGTGGCGCCTCTCGCGCCCCTGCGGCATGCCAGGCGCGATGGTAGAGTAGCCGGCCCTCCCCCAAGCCCCTCTCCATGCCCGCACCGCTCACGCCGCGCCGCGAGCTGTGGCTCCTGCTTTGCCTCGCAGGGGTGCAGTTCACCCACATTCTCGACTTCATGATCATGATGCCGCTGGGGCCGCAGTTCACGACCCTGTTCGCCATCAGCGACGCGCAGTTCGGGGTGCTGGTCTCGGCGTACACCTTCGCGGCCGGGGCTTCGGGGCTGGCGGCTTCCACCTACATCGACCGCTTCGGCCGCAAGCGGCTGCTGATCGTCCTGTACGTGTTGTTCGCGCTGGCCACGCTGGCCTGCGGCCTGGCGCCCAGCTACGGCGCGCTGATGGTGGCACGCGTGGCGGCCGGTGTGTTCGGCGGCGTGCTGTCGGCGCTGTGCCAGACCATCGTCGCCGACGTGATCCCGTTCGAGCGTCGCGGCCGCGCCATGGGCATCGTGATGACCTCGTTCTCGCTGGCGACGGTGGGCGGCGTGCCGCTGGGCCTGTTCCTGGCCGCGCACCTGTCGTGGCATGCGCCGTTCATCGGCATCGCCGCACTCAGCCTCGTGATCGCCTGCGTCGCCGCGGCCGTGATGCCGCCGCTCACGGCCCACGTGCAGGCCGGCCGCGGCGCCTCGGCGCTGGGCGGGATCCGGCAGGTGCTGGGCGATACCAACCACCGCAAGGCATTCGCCTTCTCGGCGATGCTGATGTTCGCCGGCTTCACGGTCATTCCCTACATCACCATCTACATGCAGGTGAACGTGGGGCTGACCACGCAGCAGATTCCCTACCTGTACCTGTGCGGCGGTGTGGTGACGCTGTTCACCGCGCGGCTGTTCGGCCGCCTGACCGACCGCGTGGGCAAGGTGCCGATGCTGCGCGTGCTGGCCATCGCCGTGCTGGTGCCCATGTTCGCCACCACGCTGCTTGGCCCCTCGCCGCTGTGGGTGGCGCTGCTCGTGTCGACCGGATTCTTCACCTTCATGAGCGGCCGGATGATCCCCGGCATGGCCATCATCACATCGGCCGCCAATCCGCGGCTGCGCGGCACTTTCATGACGCTCAACGCCTCGGTGCAGTCGGCGGCCATGGGGCTGGCCGCGTTCGTGGCCGGGCTCATCATTTCCCGCGACGCGCAGGGGCTGGTGCAGGACTACTGGATGGCGGCCGTGCTGGGCGCCCTCGCCAGCTTCGGCGCCGTCTGGCTCGCCGGCCGGCTGACCCTGCACGGCTCAGGGGCTCCAGCCGCCGCAGCGCCGGTCAATTCAGGGCAAAGCTGAGCCTTTTCAAGCACTTGCACGCGGGTTTTCAAAGGGTTGCACTTGGGGTGCCGATCCATTGATGAATGGACTTGCTTTCACTGCGCAGGGGGCGCATAGTGAATTCAACGCAAGAGAACATCACGGATTCGTCGGCGATCCTTCTCTCCCGCGAAGCGATCGCCATTTCAACCGCAAAAGCGACAGGAGGCTATGCATGAATTTGACGATCAGTGGTCACCATCTCGACGTGACCCCCGCGCTGCGAGACTATGTCACCAGCAAGCTCGACCGAATCACCCGGCACTACGACAAGGTCGTCGACGTGAAGGTGATCCTCACCGTCGAGAAGCAGAAGGAAAAGGAGCGACGGCAGCGCGCCGAGTGCAACATTCACGTCAAGGGCAATGACATGTACGCCGAGAGCTCCCACTCGGACCTCTATGCGGCAGTCGATGAGCTGGTCGACAAACTTGATCGCCAGGTGGTTCGCCACAAGGACAAGCTGCAAAGCCACCAGCATGCGGCGCCCAAGCGCCTGATGTGAAGTCGAACGTTGTCGGGCAGCGTCAGCCCGGCGATGATGATCAGGCCGCGCGGGTAACTGCGCGGCCTTGTATATTGGGCGTCATGTTTTGTTGCACTGCGGAGTCCGGGGTGCATAATCTGCAGCCCTGCCCATGAACCGTCTCGCGTCCATCCTGCCTCCCGCCCAAGTCCTGGTGAGCCTCGACGCCACGAGCAAGAAGCGTGCGTTCGAGGAAGCGGGCCTGCTGTTCGAGAATCTCCACGGCCTGTCGCGTGCCCTCATCACCGACAGCCTGTTCGCGCGCGAGCGCCTGGGTTCGACAGGCCTGGGGCATGGCGTGGCCATTCCGCACGGTCGCATCAAGGGCCTCAAGGCGCCTATGGCTGCCGTGTTCCAGCTGGCGCAGCCCATCGGTTTCGATGCGCCGGACGAACAGCCCGTGGTGCTGCTGATCTTCCTGCTGGTGCCCGAAGCCGCCACGCAGAAGCACCTGGAAATCCTCTCCGAAATCGCCGAACTGCTCAGCGATGCCGGCCTGCGCGAGAAGATCAAGACCAGCGGCGATGCCGCCGAGCTCCATGGCCTGATCGCCACCTGGCAGTCGGCCCAGCCGGTGCAGTGATTCGTTGGCCGCCACGGCGGCCGGTTGAACGCGCATGAAACCCACCGCCATCAGCGCCGACCGTCTCTTCGAGGAATTCCGCGCATCGCTGCGCTGGGAATGGGTCGCGGGGCTGGGCGCCTCGGAGCGGCGCTTCGACGATGTGGCCATCCGCGAGGCGCGCTCCAGCGCCGATCTGGTTGGCTACCTCAACTACATCCATCCCTACCGCGTTCAGGTGCTGGGCCGGCGCGAGGTGAGCTATCTCTCCAACGGCTCGCCGGAGGACTGCGCCCGGCGCATCTCGCGCATCGTGACGCTGGAGCCACCGGTGATCATCCTGGCGGATGGACAGGTGGCCCCCGACGCGCTGGTGTCGATGTGCGAGCGCGCGCAGATCCCGATGTTCGCCACGCACGAGTCGTCGGCCTTCGTGATCGACCTGCTGCGCGCCTACCTCTCCAAGCACTTTGCCGAGCGCACGACGATGCACGGCGTGTTCATGGACATCCTGGGCCTCGGTGTGATGATCACGGGCGAGTCGGGCCTGGGCAAGAGCGAACTGGGGCTGGAGCTGATCTCACGCGGCAACGGCCTGGTGGCCGACGACGCGGTCGACCTCTACCGCATCAACCAGACCACGCTGGAAGGGCGTTGCCCCGAACTCCTGCAGAACCTGCTGGAAGTGCGCGGCATCGGCCTGCTGGACATCCGCGCGATCTTCGGCGAGACGGCGGTGCGGCGGAAGATGCGCCTGAAGCTCATCGTGCACCTGGTGCGCAAGGAAACCATGGAGCGCGAATACGAGCGCATGCCCACCGAACCGCTCACCCAGGACGTGCTGGGCATCGCCGTGCGCAAAGTGATCATCCAGGTGGTGGCCGGGCGCAACATCGCCGTGCTGGTGGAGGCGGCGGTGCGCAACACCATCCTCCAGCTGCGCGGAATCGACACCTACAAGGAATTCGTCGAGCGCCACCGGCGCGCGATGGCCTCGGGGGGATGACCGCCTACTTGGTCTTCGCGCAGGTGGCGCAGAGGCCGTAGAGCGACATGGCGTGGTCCTGCAGGATCCAGCCCTTGCCCTTGGCCACCGATTGCTGGCGCTTCTCGATCTCGGCGTCGTAGAACTCTTCCACCCGGCCGCAGGAAGTGCACACCAGGTGGTCATGGTGCTGGCCTTCGTCGAGCTCATAGACGGCCTTGCCGCTCTCGAAATGGCTGCGGATGAGGATGCCGGCCTGCTCGAACTGCGTGAGGACGCGGTACACGGTGGCCAGGCCGATGTCCGAGCGTTCGTCGAGCAGCACGCGGAACACGTCTTCGGCCGTCATGTGGCGCTGCGCGCCCTTCTGGAAGATCTCCAGGATCTTCAGGCGCGGCAGGGTGGCCTTGAGGCCCGTGCTCTTGAGGTCGTCGATGTTGCTCATGGGTGGTCGTCCGGAATGGGCAGGCCCCTGGCGCCGGCGGCCGGCCGCTGGGCGGGACCGGGCCGCTACAATGAGTCGATCATATCGCTACCCATCTGCCCATGTCAGCCTTCTCCCTCCGTCGTGCCCTGAGCGGTCTGGCCGTGGTGGCCCTTGCGGGTCTCGCGGGTTGTGGCGGCCTGCGCAACGCATCCACCAGCGTGGCGAGCATCGTGACGCCGTACAAGGCTGAAGTGGTGCAGGGCAACTTCGTCTCGAAAGAGCAGGTGGCCTACCTGCAGCCCGGTGCCACGCGCCAGCAGGTGCGCGACGTGCTGGGCACGCCGCTGCTCTCCAGTGCGTTCCATGCCGATCGCTGGGACTACGTCTTCACGATCCGCCGTCAGGGTGTCGAGCCCCAGTCGCGCCGCCTCACCGTGTTCTTCAAGGGTGACGTGCTCGACCGTTTCGAGGGCGACGAAATGCCCAGCGAGGCCGAGTTCGTCGCCTCGCTCGATTCGCGTCGCAAGAACGTGAAGGTGCCGGTGCTCGAGGCTACGGAAGAGCAATTGCAGAAGAGCGCGCGCCCCGCGGCCCAGCAGGCTGCCGAGACGGCCACCACGCCGACTGCGGCCCCCGCGTCCACCAGCTATCCGCCGCTCGAGTCGTCGCGCCGCTAAAGCGCCTGCGGCTACGGCGGCGTCCGTCGTTCCTTTCCCTGAATTTCCGTCCGCCCGTGCCTGAATCCAGTTCCAATCCACAGCGCGTCGCAATCGCCGGCGCTTCCGGCCGCATGGGCCGCATGCTCGTCGAGGCCGTGCGCGCCAGTGGCGATTGCGTGATCGCCGGCGCGCTCGACGTGCCCGCCAGTCCGGCCATCGGCTCCGATGCCACGGCCTTCCTCGGACACGCCAGCGGCGTGCCGGTGACGGCCGACCTCGCGGAAGGCCTGAAGAACGCGCAGGTGCTGATCGACTTCACGCGTCCCGAAGGGACGATGGCCCATCTGGCCGTCTGCCGCAAGCTCGGCGTCGGCCTGGTGATCGGCACCACGGGGTTCACCGAGGCGCAGAAGGCCGAGATCGCCGCTGCCTCCCGGGACATCGCCATCGTCATGGCGCCCAACATGAGCGTGGGCGTGAACGTCACGCTCAAGCTGCTCGACATGGCGGCGCGGGCACTGTCCACCGGCTACGACATCGAGGTGATCGAGGCCCACCACCGCCACAAGGTGGACGCGCCCTCGGGCACCGCGCTGCGCATGGGCGAGGTGCTGGCCGAGGCGCTGGGCCGCGATCTGAAGGACTGCGCCGTCTATGCCCGCGAAGGCGTGACGGGCGAGCGCGATCCGTCCACCATCGGGTTCTCCGCCATCCGTGGTGGCGACATCGTGGGTGACCATACGGTGCTGTTCGCCGGTACTGGCGAGCGCATCGAGATCACGCACAAATCGTCCAGCCGCGTCAACTACGCCCAGGGCAGCCTGCGTGCGGCGCGCTTCCTGGCGGGCCGCAAGAGCGGCCTGTTCGACATGTTCGACGTGCTCGGCCTGCGCTGAGCCGCTTGCACGACGCCAGCACCGTGAGCCTGCTGGATCTTCTGACCCAGACCGACTCTGTCGGGCGCGCTGTCGCGCTGCTGCTGCTGGCCATGTCGGTGGCGAGCTGGGTGGTGATCGCCTGGAAGGCCTGGCTGCTGCGCCGGGCCCACGCTTCGCTGCCGCGCGCGCTGGCGGCCTTCTGGCAATCCCCTTCGATGGATGACGCGACGGCGCGGGTTGCGCCATTCGACACGGCGGGCCTTGTGCTGCCACTGGTGGCCGCGACATCGACGCCTGAGGCCGGCACGCTGGCCGGTGGCGGCCGGCGCTCTGCCCAGCTTACGCGCCTGCTGCGCGACGCGCTGCACGCCGTGTTGCGTCGCCTGCGCTTCGGGCAGGTACTGCTGGCCACCATCGGCTCCACGGCGCCTTTCGTGGGTCTGCTGGGTACCGTATGGGGCATCCACCATGCGCTCGTGGGCATCGCTGAAGCCGGCCAGATCACCATCGACCAGGTGGCGGGCCCCGTGGGCGAGGCATTGATCATGACCGCCGCCGGCCTGGCCGTAGCCATCCCGGCCGTGCTCGCCTACAACGCGTTCGGGCGCATCGTCTCGGCCATCGAGGCCGACCTCGAGGGTTTCGCGCTCGACCTGCGCGAACTGCTCGCGCACGACTGAGGCCGCCATGCCGTTCGGCCGCCTCGACTCGTCCGCGTCGCCCCACGCCCCGATGAGCGACATCAACGTCACGCCGCTGGTGGACGTGATGCTGGTGCTGCTGGTGATCTTCATCATCACGGCGCCGCTGATGGCCGGAGCGCTCAGGCTCGACCTGCCACGCGCCGAGGGCACGCAGCCCGCGGCCGCCGCGCCGGCCGCCGTGCAACTGGCGATCGACGCCGAAGGCCACATCCTGCTCGACGGCCAGCCGGTGAACGACGACGCGGCGTTGTCGGCACGCCTCGCCCAGGTGGCCGCACGCAGTCCGGACACCGAACTCCAGTTGAGTGCCGACGCGCGTCTGCCCTATGGCCGCGCGATTGCGATCATCGGGCTGGCGCAGCAGGCGGGGCTCTCGCGCATCGGCTTCGTCGCCGAAGCCGTGCCACGCGCGGCGGACCCGGCCCGGCGTCGCTGAGGCGGCAGGCGCGCGCCGGGCGGGGGTGCGCACTAGAATCGCAGGGTCTCTCGCGCCACGGGCGCGCTCCCCCGTTCCCCGCCTTCCATGCAAGACAAATACACCCCCGCCGAGGTCGAGCAGGCCGCGCAATCCCAGTGGGCCGCGCGCGACGCCTACCGCGTCACCGAGGACGCTTCGCGCCCGAAGTACTACGCCTGCTCCATGCTGCCCTATCCCAGCGGCAAGCTGCACATGGGCCACGTGCGCAACTACACCATCAACGACATGCTGGCGCGCCACCTGCGCATGAAGGGCTTCAACGTCCTCATGCCCATGGGCTGGGACGCGTTCGGCCTGCCGGCGGAGAACGCGGCGCTCAAGAACGGCGTGCCGCCCGCGCAGTGGACCTACGACAACATCGCCTACATGAAGAAGCAGATGCAGGCGATGGGGCTGGCCATCGACTGGTCGCGCGAGGTCGCCACCTGCGATCCCGGCTACTACAAATGGAACCAGTGGCTGTTCCTCAAGATGCTCGAGAAGGGCATCGCCTACCGCAAGACCCAGGTCGTCAACTGGGATCCGGTGGACCAGACCGTGCTGGCCAACGAGCAGGTGATCGACGGCCGGGGCTGGCGCACTGGCGCACTGGTGGAAAAGCGCGAGATCCCGGGCTACTACCTCAAGATCACCGACTACGCCGAAGAACTGCTCGACCACGTGCAGAACAAGCTGCCGGGCTGGCCCGAAAAGGTGCGGCTGATGCAGGAGAACTGGATCGGCAAGTCCAGCGGCGTGCGCTTCGCCTTCACGCACGACATCCGCGACGCCAGCGGTGCGCTGATCGGCGATGGCCGCATGTACGTGTTCACCACGCGTGCAGACACCATCATGGGCGTGACCTTCTGTGCTGTGGCCCCCGAGCATCCGCTGGCCGCGCATGCCGCCGCCACCGACCCCAGGCTCGCCGCCTTCATCGAGGAATGCAAGAAGGGCGGCACCACCGAGGCCGAGCTCGCGCTCAGGGAAAAGGAGGGCCTGCCCACGGGCCTGACCGTGACCCACCCGGTCACGGGCGACGCCATCCCGGTGTGGGTGGGCAACTACGTCCTCATGAGCTATGGCGACGGCGCCGTCATGGGCGTGCCGGCGCACGATGAACGCGACTTCGCCTTCGCGCGCAAGTACGGCCTGGAGATCCGCCAGGTGGTGCTGGTCGACGGCGAAGAGTACGACTACGACCGCTGGCAGGACTGGTACGGCGACAAGCAGCGCGGCGTCACCATCAACTCCGACATCTTCAGCGGCATGAAATACCAGGAAGCCGTGGACGCCGTGGCGCACGCGCTGGATGCCAAGGGCCTGGGCGAGAAGAAGACCACCTGGCGCCTGCGCGACTGGGGGGTCTCGCGCCAGCGCTACTGGGGCACGCCGATTCCCATCATCCATTGCCCCGAACACGGCGCGGTGCCCGTGCCCGAGAAGGACCTGCCCGTGGTGCTGCCGCAGGACTGCGTGCCCGACGGCAGCGGCAACCCACTCAACAAGCGCGAAGACTTCCTGGCCTGCACCTGCCCGGTGTGCGGCAAGCCCTCGCGCCGAGAGACCGACACGATGGACACCTTCGTGGATTCGTCGTGGTACTTCATGCGCTATTGCGACCCGAAGAACGGCGACGCCATGGTGGCCGACGGCGCGCGCTACTGGATGCCGATGGACCAGTACATCGGCGGTGTCGAACACGCCATCCTGCACCTGCTGTATGCGCGCTTCTGGACCAAGGTCATGCGCGACCTGGGCCTGGTCGCCATCGACGAGCCGTTCACGAAGCTGCTGACGCAAGGCATGGTGCTCAACCACATCTACAGCCGGCGCACCGACAAGGGCGGCAAGGAATATTTCTGGCCGCACGACGTCGAGCACGTGACCGACGACGCCGGCAAAGTGACCGGCGCACGCCTGAAGAACGCGGTCGAGAGCGGCGGCGTCACCTTGCCCGTCGGCACGGCGATCGACTACGAGGGTGTGGGCACGATGTCCAAGTCCAAGAACAACGGCGTCGATCCGCAGGACCTGATCGAGAAGTTCGGTGCCGATACCGCGCGCCTCTACACCATGTTCACCGCGCCGCCCGAGGCCACGCTGGAATGGAACGACGCGGCCGTCGAAGGCAGCTACCGCTTCCTGCGGCGCGTGTGGGCCTTCGGCGCGAAGAACGCAGTCGCGCTCAAGGCGGGCGTTGCCGCGCCTGTCGACGCCGCGGCGTTGTCCGCGGCCGCCAAGACCATGCGCCGCGACATCCACACCGTGCTGCGCCAGGCCAACTACGACTACGAGCGCATGCAATACAACACGGTCGTCTCGGCCGTGATGAAGATGCTCAACACGCTGGAGGACGCCAAGGTTTCAGACACGCCGGCCGATGCGGCCGCGCTGGCCGAGGGCTTCTCCATCCTGCTGCGCGTGCTGTACCCGGTGTGCCCGCACATTGCCCAGACGCTCTGGAATGAGCTGGGTGCCACGGCTTCGGTGGGCGAACTGCTCGACACCGCCTGGCCGGAAGTGGACGAGGCCGCTCTGGTGCAGGACGAGATCGAGCTCATGCTGCAGGTGAGCGGCAAGCTGCGCGGCGCCATCCGCGTGCCGGCCGGTGCCGACAAGACCGCCATCGAGGCCGCCGCGCTGGCCAGCGAGGACTTCCAGAAGTTCGCGGCCGGCGCCGCGCCCAAGAAGATCATCGTGGTGCCGGGGCGCCTGGTGAACGTGGTGATCTGACATGACGCGCCGCCGCCTCGTCCTCGCCTCGGCCAGCGCCCTGGGTGCAGCCCTGCTCGCCGGCTGCGGCTTCGAACTGCGCCGTGCGCCCGAGTTGCCGTTTTCCACGGTCCATCTCAACGGCGACGTGCGCTCGCCCCTGCTGATCGAGCTGCGTCGTGCGATCGCCAGCATCGGCAACGTGCGCGTGGTCGATCCGGCCGATGCCGCGACCGCGCAGGTCATCCTCGACGTGCTGCAGAACCAGCGCGAGCGCGTGGTGGTGGGCGTGGGCACGGCTGGCCAGGTGCGCGAATTCCAGCTGCGCGTGCGCTTCCGCTTCCGCCTGCGCAGCCGTACCGGCGAAGAGCTGATCGGCCCTACCGAGCTGCTGCAACAGCGCGACATCAGCTACAGCGAATCCGCGGCGCTGGCCAAGGAAGCCGAAGAGCAGTTGCTCTACCGCGACATGCAGAGCGACGTCGTGCAGCAGACGCTGCGCCGCCTCGCGGCCGTCAAGTCGATCTGATTCGCGCATGCAACTGGCCGCCGCCCAGCTCGCCGCCCACCTGCAGAAGGGCCTGCGCCCGCTGTACACGCTGCATGGCGACGAGCCGCTGCTGGTGCAGGAGGCGGCCGATGCCATCCGCGCCGCCGCGCGCGCCCAGGGTTACACCGAGCGCACCTCGCACACCGTGGCCGGTGCGCATTTCGACTGGAGCGAGGTGCTGGCAGCCGGCGGCTCGCTGAGTCTGTTCGCCGACAAGCAGATCGTCGAAGTGCGCATTCCGTCGGGCAAACCCGGCAAGGACGGCAGTGCCGCGCTTCAGCAACTGGCCGAGGGGGCCGCTGGCAACGACAGCACGCTCACGCTGGTGATGCTGCCGCGGCTGGACAAGCAGACGCGCACGGGCGCATGGTTCACGGCGCTGGAAAACGCGGGCGTGTCGGTGCAGCTCGACCCGGTGGACCGCGCCGCGCTGCCGCAGTGGATCGCGCAGCGGCTGCAGCGACAGAACCAGCGCGTGCGCGCCGGCGACGAAGGCCAGCGCACGCTGCAGTTCTTCGCCGACCGCGTGGAGGGCAACCTGCTGGCCGCGCATCAGGAAATCCAGAAGCTCGCCCTGCTGCATCCCGAGGGCGAACTGTCGTTCGACCAGGTCGAGTCCGCCGTGCTCAACGTGGCGCGCTACGACGTCTTCAAGCTCGGCGAAGCCGTGCTGGCCGGACAGGTGGCGCGCGTGCAGCGCATGCTCGACGGCCTGCAGGCCGAGGGCGAGGCCGAGGTGCTGGTGCACTACACGCTCGCCGAGGACATCCGCGCGCTCAACCGCGTGAAGGACGCGATGGAGGCGGGCCGGCCGTTGCCCATGGCCCTGCGCGAGCAGCGCGTGTGGGGCCTTCGCGAGCGGCTGTTCGAGCGCGCGCTGCCGCGCCTGTCGCCCACGACGCTGGGCAATCTGCTGCATGCGGCCCACGTGGTGGACGGCATCGTCAAGGGGCTCAAGGCCCCCGGCTGGCCCGACAACGGCTGGCAGGCCCTGCACCGCCTGGCCATGATGCTGGCGCGCGAATGCGGCCAGGTGGCGCCGCGCCGCTCCTGACGGCCGGCGCCGCATGCCCCGTGCGCTGCGGGGGCGGTGGCGCGGGCGGATAATCGGGCTCATGAACGCGCTCAACATCGCCGAATACATGCAGACCCTGGGCGTGCAGGCACGCGCCGCATCGGCCCGCATGGCCCGCGCCGACGCCGCCACGCGCGCCCGCGCGCTGCGCCGGCTGGCCGTGCTCCTGCGCGAGGGCACCGACACCCTGCAGGCCGAGAACGCCAAGGACCTGGAGCGCGCCGTCACGGCCGGCCTGTCGGCCCCGATGGTGGACCGCCTGCGCCTCACACCCAAGGTGCTGGCCACGGTGGCGGAGGGCTGCGACCAGCTCGCCGCCATGCCCGACATCATTGGCGAGACCACCGGCCTGCGCCAGCAGCCCAGCGGTATCCGCGTTGGGCAGATGCGCGTGCCCCTGGGGGTGTTCGGCATGATCTACGAGAGCCGGCCCAACGTGACCATCGAGGCCGCGAGCCTGTCGATCAAGAGCGGCAACGCCGCCATCCTGCGCGGCGGCTCGGAAGCCATCGATTCCAACCGCGCGCTGGCGAAGCTGGTGCAGCAGGCGCTGCAGGACGCCGGCCTGCCCGAGTCCGCCGTGCAGCTGGTGGGCACCACCGACCGCGAGGCCGTGGGCCACCTCATCGCCATGCCCGAGCATGTGGACGTGGTCATACCGCGCGGCGGCAAGGGGCTGATCGAGCGCATCAGCCGCGAGGCCAAGGTGCCCGTCATCAAGCACCTGGACGGCAACTGCCACGTCTACGTGGACGACCCCTGCGACATCGACATGGCCGTGAAGGTGGCCGACAACGCCAAGACGCAGAAATACAGCCCCTGCAACGCCAGCGAGGGCCTGCTGGTGGCGCGCGGCGTGGCGGCCGAGTTCCTGCCGAAGATCGGCGCCATCTACGCCGCCAAGGGTGTCGAGATGCGCGGCGATGCCGAGGCCCGCGCTCTCCTGGCCGCCGTGCCGGGTGCCCAGGTGGTGGCCGCCACCGAGCAGGACTGGAGCGAGGAATACCTGGCGCCGATCATCGCGGTGAAGGTGGTGGCGGGCCTCGATGAAGCCATCGAGCACATCAACCGCTACGGCAGCCACCACACCGACGCCATCCTCACGCGTGACCACATGCACGCTCAGCGCTTCCTGCGGGAAGTCGATTCGGCCAGTGTGATGGTGAATGCGAGCACCCGCTTCGCTGACGGTTTCGAGTACGGGCTGGGCGCCGAAATCGGTATCTCCACCGACAAATTCCACGCCCGCGGTCCGGTGGGCATCGAAGGCCTCACCTCGCTCAAGTGGGTGGTGCTGGGCGAGGGCGAAGTACGGACGTGACCGGCGTCTCGCGCTGACGGCAGGCCGACAGGCGAGCCGCATTGCTCCCTGTATTCATGGGCGGGGCTTGGAAAGCGGGCGTGGGCCCCCAATTCCCTACAATCCACTGCGGCATTCCCCGCAGCCCGCTCCTGCCCTGCAAGGCCCTTCCATGGTTCCCCATCTCGTCACCGCCCTCACCGGCCCCATCAACGAACTCGAACAGCGCATCCTCGAGTCCATGCCGGCCATCGAGCGCTGGTTCCGGCTGGAATGGATGGAGCACACGCCGCCGTTCTACAGCTCGGTCGACATCCGCAACGCCGGCTTCAAGCTTGCACCGGTCGACACCAACCTGTTCCCCGGCGGCTGGAACAACCTCACGCCCGAGATGCTGCCGCTGGCGGTGCAGGCGGCGATGGCGGCCATCGAGAAGATCTGCCCCGAAGCGCGCAACCTGCTGGTGATCCCCGAAAACCATACGCGCAACACCTTCTACCTGGCCAACCTGGCGCAGCTGGCGCGCATCTTCCACATGGCCGGGCTCAACGTGCGCATCGGCTCGATCAGCCCCGAGATCAAGAAGACCACGAAGATCGAACTGCCGGGCGGCGAGACGCTGACCATCGAGCCCGTGGTGCGCAGCAAGCGCCGCCTGGGCCTGAAGGATTTCGATCCTTGCACCATCCTGCTCAACAACGACCTCTCGGCCGGCATTCCCGGCATCCTGGAGGACATCCACGAGCAGTACCTGCTGCCGCCGCCCCACGCAGGCTGGCCGGTGCGCCGCAAGAGCACGCACTTCAAGGTCTACGAAGAGGTTTCCAAGCGCTTCGGCAAGATGCTGGGCATCGATCCGTGGCTCATCAATCCGATGTTCAGCCACTGCGGCCAGGTCGATTTCGCCGAAGGCACAGGGATGGACTGCCTTCAGACCAACGTCGACGCGCTGCTGGGCAAGATCCGCCGCAAGTACAAGGAATACGGCATCAACGAGAAGCCGTTCGTGGTGGTGAAGGCCGACAACGGCACCTACGGCATGGGCATTATGACCGTGCGCGACGTCAAGGATCTGGACGCGCTGAACCGCAAGTCGCGCAACAAGATGGCGGTGATCAAGGATGGCCAGCCGGTCACCGAAGTCATCATCCAGGAGGGTGTGCTGACCAACGAGCGCATGAACGACGCCGTGGCCGAGCCGGTGGTCTACATGATGGACCGCTACGTGGTGGGCGGCTTCTATCGCGTGCATGCCGAACGCGGGGTGGACGAAAACCTCAACGCGCCGGGCGCGCACTTCGTCCCGCTGGCCTTCTCCGAGAGCACCCGCCTTCCGCAGCCGGGCATGAAGCCGGGCGCCAGCGCGCCCAACCGCTTCTACATGTACGGCGTGATCGGCCGGCTGGCCATGCTGGCGGCCAGCTACGAACTCGAAGCCACCGACCCCGACCGCGAGGTCTACGAATAAGGCCGACGCGGCGCACACTGGGTGCAAACCCAGTTGTTGCGCTGCAACATGACCAATGCCCGATGCGCGCGCCGGGCGCCCGGGCGGCGCACAATAGCGGGCCCATGACAAGCGCCCGGCCCCTTGGCTTCCGGGTTTCTGTGTGTCTTCTGCATCCAGATCGTCCCTCGCCGCGCTGACGCTCGGCGCCATCGGCATCGTCTACGGCGACATCGGCACGAGTCCGCTGTACGCCGTCAAGGAAGTCTTCGCCGAAGGGCGTGTTCCATTCACGCCGCAGAACGTCTACGGCATTCTTTCCATGTTCTTCTGGACGCTCACGGTCATCGTGTCGTTCAAGTACGTGACCCTGGTGCTGCGCGCCGACAACAACGGTGAAGGCGGCCTGGTGGCCATGCTGGCATTGGCTTCGCAGGCGGTGAAGGACAAGCCCCGGCTGCGCGGCGTGCTGCTGGGTATCGGGATCTTCGGCACGGCGCTGTTCTATGGCGACGGCGTGATCACGCCGGCGATTTCGGTGCTGTCGGCGATGGAGGGGCTGGAGTTGGTGTCGCACCGCTTCCATCACGCCATCATCCCGCTCACGCTCGTGGTGCTCACGGGCATCTTCTGGATCCAGAAGCACGGCACCAGTGGCATCGGCCGCTTCTTCGGGCCGGTGATGGTGTTCTGGTTCCTGGTGCTGGGATTCATCGGCGGGCTCCAGATCCTGCGGCAACCCGAGATCCTGCTGGCGCTCAACCCGGTGTACGCGCTGGGCTTCGTCTGGCACCACCCGCTGCTTACCTTCATGATCCTGGGCGCGCTGGTGCTGTGCGTCACCGGCGCCGAGGCGCTCTATGCCGACATGGGCCACTTCGGCAAGCGGCCGATCCGCGTGGCGTGGTTCGCCATCGTCATGCCGGCGCTCACGCTCAACTATTTCGGCCAGGGCGCGCTGCTGCTGGCCCGGCCGGACGCCGTGCAGAACCCCTTCTACCTGATGGTGCCGGAGTGGGCGCTGGTGCCCATGGTGCTGCTGTCCACCGTGGCCACCATCATCGCGTCGCAGGCGCTGATCTCCGGCGCTTTCAGCGTCACCAAGCAGGTCATCCAGCTGGGCTATCTGCCGCGCCTGCGCGTGCTGCACACCAGCGTGCAGCAGACCGGCCAGATCTACATCCCGTTCGTGAACTGGGGCCTGTTCGCGCTGATCGTGCTGGCCGTGATGATGTTCAAGAACTCGGGCAACCTGGCGCATGCCTACGGCATCGCGGTATGCGCGGTGATGGTCATCACCACGGTGCTCACGTTCTTCGTCATCCGCTACAGCTGGCGCCTGCCGCTGGCGCTGTGTGTGGCGGCCACCGGCATGTTCTTCATGATCGACCTGGCGTTCTTCAGCTCGGCCATGCTCAAGGTGGTGGATGGCGGCTGGTTCCCGCTGCTCATCGGCTTCGGCATTTTCACGCTGATGATGACCTGGCGCGAAGGCCGCCAGCTGCTCAACGACAAGCTGCGCGCCGACGCCATCGAGCTGCCGGGCTTCCTCGAGGCGGTGTTCGCCGTGCCGCCCACGCGGGTCGAGGGCACGGCCGTGTTCCTGACGGCCGAGCTGGGCATCGTGCCGAACGCGCTCTTGCACAACCTCAAGCACAACAAGGTGCTGCACGAGCAGAACCTCTTCGTCACCATCCGCAATCACGAAGTGCCATGGATCGGCCTGGAGCGGCGGCTCGAGATCGAGTCGCTGGGCCACGACTGTTGGCAGGTGGTGGTGAACTACGGCTTCAAGAACGAGCCCGACCTGCCGCGCGCACTCGAGCAGATGCGGCTGCGCGGCTGCAGCATGGAGCCCATGACGACCAGCTACTTCCTGTCGCGGGACGTGGTCGTGCCCACCATCGGTGCAGGCATGGCGCCCTGGCGCGAGAAGCTGTTCGCGCAGATGCACCACAACGCCAGCGCGGCGGCCGAATTCCTGCACCTGCCCAGCAATGCGGTGGTGGAGCTGGGCAGCAAGATCGAGATTTAGTCCTACGGGGCAGGCCGGTGGCCGACGCGAGACTGATGAACTCATTCACAGGAGCGCGCCATGAGCAGCAGCAAGGGCAAGACCCCCGACGGCCACGACAGTGGCGACGCCCGTCCGCGCAAGGACGGCGAATCGGCTCCGCGCCTGCCCCACGAACATGACCAGTCGGCCGACAGCCAGGTCGATCGCCAGCCCGTGGATCAGGGTCGCGCCGAAAAGGCACACGACGACATCGAGCGCGGTGTCGTCGACACCGACAAGGGGCCGGTGATCGATCAGGTCTACGACAAGGTGCGCAAGAGTTCGCCCGACGTCTGATGCGGTCAGGCCAGCGCCGCGCGCATCTGGCTGATCACGCCCGCGTAATCGGGCTTGCCGAAGATGGCGCTGCCGGCCACGTAGGTATCCGCGCCTGCGTCGGCCACGCGGCGGATGTTGTCGGCCTTGATGCCGCCATCCACTTCCAGCCGGATGTCCCGGCCACTGGAGTCGATGCGCCGGCGCACGGCCTCGATCTTGCGCAGGGCCGAGTCGATGAAGCTCTGGCCGCCGAAGCCGGGGTTCACGCTCATGATGAGGATGAGGTCGATGTCATCGATCACCCAGTCCAGCACGTCCAGCGGCGCGGCCGGGTTGAACACCAGGCCCGGCTTCACGCCCTTGGCACGGATCGCCTGGATGCTGCGGTGCACGTGCGGCGAGGCGTCGGGATGGAAGCTGATGTAGTCGGCGCCGGCATCGGCGAAGGCGGCGGCCAGCGCATCCACGGGCTGGATCATCAGGTGCACGTCGATCGGCACGGCACGGCCGTCGGGTGTCTTCGCATGCGGCTTGAGCGCCTGGCACACCATGGGGCCGAACGTGAGGTTGGGCACGTAGTGGTTGTCCATGACGTCGAAATGGATCCAGTCGGCCCCGGCCGCGATGACGTTGCGCACTTCCTCGCCCAGCCGCGCGAAGTCGGCCGAGAGGATGGAAGGGGCGATGCGATGGGTTTTTGCAGGGGGCGTGCTCATGGCGCGGATTGTCGCAGGTAACATCCGCGCCATGCCTCGCTACCAGCTCGAAGTCGCCGTGCAACCGCAGTACCTGCCCGAGCAATCGGCACCGGACGAAGGCGTCTACAGCTTCTCGTACACGATCACCATCACCAACCAGGGCGAGGCCGCGGCGCAACTGGTGTCGCGCCACTGGGTGATCAACGATGCCGCCGGACACGGCGAAGAAGTGCGCGGCCTGGGCGTGGTGGGGCAGCAGCCGCTGATCCGGCCTGGCGAGGCTTTCCAGTACACCAGCGGTTGCCGCCTGCGCACGGCCAGCGGCACCATGCACGGCAGCTATTTCTTCGTCGCCGAGAACGGCGACCGCTTCGACGTGGAGATTCCGCTGTTCGTGCTCGAAGCGTCGGCCTCCGGCGGTGCGCCGCGCCGCGTGCTGCACTGATCTGCGCTTCTTCCTCCGACATGTCCCGTCCCCCTGACCTGCGCACCCTGCTGGCGCAGCTGGACCCGCAGGCGCCACTGGCCGAGCGCCACCTGTGGCTGATCCGGCTGTTCGACTGGATCCGCGGCGACCAGCGCTCGGTCGAGGCCGCCGTCAGCCGCGTGCGGTTGTTCCTCGACGCGGTCGATGCGCACGAAGGCGCGCGCGAGCGCCTGGCCGCCTGGTGGCAGGTGCTGGCGCGCACGGTCGACATCACCACGCTGCTGGCCGATTTCGGATTCGCGCCGCGCACGGCATTCGTGAGTGAGCTGTCCGACCGCATCCGCCGCAAGCTCCTGCCGGCCACGCCCGAAACGCAGGATGCGGCCGAGCTGTTCCGACTGGTGCTGCCGGGCGAATTCGATGCGCGTTGGCTGGCGCAGCTCGACGACGGACTGCTGGCGCGCCTGTCGCTGCTGCTGGGTGGCGGTCGTGCCGAAGGCTTCCGGCGCTGGCAGCGCATCGTGCTGGAGGCGATCACCTTCTGCACCAGCCAGGTGGTGGCCAACGGCTACGCGTCCGAGCTTCGCCTGCGCATGGGCGTGCCGGTGCCGGTCGCCGAAGCCATCGAGGCCGATCCGGTCGGCGCCGGCGGCCGCGGCACCACCGTGCCGGCGCTGCCCGAAGACCCGGCCTCGCAGGCCCAGCCCTTCCATGCGCTCACGGCCAGCCTGCAGCGGCTGCGCGCGCAGGTGCTGCGGCCCGGTGCACCCGACGATGCCGAGTTGCAGGCGGCGCTGCAGGATTTCCGCGAACGGCTCGACGCCTGCCGCCAGGCCGCCGCCTCGGTCTACACGCACCTCGAAGACCACGGCATTTCGGTGGGCCTGGTCTTCCGCCTGCGCCAGTTGCGCGAGCGCGTGCTGCGCATCCGCGAGCTGATGGACTGCCTGGCCTCGGCCAGTGCAGCGCGCAGTGCCGCCCGGCTGATCTCGCGCCTGGTCATCGCCGGGCGCGAAGGCGCCAGCGTGCGCGCGCTGATCGCGGCCAATTCGTCGTTGCTGGCGGCCAAGGTGGCCGAGCGCAGCGCCGAGACCGGCGCCAGCTACATCACGCGCACCTGGCCCGAATACAAGGCCATGGTCCGCCGCGCGGCCGGCGGCGGTGCGCTGATGTCGATCACCACGCTGATGAAGTTCATGCTGCTGGGCCTCGGCCTGTCGGCGTTCTGGAGCGGCTTCTTCGCGGGTTTCAACTACGCGGCATCCTTCGTGGCGATCCAGCTGCTGCACCTCACGGTCGCCACCAAGCAGCCGGCCATGACGGCGCCGGCCATGGCGGCGCGCCTGAAGGGGCTGGACAAGCAGGGCGGAGTCGAGTCGTTCGTCGACCAGGTCACGCGCCTGGTGCGCACGCAGGTGGCGGCCGTGCTGGGCAACGTGATGCTGGTCGTGCCTTGCGTGCTGCTGCTGTCCTACCTCATCCTGCTGGCCACGGGCCACCCGATGATCAGCACCGCCGAGGCAGAGCACGTGCTGCATTCGCTCACCCTGCTGGGCCCCACGCTGTTCTTCGCCGCGTTCACGGGGGTGCTGCTGTTCTCGTCGAGCATCATCGCCGGGTGGGCGGAAAACTGGTTCGTGCTGCACAACCTGGACTCGGCCATGCGCTACAACCCGCGCATCACGCGTGTGCTGGGTGCGGCGCGTGCCGACCGGTGGGCCGGCTTCATGCGCAGGAACATCTCCGGCCTCACGTCCAACATATCGCTGGGCTTCATGCTCGGCCTGATTCCCGCCTTCACGCTGTTCTTCGGCGTGCCCATGGAAGTGCGCCACGTCACGCTGTCGTCCGGCCAGATCGCCGCGGCCGCGGCCGCGTACGACCTGCCGATGCTGGCTTCTCGCGAACTGCTGGTACCCATCCTCTGGTGCGCGGCCGGTGCGGCCCTGACCGGCGTGCTTAATGTGGGCGTGAGCTTCTTCTTCGCCTTCCGCCTCGCCCTGCGCGCGCAGAACGTGAGCGGGCTCGACCGTGCCCGTATCCGCTCGGCGATCTGGGCGCGCTGGCGGCAGCGCCCGCTGTCGTTTTTCCTGCCGACGCGCGTCGGCGCGCGCGCTGCGCCACGCGACCCTTCGCAGGCTGGCTGAGCCCGCGCGCCGCGCGCCCCAAGACCCGCCCGGCAGGTCGGCCTTGTCCTACAGGGTGGCCAGGGGCCTTCGGCTACAGTCGGCTGCGTCCGCCGGCCACCCGGCGGCTCGGATCACGAGGTCGGCTGGCGCAGCCGGCGAGCCACACCAAAGGACCGGCCCCGCGCCCGTCCATCCGCCCCGGCGGATACAACTCGCGTGCAGGGAGACAGCGCATGAATGAACTGATGGCCTTCTGGGCCGACTGGCTGCGGCCGTCGGCGGGCGTGCCGACCGTGCAGTGGTCGGTGCTGCTCGCGCTGGCCGCGGCGGCAGGGCACCTCGTGCAGCGCTACACCGGCCTGCCCAAGGTGATCGGCTACTCGGTCGTCGGCATGTGCGCCGGACTGCTGGGTTTTCCGGGCGCGGTCTGGCCGCTGCAGGGCATCGCTCTGTTCCTGCTCGAACTCGGCGTCGCCGTGGTGCTGTTCGAGGCGGGCGGGCGCATCCCGCTGCGCTGGTTCCGCCACAACCCGATGGTGCTGGTGCAGAGCCTGCTCGAATCGGGCCTGGCCTTTTTCTGCACGCATGCCGTGCTCCTGTGGATGGACGTGCCGGAGAACGTCGCCCTTCCCGTCGCGCTGGTGGCCATGGCCGCCTCGCCCGCCGTGCTCTCGCGCGTGGTGATGGATACGCGCGCCTCGGGTCCGGTGACCGAGCGCGCGCTCACGCTGACCACCCTGTCCACGCTCTATGCGCTGTCGCTGGGCTTCGCGCACGCGGGCCTGCTGGGCGAGAGCGAGCGCGGCATCACCGCATCGCTCTATCCGGCCGCCGTGGTGCTGGGCGTGTCGGTGGCCGTGGGCGCGCTGCTGGCCCTGGCGCTGCGGATGGCGCTGCGCGTGATGAACCCGACCAGCGAGAACACTTCGATCCTGCTGCTGGCGCTGATCGCCGCCGCGGCGGCCACGGCGGCGCCGCTGGGCGGCTCGGCCCCGCTGGCTGCCTTGCTGGGGGGCATGCTGCTCAAACAGCTCAATCCGCGCCCGTGGTCGTGGCCGCGCCAGCTGGGCACGGCCTCCACGCTGCTGACCATGCTGATGTTCGTGCTGGTCTCCACCGTCGCCGCGCAGGCCGACTGGAGCGTGCCCGTCACCGGCGTCGTGCTGGCCGTCATCGCCGCGCGTGCCGTCGCCAAGATCGTGGGTGTGGCGCTGGCCAATCCCGGCAGCGGCGCCAGCTGGAAGCAGGCGCTCTGGACGGGCTGCGCCATGTCGCCCATGTCGTCGGTGGCGTTGCTGATCGCCTCGCAGTTCGCGGCCTCGGCGCCCGTGCTGGGGGCCGAGATCGCCCGCATCGCACTGCCCATCATCCTGCTGATGGAGGTGCTGGGCGCGGCCATCGCCACCTTCGCGCTGTACCGCGCAGGCGAGAGCTCGCGCCCCTGGCAGGTGGCGCCGCTGCCCGCCACTTCGGGAGGAGACGTCCGTGAGCCTTGAACCGTTCCAGCAATCGAAGGCGCTGTCGCTGGGCGTCGAGCTCGAGCTGCAGCTGCTCAACACGCACGACTTCGATCTCGCGCCCTACGCCGAGGACATGCTGCGCCTGCTCGAGAAGGTGCCGCTGCCCGGCAGCGTGGTGCCCGAGATGACCTCGTCCATGATCGAGATCTCCACCGGCGTGTGCCAGTCGTCGTCGGAAGTGCTGGGCGAACTCACGCAGATCCGCGACGCGCTGGTGAAGGCGGCCGACAAGCTCAACATCGCCGTGGCCGGTGGCGGCACGCATCCGTTCCAGCAATGGCACGAGCGGCGCATCTACGACAAGCCGCGCTTTCGGGAGCTGTCGGAGCTTTACGGCTACCTCTCCAAGCAATTCACGATCTTCGGCCAGCACGTGCACATCGGCTGCCCCAGTGCGGATGACGCGCTGCTCATGTTGCACCGCATGTCGCGCTACATCCCGCACTTCATCGCGCTGTCGGCCTCCAGCCCCTACGTGCAGGGGCAGGACACGGCATTCGATTCGGCGCGGCTGAACTCGGTGTTCGCCTTCCCGCTGTCTGGCCGGGCGCCGTTCGCACTGTCGTGGAGCGAGTTCGAGCAGTACTTCCTCAAGATGACGCGCACCGGCGTGGTCAAGAGCATGAAGGACTTCTACTGGGACATCCGCCCCAAGCCCGAATACGGCACGATCGAGATCCGCGTGTTCGACACGCCGCTCACGGTGGAGCGCGCGGCCGCGCTGGCCGGCTACGTGCAGTCGCTGGGCGCGTGGTTCCTGCGCGCCCAGCCCTTCATGCCCGACGAGGACGACTACCTCGTCTACACCTACAACCGTTTCCAGGCCTGCCGTTTCGGGCTCGAGGCCGTCTATGTCGATCCGGCGACAGGCGAGCACATGCCGCTGCGCGACCACATCCTGCTGACCATGCGCGAAATAGAGCGCGACGCCGAGGTGATGGGCGCCGCTGCCGCCGTGCACCTGCTGCGCGGCAGCGTCGATCGCGCACACAACGACTCGCGCTGGCTGCGCGAGCAGCAGTACGAGGCGCGTCTTCTCGCTGAAGTCAGCCGCCAGTCCGCACTGCGCTTCAGGGGGAGTTCCTAGCCCACACCCAGGCTGCCCTTGCTTCGCCAGGTCCGCCTCTCCCGTTCGATGGGGCGACACCGGTGGCCCGGCGAAGCCGGTTCCACGGTGTCCTGGCCTCGATCGCACGGCGCGCAGCTTGCGTTCGGTGGTGACTTTGTGGCGCTATCCTCGACGGATGGGTGAATTCGATCTCATCGCGCGCCATTTCAGGCGTCCTGTGAAGCACGCTGTGCTGGGCGGCGGCGACGACTGCGCGCTCATCGCGCCCGGCGCCGGCATGCAACTGGCCGTCTCCAGCGACATGCTGGTGGAAGGGCGGCATTTCCTCTCCACCGTCGATCCGGCGCGGCTGGGCCACAAGGCCCTGGCCGTCAACCTGAGCGACCTGGCGGCCTGCGGCGCGCGCCCGGTGGCCTTCACGCTCGCGCTTTCGTTGCCGCGCGCCGAAGATGCCTGGCTCGAACGCTTCGCGCAGGGCCTCTACGCGCTGGCCGACGCCCACGGCTGCGAACTCATCGGCGGCGACACCACCCAGGGCCCGCTCAACCTCTGCATCACCGTCTTCGGCGAAGTGCCTGCCGGCCAGGCCCTGCTGCGCAGCGGCGCGCGCGCGGGTGACGACGTCTATGTGAGCGGCACGCTGGGCGCGGCGCGCGCGGCGCTGGAAGTATTCCGCGGCACGCTCTCGCTGCCGGAGCCGGCGCTGGCCATCGCGCGCGAGCGCATGGAACAACCCACGCCACGCGTCGCGCTGGGCCAGGCGCTGCGTGGCGTGGCCAGCGCCGCATTGGACCTGAGCGACGGCCTGCTGGGCGATCTGGGTCATGTGCTGGCGGCCTCGCGCGTGGGCGCGCGCATCGAGGCGGAGCGCGTGCTCGGCTGCTTCGGCCTGCGCGGCGCGGGCCCGTTGCCCGCGCTCGGCGACTCACAGCGGCTCGAATGCGTGATGGCCGGCGGCGATGACTACGAGCTGGCTTTCACCGCTCCGCCGCAGGCACGTGCCGCCGTGGAGGCCGCCGCACGTGCGGCCAGCACCCCGGTGCAACGCATCGGCTGCATCGAGGCCGAGCCGGGCCTGCGCGTGGTGCAGGCCGATGGCACGCCGCTCGCGCAGCGCTTCCAGTCGTTCGACCACTTCGCCTGAGGCACCGGCCAGTGGCCACCGGCTGCGCCATCAGGCCGCGGCGCGGGCCCCGCGCCGGCCCTGCTGGGTCTGCCCGCCGTAACCCCAGTCGGTGGCTGGCACCTCGCGCACGATCACGTAGCTCGCGGCCTCGAGCGGGCCGCCATGTCCCAGCTGGCGTTCGAGCTCGGCATGCGCCGCGCGCACGAACTCGGCTTTCTCGGCGGCTGTGTTGGTACCGGCGGTGATGTGGATTTCGAGTTGCGCCGTGGGACGCTGCACGTCCTGGCCGCCGACGTACCAGCGCGCGGCCGGCAGATCGTCGATGGTGACGGCCGTGACATCGGCCTGCTTGTGCAGCACGCGCTCGGTGATCCGGGTCAGGGCCTGCGCCAGGGCCGGGTAGCGTTCGGGGTTTTGCAGCGGCGCAACGCGCAGGTTGAGGACGGGCATGGCGTGTGTCTCCTGTCGATTCAGTGTCCGGTCGTCCCTCCAGAGGGCATGTACTGAATCTAGTGACTTGCTCCCGCTGGCGAAACCTTGCCGCAGGCAAATGGGTTTTGCACCGAGCGCAAAACCAGGCGGCAACCGCTACCATCGCCGTCATGCGCGAACTGGCTTTCGACGACCTGCAACTATTCACGCGCGTGGCCGAATGCGGCTCGCTGTCCGTGGTGGCGCGCGAGCGCGAGGCACCGGTGAGCCGCATCTCCCGCGCGCTCAACCGCATCGAGGCCGCCTGCGGCGTGCGCCTGCTCCACCGCAGCACGCATGGCCTGTCGCTCACGCCCGAGGGCGAGACCTTCCTCGACTACTGCCAGCGCATGGCCGGCACCTATGCCGACCTGGAAACCGAGTTCACCGGCCGCGCGCACGAGGTGGGCGGCCTGGTGCGCGTGGCCGTGAGCCCGTCGATGGCGCACTACCTCATCGTGCCGAGCCTCGCCGGCCTGAGCGAGCGGCATCCGCGGCTGCAGGTGGACATCCAGGCCGAAGACCGGCTGGTGGACATGGTGCGTGAAGGCGTCGACATCGCCATCCGCACGGGCTCGGTTCAGGACGATTCGGTGGTGGCCCGGCGCATCGGCGTACACACCCGCCGCCTGTACGCCACGCCGGAGTACCTGCGCCGCTTCGGCACGCCGCGACACCCGGACGAACTCGAGGGCCACCGCCTCATCACCAACAGCGCGGCGCTGCACCTCAACCGCTGGCCCTGGATCATCGACGGCGTGGCGGTGGAACGGCCCATGCGCGGGCTCTACCGCGCGGCCTCCACCGGCGTGATGATGTCGATGGTGCTGGAGGGCCTGGGCATCTGCCGCTGCAACGATCTGGTCACGCGTCCGCTGCAGGCGCAGGGCCTGCTGGTGCCGGTGCTCGAATCGTTCACCGATCCACAGGAGTTCCCCGTGTATGCCGTGATGCCGCCGCAACGCGACCGGCTGCCACGCGTGCGCGCCTGCCTGGCCTGGTGGACCGAGTACTTTGGCAAGATGGAGTCTCCCGCAACGGGGCCGAGCCGATGACCGCAACCGATTCCTCCACACCTTCTTCTTCCGCCGACGCGCCGCCGCGCCCGGGCCTGGCGTTTTTGTTCGCCCATCCGGCGCATGCCATCGCGTTGGGGCTGGGCTCGGGCCTGGCGCGGCTGGCGCCCGGCACCAGCGGCACGCTGTGGGCCTGGGCCACCTTCGTCATCTGGCAGCGCTTCGTGCCCGCCGCGCAGTTCGATGCGTGGACGGCGGCGGTGCTCGCGCTGTCGCTGCCGCTGGGCTGGTGGGCCTGCACGGTGACGGCGCGGAACATGAACGTGGCCGACCCCGGCCAGATCGTCTGGGACGAGATCGTCGCATTCTGGCTGGTGCTGTGGCTCATCGTGCCGGCGGGCTTCTTCGGACAACTCGCGGCCTTCCTGCTGTTCCGCTACTTCGATGCCGCCAAGCCGGGTCCGGTGCGCTGGGCCGATTCGCTGTTCAAGGGCTTCGGCGCGCGCGGCGGCTTCGGCATCCTGTTCGACGACCTGGTGGCCGCTGCCTGCACGCTGCTGGTCATCGCGCTGTGGCGCTGGGTGTGGTGACGCGCATGGCCTCAGACGATGTCGTGCGCGCGCTGGCCGAAGCCCTGCTGACGCGCGGCTGGATGATGGCGACGGCCGAGAGCTGCACCGGCGGGCTGATCGCCGGCGCCTGTACCGACCTGCCCGGATCGAGCGCGTGGTTCGAGCGCGGCTTCGTCACCTATTCCAACGAGGCCAAGACCGACCTGGTGGGCGTGCCGGCCGCGCTGATCACGCTTCACGGCGCCGTCAGCGAGCCCGTGGCGCGCGCCATGGCCAGCGGTGCGCTCGCGCGCTCGCGTGCGCAGGTGGCGGTGGCGGTCACCGGCGTGGCCGGCCCCACGGGCGGCAGCGCGGAGAAGCCGGTGGGAACGGTGTGGTTCGGCTTCGCCACACCGGTGGGTGTACAGGCCGCGCTCATGCGTTTCGATGGCGATCGCGCGGCCGTGCGTTCATCCACCGTGACACACGCGTTGGTCGGCCTGCTGGCACGCGTGCGGGGCTGACAAGTTGCTCAGGCGTCGCGGCCTTCGCCCAGCCGCTCGATGCAGTCAGCCATCCAGTCGTCAGGCAGCACGGGCAGCGCGCTCGCGGGCAGCGGCTCCATGCGCCAGGCGTCACCCTCGGCCTGCACCTGGGCTGGCTGGCCACGCCAGAGCTGCCAGGCCAGCCAGGCCACGCTGGCCGCGCTTGGGGTTTCGCGCGTCGGCGCCTCCAGGGGCCAGGTGAACACCCGGCGGTCGGTCACCACCAGGCTCGATCCCTCCACGCGCGCCGCGCCCGGCAGCGCCTGGGCCAGCGCGGCCAGGGTATCTGTAGTGTCGGCACCGCTGCCGAAAGCGGGCTCCCAGCGCGCCAGCAACTGGCCGATGGCGATGGCGCGCTGTGCCTCCAGCTGGGCGAGGTCGGCGTGGTCGAGCGCATGCCAGTCGATGCCCGGTGCGCCGGCGCCCACCTGCAGCGCGGTGTCGAGATAGGCGTAGAGCGCGGGCGCGGACCCCGGCCGCACGAAGCCCGCGGCCGCCACGGCCAGATGCCCCACGCGCTGGGACAGCAGTTGCTGCTGCTGCACCAGCATCTTCTCGCGCAGCAGGCCGTCGCGCTCGTTGCGCAGCGTGGCGAGTTCGAGCGCATTGCGCAGGTCGGCCTTGAGGATGTCGATGTCCCAAGGCTTGGTGACGTAGCGGTAGATCTCGCCGCTGTTGATCGCCTCGATGGCTTCGCCCAGCTCGGAGTACGCCGTCGTCAGCATGCGCACGATGCCCGGGTGATGCTCGCGGGCGTGGCGCAGCAGTTCGTTGCCGTAGGCGCCGGGCATGCGCTGATCCGAGATCAGCACGGCGATGCGGCCGGCGTGCTCGGCCAGCAGCGCGCGGCCTTCTTCCACCGAGCCGGCGGTGAGCACGGGGGCGAATGGGCGGACCAGGCGCTCGAAGTACTTGAGTGCCATGGCCTCGTCGTCGACATAGAGGATGGTGTCGGGTCGGATCATGTTGGTGCGGAGATGGGGGCGCCGGCGTCAGGCCGGCTGGAAAAGAAGGGACACGGTGCAGCCCTGGCCAGGCACCGACTCGATGGCGATGCCGCCGCCCAGCGACTGCAGCACGCGCCGACAGAACAGCAGGCCCATGCCGTTGCCGCCGCTGCCGGCGCGGGTGGTGACGGCCTCGTGCGTCAGGCGGCGCAGCAGGTCGGGCGCGATGCCGGGGCCGTTGTCCGCCACTCGCAGGCACGGCCGCGGGGCGCCTTGGCCGTCTGCCGCCTCGCGCGAGAGGCTGATGCGCAACTGCGGGGCCGTCTGGCCGCGCAGTGCCTGCAGCGCGTTCTTGGTGAGCGTGCTGACCACCAGGAACAGCAGGTCGCGCTGTCCGGGCAGCGCGAAGTCGGCCCGCAGGTCGGTCTGCACCCAGTCGCGCTCACCGTCCTCGAACGGGTACTCGCGCAGCAGTGCCCCCACCAGATCGGCTGCCGTCACGCCCTGCGCCACCAGGCCCGGGTGGGCCTCGCGCGCCGATTTGACGAAGGTGGACACCAGCGACTGGCAGTACAGCGCGTTGCGCTCGGCCGCCTCCAGTGCCGAGAGCACCTCGCCGGGCCGGCCCTCGGAGAAGCGCGCCAGGCCCGGCGTGTCGCCGTCGGGCTGGTGGCGCTCGCGCAACGCGGTCATGTAACCGCGCACCGTCGTCAGCGGCGTGTTGAGTTCGTGTGCGAGAAAGCCCAGCGTTTCGCGCACGGCCAGCGCACGGCCTTCATGCAGGGCCTGCGCCAGCGCCTGGGAGCGGTGGCGGGCCAGCGCTTCGCGCAGGGCTTCGCGCGTCTGCGCGGGATCGAGCGGCTTCTCGAGAATGCGGAACACCTGGCCCTGGTTGACGGCGGCGATCGCCATGTCTTTCTCGGCGTACGCCGTGACCAGCAGCCGCACGATCGCGCGGTGCTCGCGCTGTGCCTGGGCCATCAGCTCCAGGCCGTTGCGTCCCGGCATGCGGTAGTCGGCCGCCAGCACCGCGATGTCGGCGCCGGGCTGGGTCAGCCGCAGCAGCGCTTCTGCCACGCTGGGCGCCGTGACGATGCGGAACTCGTCGGAGAAGGCGCGCTGGAACCACTTGCATGCCTGCGGCTCGTCGTCCACGTAGAGGATAGTTTCGGCCTGGGCATAGGCGGGCACGGCGTTCATTCGGCGTCTCCCCGGTCGGTGGTTGCGCCGCCTGCGTTGGCCTGCGCGAGATCGAGTTCGAATTCCGTCCAGGCGCCGGGCTCGCTGGCTACACGCAGCTCGCCGCCGTGCCGCTGCACGATGGCATAGCTGACCGACAGCCCCAGGCCCAGCCCCTGGCCGACATCACGCGTGGTGAAAAACGGGTCGAACACGCGCGTCATGTGCTCGGGCGCGATGCCCGTGCCGTTGTCGCGTACGGCCAGGTGCAGGCGACCGTCCTGCGCCCGGCCGCGCACCGTGATCCGGGGCTCGGCGCGGCCGGATTTCTGGAGCGCCAGCGCGGCGTTGGAGAACAGGTTGATCAACACGCCGATGAGACCGGGCTCATCGCCCACCACGTGGGTGTCCATCGGCAGCTCGACCTCGAACCGCACGCCCTTGAGCTCGTGGCCGGCCAGGCGGCGCGCCGAATCGACCGCCTTTTCCAGCACGAACACGCGGGCCGGGTTCTCGCCCGGCTTCTGGTAGGCGAAGGTCTTGAGGTCGGAGACGATGTTCTGCACGCGCTGCATGCCCTCGCGCGCATCGACGAGGCTCTCGTTGAGGTCGGCGCTGGCCTTGGCCGCCGGATCGGCCAGCGCCATGTTGAGCGCCATCATGCTGTAGTTGACCGGGTTGTTGACCTCGTGCAGCAGGCCGGCCGACAGCGTGCCCAGCGCTGCCATCTTCTCCTGCTGGATCATGTGGCCCTTGACCTCGGCCAGCGCGGCGTTGGTCTGCCGCAGGTCGTCGTTGGCGCGCTCCACCGCCTGCTTGAGCTGCCATGATTGCCGGCGCCAGCGCCCGCTGTAGACCGCAATGACGGCGCACACCACGGCGTAGAACAGCAGGAAGAGCATGTTGCCGGCCAGCGTGCTGGGCCGCTCGACGCCGTACGGCGACAGCAGGCAGGCCGCCACGTAGGCCATCACGGTGCCCAGGCCGAAAGCGATGGCTTCCAGCAGCGTGAGCGGCAGGAAGAACCCGATGCCGCTGAGCGCGAAAGTCAGGCCCACGAAGTAGATGGACTGCTCGCCCTCGGTGCGGCCGATCATCCAGCAGATGGCCAGTTGCGGCACGCACAGCCAGAAGTAGGTGAGCCACTGCAGGTGCCGGCGGCCCCACTCGAAGGCGTAGCTCAGCAGCACGGCGCCGATGATGCATGACGCCAGGAGGCGCACCAGCGCGAACTCGGCCAGGCGGTCCGGGTAGAAGGCCAGGTCGAGCCCGATGCCACCGAGCATCAGCACGATGGTGACGACGCAGGTGGCGCGGCTGTAGAACAGCAGGTACTGCTGCTGCTCGGCCTGCCAGCCGGGCTCGTGGCCGCGTCGCGTGAGGTTCATGGTGCCGGGCCGTTGCGCGGCGACACGGCCGCCTCGAGAAACACGTTGACGCCGGTGGCATCGGTCCAGGTGCGCGCGTCGCGCAGGCCCTCGGGCAACACGGCCAGCAGCCCGCCCTCGTCGCGGTAGATGAGGTACCACTCGAGGAAGTGCTCCATCCACAGCCGTTCCGGGTTGGCCGCATGCACGTTGGTCACCAGGATGGCCGCGCCGTCGCGGCAGCGCGAGACGAAGTAGGCGATCAGCCGGTTGCAGACCTTGTCGCTCAGATAGTCGAACAGGCCCGCGCAATAGACGAAGTCGAAGCTCTCGGGCGTGGACGGTCCGCGCACGCGCGACGCGCGCTTGAGCAGCTGGTTCACCGATTCGTGCTGCAGCGTCAGGTGCAGCTCGTGACCGGCCGCGCGGGCGGCGGCCTCCAGTTGCGTGCGCGTGTATTCCAGCGTCTCCTCGCTGAAATCCACCAGTGTGAAGTCGAGCCAGCGCGTCAGCGGCGTGGTCTGCAGCAGCCGCACGATCTCCACCGCCGGGCCGCAGCCCACGTTGAGCACGCGCATCGGCCGCCCGGCGGCTTCGCCCTGGCGCGCCAGCTGCATGAGCCGCTCGACGAGGATGTCGATGCGGTTGCGGTGCGCCTGCGCCACACCGGCCTGCAGGAACATGTAGTTGACGAGCTGGAAGTAAGTGCTCGGCCCCTGGCGCGGGTCGCCCAGGATCTGGTTGACCATCTCGTAGTCGCCTGCATAGCCCAGCGGCTTGGCGTAGGTGCGCCACACGAAAGGCGCGCGCAGGATCAGCGGATGAATGGCCGCCTGCGCGAAGCTGCGGTGCATCACCGCCAGCTCGGGCTCGACGGCCAGCGCCTCGCCCTCGAACCATTGCAGGTAGTCGCGGCCCTTGTGCAACAGCGGCGCGGCCAGCTCCATGAAGATGTCCTCGCGGATGCGGCCGCTGCCCTCGCGGGGAAGGGCCGACACCACGTCGGCCTGGTCGACCCAGCGCGTGATCTCGGAGAAGTAGGCGCGCATCTCGCTGACCACCACCTGGTAATCGCGCCGCACGCGGAAGCGCTGCGTCCAGTCTTCCACGAAGCGCGTGGCCTCGCGCATCACGTTGCCGGGCTCGCGGCCCATCGTGGCCAGCTCGTTCCATTCGTCGGTGAGCGTGACCGAGGCCACAGCCATGAGCCCGGTGTTGACCAGGCTGACCACGACCGCCTTGCCCTCGTACACGCGCTGGTCGCCCGCTCGCACCACCAGTTCGCTCAGCACCTCGCTGATCTGGACGATCGAGTAGGGGTTGTAGATTTCCATCACCAGCGCGCGGCGCTGCAGGCTGGTGAGCGTGCCGCGTACCGGGTCGCCCTGGCTGTTGCGGAAAGTGATGACCGGATCGATCTGACGGATGGACTGCACTGGAAGGATGGTGTTCGCGGATCGGTACGACGACGATGGCAGGGCCGGGCGCGCCGTGCCCGCCGCGGCTTCGCCGCCTGCTGCACTGTGCCTTTCGCGTTCCTTCCGGTACCCCGCCCTGTTCGCGGCATTGTAGGCACGCTCGCGCATCGGCACACGATTGGGCTAGCATGCGGCGACCCACAGCCATCCCCGGGCGCCCCCGGCGCACGTCTTCATCGCCATGATCGCCCTGCTCGAATCGCTTTATCCGGTGCGCTACACCGTCTTCGGACTCGCGATCGCGGGGGCCGTGGTGAGCCTGCTGGGGGCGCTTGCGCTGCACTGGCCGTGGTGGCCCGTGCCGATCTTTCTGGCACTGGTGCTGCGCGGCATCTGCGACCTGCGGCAGCTGCGCCATTCGGTGCTGCGCAACTATCCGCTGATCGGCCACCTGCGATTCCTCCTCGAGTACATCCGCCCCGAACTGCGCCAGTACTTCATCGAGGGCGACACCGAGGCAGCGCCGTTCTCTCGCGCGCAGCGCTCCCTGGTCTACCAGCGCGCCAAGGGCGAGCCCGACAACCGTCCGTTCGGCACGCAGCTGGACGTGGGGGCCGACGGCTACGAGTGGATCAACCATTCCATGCAGCCCACGCGTCTGGCCTCGCACGACTTCCGCGTCACCATCGGCGCCGGCCGCGCGCAGCCGTACGACGCGAGCGTGTTCAACATCTCGGCGATGAGCTTCGGCGCGCTCTCGGCCAATGCCATCCTCGCCCTCAATGCCGGCGCGCGGCGCGGGCACTTTGCGCACGACACGGGAGAGGGTTCGATTTCGGTGCACCACCGTGCCAACGGCGGCGACCTGATCTGGGAGATCGGATCCGGCTACTTCGGCTGCCGCGGCGACGATGGCCGCTTCAGCGAGGAGCGTTTCGTGGCGAACGCCACCGATCCCCAGGTGAAGATGATCGAGCTGAAGATGAGCCAGGGCGCCAAGCCTGGCCACGGCGGGGTGCTGCCCGGCCCCAAGGTCACGCCCGAGATCGCCGCCGCGCGCGGCGTGCCCGTGGGCGTGGACTGCATCTCGCCCTCGTCGCACAGCGCGTTTTCCACGCCGGTGGAGATGATGCATTTCATCGACCGGCTGCGTCATCTCTCGGGCGGCAAGCCCACCGGCTTCAAGTTCTGCGTCGGCCATCCATGGGAATGGTTCGCCATCGTCAAGGCCATGCTGGAAACCGGCATCGTGCCCGACTTCATCGTCGTCGACGGGGCCGAGGGCGGCACCGGCGCGGCGCCGGTGGAATTCAGCGACCACGTCGGCGCGCCGCTGCAGGAAGGCCTGGTGCTGGTGCACAACACGCTGGTGGGCGTGGGCCTGCGCGAGCGCATCATGATCGGCGCGGCGGGCAAGGTCATCACCGCGTTCGACATCGCGCGCCTGATGGCGCTGGGTGCCGACTGGTGTAACGCCGGGCGCGGTTTCATGATGGCGCTCGGCTGCATCCAGGCGCAGAGCTGCCACACCGGCCACTGCCCCACGGGCGTGACGACGCAGGATCCGCAACGCCAGAAGGCGCTCGTGGTGCCCGACAAGGCCGAGCGCGTATTCCACTTCCATCAGAGCACGCTGCACGCGCTGCAGGAACTGGTGCAGGCCGCCGGCCTCTCGCATCCGCGTGACATCACGGCCCACCACATCGTGCGCCGCATCGACGACACCGAAGTGCGCCTGCTGTCCAATCTCATCATGCAGGTGGCACCCGGTGCGCTCCTGGGCCCGCTGGACGAGCTGCACAAGGTCTTCAGCTTCTACTGGCCCCAGGCCAGCGCTCACAGTTTCCGCGCCGCCGTCGATCCCCACCACACCCCGGTGCTGTCGGAAGCCGCCTGACGGCAGGGCGATGTCGGCTTGCCGATAATCGCGCGATGACCGCATCGCCAGACCACGACGCCTTCCTGCGCGACAGGCTGCCGCGCCAGGACGCGTCGGTGGCGCCGCATGTCTTCCAGGGCCGGCGCGTCTGGCTCAAGAAGGCCGGGCCGCGCAACCCGCGCTGGCGCTATGCGGTGCTGGGAGCGATCGCCGGCGCGTTCCGCCTCGACGTGCTGCGGCCCGTGATGAACCTCGGCGGCCAGGCTGCCATCGCCCATGAAGCGCGGCGGCTGCGAGAACTGGCGGCCCTGGGCCTGCGTGTTCCGGCGCTCCTGGCCGAGGCACCGCAGGGGCTGCTGATCGCGGATCTGGGCGACGGGCAGCCGGTCGACACCCTGCTGGGTCACGTCTCGCAATCGGCGCAGCGCAGTGCGGCCGAGGCGCTCTCGCAGTGGCAGCGCGGGCTCGACGCCATCGCACTTGTGCACGCTCGTGGCAGCTATCTGAGCCAGGCGTTTGCGCGCAATCTCGTGGCCTGCCCCGACGGCGTGATCGGCTACATCGATTTCGAGGACGATCCCGGCGCCACGCTCGATCGCGTGCACTGCCAGGCGCGCGACTGGCTCAGTTACCTGCATTCCACCGCGCTGTACCTGCAGCACGACGCAGGCGCGCTGGCCCAGGCGCGTGCGCGCTGGCACGCCGCTCTCTCGGCCGATGGCGAGGGTGTGCGCAACGCGGCGGCGCAGGCCGCGCAACGCATGGCCTGGCTGCGGCACCTTCCCGCGGGTGATACCTGGGGTACCGATGTCCGCCGTCTGCGCGCCGCCGCGCGGTTCCTGCAAGGCGGCTGAATTCAGTCCGGCGCGCGGCTGGCGGCCGCATTGCGCAGCATGGGGTCATGCCGTGGCGCCCCCCAGGCGGCCGATAGCGTGACACCGAGCGTCGCCAGCCGGCGGCGCATGCACAGCACGGCGGCGTCCTTGGACAGCAGCAGGGCGCGGTGGGCGACGGCGAGGTCGATGAATTTCTGGTCGTCGGCGTCCTTGCAGACGAAAGGTGCGCGCGCGGCAGTCTCGACGACGCGCGCACCGCGGTCGAACTGCGCCAGAACGGCGTCGACTGCCAGCGCGCGGTGTGCGAGGCGTCGCGCGATCTGCGGATAAGCCAGCACGCGTGCGAGCTCGTCCCGCATGGCCGCTGTGGCCAGCCATGCAAGTTGGCCGCTCCCGAGCGCGTCGCGCAGCACGCCTGCGGCCGGATCGTCGAACACGAACAGGTCGAGCACGACGTTGGTGTCGATGACGATCGCCTTCGCCGTGCCCTGCGGTTCAGCCATGCTCGGGCGCGGGGGGCCGGGGTTCGCGTGCCGCACCCCTGACCATGTCGAAGCGGAACAACCGGCATTCGATGGGCCCGTTCCACATCGGCACGCGGCGCGATTCCTTCAGGCGCATGCGTGAGGGCAGCTTCATGTCGGGCGTGAGCATCCAGGCCGTCCAGCCGGCGTAATGCTTCTTCCAGTGCGAGGCCAAGCGGCTGAAGAACTCCCCGCCGTCGTCCACGAGAGCGTGCTCGCGCCCCAATTGAGGCCGCGGTTCGCGCGCGCCGCGCCCGGCCACGCCAGCGGCCTCGATGCGCTCGCCGTAGGGAGGGTTGAGCAGCATCGTGCCGGGTGTTTCCGTGGGGGGCATGCGTTGCAGCGCATCGCCCCCACGCAATTGCACGCTCTGTCCCACCCCCGCGCGTTCGGCGTTGCGCTGCGCGAAGTCGACCATGCGGTGCGCCACGTCGCTGCCGAAGACCGGCGCGCAGGGTGCATGTTCCGCCGCGCGGGCCTCGGCGCGCAGCGCGTCCCACACATGGGCCTGGAACGGCAGCAGCTTCTCGAAACCGAAGCGGCGAAGGCTGCCGGGCGCAATACCGCAGGCGATCTGCGCGGCCTCGATGGCGATGGTGCCGCTGCCGCAGCAGGGGTCGTACAGCGGGATGCCCTGGGCTGCGCCGCCTCCGGGCTCGCTCCAGCCGCTGGTGGCGAGCATGGCGGCTGCCAGCGTTTCCTTGAGCGGCGCGTCGCCCTTGTCCTCGCGCCAGCCGCGCTTGAAGAGGGGTTCGCCCGAGGTGTCGAGGTAGACCGTGGCCGTCTCGGTGGTGAGGTGCAGATGCACGCGCACGTCGGGCCAGCGCGTCTCGACGTCGGGCCGCACGCCTGCCTTGTGACGGAAGCGGTCTGCCACGGCGTCCTTGATGCGCAAGGCGGCGAAGTTCAGGCTCTTGAGCGGACTGTGCTGCGCCGTGACCTCGACCTTGAAGGTCTGGCGCGTGGTGAACCACATCTCCCAGGCGATGCCCGACGCGATGTCATAGAGATCCTGCTCCTGTCGGTAGGGTGCCTCGGCCAGCCGCACCAGCACGCGCTGGGCCAGCCGGCTGTGGAGGTTGAGTTGCAGGACGTGGCGCCAGCTGGCGGCCAGCAGCACGCCACCCCGGCCCACGAGCAGGTCGTCGCCCGCCAGGCCGGTGAGCGCATGCACCTCGTCGGCCAGCCAGGGCTCGACGCCGGCGGCGCAGGGAAGGAAGAGGCGCAGGGATGAACTCACGGGGATGCCAGGAAAACGGAAAGGGGTGGGTGGGGCGTCACAGCGCCTTGCGCAGGTTGGCTGGCGCGATGCGCAGCGCCTCGCGGTACTTGGCCACGGTGCGGCGCGCGCATTCGATGCCCTGTTCCTTGAGCATCTCGGAGATCTGGTTGTCCGACAACGGCTTCTTGGCGCTCTCGGCCGAGACGAATTGCTTGATGAGCGCGCGAACGGCGGTGGAGGAGGCGTTGCCGCCGGTTTCGGTGCCCAGCGCCGAGCCGAAGAAATATTTGAGCTCGAACGTGCCGAACGGCGTGGCCATGTACTTGGCGGTGGTCACGCGGCTGATGGTGGATTCGTGCAGACCCAGCTCGTCGGCAATCTCGCGCAGCACCAGAGGGCGCATGGCCAGCTCGCCATGAACGAAGAAGTTCTTCTGCCGTTCGACGATGGCGGTGGACACGCGCAGGATGGTGTCGAAGCGCTGCTGGATGTTCTTGATGAACCAGCGTGCTTCCTGCAGCCGTTGCTGCAAGGCCTGGTGGCCTTCGCCCTTGTGCGACTTGAGCGCGCCGGCGTAGATGTCGTGCACGCGCAGGCGCGGCATCACGTCGGCGTTGAGCTGAACGCGCAGCTTCACGTTGGCGCCGCGGCCGGTCTTCACCACGATGACGTCGGGTACGACGAAGTTGCGCTCGACATCGACGAAGCGGCGGCCCGGCTTGGGCTCGAGCGTGGCCACCAGCGCCATCGCCTGCCGCACCGCGGCCTCGGTGTCGCCGCTCAGGTGGGCGAGCCGCTTGACATCACGCCGGGCCAGCAGCTCGAGCGGCTGGGCGCACAGGGCCAGCGCCGTGGCCCGCAGCGCGGCGGGCGCCACGTGTTCAGGCAGCATGCGCAACTGCAGCGACAGGCACTCCCCCAGGTCGCGCGCGCCCACGCCGGCCGGCTCCAGGCTCTGCAACAGGCGCAGCGCCACGGTGAAGCGGTGCACCAGTTCCTCGAGCGTCTCGAGGTCGTCGGTGCCGGCCAGGCCCTCGGCCAGCGACTGGAGGCTGTCCTCCAGGTAGCCGTCGTCGTTGAGCGATTCGATCAGGTAGCGCAGGGCCGCCCGGTCTTCCTCTGACAGCCGCAGCGCCAGCGCCTGGCGGTGCAGGTGGTCGGGCAGGGATTCATGGCCACGCGCAAGGTCGATGGCATCGACCGAGTCGTCGTCGGCCGCGCCGTTCTTGCGGGACGGCTGGTCGTTGCCCCATTCGCCATCCTCGATCAGCGTGTCGCTGCTGCCGTCGCCGTCCCAGCTCGATTCGAGCTCGGCCACCGGATCGGCGGGCGCGGCGGCGTCGTCGCCCAGGCCGTCGCCTCCGGCATCGCCGCTGCCGCCGTCATCGTCGCGGACACGGGGGCTGTCGGCCTGCATCGGCTCCGGTGCCGGCAGGTCGTCGGGCTCGGCCTCGAGAAAGGGGTTCTCGTCGAGCATCTGCTCGACTTCCTGGCTGAGTTCGAGCGTGGACAGCTGCAGCAGCCGGATCGACTGCTGCAGCTGCGGCGTGAGCGCCAGATGCTGCGAGATGCGGAGGGATAAGCCCTGCTTCATGAAGCCCTCACGCTCCGCACGGCGCCTGGCCTGGTGCCTGCCGCTGCCGCCGGTCGCGCCGGCGCGCGGCTGCTACGCCGTCAGCGCCCGGCCGGACGTTTGCTGCTCGCGCCATGCCTACATCCGGAAGTGCTCGCCCAGGTACACGCGACGCACCTCGGCGTTGTTGACGATCTCGGCCGGCGTGCCCTGCGCCAGCACATGGCCGTCGCTGATGATGAAGGCGTGGTCGCAGATGCCCAGCGTCTCGCGCACGTTGTGGTCGGTGATGAGCACGCCGATGCCGCGCGACTTGAGGAAGCCGATGATGCGCTGGATCTCGATCACCGCAATCGGATCGATGCCGGCAAAGGGCTCGTCCAGCAGGATGAAACGCGGCTGCGTGGCCAGAGCGCGGGCGATCTCCACGCGGCGGCGCTCGCCGCCCGAGAGGGCGATGGCTGGCGAGTCGGCCAGATGGTCCACGCGCAGGTCGCGCAGCAGTTCGGCCAGGCGGCGCTCGATCTCGGCGCGGTCGAGCGGGCGGCCCGCCTGCGGGCCTTCTTGGTAGAGCTGCAGCTCCAGCACGGCGCGCACGTTCTCGGCCACGCTGAGCTTGCGGAAAATCGAGGCTTCCTGTGGCAGGTACGACAGGCCCATGCGCGAGCGCCGGTGGATGGGCATGTGGGCCACGGGCTCACCATCGATGCGGATGTCGCCCGCGTCGGCGCGCACCAGGCCCACGATCATGTAGAACGACGTGGTCTTGCCGGCCCCGTTCGGACCGAGCAGGCCGACGACCTCGCCCTTCTGCACGGCCAGCGAGACATCCTTGACCACCTTGCGGCTGCCATAGGCCTTCTGCAGATGCAGCGCTTCCAGGCGGCCGCCCGCGGTGCCGGCGGGCGCCATGGCATCGGCTGCCGCCACGGAGCCGGCGGCTTGTTTCGCGTCGTCGCTCACCGGCGTTCTCCGCCGAGGGTGGAGCTGGGGCGCAGCGGCGTTGCAGGCACGGCCGGTGCAGGCGCCGTGGCGCCATCGGCTGCGGTACCGCGCGGCGTCAGCACCGCACGCACGCGGCCGCCGGGCGCAGCGGGAGCGCCAGCCGTGGCGGGCGGGCGCCCGTTGACCGTGAAGACGTCAGTTCCGTTGTCGTAGGTGATGAGATTGCCGGTGATCTCATCGACCGCCGTGCCGCCACGCAGGCGGCGCAACTCGGCGCGGCGGATGAACTTCACGTTGTCGGCACGGCTGTCGTACTCGATGACTTCGGATTCGCCCTCGATGAACTCGTCGAGGTTGTCGCGCTTCTGGCGGAAGTAGGCCAGCTGACCCGGCGCGGCGGTGACGGTGCCGTACTGGTAGCCGCCCGAGTCCTGGCGCACCTCCAGCCGTGCACCCCGGATGATGATCGTGCCCTTGGTGAGCACCACGGCGCCGGTGAATACGCTGGTCTGGCGGATGTCGTCGTAGCGCAGCGAGTCGGCCTCGATGTTCATGGGCTTGTCGCGGTCGGCGCGTTCGGCATGGACCGGGGCCGACAGGCACAGCGCCGCCAGCAGGGCGAGGATCGGTGAGTGGAAGTTTTTCATATCGGCATGAATCTTGCAGGGATTGTAGCCCCGCAAGGCATGGCCAGACATGAGAAAAGCCCGCCGGAGCGGGCTGGTTTCCTCACGCGTCGAATCCGGCAGCGGCGGGTCAGCGGCCCTTGTGGATCTCGGCAACGAGGTAGTCGGTGACCTGCAGGGCGCGCGGCATGCCCTTGGCCACGGTGCCATCGGTGTAGAAACGGCCCGCGATGCCCAGCGACGGCACGCCCTGGACCTTGTACTCGTTCTGCAACTGGGTGGCGCGCTTGGCCTTGCTGACCACGCTGAACGAGTTGTAGACCTCGGTGAACTTGGCTTTGTCCAGGCCCTGCTTTTCGGCCCAGGCGATGATGGGTTCGGGGCGCGAGATCTGCTGGCGCTCCACGTGGATGGCCATGAACACCTTGCTGTGCAGCTCGTCGAGCTTGCCCAGGGTTTCCAGCGTGTAGAACAAGCGCTGTTGCGGCTCGAAATCAGGCCGGAATGCCACCGGAACGCGCTTGACCGCCACGTGGGCGGGCTGGCGCTGCTTCCACTGCTCGAACATGGGCTCGAACGCATTGCAGTGCGGGCAGCTGTACCAGAAGAACTCCACCACCTCGACACGGCCGGGAGCGGCTTCGACGGAGACGGGCTTTTCCAGCGGCAGGTAATCGGCGCCGCGCTGCGGCACGAAGCCCTGGGCGAGCACCGGGGTGGCGACGAAGGAGGCGGCCAGCGTGGAAGCGGCGCCAACGGAAAATTCACGGCGTTTCATTGATTTTTCTCCTGGAACCGTACAGAGCCGAGGACAGGCGGGGAGTTCCCGCCGCTCGGACGGGCGCGGCGACCGTTCAGCGTTGCACGCGCACGAGCGCGGCTTCGAGGCCGTTGCCTTCGAGGCGTTCCTTCATGCGGTCGGCATCTTCCTTGCGCTCGAACGGACCGGTGCGCACGCGATAGACGGTGCGTCCGGCCTGGTCGCGCTCGGTGACCTGCGCCTCGACGCCCATCAGCGAGATGCGGGCGCGCTGCGATTCGGCGTCGTCCGAGGTGCGGAAGGCGCCGGCCTGCACGAAATAGCGGAACGGATCGGCACCCGATGCACGGGCCTTGGCCAGATCGCCCAGCGGATCGGCCGAAGCCGCCGGCGGTGCGGACGGCGCCGTACCGGGCCCGCCCGAGACGGCCGGTGGCAGTGCCGCGCCCGGTGCGGCCGGCGCGCTGGCCGCGGCAGCCGGGGTGGAGGGTGTCGTGGCCGGGCGGGGCCGTCCGCCCAGCGGGGCGTTGGGATCCCAGTCGCGGTTGCGGCGGGCCTCGGCGGCGTCCTGCTCGGGTGTGACCGGCTGGTTCTTGTTGACGAAGGGGATGGGGACCTTGGTGACGTACACGGCCACGGCCAGGGCCACGCCCAGTCCCACGACGACGCCGATGATGAAACCGATGATGGTTCCGCCGCGCTGATGCTGTTTCATGTCGATCCGGTGGTTCACTCGTGAGGCCTCACATTTTGGCGGGCGCCGAAACGCCCAGCACGTTCAGGCCATTGTGGAGGACCTGGGCGCAGGCGGCGACCAGGGCCAGGCGGGCGCGCTTGACGGCGTCGTCGTCCACCAGGATGCGCTCGGCGTCGTAGTAGCTGTGGTAGGCCGCGGCCAGCTCGCGCAGGTAGAAGGTGACGTCGTGGGGCGCGAAATCCTGCGCGGCCGAGGTCAGCATGGCGGGATAGCGGGCCAGCACCAGCATCAGCGCCTGGGCCGGCTCGCTGGTCAGGGGCGAGAGGTCGGCGCCGGCCAGCGTTTTCACGTCGCCGCCGTCTTTTTCGGCCCAGGCGGCCAGCACCGAGCGGATGCGCGCGTGCGCGTACTGCACGTAGTACACCGGGTTGTCGTTGTTCTGGGCCAGTGCGAGGTCGATGTCGAAGACGTACTCGGTATCGGGCTTGCGGCTGAGCAGGAAGAAGCGCACCGCATCCTTGCTGGTCCACTCGATCAGGTCGCGCAGCGTGACGTAGCTGCCCGCGCGCTTGCTGATCTTCACTTCCTGGCCGCCGCGCATCACGCGCACCATGGTGTGCAGCACGTAGTCGGGGTAGCCCTGGGGAATGCCGACGCCGGCGGCCTGCAGGCCGGCGCGCACCCGCGCGATGGTGCCGTGGTGGTCGGTGCCCTGGATGTTCACCACCTTGGTGAAGCCGCGCTCCCACTTGGCGATGTGGTAGGCCACGTCGGGCACGAAGTAGGTGTACGTGCCATCCTGCTTGCGCATGACGCGGTCCTTGTCGTCGCCATAGTCGGTGGACCTGAGCCACAGCGCGCCGTCCTGTTCGTAGGTCTTGCCTGCATCCTGCAGCTTCTTGACCGTGGCCTCGACCCGGCCCGAGGTGTAGAGGCTCGATTCGAGATAGTAGTTGTCGAAGCGGACCTGGAACGCCCTGAGGTCCAGGTCCTGCTCGCGGCGCAGGTAGGCCACGGCGAACTGGCGGATCGAATCGACGTCGGCCACGTCGCCCGAGGCCGTGAACTCGCGGTCGTCGGACTTGACGGTCTTCTTCGCGAGGAAGTCGTCGGCGATGTCCTGGATGTAGTCGCCGTTGTAGAAGCCCTTGCTGGCCGGGTTCTCCGGGTCGGTCGGCCAGCAATCGTCGCCCGGCTTGAAGCCCTTGGCGCGCAGTTGCGTGGAGTGGGTGAGCGTCTGGATCTGCACGCCCGCATCGTTGTAGTAGAACTCGCGGTACACGTCCCAGCCCTGCGTCTCGTAGAGATTGCAGATCGCGTCGCCCAGGGCGCCCTGGCGGCCGTGGCCCACGTGCAGCGGCCCCGTGGGATTGGCCGAGACGAATTCGACCAGCAGGCGCTGGCCGTTGCCCTGCTGATGGCCGAAGCGCTCGCCGGCTTCCAGCACCTCGCGCACCACCTGTTGCTTGGCGGCGGGCTTGAGGCGGATGTTGATGAAGCCGGGGCCGGCGATCTCCAGCGCGTCGGCCCAGCGCTCGAATGCGGGCGTGGACAGCAGCGCGGTGCGCAGCTGCTCGCCCAGCTGGCGCGGATTGGCCTTGAGCGGCTTGGCCAGTTGCATGGCAGCGGTGCAGGCCAGGTCGCCATGCGAGGCCTGCTTGGGCGATTCGAAGGCTGCGCGCGCGCCGGCACCGGGCGACAGCTTTTCCAGCTCGGCGGTCAGGGCCGCGAGCAGTTCTTGTTGGACGAGGAGCATGGGGTGGGATTTTACGGTCCGACCTGCGGTCATCGCGCCGCCGCCGCCCGGCGTTATGGTGGCGGAGCCCGCCCGCGCGGGCATCCTTCAACTCACAACAACGGGATATGCCATGAAGAACACCTTGCCCCTGCTGGCGGCCGCTGCGCTCGCCTTTTCGTTGTTCACGCCGGCCCACGCTGCCGACGATGCCAAACCCAAGACAGCCCAGCAGGAGAAGATGGTGGCCTGCAACCAGCAGGCCGAAGGCAAGAAAGGCGACGATCGCCGGGCCTTCATGAAACAGTGCCTTTCCGCCAAACCCGCGACGCAGCAGGACAAAATGAAAGCCTGCAACCAGCAGGCCGGCGACACGAAAGGCGACGACCGCAAGAAGTTCATGAGCAGTTGCCTCAAGAAAACCGGCTGATCCCTCCGACCCACCCCTCCGGGACCGCTGCGCGGCCCGGTTTCAGGAACCATCACGACATGAAGATCTTCGCCACCGCGCTTGTCTCGGCACTGCTGCTGACCCTCGGCACGGCTCACGCACAGGACGCGTCCAAACCCGATCCCAAGCACCTCAAGCGGCTCAACGCCTGCAACAAGGAAGCCAAGGGCAAGGCCGACGACGCCTACCGCGAGGCCATGAAGTCCTGCATGGAGCGCAAGAAAAAGGGCTGAGCTGGCGGGCGTCGGGCCCCGCCAGCCGGGGCTCCTCGCTTACTTGCCGCCGAAGCCCCTGGCGAGAAAGACCGCCGCCAGCGGGATCAGCGGCAGGATGTGCGCCTGCACCATCACCAGCCGCCGCGTGCGCTTGATGGCGGTTTCGTCGGGCAACTGGCCGGTGGCGCGCAATTCGCGGCGCCAGCGGATGAAGGTGATCGTAGGCTTGATCGACAACAGCGCGATCACCACGAACAGCGCGAATTTGGTGTGCAGCAGCCAGTTCGTGCCATAGAACGCCGTGCCCTTGGCGCCCCAGAACACGCGGGCCAGCCCGGTGAGCAGCACCGTCACCGAGGCCGCGCCGTACACCATGTCGATCTTCGCCAGGCGCTCGACGACCGCCGCATTGAGCCACTGCACGCGGCACAGTGCGGCCTCGCTGGCGAGGAAGACCACCATCGTGAGGATGGCCAGGATGTGGGCGTAGGCGAGCAGGGCTTCGGTGGTCATGGTGCGGCAATGTCGTGCTGACGGACGTCAGGCGCGCATCCTAGCCCGGCGCCCGCCTCGCAGGGCCAATCCCCTGGCGGAGCGCGGGGCAGCCGCCCGCCGGTCAGGCCGTGGGTTGCGGCAGCACGCCGCTGTCCAGGGCGGTGGCGGAGGGCTCGGCGGCCGGCAGCGGCGCGCCGTTCAGGGCCGCTTCCAGGCGCTGGTGGTCCAGCGCGTTTTCCCACCGGGAGACCACCACGGTGGCCACGGCATTGCCGATGAAGTTGGTCAGCGAGCGGCATTCGGACATGAAGCGGTCCACGCCGAGGATCAGGGCCATGCCGGCCACGGGCACCTCGGGCACCACGGCCAGGGTGGCAGCCAGGGTGATGAAGCCGGCGCCGGTCACGCCGGCCGCACCCTTGGACGACAGCATGGCAACCAGCAGCAGCGCGATCTGGTGGCCCAGCGTCAGGTGCGTGTCGGTGGCCTGGGCGATGAAGAGCGCAGCCAGCGTCATGTAGATGTTGGTGCCGTCCAGGTTGAACGAATAGCCGGTGGGCACCACCAGGCCGACGACGGACTTCCTGCAGCCTGCGCGTTCCATCTTCTCCATCAGCGAGGGCAGGGCCGACTCGGACGAGGACGTGCCCAGCACCAGCAGCAGCTCGGCCTTGAGGTATTTGATGAGCTTGATCACCGAGAAGCCGCAGGCGCGGGCCACGGCACCCAGGATCACCAGCACGAACAGCAGCGAGGTGATGTAGAACGTGGCCACCAGCTCGGCCAGGTTGAGCAGCGAGCCCAGGCCGAACTTGCCGATGGTGAACGCCATGGCGCCGAACGCGCCGATAGGCGCGGCCTTCATGACGATGTTCACCAGCTTGAACACGGGCACCGTCAGCGATTCCAGGAAGTTCAGCACCGGCTTGCCGGTGTTGCCCGACATGGCGAGCGCCACGCCGAACAGAACGGCCACCAGCAGCACCTGCAGGATGTTGTCCCCCACGAACGGGCTGACCAGCGTCTTGGGAATGATGTCCATCGCGAAGCCGACCAGCGTCATGTCGTGCGACTTGGCCACGTAGGAGCTCACTTCCTTCTGGTCCAGCTCGGCCGGGTTGATGTGCATGCCGGCGCCGGGCTGCATCACGTTGGCCACCACCAGGCCCACCACCAGGGCCAGCGTGGAGAAAGTCAGGAAGTAGGCCATGGCCTTGCCGAACACTCGGCCGACGCTGCTCAGTTGCGTCATGCCGGCGATGCCGGTGACGATGGTCAGGAAGATCACCGGGGCGATGATCATCTTGATCAGCTTGATGAAGGCGTCGCCCAACGGCTTGAACGCGGCGCCATAGGCGGGCTCGAAATGGCCGAGCAGGACGCCGAGGATGATGGCGACCACCACCTGGAAGTACAGCTGGCGGTAGAACGGCAGGGGCGCGCGCGCGTGCGCGGCGTCTGCGGCGGCAAGGGAATGCATGGGGCTGGCTCCTGGATCTGATGGGGCGCCGCAAGGGGCGCGTCGAGGGTGCCGGTTGTACGGCCGGGGCCCGCCGGGATCGATAACCTATTGGTAGTAGGCCGTGCCCCTTCCCTCGTAGACAGCGCGGTGATTAAGGGAAAACCCGTATGCGCCCGACCGGTGCGGCGGCCTGTGGGGCGGGCTGTACCGCCTCGCGGACAATGCGCCCGTGCGTGCGCTTTTCACCCACCGGCGGAATCTCCGGGCCCTGTTCATCCTGCTGGGCGGGATGGCCGTCTGCATGGTGCTCGCGGGCCAGCGGGCCTGGCGGCACTCGCTGCAGGAGGAGAGCGCCACCGTGCAGCGGCAGCTGGCGCTCTATGGCCAGACGCTGGCCCAGCGCATCGACCGCTACCGCACCCTGCCCGAAGTGCTGGCGCTGGACGACCAGCTGCGCGATGCCCTCGTGCGCCCGCTGTCGCCGCCCGAGGTCGATCGCCTCAACCTGAAGCTGGAGCAGGCCAACGGCGCCAGCCAGTCCTCCACGCTGACGCTGCTCGACAGCGACGGGCTGGCCGTGGCTGCCAGCAACTGGCGATCGGCCACCAGCAACGTCGGCGTGGACTACAGCTTCCGGCCCTACGTCCAGCAGGCGCTGGCCCAGGGGCGCGGCAGCTTCTACGGCATCGGCGTGACCACGGGCGAGCCGGGCTATTTCCTGTCCGAGGCCATCCGCGACGCGCAGGGCCGCACGGTCGGCCTGGTGGCAATCAAGATCGCGCTGCACGCGCTGGAGCGCGAATGGTTGCAGACGCCGGACATCGTGCTGGCCTCGGACGCGCACGGCGTGGTGTTCCTCGCCAGCCAGGACGCCTGGCGCTACCGCCTGCTGCAGCCCCTGACTGAATCCGAGCGCAACGAGCTGGTCGCCACGCGCCAGTACGCCGACCAGCCGTTGCAGCCGCTGGACCTGCGCGTGGACGAGCGCCTGGACGACGGCGGGCGCCTCGTCACCGTCAAGTCGCCCGCCCTGCCCGGACGGATGCTGTGGCAATCGCAGCCGCTGGAGGGCACGCAGTGGCAGTTGCACCTGGTGCACCCCACGCATGGCAGCGTGGCCGACAGCCGCTGGGCCGCCGCGGCCGGCGCCGGCGGCTGGCTGGCGCTGGGCCTGCTGGTTCTGTTCGTGCGCCAGCGCCAGCGCCTGGCCCGCCTGCGCCAGCGAAGCCGCCAGGAACTGGAGACGGTGCTCAAGCAGCATGCGCAGGAACTGCGCACCGCGCAGGACGGTATCGTGCAGGCCGCCCAGCAGGCGGCGCAGCAGACCGACATGGGCCTGTCGCGCAGCCTGGAGCACCTGCCGCAGGGCGTGGTCATCATCGATGCCGAGCTGAAGCTGGTGGCCTGGAACTCGCGCTACGTGCAGCTGTTCCGCTATCCGCCCGAGCTGATGCGCGTGGGGCGGCCCATCGCGGACTTGCTGCGCCACAACGCGCGCCGCGGACTGCTGGGGCCCGGTCCGGCGCAGGAAGCCATCGACCGGCGCATCGCCCACCTGCAAAGCGGCACGCCGCACCTGCACGAGAGCGCCAAGGACGACGGCACGGTGCTGGAGATCCGCGGCAATCCGCTGCCCGATGGCGGCTTCGTCACCAGCTACGCCGACATCACCAGCTACAAGAACGCCGCGCGTGAGCTGCGCTCGCTGGCCGATGCGCTGGAGCAGCGCGTGGCCGACCGCACGCGAGACCTGGACGCCGCCCGCCAGGAGGCCGAACGCGCCAACCGCTACAAGACCCGCTTCGTCGCCGCCGCGGTGCACGACCTGCTGCAGCCACTGAACGCCGCGCGCATGTTCACCTCGCTGCTGCGCGGCCACGCGCTGGGCGAGGCCGAGCGTCACGCGGTGGACAGCATAGACGGCGCGCTGGCTTCGCAGGACGCCATCCTCAACAGCCTGCTGGACATCGCGCGCATGGAATCGGGCCAGCTCGAAGTGCGGGTGCGCGACGTGGCCCTCGGACCGCTGCTGCAGGTGCTGGGCCACAACTTCGGCGTGCTGGCCGAGCAACGCGGCCTGCAACTGGCCTGCGTTCCCACGCGATGCGTGGTGCGCACCGACGAGAACCTGCTGCGGCGCATCCTGCAGAACTTCGTCTCCAACGCCATCCGCTACAGCCGGCGCGGCCGCATCGTCGTGGGCTGCCGGCGCGACGGTCCGGACCACGTGCGCATCGAGGTGCACGATCAGGGGCCGGGCATTCCCGAGGCGCTGCAGCGTGAAATCTTCGAAGAGTTCCGTCGGCTGGACGAAGGGCGCGGCGACGACCGCGGGGCCGGCCTGGGGCTGGCCATCGTCGAGCGCCTGGGCCGCGTGCTGGGTCACCCGATCGGGCTGCGCTCGCAGCTCGGGCGCGGCAGCGTGTTCTGGGTGCGTGTGCCGCTGGGCGACGTTGCCGCCGCGACACACGCCGGCGCGCCGCCCGCCCCGGCCACGCAGGAGGACGACGCGCCGCTGCGGGGCAGCAGCGCCTGGGTGATCGAGGACGACCCGCAGACTTGCGCCGCCACGCGCACCTTGCTGGAGCGCTGGGGCTGCCAGGTGCCGCTGGCCGGCGGCGCGGCGCAGGCGCTGGACCACGCCCGTCCCGGCGAGGCGCCGCAACTGGTGCTGCTGGATGTGAACCTGGGCCCGGGACGGTACGGGCCGGCGGTCTATGCCCAGCTGTGCCAGCGCTGGGGCGAGACGCCGGCGGTGATCCTGGTCACCGCAGAGCGCGACGCCACCCTGCGGCGCCAGGCGGCCGAGCGTGGCTGGGGCTTCCTGGCCAAACCCGTGCGGGCCCCGGCACTGCGCGCGCTGATGAGCCAGACGCTGCTGCGGTTGAAGTCCGAAGCATCCCGCCGCTAGGCCCGCGTGCCGTCCTCGGTCTCCAGACTCTTGACCAGCACGGCGGCCTGGGTGCGGCTGTAGCACTGCAGCTTCTTGAGGATGGCGGTGACGTGGACTTTCACCGTGTTCTCGGCCAGCCCCAGCTCGTGGGCGATCTGCTTGTTGAGCAGGCCGTCGGCCAGGCACAGCAGCACGCGGAACTGCTGGGGGGTGAGCTGCGCGAAGCGGGCGGCGAGCTCGGCATCGGCCTCGGAGCGCTCGGCCGCCATGGACGGGAACCCGCTGCCGCCCTCGAGCACCGCCGTGATGGCATCGCCCATGGCCTCGGCCGGGGCGGACTTGGGAATGAAGCCGGCCGCGCCGAACTGCTGGGCGCGGCGTATCACGCGCGGGTGGTCGTTGGAGGAGATGACCACCACCGGCAGTTCGGGGTACTCGCCGCGCACGTGCAGCAAGGCCGAAAAGCCATGCGTGCCCGGCATGCTCAGGTCCAGCAGCACCAGCTCCACCTCCGGGTGCTCCTGCAGCGCCGCGCCCAGCGTGGCGGCGCTGGCGGCCTCCAGCGTACGGAAGCGGGGCAGGCGCTCACGCAGCACCTGCAGCACGGCGGCGCGGAACAGGGGATGGTCATCTGCGACCAGCAGCGTCGGCTCGGACATGGCTGCAGTCTGCCACGGTCGCGCAGGTCGGGCGCCGCGTGTGCGCATGCACCCGCGAGCGCCGGGTGGCCTGTCCCCGTGTCCTGCGCCTGGAAGCCTAGGCCCCGTGGGGGCGGCGCCAGAACGCCGGCTGCGCGTAGTGGTGCTTGAGATAGTCAATCCACAACCGCACCCGCAGCGCAAGGTGCCTGGCATGGGGAAAGACGACGTAGATGCCATTGGGCGGCGCGGCAAAGTCTTCGAGCAGCGCCACGAGCCGCCCCGCCGCGACCTCGGCCTCCACCTCCCAGGTGCTGCGCCACGCGATGCCGTGGCCTGCCAGGCACCAGTCGTGCAGCACCTGGCCGTCGGAGCAGTCCAGCGGGCCGCCGGGACGCAAGTACACCACCTCGGTGCCGCCGCCCTCGCGCGGCAGGCTGAAGGCCCAACCCCGCGTTTGCGACGCATCGCTCGACAGCGTGAGGCAGTCGTGGCGGGCCAGCTCCGAAGGGTGCGATGGCCGGCCGCGCCGCTGCAGGTAGGCCGGTGTCGCCACGCACAGGCGCCGGTTGTCGGCCAGGCGCATGCTCACCAGCGACGAGTCGGGCAGGTCGCCCACGCGTACCGCACAGTCGAAACCTTCGGCCGCCAGGTCGATCACGCGGTCGCTGAGGTTGAGCGAAACCGTCACCTCGGCATGCTGCTCGCGAAAGCGCGGCACCAGGGGCGCGACGTGCCGGCGCCCGAAGCCGGCGGGCGCCGTGATGCGAAGGTGGCCGCTGGCCTTCACGCCGCCTGCGCTCACGCTGGCCTCGGCATCGGCCAGATCGCCCAGCAGGCGCTGGCAGTTTTCCAGGAAGGCGCTGCCTTCGTGGGTGAGGCTGATGCGCCGGGTCGTGCGCACCAGCAGTTTCACGCCCAGACTTTCCTCGAGTGCATCGAGACGGCGCCCCATGATGGCGGGCGCCACCCCTTCTGCCCGTGCGGCTGCCGTAAGGCTGCCGCGCGTGGCCACGGAGACGAAGGATGCCAGGGCTTTGAACTTGTCCATGGGACAAGTCTAGGCGCGGCAGGCGCTGGCCTCAGCGGGCGGCGGGCGTCATGCGTGCAATGTCGTCGTCCGCGTAGCCGAGTTCGCGCAGCAATTGCGCCGTGTGCTCGCCCTGCTTCGGCGGGTCGAGCCGCACGCCGGGGCGCTGGCCGCCCAGCGTGAGCGGCAGCAGCACCGTGTCGGTCTTCTGGCCACCCGGCAGCGTGACGGGCGCGAGACCGCCGGTCGCCTTGAGGTGCGGGTCGTCCAGCAGGTCGTGCGGACGCGTGATCGGTGCGAAGGGCAGGCCGGCGGCTTCGAACCGCTGCGCGAGTTCCTGCGCGCTGAACTGCGCGAGCAGCTCACGCAACTTCGGCAGCAGCCAGTCGCGCGCCTTCACGCGGTCGTTGTTGGTGGCCAGGCGCGCGTCGCCGCGCCACTGCGGCAAACCGAATGCGTCGCAGAAAATGGCCCACTGCGTATCGCTGACCACGGCCAGGAAGATCTGGCCGCCGTCCTTCACGCTGAATACGTCGTAGATGGCCCACGCGGAAATGCGGGCCGGCATCGGCGCCGCCGGCTGCCCGGTGACGGCGAACTGCATCATGTGCTGCGCGACGAGGAAGACGTTGTTCTCGAACAGCGCACTCTGGATTTCCTGGCCGCGACCGGTCTTCTCGCGCTCGGCCAGCGCAGCCATCGCGCCGATCGCGCCGAACATGCCGCCCATGATGTCGTTCACGCTCGACCCCGCGCGCAACGGATCGCCCGGTCGGCCCGTCATGTAGGCCAGGCCGCCCATCATCTGCACCACCTCGTCGAGGGCCGTCCTGTGCTCGTACGGACCAGGCAGGAATCCCTTGTGGCTCACATAGATCAGGCGCGGATTGAGCTTCGACAGGCTCGCGTAGTCGAGCCCGAGCTTCGCCATCGCGCCGGGCTTGAAGTTTTCGCTCACGATGTCGGCCGTGGCGACGAGCCGCAGAACGGCTTCCTTGCCTTCGGGCGAACGCAGGTCGAGCGACATGCTCTTCTTGTTGCGGTTGAACAGCGGGAAGAAGCCCGCGCCCGAGCCCAGCAGGTGGCGCGTACGGTCGCCTTCGGGCGGCTCGATCTTGATGACTTCCGCGCCCAGGTCGGCCAGCACCATGCCGCAGGTCGGCCCCATCACCATGTGCGTGAATTCGACGACGCGGATGCCTTCGTAGGGCAATGGACGCCTTGCGACGTCGCCTGACATCGTGTTCTCAGGCACGGGCCACCTCCGCGGCAAAGCCCTTGGGCAGGCCGGCTTCCGGCGTCATGCCGTACAGCGGCTCTTCGGGCAGCCCGCGCGCGAGCGCCTCGCGCGCCTGCATCAGCAGCGACAGGTCCACACCCGTGCGCACGCCCATGGCCTCGAACATGAACACGAGGTCCTCGGTGACGACGTTGCCCGACGCGCCTGGCGCGTACGGACAGCCGCCAAGGCCCGCCTGCGACGCATCGAACGTGGTCACGCCTTCCTCGAACGCGGCCAGGCAGTTCGCCAGGCCCAGGCCGCGCGTGTTGTGCATGTGGGCTGCGCCCGCGCGCTCGCCGAGTTCGGCACGCAAGCGCCGGAACAGGCGGCGCACCTGCGCGGGATTCGCATAACCCGTGGTGTCGGACAGGCCGACCTCCTGCGCACCGGCCTCGGCGCACCGCACGGCCAGGCGGATCACATCGTCCTCATCCACGGGCCCCTGCAGAGTGCAGCCGAAGGCGGTGGAGATGCCGACTTCGACGCCGACCGCCGGGTCATGTGCGTCGCGCAGCGCGACGACCGCACGCACTTCGTCCACCATCTGCAGCGGCGTGCGGCGCACGTTCGCCATGGAGTGCGCCTCGCTGGCCGACACCGGCAGTGTGAGCTTGTGCACGCCGGCCGCCAGTGCAGCGCCCGCGCCCTTCTGGTTGGGAACGAGGGCCATGACCGTCAGTCCGGGCAACAGGCGCGCGCCCGCCACGACTTCGGCCGCATCGGCCATCTGGGGAAGCAGGCGGGGCGGCACGAAGGAGCCGACCTCGATCTCGCGCAGGCCGGTCGCGTGAAGCGCGCCGATCCAGCGCAGCTTGTCGGCCGTGGCCATGATGCGCTGGGTGCTCTGCAGTCCGTCGCGCGGCCCGACTTCGCTGATGTGGACTTCAGGATTCTCTCCGCTTGCCACGGATACTTGACTCATATGTTCTATTGAATGAAATAATATTCTTTCTTTCGGAATGATCGCCGTGAGGCTCTCTGCTGTCAACCCGTTCATCTCGAACAGACAAGCGCCCGCGCGGACGGCTCTTAAGATCACGCACCTGAAAAGACAGCCATGCCCCGCAAAGCACAGACCGAATCCGTCGCCGATCTCCATGCCGCACCCGGCGGCACCGCCGCCGTGGACCGGGCGCTGACCTTGCTCGCCGCCTTCCAGGCCGGTGACCGCGCCCTCACGCTGGGCCAGCTGGCGGAGCGCACGGGGCTCTACAAGAGCACGGCCCTGCGGCTGCTGGCCTCGCTCGAGCATTCCCGGCTGATCCAGAAGCTCGAGGACGGCCGCTACGCGCTGGGAGCGGAGATCGCGCGGCTGCACGGAATCTACGCCGCATCGTTCTCGCTGGAGCAGGTGGTCGTGCCGGTGCTCCGGGCCCTCGTGGCCACCACCGGGGAGAGTGCCGCCTACCACGTGCCGCAAGGCGACTCGCGCCTGTGCCTGTACCGTGTCGACTCGCCCCACCCCATCCGCGACCACATCCGCGCCGGCGACCTGTTGCCGGCAGGGCGCGGCAGCGGCGGGCGCGTCCTGAGCGCGTTCTCCAGCGCGGCGGCCACCGTGGCCGATGCCAGCGAGCGCGTGCTGCTCGACCGCATCCGCCAGCAGGGCTACTACGCCGCCAGCGGAGACCGCCTGGCCGACGTGGCCGGCGTGTCGGCGCCGGTGTTCCGCGCCGACGGACAACTGGCCGCCGCAGTCACGCTGACCATGCCTGCCAACCGCTACACGGACGCCCACATCCCTGCGGTGCTGCTCGCGGCGCGCGAGCTCTCCGGCCGCGTCGGCTGAGGGAAAACCCTTGAGTCCATTGCGAAGCCCGAACCACGCCTCCTAGAATAACAGAATGATGTTCTGACAGATAGAACATCGAACACAACCCAGGAGACTTTCATGGCCGTGCCGTCGCGTCACACTTCGCTTTCCCTCTCCCGCCGCCAGTTGCTCGGCGCGGGCGTCGCCTCGGGCCTCGCAGGGCTGGCGCCTGGCGCGTTCGCGCAGGAATGGCCGGCGCGGCCGGTGCGCATGGTGGTTCCGTTTTCGGCCGGCGGCGCGGCGGACACCTCGGCCCGCGCCGTGGGGCAACGCCTCTCCGAAGCCCTCGGCCAGCCGCTGACGATCGAGAACCGCACCGGCGGCAATGCGGTGGTGGCCGCGACTGCCGTGCTCGGCGCGCCGCGCGACGGCTACACCTTCATCTGGGACGCAGCCAACCAGATCACCAACCCCGTGCTGCTCAAGGACCTGTCGTTCGACTACCGCACCGCGTTCATCCCGATCTCGATGGCCGTGCGGGCGCCGCAGGCGCTGGTGGTGCGCCACGACTTCCCTGCGAAAACCTTCGACGAGTTCATCGCGTCCGCCAAGGCCCGACCCGGCACCATCTCCATCGGCACGCCGCCCTCGGGTGCCATGGGCCACCTGGCCGTGGCACTGCTGCAGCAACGCGCCGGCATCCAGTTGCTGCACACCCCTTACCGTGGCGGCGCCGATGCGGCGCGCGACGTGATGGGCGGGCAGATCGACGCCGCGTTGATCACCACCTCCACCGCGCGTGGCACGCTCGCATCGGGCAAGACGCGCATGCTGGCCGTCACGAGCGCCGCGCGCTCGCAGGCCTACCCCGACATTCCCACCATCGCCGAACGCGGCCTGCCGGGCTACGACATGGACGACTGGTTCGGCGTGTTCGCGCCGGCAGGCACGCCCGACGTCGCGATCCGCAGGATGCAGGACGCCGTCGCCAAGGCGGCCCAGAACCCGGCGCTGGCCGCCTCCGTCACGCCAATGGGCATGGTCCTGGTCGCTAACAGCCAGGCGGAATTCACGCAGTGGCTCGGCACGCAGCGCGATCTGCTGCAAAAGCTCATCAAGGACGCCAACATCACGATCAGCTGACGCCTGCGTCGCCGATTGCTTCATCTCCATGACACAGACTCCTCCGACCCGACAACGACAGATCGTCTACGCCAGGCGCCCGCAGGGCGTGCCCACCACCGACTGCTTCCAGCTCGTGCAGGTGCCGGTGGTCCGGCCTGGCCCGGGTCAGGTGCTGGTGCGCAACGACGTGCTCTCTGTCGATCCGTACATCCGCATGCGCATGGAGGAAAAGGATTCCTATGCGCCGGTGATGGCCATCGGCGACGTGCTGGTGGGCCGCACGGTCGGCCAGGTGCTGGAAAGCCGTGCCGACGGCTTCGCCGAGGGTGACTGGGTCGTGGGCCGCCTGGGCTGGCAGGACTACAGCGTGGCCGGCCCGGGCGAGTTGCAGAAGATCGACGTGGCGCTCGCGCCCGCGACCGCGTATCTCGGAGCGCTCGGCTCCACCGGCGTGACGGCGTGGGTCGGGCTGATGGCATTCGGCCAGCCGAAGGCCGGGCAGACGGTGCTGGTGTCGGCCGCCTCGGGCGCCGTGGGCAGCGTGGTCGGTCAGCTCGCCAGGCTCAAGGGTTGCCGCGCAGTCGGCATCGCGGGCGGGGCGTCCAAGTGCGCGCTGGTGAAGGAGACGCATGGCTTCGACGATTGCGTCGATTACAAGGCGCCCGACTTCGCACAGGCCCTCGCGCGCGCCGTGCCCCAGGGCGTCGACGTGTACTTCGACAACGTGGGCGGCCCCATCCTCGACGCGGTGCTGCCGCTGCTCAACAACTTTGCGCGCATCCCGCTGTGCGGCCTCGTATCGCAATACAACGAGACCGAGCCGTACCGCGTGAAGAACCTGCGCGAGATCTTCAATCGCCGCGTCACCCTGCGCGGCTTCGTGCTGTCCGACCACCGCGACCTCTGGCCCGAGGCCACGCGCGAGCTGATCGAGGCCTACCGCAGCGGCCAGCTCCAGTACCGCGAGACGATCGCCGAAGGGCTGGAAAACGCCCCGCAGGCCTTCATCGACATGCTGGCCGGCGCCAACGTCGGCAAGCAGCTCGTGCGCGTGCGGGGGGCGTGATGCAGCAGCTCGCCACACGCCATGCCCGCTCGCACGTGGGCGGCGACTGGTACGCCGCCACGGCCGTGCGCACTGTGCCCGTGCTCAATCCTGCGAATGGCGAAGCCGTCGGCCACGTGGAGCTGATCGATGCCGCCGGGCTCGACGCCGCACTGGCCTCGGCCGCCGAAGGTTTCCAGGTCTGGAAGAACACCAGCGCCTACGATCGCGCCGCCGTCATGCGCGGCGCCATGGGCCTGATGCGCGAGCGGCGGACCGACATCGCGCGGCTCATGACCCTCGAGCAGGGCAAGCCGCTGGCCGAGGCCGTCGGCGAGGTGACCACCTCCGCCGACAACACCGACTGGATGGCCGAGGAAGCCACGCGAGCCTACGGCCGCCTGCTGGTGCCGCGCAACGCGGGTGTGTCGCAGATCGTGCGGCGCGAACCCATCGGCCCCGTGGCCGCGTTCTGCCCGTGGAACTTTCCCGCGCTCACGCCCACGCGCAAGATCGCAGGCGCACTCGCGGCGGGCTGTTCGATCGTCCTCAAGCCGTCCGAGGAAACACCGCTCACCGCGCAGGCCATCGTGCAGTGCTTCATCGACGCGGGATTGCCGAAGCACGTCCTCAACCTCGTCTTCGGCGATCCGCGCCAGGTGTCGGAGCATCTCATCGGGTCCGACGTTATCCGCAAGGTGACCTTCACCGGGTCCACGCCGGTGGGAAAGGTGTTGCTCGGCCTCGCGGCGCAAGGCGTCAAACGCGCCACGATGGAACTCGGCGGCCATGCGCCCGTGATCGTCTTCGACGACGTCGACCCGGTGGCGGCTGCGCGCCAGGCCGTCGTGTCCAAGTTCCGCAATGCGGGCCAGGTCTGCACCAGCCCCACGCGCTTCTACGTGCAGCAGGGCGTCTACGAGGCGTTCGCACAGGCATTCGCCGAGGCCGCAGGCAAGCTCGTCGTCGGCGACGGCCTGGCCGAGGGCGTCCAGATGGGCCCGCTGGCCAATCCGCGCCGCGTCGAGGCGATGGAATCGCTCTGCGCCGATGCCCTCGCGCAGGGCGCACGCCTGCTGTGCGGCGGCCAGCGCCCCGAGGGCGCGGGCTGGTTCTACCCGCCCACCGTGCTGGCCGACGTGCCAGAGACGGCGCGCCTCATGAACGAGGAGCCGTTCGGTCCGCTGGTGCCCATCACGCCCTTCAGCAACCTGAAAGACGCCGTGCGCCAGGCCAATCGCCTGCCTTTCGGCCTCGCCGCCTACGCGATGACGAAGTCGCTCTCGCGCGCGAATGCGATGAGCGAACAGCTCGAAGCCGGCATGGTCTGCATCAACCACTTCACGGTATCCACGCCTTCTTCGCCCTTCGGCGGGGTGAAGGAAAGCGGCTACGGCTCGGAAGGCGGCGTGGAAGGGCTCGACGCCTATCTCGTCACCAAGTCCGTCACGCAGCGCACTGCCGGCGCCGACCTGGAGCCATGAGCCATGAGTGTGTTGCAGTTCCTCACCACAGTCCACTTCGGCGACGGCAAGCGTGACCAGCTGCCCGCGCTGCTGGCGCAGTCGAACGTCGGCAAGCCGCTGTTCGTCACCGACAGGGGTGTGATCCGTGCCGGCGTCTTCGCCCAGGCCACGGAACATGTCGCCGGCGCTGATGCGATGCCGGTGTTCGACGACACGCCGGTCAACCCGACCGAAGCGGCGGCCGCAGCCGGTGCCGCGCTCTACAAGCACAGCGGCTGCGACGGCGTGGTCGGGATCGGCGGAGGGGCTGCGCTCGACCTGGCCAAGGCCATCGCCGTGCTCGCCACCCACGAGCCGCCGCTGTGGAACTACTGCAACCGCCACGCGAAGCCCGCACCCATCGACCGCGCGCCGCCGCTGATCCTGCTGCCCACCACCGCGGGCACGGGCAGCGAGGTCGGTCGCTCGGCGGTGATCGTGTTCGACAACGGCATCAAGGCCGGCGTGCGCTGCCCCGACCTGGTGACGGCCGCCATCTGCGACCCCGAACTCACGCATGGCCTGCCGCCCTCCATCACCGCGTCGACCGGGATGGATGCGCTGGCGCATTGCATCGAGACCTATTGCTCGCCGACGGTGAATCCGCCAGCCGACGCGATCTCGCTCGACGGCATGCAGCGGATCTTCCGGCACCTCGAACGCGCCGTCGCAGGCGGCACGGATCCAGAGGCGCGCTGGAACATGATGATGGGCTCGCTCGAAGGCGCGATCAGCTTCCAGAAGGGCATGGGTGCAGTGCATGCGCTGTCGCACCCCCTGGGCGCCAGAGGCTTCCACCACGGCACGCTCAATGCGATCCTGCTGCCGCCGGTGCTGCGCGCCAATCGCGAAGCGCTGGGCGACAAATGGGCCATGATGCTGCGCCAGGCCGGGTGGCCCGGCGACGCCGATTTCGCTGCGGGCATCGCCCGACTCAACGCGGCCATCGGCATTCCGGCGCGGCTGCGCGACATCGGCGTCAAGCAAGATTGCCTGGCCGAAGTCGCCGGGCAGGCGCTCGAAGACAACGCACACAAGACCAATCCGCGCCTGCTGGCCCAGGCCGACTATCTCGCCATCCTCGAGTCGGCGTACTGAGCGACGTACGGCACCCGGTCTTTCGCTCGGCACAGCGTGCGATTGTGCGCACCGAAGTCATCAATCATTGATGAATTTGAAGCGCAATCGTCACAACGGTTCGTAATACAGTAGTGGCTCGCCGCAGGTGTGAAACCTGCATGCCCTTCCGACCCCACGATCCAAGCCGAGCCGAACCATGACCGCACGCACGCCGATCCACGGCCTCCAGGTGGCCACCCCCCTGTACCGCTTCATCGAAGACGACGTCCTGCCCGGCACCGGCGTCGACAGCTCAAAGTTCTGGAAGGGATTCGACGCCATCGTGGCCGATCTCGCGCCCAGGAACATCGAGCTGCTGGACGAGCGCGACCGCCTGCAGACGGCGCTCGACACCTGGCACGAAGCCCATCCCGGCCCCATCGCCGACATGCAGGCCTACCGCGCCTATCTCGAGCAGATCGGCTATCTGGTCAAGCCGCCCAAGGGCGCCCGGGCCACGACGAAGAACGTCGACGCCGAACTGGCTACGCAGGCCGGGGCGCAGCTGGTGGTGCCCATCCTCAATGCCCGCTACGCGCTCAACGCGGCCAATGCGCGCTGGGGCAGCCTGTACGACGCGCTGTACGGCACCGACGCGATCAGCGAGGAAGGCGGCTGCGAGAAGGGCAAGGGCTACAACCCCCGGCGCGGCGCCAAGGTCATCGAGTACGCGCGCTACGTGCTCGACCGCACGGCGCCGCTGGCCTCGGGCTCTCACATCGACTCCATCGCCTACGCGGTGAAGAATGGCGCGCTGGTCGTCACGCTTGCAGGCGGCAAGGCCACGAAGCTCAAGAACGCCAGGCAGTTCGTCGGCTACCAGGGCGACGCCGCTGCGCCCGGCGGCGTGCTGCTGGTGCACAACGGCCTGCACCTGGACATCCGCATCGACAAGACGCACGCCATCGGCAAGACCGATCCGGCCGGCGTGGCCGACCTGGTGGTCGAGTCCGCGCTCTCGACCATCCTCGACCTGG